>Ga0214471_10002446_pt1 | contig 14564 bp, 15 predicted proteins | sample RVTome_5_FD_207665 | JGI IMG/M metagenome (GOLD analysis project Ga0214471, IMG submission 207665) | Soil microbial communities from uranium-contaminated site in the Upper Colorado River Basin, Wyoming, United States - RVT142D155 | ecosystem: Environmental > Terrestrial > Soil > Contaminated >... | reverse complement strand
GCCACCTTGCCGTCCGTGTGGCCTACGGCGCGCTCGGTTTCGTGTGCCTCGGCGCGGGTATAGCCGGTCAGGTCGTTCCCGGCCTGCCCGGCACGATGTTCTTGCTGATCGCTCTGTACTTCTTCTCGATGTCGAACGAGCGGATGCACCGGTGGATGCTCACCAACCGCTACTTCGGCAGGACGCTCTCCGACTACCGCAACGGCCTCGGTATCCCGCGCAAGATCAAGGTCGTTGCAGTCACGTCCATGGTCGTGGCGGTCAGCCTCTCGGTGGCTCTGGCATTGACCAACGTGTGGGTACGGGTGGGTCTCGTCGCCCTCGGCGCCTACGGAGTGTGGTTCGTGCTCAGCCGCCCCACCCGCGAGGTCGAACTGGCGAAGGCCCGGTAGCCGGTACTCGAAAACGGAGGGGTGGAGCGCCGGGCAGCGCTCCACCCCCCACACGCGGTCGCCCGGCCGCCCAGGGGAAAGAGACGGCATCTCTGTCAGCGACCGCGCTGACTTGGATCTTGGCCCTGGTCGCGCAGCCGCCTTCGCAGCGTCTTGCCGGTGCGCTGGTAGACGGTGCGGTAGGGGCTGCGAGCCTCCTGCTCGTCGGGCTCCTCGGACGCCAGGGTGGGCGGCAGGACGGTTGCCCGCTCCGCCGGCGGCCGTCCCGATCCGTCCGGGTCGGCGAAAGCGCGATCGCGACCTGCGGCCATCTCGGCCACCGGGTCGGCAGGGGTAGCGTCACGACCGGCAGGCGCCTCGTCGGCCTCGTCGGGCGCGGTTGCCCACGACGCCGGATCGCCGGTGGTGAACGCGTCGCCGGCAAGGGCAATGTCATCCGCGATGGCGGCGGCCTCCGGCAAGGTGATGGCGCTGGCGCCCGACATCGGAACCACGTCGCCGGGCCCGATCGCCATGGTGCCCGCCACCGCCGACTCGGGCTCGATCGCCTGCGACGACGGCCCCTCACCGGCACTGTTCGGTCCCTCGGGGTCGTCGGGTGGCAGCGTGACGGTGATACGTTCGGTGCGGGTGGCGGTGCCGACTGTCGCTCCCGTGGTGCCGCTCGTTGCCGCCTCGTCCTCGATTTGACGGTGTTCGAGCTCGATCATGCCCCCGATGATGCCGGCGCGGGCGGCGGCGGTGCTGGCGAGGCGCTGCAGCTCCCGTTCGATGTCGCCCACGGCGCTTCGCAGCTGGGAGACCCTTCGCTGGAGCGTGAGCTTCTCGCCTCGAGCCTCGCGAACGACCTCCTCGGCCTTGAGGCGCGCCCTGTCGAGTATCTCGTCCGACTGGTGCTGGGCGGCGGCGACGCGGTCCGAGGCGTCGTCCTTGGCGCGACCGAGCATCTCCTCGGACCGGGCCCTCGCCTGTGACACGAGCGTCTTGGTCTCGGCGTCGGCCTGGGAGCGCAGCTCCTCCGCCTCGTGGCGTGCCACGACGAGGAGGGACTCGGCTTCGGCGTTGCTCGCTACTCGCAACTCCTCGACCTCGCTCTTCACCCTGGTGCGGAGTTCCCTCGCCTCTGCGACCGCCGACGCGATGAGCGCTTCGGCTTCTCCCCTCGATGCGGCCAGGGTCTCGGCCGCCTCTCGGTTGGCGACGGCGACCAACTGGCCGGACTGGCTGGCGGCTTCGGCTCGTATCCACTCGGACTCCTCGCGGGCCCGGGCCAGCGCGGCATCGGCCTCTCCGCGATGGGCGGCGAGGATGGCCGCCGCCTCGTCGCGCATCGCCTCCGCTTCCGCCATCGCAGAGGTCATGACCTGGTCGGCCTGGCTACGGGTGGCGTCGGCGCGGGATCTCGCCTCCTCGGCCAGGACGGCAGCTTCGCCGCGGGCTCGTTCGGTCGCCTCGGCGGCGATGCGCCGGTCGTCTTCGGCGTCGTGCAGCAGCACTTCGGCGTCGTGGCGTGCTGCCGCGTCGACGGCATCCGCCTCGGCGCGGGCGGTGAGCACGATGCCCTCGGCTTCAGCCTTGGCCGTCTTGAGCACGCCGTCGGCTTCGGCGCGCGCCGCCGCCACCCGCTGGTCCGCCTCGCGCTCGGCCTCCTCGATCATCTCGTCGTGGGTGCGCTGAGCGGCGGCGAAGGTCCGCCTGATGGCCTCGGAGGACTCGTTGGCCTCGGCGAGCTGGTTGTCGAGCTCGGCAAGGCGGTCCTCGTACTCGCGTAGGGTCTCGCCGATCCGAGCCATGACGGCGTCGACCTCGGCCTGGTCGTAGCCGCGCTTGCGCACGACGGTGAACTCGTGTGCTTCGACCGTCGACGAGCGGATACGCATGCTCACAACCCTCCCGGCATCGCCCCGCCCTCGAGCCCCTTCGATGCTGCAAGGCGACCAGGTGGTCGCAGACCGTCCGTGTGCGCGCGTGACTCTAGGGAGTGCGCGAAAAACCATGCAAACGCGAACGCGAAAGACAGGTCTGCAACGCCTTGCCGCCCTCGCCCGCGGCGCCATACTCTGACCGGCGTGGATCGCATCAATGTCGACCTGGCGAAGGACTGGCTCTCGGTTGCCGACATCTGCGAGTACATGCACGTGTCGACTTTTGTCGTCACCCGCCAGCTGCGCCTCGGCGAGTTGCCCGGCGTCAAGTTCGGCAGGGAATGGCGGGTGGCACGGCTCGACTTCGAGGACTGGATCAACGCCCAGCGAGTCGCCTCGGCCAACAGCTCGGACCATCGCGCCCGTGGGGGGTCGCGCTGACCCGCTGCGCCGTCCGCGCCCCGGACGTCTTGGGCGTTGCAGACGACCCTGCGGTACCCTGCCGCTATGGCCAACGTGTCCCCGGCACGGATCGATGAGGTCGAGGAGGCCCGGCACGACATCACGGCGCGGCCGTGGAACGTCGTGGTGTGGGACGACCCCGTCAACCTCATGACGTACGTCGTGTGGGTGTTCCGCCGCCTGTTCGGCTACAGCGAGGAGAAGGCGACCCGGTTGATGCTCGACGTCCATCATCGGGGTCGTGCCGTCGTTACCAGCGAGCCGCGCGAGCGGGCCGAGGTGAGCGTGACCCGACTCCATCAACATGGCTTGTGGGCCACCCTGGAGCGCGGGTGAGGCGGTTCGCCTCGGATTCCGCCGGCGTGGCGATCCGGCTGACTCCGGCAGAGGTAGCCATCCTGAGCCGCCTCCCCAGCCTGCTCGGATCTGTCGGCACCACCCCCGACGACCCTGGTGCCCGCCGGCTCCACCCCGAGGCCTATCCGGAGGATCTCGATGCCAGCCGGGAGCTGGCCAGGCTCACTTCGGACGACCTCGACGATGCGAGGCGTGCCGACCTGGAGAGGTTCGGAGCGCTCCTGCCGGAGGCGGCGACCGGGACCTCCATGACGGCCGACGACGCCGTGGCCTGGATGCGGGTGCTCGGTGATGCCCGGCTGGTGGTGGCGGCACGACGCGGGCTCCTCGATCCCGGGGCCGCGGAGGAGCTGCGGTCGAGCCGTGATCCCGACGTCACCCTGATCGCGCTGCTCGGGATGCTGCAGGGCGAGTTGTCGGAGGTGCTGCTCGACCAGATGGATGAACGGCTGGACGGCCAGATGGACGACCAATTGGACGACTCGTGACCGACGAGGATCGCGCCCAGCCTTCGGTGCCTCCCCCCCAGGACGCCGGCACCGCTCCGCGAGCCGGGCGCACGGCTCGTGACCCCGCCTCGACTCTCACCACGGCCATGCTCGTGTACATCTTCGTGACCTTGGTGCTGGCTCTTCCGATCGTCATCCTCCCCGCCGCCTTCTTCGACGTGATCGGGCTGGACGATGTCGTGGCCGACGAGATGGGGGGACTCCGGTGGGTTGGCGCCACCCTCCTCGCATGGGCGATCGCCGGGATATTGGTGATGGCCCGCCCCGGGGGGCGAGCCATCTTCGTGACCACCGGTGCCCTCCAGCTCACGCTGGCAGGGTTGGCGCTGATGTACAGCTGGTCGGTCGGCGAGTACGGCTGGTCGACGGCCTATCAGGTGCTCGTCACGATCGTGGTGTGCGCTGCCGCCGCCTTCTTGTGGTGGGCGAGGTTGAGCGCCCGCAAGCTGCTGTGACCGCGGTCGCCGTCGGGTGGAGCCGCTACAGGGCAAGCAGCTCGGCCGGATCCACGTAGGAGGCTCCGAGGGCGTCGGCCACCGCGGCGTTGGTGATGGCTCCGCCGGCGACGTTGACGCCGAGCAGCAGCTCGGGATATGCCTCCATCGCGTCGCCGAGGCCTTCCGCCAGTGCCACGGCGTACGGCAACGTGGCGTTGGTGAGGGCGTACGTCGCCGTGTTCGGCACCGCCCCCGGGATGTTGCCGACGGCGTAGTGGATGACGTCGTGCATGACGTACGTGGGACTGCTGTGGGTGGTCTCGCGGGCCGTGGCGATACAACCGCCCTGGTCGATCGAGATGTCGACGACGACGCTTCCCGGCCGCATCGCCTCGATGAGGTCCTCGGTCACGACCACCGGCGCCCGCGCCCCGGCCACCAGCACCGCCCCGATGACGAGGTCTGACTGCGGCACGAGATCCTCGACGGCATGGACCGACGAGCTCAGCGCCACGATGCGACCCCAGAGGACCTCGTCGAGATGGCGCAGCCGGTCGATGTTGAGGTCGAGCACGACGACGTCGGCTCCCATACCGGCGGCAACCTTGGCGGCATTGGTGCCGGCCGAGCCGGCGCCGAGCACCGTCACCCTGGCGGGTGCCACCCCGGACACCCCTCCGATCAGCACGCCGCGACCGCCGTGAGGCCGCTCCAGATAGTGTGCCCCCGCCTGGCTGGCCATCCTGCCTGCAATCTCGCTCATCGGCGCCAGCAGCGGCAAGGTGCCCGACGCCAGCTGCACCGTCTCGTAGGCGATCGCCGTCGCTCCCGACGACAGCAGGCCGGTGGCCTCGTCCGGGTAGGCGGCGAGGTGGAGGTACGTGAACAGCACCTGACCTTCCCGCAGCATCGCCGTTTCCGCCAGCTGCGGCTCCTTGACCTTCAGGATCAACTCGGCCTCGGCGAAGATCTCCTCCGCCGTGTCGACCATCCGGGCACCGACTGCGCCGAAGTCCTCGTCGCTGATCGACGATCCGACCCCGGCGCCTGTCTGCACCAGGACGTCGTGACCCCGGGCGACGAGCTCGCGCACGCCCACCGGGGTGATGGCGATGCGGTACTCCTCGGTCTTGATCTCCGCAGGCACACCAACCTGCACATTGCCTCCTCGGGTTCGGATCCGCCAGCGGGAGTCTGCCAGGGCGGGGCGCCCGGTGCCGGACAACCAAAAGGGGCGGCCCGATGTCCGGGCCGCCCCGGGGTCCCTTTGCTCCACCCGCTCGCGATCGCTCGCCGAGCGCGCTCGCCCGACATCGGCGAGCATACCCGGCGCCGTGTCCGCCATGGCGTGCAAAACGCCCCGCCCGCCACCGGTTACGGTGAGCCCGCAATGACGCGCAGCCCGGGACCATGACACTCGCGATCGCAGCCCTCGTCGAGGCGGCCGGGACGCTGCGCGGCTCCTCGCGCCCGGTGGCTCTGGCGCCATGGTCCCGGATCACGCTCGTCGAGCACCTCGTCGAGGTCGTGCGACCCAGCACCCCCGAGGTGGTGGTCGTCTTGGGCGCCGATGCCGAGGCGGTGCTGGGCGCCGTCGAGCTCGACGGTGTCACGCTCGTGATCGATCCCGAGTGGCGAGAGGGCGCCGCATCCCGGGTGAGGGTCGGGCTCGACACCCTCCTGCGAGAGTCGGCGGCCGACGCGGTGGTGGTGGTGGACGCCGGGCATCCCCAGGTCGACGCTGGTGTGGTGGCGACGCTCGTACGTGCTCACGCCGCCCGCAAGGTGCGTCTCGGCGTCGATCCCAGGGCGGCCGATGCCACCGTGCCGAAATACCGATACGTCAGGGCGGGCCCCGTCGTGGTGGGCAGGGAGCTGTGGCCGTGGCTCATGAATCTCGAGGGCGAGACCACGGTGATTCAGGCGCTCCAGTCGCATCCGGACTGGGTGAGCGAGGTGTGGATCGACCGCCTGGCACCGGCAACCGTGCTCACCACGGCCGACATGGAGGCTGCGGCACCGCGCCACTGACCGGTCCTCGTCGGTCGATGACGGCCGCAGATCGCTTGACGGGCGTTGCGGCGCCGCGGGTAATGTGCAGCCGCGCTCGAAGACGACGCAATGTCCCTCTGCGTCGCCGGGTGACCGCAGGCGGAGCACGAAAGGACGAGTGATGGCGTCGATCGATGCGATCGAGGGGATCGGCCACAAGCATGCGACCAAGCTGCGCAAGGCCCGGGTCAGGACCACCGAAGCGCTGCTCAAGGCCGGGTCGACCCGCAAGGGCCGCAGGGAGCTAGCCGAGGCGGTCGGTACCTCCGAGCATCTCATCCTCACGTGGGTCAACCGTGCCGACCTCATGCGAGTCAAGGGGGTGGGCGAGGAGTACTCAGAGCTCCTCGAGGCCGCCGGGGTCGACACGGTGAAGGAGCTCCGCAGGCGCAATGCCGCCAACCTGCTGCAGGCGATCGTGGAGCTGAACAACAAGAAGAAGCGCGTCCGGCGGCTGCCGACCGAGACGATGGTCACCCGTTGGGTCGACGACGCCAAGCTGCTCGACACCGTGGTGAAGTACTAGGGGGCCGGGGAGCGGGGGGCCGGGGGGCGGAGCCCCCCGCTGATACTCGGGACTCATTCGCGGAAGAGCCCCGGGTCCCCTGGGGGGTCCCGGAGCTCTTCGGCGTGGGGCTGGTCGTGAAGCAGAGGGAGGAGGAGAGCTTCACCACCGCACCGAGGTGCGGCCCAGCCTCACGTGATCATGCGCCGGTCTTCGCCGCCGGCTTCGCCGTCGCTGCCTTGGCGGAGGGCGCCGTGGCGCGTGCCTTCTTGGCGGGCGCCTTCTTGGCGGGTGCCTTCTTGGCGGGCGCCGTGGCGGCCGGTGCCTTGGCGGGCGTCTTGGCCGCTGCGCCGTTGCCCGCATCCTTGTGGGCTGCCGGACTGAAGCTCTCGCGCCAACTCGTCAGCGCGTCCTCGAGCTGGTCGCGCAGCTTCTCCACCCTGTCCTGCACCTTCTCGAGGTCGACCCGGCTCTGGATCTCCTCGACGACGGGGCGGAAGCCGACCTTGCCCTCCTGGAGCTGCTTGGCGACCTTCTCGCCCTCCTTGGCCCACTCCGAGAATGCCGTCTGGGCCTGGTCGGAGAGCTTGTCGCTGTAACCGGCGAGCTTGTCGCCGTAGTCGCGCAGCTTGCGCACGTACACCACGGGCGCACCGATGGCCGCATACATGGCCTTACCGGCAAGCTGCTTCTGGCTTTCGATATTCATGATTCCTCCTGGTGAGCGTCGTTTACGAAACTCACGTAGATCTGCATCAACGCCTGCTTCTGGCCGGGCGTCAGCGAGGTGTCGGACTCGATCGCCTCGCGGACGGTGGCGATCTCGCCGACGCCTTCGAGGAGGCCTGCCCGCTCGTAGAGCGCCTCAGCCCTGATGGACAGCGCCCGTGCCAGCGACTTCAGGATCTCCGCCGAGGGCTTGCGCAGCCCACGTTCGATCTGGCTGAGGTACGGGTTGGAGATCCCGGCGGCATCCGCCAGCTTGCGCAATGACATGGCACTGCGCTGGCGCTGCTGGCGTATGAAGTCACCGAGTTCCGAGAGCTGCTGCTTCATCGTTTGCAGGATACCGCACTGTGCGTACTTCTGCAAGCGGCAACTGCCGTGCAACTCTGTGAGCGCGGACGCGAGCGACGGGGACCGGCCAATGACGGGTTCTCGATCTGTGGGGTCTCGATCAGCCGGGGCGGAACGGCGTTGCCCGCCGCGCCAGCATCTCGTCGAGGCTCGCCTGGATGAGCCGCCGGATCATGTCGGCGCGAGCCAGCATGTCCAGCGTGTCGGGCGCCTCGCCGGCCCGCACGGGCGTCACGGGTCGATGGAACCGGATCCGCCACCGCACCGGGAGCGGGATCGGGTTGAGCGCCACCGCCACCGCTTCGACTCGCTGGTCGGGCAGGAATGCTCGCACCAGCGCAGCCAACCGGCTCGACACCGTGATGGCGGGGTGGACCTCCTCGGAACCGATGATCGCCACCGGAATCACCGGGACCCCGAGCCGCTCGGCGATCGAGACGAAGCCGCCCCGACCGAAGCGCTGCACCTCGTAGGCGTTCCAGACGGGCTTCATGAAACCCTTCTCGCCCTCGGGGAACACGCCCACGAGTCCGCCGGCCGCCAGCACATGCTCCACGTCCTCGCGGGCGGCATAGATCCCGCCGGATTTGCGGAACAGGGGTGCGAGCACCGGCACCATGTTGAACAACTCGGTGGCCGTGACCCGCACCCGGCGTGGCACCGCCGCCTCGTTGGCGACCGCGATGCCGAGCAGCATGCCGTCGTAAGGGATCGCCGCCCCTCCGTGGTTGGCCACCAGCAACGCCGGTCCGGTGGCCGGCACGTGCTCGATACCTTCCACATCCACCTTGAAGTAGTCGAAGTAGAGGTAGTTGAGGAGGTGCCACACCGCGTCGGCAACAACGGGGTCGAGGCCGATGACGTCGATGTCGTAGTCGCCGCGCCGCGAGACGCGAACCAGAGACGGCCAGGTGTCGAACCCGAGCCGCCCCGTCACCGGGATGGCGACGTCGAACGGGTCGACACCCATGCCCGGATCGCCGTGGAGCACACAACGTCCGCCCGACGCCAATGCTGGCAGCGGGCAGGCGTCGCCGTTCGGTGACAGCCGGCCGCAGCGGCGCGCCATGTCGAAGAACCCGACGAGACGTTCGTTGAGTGCGGCCCGCCGCGCCCGTGCTGAATCACCAGGGCGATCGTCGCCGCCCACGGTGACGGTGCGAACCGACACGCTGAGATCATCGGGGGCCAACACGTCGGCGTCCGCAGCGGCTGACCCGCTGCCGGCCCGGGCGGAGGAGGGGTCGGCGCGACTGTCGGCCGAGGCGCCGTCGGCGAGGGCCGCCACCAAATCCGTCTTGGCCATCCGCCAGCGACCGCGAATCCCGGCGGCGCCTGCCAACTCGACGAGCCGCGCCTTGGTGAGCCGGTCGAGCTCGGCGGCGGTCACGATGCGGTGCCGCGGCCGTGCAACGCCAGCACCGCCTCCCGGCAGTCGTGCCTCGGCTCGACCTCGAGGAGGTGGCCCATCCGGCCGATGTCGGTGACGCGACCGTGGCGCACCAGCAGCTGCAGGTGGCGCGGCATCACCAGACCGGCGCGCCGCATCGCCGCCATGGCGGCGTCGAACCCGCGGCCGAAGAGCGGCTTGGGAACACGGCCTCCGAGGCGAAGGGCGCGGCTGAGGTAGAGCTGGCCCGGAGCTGCGACGTTGCAGGTGCCCGAGCCGGACGAGATCGCTGCGTGCTCCAGCAGGCGCACCGCGTCGGCTTCATGCAGGAGCTGGAGCCGCGGGTCGAACCCGAGGAGGGTCGGCACGACAGGCAGCCGCAGGTAGCGGCTCAGCGGGTTGGCGATCGACGAGCCGACGATCGGAGCCAGACGGAGGATCACCACATCGAGGTCCCGCTCGGCCGCCGCCTCGGCGAAGCAGCGCTCGGCATCCTCGAGCATCCGACCGTATGGCGTACGTTCGCCCCCGGTCTCGGACTCCTCGCGGATCACCGACGGCGACCGAGGGCCCCAGCCGTACAACGCGGTATCCGATTGGACGACGACGCGCCGAACCGACTGCGTCCGCACGACCGCCGCGGCAAGGGCTTGGGTGTCGAGCCCGACGGCCCCACCGTCGGGGAGCCGGTCTGCCTCGTCGCCCGAGGCGCGGAGGTCGACCACGACGTCGGGAGCGGTGTCCATCACGACCTGCGCCAGGTCGAGAGGGTCGGTGGACAGCATCATCGAGCTTGCGGCGAAGGGCACGGAGGGGGCGGTGCGGTCGGTGGCGATCACCTCGGTGCCCGCTCGGTGCTCCAGCCGCTGCACTACCTGCCCTCCGAGCCAGGAGGCTGCCCCCGTGACCAGGATCCGTCGCATCGCATCCGAGGTTACAGCCGGCAGCGGGGCTCCCTTCTGCCGACCGCGCCCGCCTTGGGCCGCACCCGGCCAGGGTGCACTGAACAAACGGAGGTTCGGGGTGCCGGTGGCGCACCTAGCATGCGGCCCGAAAGGAGTTCGGTGGGTCCCAGCACCAGCCGCAAGGGGGACGAGTCTTTGATCATCGTCATGGGCAAGGATGCCGAAGCCGCCGACGTCGATGCGGTGGTGGCACGCCTCGACGGCATCGGCGCCGAGGCCCACGTCTCCGTGGGACGGTTCCGCACGGTGATCGGCGCCCTCGGCGACCGCGAGCAGATCCAGCAGATCCCGTGGGAGGCGATGCCCGGAGTCGAGCGCGCCGTACCGGTGCTCAAGCCGTTCAAGTTCGTCAGCCGCGACTTCCAGCCCGAGGACTCCGTCGTCGAGGTCGGGGGTGCCCGGATCGGGGGCGGCCACCTCGCTCCCATCGCGGGGCCCTGCGCGGTCGAGGGCCGCGACGTGCTGTTCGCCGCCGCCGAGGCGGTGGCCAAGGCGGGAGCCACCATCCTGCGGGGAGACGCGTTCAAGCCGCGCACCTCGCCGTACTCGTTCCAGGGCCACGGTGAGAAGGGCCTCCAGATGATGGCCGAGGTGCGCGACGAGTTGGGGCTCCCGTTCGTCGCCGAGGCGCTCGACCCGCGCGACGTCGAGCTCATCTCCTCGTATGCCGACATGATCCGGGTGGGAACCCGCAACATGGCGAACTTCACGCTGCTGTCGGAGTTGGGGCGCCAGGACAAGCCGGTGATGCTGAAGCGTGGCTTCACGGCGACCATCGAGGAGTGGCTCAACGCCGCCGAGTACATCTACAAGGAGGGCAACCACCAGGTGGTGCTCTGCGAGCGGGGCATCCGCACCTTCGAGACGGCCACCCGCAACACGCTCGACATCTCGGCGGTCCCGGTGGTCAAGGAGTTGTCCCACCTCCCGGTGATCGTCGATCCGTCCCACTCCGGGGGCCGCCGTTCCCTGGTGGCGGCACTGACCCGGGCGGCGGTGGCGGTCGGTGCCGACGGTTTCATGATCGACGTCCATCCTTCGCCCGAGACGGCCCTGGTCGACGGCCCGCAGGCCATCCTGCCCGGCGAGTTCGCCGAGTTGATGGAGGACGTGCGGGCGCTCGCCGCCGTCATGGGCCGCGAGATCTGACCGCCCGAGTCGATGCGCGCCGCCATCCTCGGGACGGGCCTCATCGGGGCGTCGATCGGCCAGGGGCTGCGCGCCGCAGGCTGGGAGGTGGCGGCGTGGGACCCGGCTACGGACGCTCTCGCCGAGGCCGGCGCGCACGGAGCCTACGACGAGGCCCTGCCCGACGGAACCCTGGCCGGCGCCGGTCCGCTCGACCTCGTGGTGTTGGCCGGCCCTCCGGAGGCGGTCGTGGCGACCGTCGCGGAGCTGGCGACGGATTCACTGGTGATGGACGTCGCAGGAGTCAAGCAGCCGGTGCTGGCGGCCAACCGGCTGGCCCGCTTCGTCGGCACCCATCCGATGGCCGGACGCGAGGTGTCGGGCCCGGCAGCGGCGTCGGCCGCGTTGTTCCGCGGAGCCGCCTGGGTGGTGGTTGCCGATGGTGCAGCCGAGGCCGATGTCGAGGCCGTCGAGGGGATCGTTCGCCTGCTTGGTGCCCGCCCCCTGCGGATGGGCGCCGCCGAGCACGACACAGCGGTCGCCGCCATCAGCCACCTGCCCCAGGTGCTGGCGGCGGCGTTGCTCCAGGAGGCTGCCGCCGAGACGGGCGCCCTCGACCTGGCGGCAGGGAGCTTCCGTGATCTCACCAGGGTGGCGGCGTCGGATCCGGCCGTGTGGGTGCAGCTTCTCGGCGCCAACCGCGATGCGGTGCTGGCTGCCATCGCCGGCGTCAGAGGCCGCCTCGACGCGGTGGCGGGGGCGCTGGCTGGAGGAGGGGAGGAGTCCGCGTCGGTGCTCAGTTTCCTCTCCAGTGCACGCGAGCTGCGCCTCGCAATGGCCCCGCCGGTCGTCGAGGTCCAGGTGGCGCTGGCCGACCAGCCGGGCGAGTTGGCGAAAGTGGGCCGCGCCTTCGAGCGCAGCGCGGTCGACGTTCGCGACCTGCAGCTGCGCCACTCACCTCACGGCGGCGGTGGTGTGCTCACCATCTCCGTCCGCCACGGCGAGGGTGAGACCCTGCGGGCCGCTCTCGTGGCCGAAGGCCTCCTGGTCGCCGACTGACGCCGCGCCGAGACCGGGTCGGATCAGCCCGCCTCGGCGAGCAGCGCCAGCAGCGCGGCGGCTCCGACGTGGATGCCGGTCTCGATGGAGCGCTCATCGACGTCGAACGTCGACGAGTGCAGATCGACCACCCGGTCGGGCAGCGCCGCCCCGAGGCGCACCAGCGCTCCCGGCACGGCGTCGAGGTACCAGGCGAAATCCTCCGAGCCGAGGCTCTGGTGGGTCGTGGTGACGCCGGCGGGACCGAGGGCAAGGCGCGCCGCCTCCTCGACCACCGCCACGACACCGGCGTGGTTCACCACCGGCGGCGACCCTCGCTGGTAATCGACGTCGATGGCAGCTCCCAACGCGGTGGCGATGTCGGTGACCACCTGCTCGAGCAGCTTCGGCATCATCCGCCACAGGTCGAGGTCGAACATCCGCACAGTCCCACCCAGCTCGAGATGGGAGGGGATGACGTTCTCGGCCGTGCCGCCGGCGACGACGCCGAACACGACCAGCACGGTGTGGCGGGGGTCGATCCCGCGCCGGACGAGTTGTGGCAACTCGGTGATCACCTTGCCGGCGACGCCAACCAGATCGACCGTCTGGTGCGGCCGCGACGTGTGCCCGCCGGGCCCGGACAGGCGGAGGGTGAACCGGTCGGAGGCGCCGGTGACGCCCCCCGCCCGCAGGCCGACCATACCGGGCGCCAGCGCCGGGTCGACATGGAACGCCAGGATGGCCGACATACCCTCGTGGACGCCTTCCTGCACCAGGGTGACGGCACCGCCGGGCATCTGCTCCTCGGCCGGCTGGAATACGAATCGCACCGTGCCGGGGGGGCGGTCGGTGCCCACCAGTGCAATGGCGATGCCGGTGGCCACCGCGGAGTGCACATCGTGGCCGCAGGCATGCATGGCCTTGGAGCTGACCGACCGGTAGTCGGTCGTCGCCTCCTCGGCGATCGGGAGCGCGTCCAGGTCGGCACGGAAGCCGACGACCGGCTCTCCATGGCCGACCTCCACCACCAATCCGACGCCTGCGGGTCGGATGTGCGGCTCGAGGCCCGCTGCCAGCAGATGTTGGGCGATCACGCGGGTGGTGCGATGCTCGCTCCATCCCACCTCCGGGTTGCGGTGCAGGTCGCGGCGAAGCGTGACCATCGCCGGAGCGATCGATGCGGCGAGGCCCGCCAGCGGTGAGGTGGTGGGGCCCGACATCGCACGGAGTGTAACGGGTGCCTCCGGGCGCCCTCCTCGACGGCCACGGAGTAGGTTGCGCGGCAGCGACAGCGGAGGACCACGGGATGCAGCGGCCGGCCTTCACGATCGGGATCGAGGAGGAGTACCTCATCGTCGACCCGGAGACACGCGAGTTGGTGGAGGATCTCCCGCCGGGGCTGATGAAGGACTGCGAGGAGATCATCGGCGGCCAGGTCCACCCCGAGTTCCTACGCTCGCAGATCGAGATCGGGACCAAGGTGGCGGCCGACGTCACAGAGGCCCGCGAGGACCTCATGCGATTGCGCACCGCCGTAGCCGAGGTGACCGGCCGCTACGGACTGGCCCCCATAGCCGCCTCGACCCATCCGTTCGCCGACTGGTTCCGTCAGCAGCACACGGATGCCGAGCGGTACAACGCCCTCGCCAACGCCCTCGGCGGGGTGATCCGCCGGCTGGTCATCTGCGGCATGCATGTCCATGTGTGCGTCGAGGACGAAGACCTGCGCATCGACCTCATGAACCAGGTGCTCTACTTCATGCCCCACCTGCTGGCCATGTCGACGTCGTCGCCGTTCTGGGAGGGCCGGGACACGGGGCTCAAGAGCTACCGCACCTCGGTGTTCCGGGCGGTGCCGCGGACCGGCCTGCCGGACGAGTTCGGCGACTGGTCCGACTACCAGCGCCACGTGAACGCCCTCGTTGGTGCCGGGGTGATCGAAGACGCCACCCGTCTGTGGTGGGACCTGCGCCCCAGCGCCCGCTACCCGACCCTCGAGATGCGCGCCTCCGACATGTGCACCCGGCTCGACGATGCCATGGCCGTGGCCGCAACCTTCCTGAGCCTGCTGTCGATGTTGTTCCACCGCAGGACCCACAACCAGCGGTGGCGGATCTACTCGCGCATGCTGATCGACGAGAACACCTGGCGGGCGCAACGTTACGGCGTGTCGGAATCGCTCATCGACTTCGGCAAGGGAAGGCTGGTCCCATACGGCGAGTTGGTCGAGGAACTGATCGACGTTCTCATGCCCGACGCCGAGAAGCTCGGCTGCGTGCCGGAGTTGGAGCACGTCAGGACGATCGCGGGACGTGGCACCAGCGCCGACGAGCAACTCCGCATCTACCACCAGGCCCTCGACGAAGGTGCATCGGAGGAGGAGG
>Ga0214471_10002445_pt1 | contig 14570 bp, 19 predicted proteins | sample RVTome_5_FD_207665 | JGI IMG/M metagenome (GOLD analysis project Ga0214471, IMG submission 207665) | Soil microbial communities from uranium-contaminated site in the Upper Colorado River Basin, Wyoming, United States - RVT142D155 | ecosystem: Environmental > Terrestrial > Soil > Contaminated >... | reverse complement strand
CCACGATGCAAATCATCGTCGCCAGCCCCGCCACCTGAAGCGACACCCTGATATCGTCCGGTTCGATCGGGAGGCTCATCGCTGGAGCGATTCTCCCGGAAGGACGAATCCGTACTCGCGCATCAAGCCTCGGCCTTCGCCGTTAACGAAGTCGAGAAACGCGGCGGCCTCGGCGGCATGCCTGCTGCTCCGGAGTACCGCCGCTTCCTGACGCAGCGGCTCATGTAGCGACTCATCGACAAGGACTGCGCGCAGATACTCATCCCTGCTGATCGCCAGCGAAAGCGGCACAAGCCCCGCGTCCACGTTCCCCGTTTCGACGAATTGCGTGGCAAGCGAAGCGTTCTCTCCCAGTACGAGTCGATCCTCAACGGCCTCCCACACGTCCGCGCTCTCCAGGGCCTGCTTCGCCGCCCTGCCGTATGGCGCATGGTCCGGGTTGGCGATCGCGATCCGCTTCACATTCACCTCGCGCAGGTCAGCCAGCCTCTCGATCTCAAGCTCCGAACCAGCCGGCACCGCGAGCACGATCCTGCCCACCGCGTAGAGTTGGCGCGTCTCTACCTTGATGAGGCCTGCGCTTTCTAGCTCGTCCACGTAACCGGAATCGGCGGAAGCAAAGACGTCTACCTTCAGGCCATTACGGATCTGGGTCGCCAGCATTCCAGAGGAGCCAAAGCTGAACTCGAGATTGCAGTCGCAGCGCGCCTCAAACTCCTGCTCCATCTCCTCGAACACGAAACGTAGATCAGACGCAGCCGCCACCAACACTGTTGGCCGCTCGTTGCCGCCACAGGCGTTGAGCTCGGCCCCGAGAATAAGGAGCAGGACCACCGCCGCGTATCGCCCAAAACGCCCCGTCAAGCCCCGTCTCCTCCCACACGCGCCCTCAAATCCCGACGGCACGCGCGCAACCACTGCAGCGTCCCGCGGGCCGCCGTCACCTTGGACTGCAGCGCAATCGCGTCAAAGCTCGACTCGTCCGCCGCCTCGATGCCCTCCTCCACCTCGCGTTCATACGCTCTGCACGCTTCGATCTGCTGCTCCACCAACTCAGCCGCCTTCGCCAGGTCCTCCTCCATCGCGAAGTACAGCTTCACCATGAAGTCGTGGCGCACCTCCCGCAGCCGTCCCACGGGCTGCCTTAGCCAGCGTTGGAACGCCGCGTCTCCTTCAGCCGTGGCGGCATAGACCGCCCGTGGTGGGTAAGTGGTGTTGTCCCACTCCCCATCGATGAGCTCGAGTCCCGACAGCGACTTCAAGATCGCGTAGACCATCGCCGGCTCGACAGGACAGACGCGCGCCAGGCCTCGGCCGCCGTTCAGATGCCGCTGCAGCTCGTAGCCGTAGGCCGGCCGCTGCCTCAGCAGGCCGAGCACCGCGTACTCCGCGGGCGTCAGAAATGTCTTGGTGCGAGGCATAGCCAAGTCATGATTGGTCAATCCTTGACTATCGTCAAGTTCACGCCTGCGCAACAATGCTCCGATGACAAGCCGAGGCAACGTGGCCGGAATCATCCTCGCGGGCGGCATGAGCACCCGGCTCGGCCGCGACAAGGCAAGCCAGCTGCTCCTCGGCCGCAGCCTCCTCCAGCGCGTCATCGACCGCCTCGACGGCCTCGTGGACGAATACGTGATTGTCACGGCGACCGGACAACAGCTACCGCCGACATTCGCGAGTCGCCCTATCACGCCTGTGGAGGACTTGTTTCCGGGAGTTGGGCCGTTGGGAGGCCTCTACACCGGCCTCTCTTCGATATCAGCCCCGCGCGCCATCGCCGTCGCCTGCGATATGCCACTGCTCAAGCCCGCGCTCCTCCGCCTGTTGCTCCGGCTTCAGCCGGAACACGATGCCGCCGTACCTACAAACGGCCTGCCGGAGCCTCTCTGCGCCGTCTACGCCACATCTTGCCTGCCGGCGATCAAGGCTCGGCTCGAAGCCGCCCAATACAAGATGACCGGCTTCTTCGAGGCTGTGGATGTTAGGTTTGTCGAGCCTTCAGAGTGGCAACGGCCCGACCCGGAAGGCGTGTCCTTCCTCAACGTCAACGATGAGGACGATCTGCGCCGTGCGGAATCGCTGCTGGGTTAGCGGTACTTGATCGGTCGGTCCTTGTTGCGGGCGTCCGTCTTGTCGTCCTGCACTCGGCGCTCGCTGAGCCACAGCAACGCGATCGCCACGAATCCGAGGTCGAGCCCCAGAAACATCAACACAGCAATCATGACGATCGTCGAGTCCATTACGAGTCCCGTTTCCGCGTTAGAACAACGCTCACTCTGATTTGCCTAACGCTCGCGAAGGGCCCGCCGTTTCAGCTCGAATTGACACGGGCTCCTGGAGCCGAAATGATGATTGCCCCGATTCGACCCTTACCGCACCGCTAAGGAGACCGCTTCGTGAAGATCGGCGTTACGTTTCCACAAACTGAAATTGGCTACGACCCCATCGTCCTGCGGGATTACGCCCAGGCTGCCGAGGATCTTGGCCTCGATCACATTCTTGTTTACGACCACGTACTCGGCGCCGACGCAAGCGAGCGCCCTGACTGGGGTGGCCGCTACACCGCCAAAGACAGCTTCCACGAGCCTTTCGTCATGTTCGGTTATATGGCTGCTTTCACTTCGAAGATCGAGTTCGTTACCGGCATTTTGATCCTGCCTCAGCGCCAGACAGCCCTGGTCGCGAAGCAGGCCGCAGAGGTGGATGTGCTCAGTGGCGGGCGGCTGCGTCTTGGCGTCGGGCTGGGCTGGAACGGCGTCGAGTACGAAGCGCTGAACGAAGACTTTCACAATCGCGGACGCCGCGTCGAGGAGCAGATCGAGGTGCTACGACGCCTCTGGACGGAGCCGGTCGTGGACTTCAAGGGCAAGTGGCACCGCATCGACCGCGCCGGCCTCAACCCGATGCCTGTGCAGCAGCCGATTCCGCTTTTCATGGGAGGGCTCTCCGAACCCGTGCTCGAACGCGCGGCACGCATCGCCGACGGCTGGTTTCCCATCGTGCGGGAGCTGGCCGACATCGAAGCGCTGCCCGCGAGGATCGAGGGGCTGAAGCAGCGCGTCGAGAGTCATGGGCGTGACGTCAGCAAGTTCGAGATTCGTGTCCAGACGGGCTTTGCGAGCAAGGCGCCTGAAGACTGGGCCAGGGACGTCGAGATGTACGAGGGGATGGGCGTCGACTTCCTCTGCTTCAGCACCATGGGCGCAGGCCTGCCGGGCCCCCGCGATCACATCGACGCGATGCGACGCTACAAAGAGGCCATCGCTTAGGCCCGCTGCGCTATGATCGATACTTGGTGGGAAGATATGGGTAAAGAAGGCGACTAATGGGAAAAGAACAGCTGGAAGCATTGGCCCGTATCATCGAAGAACAGCTGAAGGACGGACCTGATAGCGCTATCATCGGAACCTGGACAATCCGTTACGACGGCGCCCGTGAGGTGCTTTACTTCGAGAAGTGCGAGGACGGCTTCTACTGTGAGGAGCGCCCCGCGGTGATCGACCTCAAGGGTAACGTTGTTGACCGCGGTGGCCCCATCCTGGTCGAGGAGAACTAGACGAGACGATGAACCGTGCAGAGGTCGCCGGCGCGCTGAAACGCCTCGCGGGGACGTCGCGGGCGCTAATTTACGACGTCAGCGAACCGGACGCGCCAAGCCGCGAGCAGCCTCAGACACCATTCGTCTGCGGCTCCGAGGCATGGTGGGCCTTCGTCGACCGGCGTCGCGCGCTGGACGACGGCCAGGACCTGACGCTCCTGGTCTCGATGCGGGGGCTGACCCTGGACGAGCGGCTGCTGGTGGTCAACTGGGGCACCGCATTTGCCAACGCCTTCCTGGTCATCGAGCCATCAGACCCGTGGCTGGACCTGACAACCCAAGACGGCATCGACGAATTCGCCGCATCGTCCGGGGCGAAGGATGCCGACGCGCTGGTCCGCAACGCCTACGCCGAATGGATCTACTGGATACGGGACGAACAGAGCGTGCTCGAAAGCCGCCGGGCGACCCTGTCCCTCGATCAGGAGTCAACCCTCTTCGACACGCTGTGGGAGCGCCTGCCTCAGACGTTTCCCGCGGCAGCTTTTCTCTCGAGCCTGACGCTGCTGCAGCTCAAAGAAGCCGAGCTCTTCATCGGCGGTCGAGAAGTAGCACGAGCGATCATCCCGTTCTTGACGCGCCTCGGCCTGCCAATCGTGTGGGACCCACGGCACGTCATCACCGGCGTACGTCAGCTGGTCGACGCTGGCTTGGCGTGGGTGCAGGACCCGCAGGACAACTGGCGTCTCTACCGCGGCCCCTCAGAGCCGATCCCCGCCGAGATCAGCGACGAACGCGTCGCCCTGATGCTGCGCTAATCACTTACCCCCGTGACCACCGCGCGAGCTGTCCAACGGGGTCATCACTCGCAGGCGTGAGTTAGCAATGATCGAGGCAAGTGACCAGCAGCGAGTCTCCGATACGTTCCCTTTCCTCGCAACGCTCGGAGAGGTCCTGAGACAGGAGTTCTTTCAGAAGGCGACGCTCGCGAGGCTCCCTTCCGGTCGAGACGTGATGGCGGAAGGAGACCGCATCGAGGCCATACCCCTGGTTCTGTCTGGCACGATCCGCGTCTATCGAATCGGGGAAACCGGCCGCGAAATCACGATCTATCGATTTGAACGAGGCGAGTGCTGCGTGCTGTCCGCCGATTCGATTCTGGGAAACAAGCTCTTCCCTGCCTGCGCCCAGGTCGAGGACGAGGTCGAAGTTGCCTTCATTCCGGCGGCTGCGTTCGACGATTGGCTCGCCCGCTCTCCGGCCTGGCGTGAGTTTGTGTTTCAAGCCATGTCGAGGCGCCTGCTGAGCCTTCTGGACACGCTCGACGATGTCGCCTTCGGCCGAATGGATGCCCGGGTAGCGTCCCTCCTGCTCCGGCGTGCGGGCGATCCCGGGACGATCCAGATAACCCACCAGGAGATCGCCGACGAACTCGGCAGTTCGCGGGAGGTGATCAGCCGAATTCTCGAAGACTTCCAGTCACGCGGACTCATCCGCCTTTCGCGTGGGTCGGTCCGGGTAGCCGAGCCGCAATCTCTAGCCGCGGCTGCCCGTGTGTGACTAAGTTACCGACAGCGACCGGAACAGATGTCATCCTCTACTCAGGAGATCTAGTAGAGGAGGCCTCTAAATGTACTTGTTCGCAAGGTTTATGACCTCGGTTGCGGGTCGCTGGTTCCGGATTTTCGCAGGCGTCGCGATGATCGCCGGCGGCCTGGTAGGCGTTGGAGGACCGACGGGCCTGAGCATAGCCGCCCTGGGTCTGATCCCGTTGGCGGCTGGGGCGGGCGACATCTGCATGCTGGCGCCAATGCTCGGTACGCCCTTCGGTGGCGCCAAAGTCCGGGCTATTCTCGGCTCGCGCGATTCGGAGACGGACCGCGCGGGCGTTGGCGAAACACGTTAGACGGAGCCCAGCTAGCCGCTCTGCAGGACGGAGGGAACTCACATGTACTTCAAGCAGATTCTCAACGAAGATGCGGGCTGCTCCTCTTACGTCATTGCGTCCCGTGAGTCCAAGGAGGCGGTCGTTGTCGATCCCGCGCTAGATGTCTCGCAATATGTTGAGCTGGCTCGGCGCCGCGACTTTCATATCGTCCTGGCGATAGATACCCATATTCATGCTGACCATATCTCCGGCGCGCGCCTTCTGGCCGAGCAGACAGGGGCGCAAGTGGCCATGCACGAGTCTGCGGACGTCCTATTTCCGATTCGGAAGCTCTCGGACCGCGAGGTTATCCCCCTCGGCCAGCTCAAGCTTGAGGTCTGGCACACCCCGGGACACAGGCCTGAGGGCATTTCACTGCTCGTCACGAATCCCCCCAGAGGCGAGTCCGTGTCCCTCGTCATCACCGGAGACTCGTTGTTTGTCGGCGACGTGGGCCGGCCTGACTTCGGTGGGACGGAAGGAGCGAGCCAGCAGTACGACAGCGTACAGAGGTTGCTCGGCCTCGATGACTATGTCGAAGTCTTTCCCGCACACTTTGAAGGATCGTGCGGCAAGGGCATGTGTGGGCGGCCCAGCAGCACCATCGGCTTCGAACGCCGCTTTAACCCGATGGTGCAGCTGACCCGGCCCGACTTCACGGAAGCCATGTCAGAGGCTCCGGCAAAGCCCCTCAACATGACGGCAATTCTCGCCACCAATCGAGGCGAGGCCGATCTCAGCTGGGCCGAACCGAAGGTCGTCGAATCGGTCGACTTGTTGGAAGTCAGCGAGGCAGCCTCATGGCTGACGACTGAACCGGCAACCGTCATCGACGTTCGCGAGCCTCCGGAGTTTGCCGCGGGCCACCTTCCTGGCGCGATATCCATGCCGCAGAGCGACGTCGCGAGCCGGCTCGACGAGTTGGACCGCAACGAGAAGTACCTGGTCGCATGCGCCGGTGGTGTGCGCTCGCTTAGGGTGGTCCACTTTCTGAAGTCCATCGGCTTCGCGCGCGTCGTGAGCCTCGCGGGCGGAACGGACGGCTGGATTTCCGCCGGCCTTGCCGTCGAAGGCGCCGGAAAAGTGGCCCTGCCCCATTCCGGCTCGGATCGCTACTTCCACGGCTCGCGCTGAGCCGCGGGTCCTTCTGCGCTAGCGCCTGGTAGCCGAGGCGTTAGAAAAGCCCGCTGCGATGGCCGTTGCGCGGGTTGATCAGCAGCGCCAGCGAGCGCCCAACCATCTCGTAGGCACCACCAGGCATGTAGGACTCCGACCCCGGGTTGGCGTTGGGCTTGGCCGAATCCAGCGCGAGCTCCCAGTACCGCCGGCCGATGGCCTCCGGCATCGTGAAGCTGACGTTATCCGCTGACGAATTGACGAGCAGTAGGAGCGTGTCATCCGGCGACGGGAGGCCCTCTTCGTCCGTCAGGTCTGCCGCAGGCCCCGGTAGTAGCATGCCCAGGCTGCGCACCTCCGGGTCGAACCAGTTCTCGTCCGTCATCTCCTCGCTGTCCGGCCGCAGCCAGTAGATGTCCTTGAGTCCGGCACGACGGATCGGGCGGCCCTGAAAGTAGTCTCGCCGGCGTAGCAAGACGTGATCGCTACGCAGCTTGACCAGACGCTGAGTCCAGTTGAGCAGCTCGTTCTGACACTCCGCGCGCTCCCAGTCCAGCCAGGATCTCTCGCTGTCCTGGCAGTAGGCGTTGTTGTTGCCTTGCTGCGTGCGACCCACCTCGTCGCCATGCAGGAGCATCGGCACGCCCTGAGACAAGATCAGCGTTGCCAGGAAGTTGCGAATCTGACGCCGTCGCAGACTCTGAACCTCGGCGTCCTCCGTCTCGCCCTCAACCCCCATGTTCCAGCTCAGGTTGTCGTCCGATCCGTCGCGGCCGGCCTCACCGTTGGCTTCATTGTGCTTCTCGTTGTAGCTCACCAAATCGCGCATTGTGAATCCATCGTGCGCCGTGACGAAGTTGATGCTGGCATATGGACGGCGGCCGCCCGGCGCGTAGAGGTCGCTGCTGCCGGTGAGGCGATAAGCCAGGTCGGCGACGACACCAGGGTCGCCGCGCCAGAAACGGCGCACCGTGTCGCGATACTTGCCGTTCCATTCCGTCCAACCAATGGGGAAGTTACCAACCTGGTAGCCGCCCTCTCCGACGTCCCACGGCTCGGCGATCAGTTTGACCTGAGATAGCACCGGGTCCTGGTGGATGATGTCGAAGAAGGCGCTGAGCTTGTCGACGTCGTGCAGCTCGCGGGCGAGCGCCGACGCGAGGTCGAAGCGGAAGCCGTCGACGTGCATCTCGAGCACCCAGTAGCGCAGGCTGTCCATGATCAACTGGAGCACGCGAGGGTGCCGGACGTTGAGCGTGTTGCCGGTGCCCGTGTAGTCCATGTAGTGGCGCTCGTCGTCCGGCATGAGGCGGTAGTAGGCGCGGTTGTCGATGCCACGAAACGAGAGCGACGGGCCCAGGTGATTACCCTCCGCCGTGTGGTTGTATACGACGTCGAGGATGACCTCGATGCCCTCGCGGTGCAGCGTGTGCACCATCGTCTTGAACTCGTTGACCCGCCCACCCGGCCCCATCGCCGTGCTGTAGCGCGGGTCCGGCGCGAAGAAGCCGATGGTGTTGTAGCCCCAGTAGTTGGCCAGGCCCAGGTCGATCAGTCGCTTGTCATTGACGAACTGGTGAACCGGCATCAGCTCCACCGCCGTGACGCCGAGCTGCCGCAAGTAGTGGACGACGCGATGGTCGCTGAGCGCCGCGTAGGTCCCGCGCCGCTCCGGCGAGATCAGCGGATGCAGGTTGGTCAAGCCTTTGACATGCGCTTCGTAGATCACCGTGTCGTGCCACGGGACCTTCGGCGCCCTGTCGTCTCCCCAGGAGAACGCGGGCTCGATGACGACGCCCTTCGACATGCCGGGCGCGCTATCGGACTCGTCAAGAATCAGATCGCGGTCGCGCCGGCGCGAGGCCAGTGGGTAGGCAAACATGTTGTCGGACCACTCGATCGGTCCGGTGGTCGCCTTCGCGTAAGGGTCGAGCAGCAGCTTGTTGGCGTTGAATCTCAGGCCCTTCGCCGGGTCGTATGGGCCGTAGACCCGGTAGCCGTAGATCATCCCGGGCCGCGCTTCTGGCAGGTAGACATGCCAGACGAAGTCCGTCTGCTCACGCAAGCGAATTCGCTCGACCTCCGGCACGCCGTAGGGGGTGTCGAAGATGCAAAGCTCGACAGACTCTGCGTCCTCGCTAAACAGCGCGAAGTTGACGCCGCTTCCGTCCCAGGTTGCGCCCAGCGGATACGGCTTACCAGGAAATGTCGGCTGCTGCCTCAATACGACCCTCCAGCGACAAAAGCGCTGATGAAATAGTTTTCGGTATTCCGACGCAAATACTGGACTAGATTCTAGCTGGCAGGAGCTCCCGGCTATAATCGGGATGAACTTGGGGAGGTGCCGTAATCACCAGTCGCTACGTCCGCGGCATGCCCGCCGAGAGCTGGCAACCGGGCTTGCCAAACATACTAGACGTCCTCAGTCAGGCCGAAGTGCAGGACGAATGGATGCTCGCGGCGGGCTCCAACTACGTCTTCCTGCTCAAGCTGGCGCACCCGGAGGCGGGCGAAGGCTATGCGGTTTACAAGCCGCGCGACGGTGAGGCGCCGCTGCACGACTTCCCTTCCGGCACGCTGTACAAACGCGAGTACGCAGCCTACGTGGTGAGCGAGGCCCTGGGCTGGGGCCTGGTCCCGCCCACCGTGGTGCGCGAGGACGGCCTGCGGGCCGGCATCGGCGTGCTGCAGCTCTTCGTGGTGCACGACCCGGCGCTGCATTTCTTCAACATCAAGGAGGGCCACGAGGACGAGATGCGCCGTATCGCGCTCTTCGACTGGCTGGTCAACAACGCGGACCGCAAGGGCGGCCATACGCTGCAGGACGCGGCCGGCCGCCTCTGGTGCATCGACCACGGCATCGCGTTTCACACCGAGGACAAGCTGCGCACCGTGATCTGGGACTATCAGGGCACGCCGGTGCCGCCGGCGTTGGTGGAGGACGTTTGCGAATTCGCCGAACGCCTTCGCGGGGACGCCGCGCTGCGCGGTCAGCTATCTGAACTGCTATCGCAGACGGAGCTACGACGCCTCGAGCAGCGCGCCGCGGCGATCGACCGAGAGCGCGTCTACCCACCGCCGCCGATGCACCGGCCGTACCCCTGGCCGATGATTTAGCCCCTTCGGGACTGACGCTGCCGGTCGATCATAAGAACAGAGCACGGACGCTCGGGCGAGGCTGTTATGTCGAGCGAGTATGTCCGGTTTCCGGCCAGGGCAGCCTGGCGTGACCGAGAAAACCTCCTGCGTCGAATCGCGGAAGAGGCGTACCGGGCGGCTCGTTACCGCCTCCCGTTTACCCTGCTGCTGGTCAGTCTCGACTTCTGCAACCAGGGGACCGACCGCGATCTCAAGGAATTCACCGGAACTGGCCTGCGCGAGCTCGACTTTGCCGGCAAGCTGGGCGAGGGCGCCTATGCAATCGGCATGCCCAACTCACCCTGCAAGGGCGCCGAGGTCGTCGCCAACCGGCTGCGCCGCATCCTCATCGACTACCGGCCTCGGACCGGGGTAGCTGGCGTCCCCGAAGGTGGCGTCAACCCCAGCGAGCTACTGGCTACCGCCGCCAAGAATCTCAACTAGCACCAGCCAAACGGGCAGCTACGTCTTACGCTCCGTTCTTGCCGATCAGGCTGAGGAACTCGCTGCGGGTGCGCGCGTCGACGCGGAAGCGGCCGAGCATGCAACTGGTGACCGCGCTCGAGTGCTGCTTCTCGACGCCGCGCATCATCATGCAGAGGTGCTGCGCCTCGATCACGACGCCCACGCCCTTCGGCTCCAGAATCTCGTCGATCGCGTTAGCGATCTCGGTGGTGAGGCGCTCCTGCACCTGAAGACGGCGCGAGAAGACCTCGGCCAGCCGCGCCAGCTTGCTGAGGCCGACGATCTTGCCGGAAGGCAGATAGGCGATGTGGCAGCGGCCAAAGAACGGCAGTAGATGATGCTCGCAGAGGCTGTAGACCTCCGTGTGCACCGTTACCATCTCGTCGTACTCGACCTCGAACAGCGCCTCGCCGACGACCGCGCGCGGGTCCATGTGATAGCCGGACGTCAGGAAAGCAAGGCTGCGGGCCACGCGGTCGGGCGTCGCGCGCAACCCGTCGCGCTCCGGGTCTTCGCCCAGCGCTTCGAGCATGGTGCGCACCATCTCAGCGACTTCCGGGGAGCCGTGGCCTTCAAACTCGTCGTTCATCGTTCTGTCCGTTCTACCAGCGGTCGTAGTGGACCAGCTCCTCAATCGAGAGGCGGGGCCGGCTCTCGCCTGCGGCCGTCGACGGCGCCGGGTATCCGAATGAGATGCCGATGGCAGCGACGTGCGTCTCCGGCAGGCCAAGCGCCTCGCTGGCGACCGCCTCCTCCCGCAGGCCGATCGGGCAGGTGTGGATGCCTTCGGCCCATGCTGCGACCATCATGTTCTGCGCTGAGCGCCCGACGTCGAAGTCGCGGCGGCCGCGCTCCTGCACAATGACGATCGCAAGTGGCGCTTTGACCAGCGGTGCGGTGCCGGGACCCGCCGGCGCCAGTTTTTCTTTCGCCGCCTCATCGCGCATGACGATGTAGCGCACGGTCTGTGTGTTGCTGGAGCTGCCCGCCATGCGCCCCGCCTGCAAGATGCGATGCAGTACGTCGTCCGATATTGGCTTGCCGTCGTACTCCCGGCGATCGCGCTTGCCGATGATGGCCTGGTAGGCGTCCATGCAGTTGGCTCCTCCGGAGCGCAGGGAACAGATAACAGGCCGTTTGGCCGCCGCCTGCAGCCGCTTCTCTGCTATCTGATTTCTGTTGCCTGCTCTCGGTTATCTACTCACCGTCTTCTATACTGTACCCAATCCCGCGCAGTAGATACGCATCCTGCCGAGCCGGCAGCTTAGTTTTTGGAGGCCGAACTTGGGTATTCCGCTATCCGATGGCGCCAAGCGCATCATCGACAAGAAGAATTTCGCGCACGTTGCCACAGTCATGAAGGACGGCTCGCCTCAGGTGTCGCCCGTCTGGGTCTACCGCGACGGCGACAACGTCATGATTAGCACCGGCCACGACCGCCAGAAGACGCGCAACCTCAAGCGCGATCCCCGAATCGCGATCTCGATTGCGGATGTGGATTCGCCGTTTCCGCCCCTGCAGATCCGTGGCCGCGTCGTCGAACTCATCACCGGCGAGCCCGCGGTCGAGGGCTTTGTCGAGGTCACGAAGAAGTACACGGGCAACGAGCCGGCGCAGCGTCCCCCGGCGGCTGAACGCGTCGTCTACCGCATCGAGGCCGACTCCGTGGTAGCACCCGCGCAATAATCGCCGGCTGGGAAGGACGCCCCCTTTGGTCAAACTCACGCCGGAGCAGCGACGCCTGCTGGAGGAGCCTAACCTCGCCCACATCAGCACCCTGATGAAGGACGGCTCGCCGCAGTCGACGCCGCTTTGGGTTGACTACGACGGCGAATACGTCCTGGTTAACACCGCGGAGGGCCGCCAGAAGACGCGCAATATGCGTCGAGACCCCCGCGTCACCCTATCGGTGGTGGACCGCAATGCGTTGATCAAGTACGTCGAAATCCGTGGCCGCGTCATCGACCTGATCCACGATGGCGCGTACGACCACCTCACGAAGCTCGCGCACAAATACGCGGGCCCGGAAGCGCGCAACCCCGCGCCGCCGGAAGAGGTCCGTGTCATCGTCAAAATCGAGCCGCTGCACGTCTCAGGCGTGGGAGTTGGATAGAAGAGGCATCCTGTGGTCAAACTGACGCCGGCACAGCGAAAGCTGATCGAAGAACCGAACCTGGCGCACGTCGCGACGCTCATGAAGGACGGCTCGCCGCAGGTGACGCCTGTCTGGGTTGACTGCGACGACACGCACATCCTGATCAACACGGCGGAAGGCCGCCAGAAACCACGCAACCTGGAGCGCGACCCGCGGATCGCGCTGTCGATCGCCGCGCAGGAAGACCAGCAAATGTACATCCAGGTCCGCGGCCGTGTCGTGGAGATCACCACCGAGGGCGCCTTCGATCACATCAGCAAGCTGGGGCGTAAGTACTTCGGCCCGGACTTCGTCTACCCCAAACGCGACGGCGAGACGCGCATCATCATCCGTATCGAGCCTGAGCACGTGACCGGGCGGGCGTAGGTCAACTCCGGGCGTCTCCCGATGCGCCCATGCGTGGACGAAACCGATACGCTAACATGAGCCGCGGGCGGCCAAGGTGTTGTGGTGGCACGCGTCCCTCCCAAGGATGAGGCACGGGTTCAATTCCCGTTGGCCGCTCCAGCGACTTCTAACCCAAGCTTCTAATCATGGTTAATCCCCGAACCAGAACCAACAACGACGACGACCAGTGGAACAGTGGCGAGCTCGCCGAGGACGACCGCGGCGCAATCGAGCCGCTCGAACCGGAGTCACGGCGAGCCAGGGGGCCCGTCTACCGTCGCGTCTACACCACCGGTAACGCGGACCTCGACCGGCAGGTTAACGAGCTGGTCGGGACGCTCACCCACAGCGTCCCAACCGGCCACCAGCCCCTCGACTCCGTCGATCTCGAGCTGGTGCGCGAGATGCTGACTTCGTCGCTACGTCTGATCACCCAACCCTCGACGCGGGCCGAGCGCAAGCTGGTCAACGCGGCGATGAAGGAGTTCGCCTACTCGTTCCGCGTCTTCGCGCCGTACCGCGACCTGCGCAAGGTCAGCATCTTCGGCTCGGCCCGCGTCGAGCGCGGCGAAGAGCTCTACCACGCCACTCAGGAATTCGCGTCGCAAATCGCCGAGCGCGGTTGGATGGTGATCACCGGCGCGGGCCCGGGCATCATGGCGGCCGGCCACGAGGGCGCCGGCCCGGCGCAGAGCTTCGGAGCGAACATCCGGCTGCCGGGCTTGAACCCCGCAAATGCCTACATTGCCAGAGACGGCAAGCTGATCAACTTCAAGTACTTCTTCACGCGCAAGGTGACGTTTCTCAAGGAGTCGGACGCCTTCGTCCTGCTACCGGGCGGCTGGGGCACGCTGGACGAGTGCTTCGAGCTGCTGACGTTAACGCAGACCGGCAAGTCGCAGATCCACCCCATCGTCCTGCTGGAACCGGAAGGCAGCACCTACTGGCGCGACTGGCTGCTGTTCATCCGCGACAACGTGCTGCAGCGCAAGTACATCAACGAGAGCGACCTGGCGCTGCTGCGCGTCGCGACGACACCGCAGGAGGCTGTCGATGAAATCGAGCGGTTCTACTCCAACTACCGCTCGGCCCGTTTCGTCGGCGAGCGCCTCGTACTGCGCATCGAGCGCGCGCCGGACGCACGCACACTGGCGTATCTCAACGAGACGTTTGGAGATTTGCTCGAGAGGGGCACAATCGAAGTCGTTGAGCCGCTGCCGCCGGAGCTACGCGACGAGGACTCCCTCGAGTACAAACGCGTCGCCTTCTACCCGAAGCACGCCTACGGCCGCATACGCCAACTGATCGATCAGCTGAACACGCTGTAAGCGGGCAGGGCCACGCCAGGACCTAAGACACGTCCTTCGTAAAGACCGAGCTGCTTTCTACATCCTGATTCACGTCCTGATCATCGTCACCGTTCTGGACGAAGCCAGATGGCGGCTGAGCCGAGGCGTCCTTTGCGGTGGACTTGCCGTTCTCAGGGGGCCGGACCTTTCGCCGGGCTCGCGCCCTGGTCATCCTGGGCTCGAGTAGGGTCTCTGTGGTCCAGCCGCGGAAGTTCCGTCGATCTCGCAGCCGGAGGGTTGCACGCATCCTCGTGGGTCTGGCGAGGAAGGCAATGGGACCCAGGAGGGCAAGTCGGGCAGCGCTAACCGGGCGTTTGAATTCCTTCACCTGGTCAACCGTCAATCCGGCAGCTCGTACGAGTTCCTGAGCTTCAGGAATTCATCGCGACTTTCGTACTCCCAAACCAGCATGCCTGCCTGACTCGCCAGCTCGAAAGCGTCCCTCCAGTCATGGACTTCCAGTAGGCGTCCGCCCCGTTCTGGGCAACGCGACGG
>Ga0214471_10002443_pt1 | contig 14579 bp, 12 predicted proteins | sample RVTome_5_FD_207665 | JGI IMG/M metagenome (GOLD analysis project Ga0214471, IMG submission 207665) | Soil microbial communities from uranium-contaminated site in the Upper Colorado River Basin, Wyoming, United States - RVT142D155 | ecosystem: Environmental > Terrestrial > Soil > Contaminated >... | reverse complement strand
AGGCGGCGCTGGTCTACGTCGCGGGGCTGGGGCCGGCGCCGGAGGACGAAGCAGGGTTGCCGTCTGACTTTGAAGATTGGGGACACCCCCAAGCCCCCGCTAAAGGTAGACATGCGGCGCTGCTTGGCGACGGCGCTGTTGATGAAGCTGGGGGACACCCCCAAGCCCCCGCTAAAGGTAGACATGAGGCGCTGCTTGCCGACGATGCTGTCGATGAACATGGGGGACACCCCCAAGCCCCCGCTAAAGGTACACATGCGGCGCTGCTTGCCGTCGGCGCTGTTGATAAACATGAGGGACACTCTCATGCCACGGCTGGAGGTCCGGCGTTGCCGGCGAAGGCCGTGGAGGCGAGACCGGCGCTGCCGTGGCCGCTGAGCCCGGCGCTGGAGTCGTTTGGGCGGCCGGCGAACCGGCCGGGAGTGCGGCTGGCGGGCTTGGCAGCGGTGATGACGCGGGCAATTGGGCAGATGCGGGCGAACAGCGAGGCCAGCAGCCAGCTAAAGGGGCAATCGGGCAATCGGGCAGTCGGGCAGAGCGAGGGGCCGCTGAGCGCGATGGCGCTGGCTTCGGTTCCTGGGCGGGGGGTGAACCCTGGAACCATGGAACCCTGGAGCCAGGGTGCGGCAGCTGGTTCAGCGGTTCGAGGCCTCAGGGAGTCCGCGAAGCGGATGGTTTCCGCCTGGATGGCGCCGCCGCAGATCGGGGAGGCGCGGGCGCGTGAGCTGGTGGTCAACGCGGTGCTGCCGTTCGCCGCGGCGCATGGCCTGGGGCAAGAGGCGCTGGCGGTGCTGAGGGCGCTGCCGGCGGGGGAGTCCTACGGCAAGACGGCGTTCCTGGAGTCGAATCTGCGGCCGGCCAAGGGAAGGATTGGGCGCAATGCGCTGCAGTCGCAGGGGCTTCTGGGGTACGTGGCGGAGTGGTGCAGCCAGGGTGGATGCGGGAGGTGTCCGCTGTCCCGGGCATAGAGACCGGGCAGGGCGTTGTTGGACGACCCCGAAGGCTGCGCGTCCTGCGGGCTGACGCCCTTGTGCGCTCCGCCTTCTATCTAAGTTTGGTACCGAGGGGACACCCCTCGGGCTCCCCGCGCATGGGCTGCGCCCCCGCTACCCCTGCTTCCTTCGTCGCGACCGGAACCGGCGATCCAGAGGCGTCAGCCTGATTATCGGGTGAGGTTTTCGTTGAGCTCAATCTCGGTGCCGATGCGAGGCGGGAGCGGGCAAGCCCGACGAGGTTGACTTGGATCGGGTCGCGGAACTTTCTGCGGCTCAGCGTCTTACGCTAGCGGCGGGCTGAGGACTCGTTCAGGGCCACGGCAGCCCGGATGAGCGCCTTCAGAGGCTCCTCGTCCAGCGCCTCGCCTTCGTGGAAGTCGATGGCGCGCCTGACGTTGCCTTCGAGGCTGGAATTGAACAGGCCTGAGGGGTCGTTCAGGGAGGCTCCCCGGGCGAAGGTCATCTTCACGACCTTCTTGTAGGTCTCGCCGGTGCAGATGATGCCGTCGTGATACCAGGTCGGCGTGCCCCGCCACTTCCACTCCTCGACCACCTCGGGGTCTGCCTCCTTGATCAGGGCGCGGATCTGGGCGAGCAGCTCGCCCCGCCAGTCGCCCAGCTCGGCGATTCTCGCGTCGATGAGTTCGGATGGAGACTCGCTCTGCGTCATGTCACCTGTCGCTTTCTCGCTTGTCTTGCGGTGAAGAGGCCGGAACAAGACTTAGTTTGGCGGGCAATCGGGCAATCCGGCAATCGGGTGTAGGGGCCGGAACAGGACTTAGTGTCGAGCTTCCCTTTTGGCACAGACTCGACGACGCAACGGCAACCAAGTCAGCCGCAGCTCCGACGACGTCGCCGGCGGCCTGCCGATGCTGTTGCAGGACGGGACAACACTTACGTCTACGGGCCCGGGCTCATCGCGATCTATGATGGTTCGGAGATGACGTGCCGGCTGGTCGACGGCCCCGGCTCCGCGGTTAACCTTTGCGACGAAGACGGTGAACTCATCGGCGAGTACACCTACGACGCTTACGGCGACGAGCCCTCGAGCATTGAGTTTAGTTAGTGCAGGTGTCAATCATCACGGGACCGTGCGAATCACATACGTAGCTGCCATTGTGTCCTGCTCGGCACTTCTGTGTGTCGCGGCCTGCGGTTCTCCAAACGAAGGTCACGAGGCTTCTGAGATTGAACAGATTAGGTTTGTCCTTTCACGCTTCTACGAGGAGGCATACAATCCGGGCGGAGATCTCGAGGCCGCTTACGTTCTCTTTGATTCGACGACTCAGAGCTCTTGCCCGTTCTCGAAATTCAAGGAGTTGGCAACCTTCGCCCGAGAATTCGTGGGTTCTCGTCGGTTAGTGTTAGAAGCGTTACACGCTCTCAACATCTCAGATACCGCCGCCAGCGTTGTTGTCGAGCTAGACGGAGGTGGCCTCACAGCGTCTTTCCTCCCCGAGGAGGTCACACTGCGAAAGGAGCAGGGTAACTGGCGTTACGTGGTAACGACGGATCCAACCTGCGAGTCGCTATTTGAGTTCTTCGACCTCGATCCGGGCGTGGAAGCGACTACAGAAGCCCAGGCAGACCCGAACTGCGAATTCTCGTACCCTGAATTTTGCATCCCACCGCCTCCACCTGATCTTGACTGTGCTGACCTCGTGGAAGAGTCGTTCATTGCCTCCCCACCCGACCCGCACGCGTTCGACACGGACGGAGACGGCTTCGGCTGTGAGGAAAATCAACCGCCTGACCGCTGAAACGCTTCGAAACAGATGTCCCTCCATGAGAAGGCCCACTCCCGTCAGGGCCAACGTGGTGGCCCGCTCCTCTCCAGTTGCCGCTGATTGCCCTGCTTCCATCCGCACTCGTGGTCGGCCGCGCCGAGACCGCGTGCATGCTGGGGTACGTTTCGCTTGGGCGCTGCAATCTCATAGACGGACTTCGAGGTCTTGGACATCGTCTGCAGTCGCCCAAGTACGCGGCAAAGAAGGACTCAGCCGATAGCAGCTTCGGGCAGTCCGGGCTCCAACACTGTCACTCGAAGCTGCGCAAAGGTTGCGGTGGTGCATGGCCCGCGATGGGCGCTTGTGGTGGACGGGGCGTTTGTGAAGCTCACGCCCGCTGCCCCTTCCACTTCGCGAAGGGCGGGCGCGCGCCCCTCTCCGTCGACGGAGAGGGGCTGTGATCGATGGTTGGGATGGTGGGCTGCGCTGGATCGGTGGACGTATTTCGGGGCGCCTGGATCCTCCGCCCGCGGTGCGGGCATCGGGATGACAGTGGGGCAGCTGACCGGGCGACTCAGTTCTGCGCGGCAGCATGCCCGATTGCCCGATTGCCGGGTATGGGGCTGGGTTGGGCGATCCGCCAGCTGGCGCGGATGTCGAGGTCCAGGGCGGCGGGATAATTGAGCCGGGGGTACCCCGGACCCCACTAAAGCGCTTCCTTTCGGGACGTGGCGGTGGTCTATCCAGCAATCGGCCAGCTGACGCGGACGTCAAGGTCCAGGGCGGCGCGGCCGGCTTCGGCGCAGTAGTGGGCGGCGGCGGCGATCATGGCGCCGTTGTCGGTGCAGAGGACGGGCGGCGGGACGAAGACGGGGACGGGTGAGCGCTGGCGCATGACCTCGCGCAGGGGGCCGTTGGCGGCGACGCCGCCGGAGAGCAGGATGCATCCGGCGCCGGTCTGCTGCGCGACGTCGACGGCCTTGCGCGTCAGGACGTCGACGACGGCGGTCTGGAAGCCGGCGGCGATATCGGCGCGCGGCGCGTCGCTTTCGGCGGCGACGCGGGCGACCGCGGTCTTGAGGCCGCTGAACGAGAAGTCGTGGCTGGCAGCGCCGAGCCAGGCTCGCGGCAGGCGCGGCGGCTTCGGGCCGGCCTCGCGGGCGGCGCGCTCGATCGTCGGCCCGCCGGGGAAGCCGAGGCCGAGCACGCGGGCGGCCTTGTCGAATGCCTCGCCGGCGGCGTCGTCGCGGGTGCGGCCGAGCAGACGGTAGACGCCGTGCGCCTCCGCCAGGAGCAGCTCGCTGTGACCGCCGGAGACGATCAGCACGACGGCAGGTAGCGACGGTGGCTCCGCTTCCGGCAGCCAGTTGGCGTAGATGTGGCCTTCGAGGTGGTTGACGCCGATCAGCGGTTTGTCCCAGGCGTAGGCCAGCGACTTGGCGGTGTTGAGGCCGACGAGCAGCGAACCGGCCAGGCCGGGTCCGGCGGTGACGGCGATGGCGTCGAGGTCGGAAGGCTTGCACTTTGCCTCCGCCAGCGCGGCTTTGACGACGGGCAGCATGGCCTCGATGTGGTGGCGCGAGGCGACCTCCGGCACGACGCCGCCGTAGCGGGCGTGGATGGCGGCCTGGGAGGCGACGACGTTGGAGAGCATGCGGCGGCCATCGGCGACGACGCCGGCGGCCGTCTCGTCGCAGGAGGTTTCGATGCCGAGGACGAGCATGGGGGTATGTTGGGGGCAATTGGGGAATCGGGCAATCGGGCGGCTAGTGGACTTCGTTGGAGCGTCGAAGGCTTCGCGACCTGCGCCCTTCCTATCGGGCGGGCTTGTGCGCTTCGCTTTCTATGAAACGATTCATCCGAGGGGACACCCCCTCGGGCTCCCCGTCCTTCCGGGGAAGGAGGCTGCGCCCCCGCTACCCCTGCTCTCGCCCACCCCGAAGGCTGCGCGTCCTTCGGGCTGGCCCCCTTGTGCGCTTCGCCTTCTTTCTAAGTCTTGATACCGAGGGACACCCCTCGGGCTCCCGTCCTTCCGGGGAAGGAGGCTGCGCCCCCGCTGCCCCTGCCTTCGGCCAATACCGATACTCGGCCGGCTTGCAAGCAACAGAACGATAGTGAAGGCGACGTGGCAGCTTGTTCGATTGCCGACTGCGGGATGGATGTGGCGTGAGGTGGTTACTGGATGGGGGCGGTGAGGAGCTGGTCGCCGATGACGACGTAGAGGTGGGATGCGGCGGCGTCGATGGCGATGGCGCGCAGGTCGGTGAAGGCGCTGCTGACGAGCTGACGGTGGAAAGCGCCGTCGAGGCCGGCGACGACGACGCGTTTGGCGGCGGAGTCGGAGATGTAGAGCTCGCCGGTTGCGGGGACGGCTTCGATGTCGTTGGCGGCCTCGATCGGCACGTCGATGCCGCCGAGGGCGAAGCCGGCATCGGCGCCGTTCTGGAAGCGCCGGACGCCGCCGCTGGAGAGGACGACGTAGACGTCGCTCTCGACGGCGAGGCCGACGGCGGACTCGAGCTCGATCTGGCCTGCCAGCAGCACGTCGGGCTCGCTGTCGTAGCCCTCGGCCGCGGGCAGGTAGCGGTGTACCTGGTTTCCGGCGGGGTCGAGCACGTAGAGGTTATCGGTGAAGGCTGCGATGCCCGCGATGGAGGCCCACGTCCCGGTGCGTCGCAGGGCCAGCGGCGACGGCGTGGAGCCGGGGTGGATTTCGAACAGTTTGCGCTCCGCGTCGAGCACCAGCAACCGGCCGGTGTCCTCCGGGCCCTGCCAGGTGAAGAAAGCCGGCGCCTTTGCCTGCGCCTCGCCGTACTGACCGCCGGCTTCGTAGATCACCTGGATCGGCGAGCCGTCCAGCGGCACGGCGATGATGCGGCCGCCGCCGGCGTCGAGCAGGTAGGCATTGCCGCCGTGCACGCTGGCGTCGAGCACCGAGACTTCGCCGGTGAGCTCGTTGCCGAGCGTGACCAGCGTGGTCAGGGGACCGAGGTCGAAGATGGCGTCCATCTCGGCCAGGAGCAGGCTGGACTGCTCGTGCAGCTGGTTCGCGGTCAGGTTGAGGTCGTCGATGCGCAGGGCCTCGGCGGCGAGGCGGCGGGTTTCCTCGAGGTAAAAGCGGCGCTGCTGGGGGTCCGTCTGCTGTTGGGCGACGGCGAATTGAACCTGGGCGCCGTCCAGCAGGTCAGCGATGCGCTCGCTGCGGCCCTCGCGCAGCAGTCCCGGGATGAAGGCGGCGATCAGCAGTATGACAATGATGGCGCCTCCGATTTGGATGAGGCGCCAGTCAGCGAAATTGAAGTTGAGCCGTCCCGGGGGCCCGGTGGTGCGGGCGTATTCAGTGCGCGAGGTGGCTGGCCCGCCGCGGAGGCGGACGACGGGACGGGAGATGTCCAACGGCTGGGGCCCGGAAGGCGCGATTGGGTCGGGGCGGGGGGCTTCCGGAGGCGTGTCGAGCTCGCCGATGGCGGGGCGCCGCGGCAGCGGGCCGGGGTCGGAGACGCGAGAGGAGGACTGACGCGGCGAGGACTCCCGGCGCTCGAGGTACTCGGGCGGGCGAGCGAGGTCTTCAGTCAGGGGGTCATCTTCTTCCGGCGCGCCGGGCGGCGGCTCATCCTCCGACTCATGGCAGCTGATCGCGACCAGGGCGAAGTTCGGTAAATCGCGGGTCAGGAGGTAGAGCTCCGGCATCACGTCTTCCGGCTTGCGACTGAGCATACCGGCGAGCGTGTTGTCATCGAGAATTGTCTCCAGGGAAGTCGAGGCGGCGATGACGAGGTCGCCTTCGTCGAGCTCGAGGCGGCGCAGCGACGGCGCCAGCTCGCCCTCGCCGAGCGCGACCGCCGCTTCGGGCAGCGGCTCGTGGCGAACCAGGACGCCGGTGCGCCGGACGTAGACGAGGCCGGGCCCGGCCTGCGCCAGGTAGACGAGGTTGTCTTTGACCATGGCCGCGGTGATGCCGATGCTGACCTGGTCGCGGGGGAGGCTGCGGCGGTTCCACTCTCTGAGGGTCTGGTGGGTCTCCGCGAGGGCGCGCTGCAGGCCGCCGGTGAGGGAGAGCTTGTCCTGCTGGAACAGGCGTCCGATGGCGTCGAGGGCCTGGGCGGCGAGCTCCTCACCCTTGGCGCCGTCGGGTTCGGCGATGACGTGGAGGTCGACATCGGGCTCGTCGAGGCGGCGGCGCTGGAAGGTGCGCAGACGGCCTCCCTCCTCGGTCACGCGTCCGTGGTCGACGACGAAGCGGGCTACCCAGGTGGTCAGCATGCGGCGGCGTCCCGGTTGTTGGGTTCGGCGCTTGGGGTCCTGGACAAGGCTTGCGTCCTCACGCGCTGCATTCCCCTGCGTTTGCGGGATGGGGAGGCCGGTGGCTGGTGGGAGCTTTGGGTGGGGTACCAGCCGCGTTGATTATAGACGCGGGCAGGCGAATACCCTGAGGCAGACGAGGGCGATTTCCCATGGAGTCTTCCAGATTGGGAACGGAGCCACCTCACCCCCGCTGCCGCGCGCCCCTCTCCGATTTCGGAGAGGGGCTGTGGTTCACGGTGCGGTCGTGCACTGCGTTGGGCGTGATGGCGGCCGTCGAGGCGCTCTGGTCCTCCGCCTGCTTTGCAGGCATCAAGATGACAGGGGTCACGCTCACCCTGCCTCACCCCAGAGGACAGAGGACAGGGCGTTGCGCCCTGGTGGTGAGAGGAGGTGATGTCCGGGCGTGTCGTCCTGCGTTTGCTTTGCAGGCATCGGGACGACAGAGGTGGATTGCGCCTTGTCGCGGGCCGTGGGGGTGCCTAAGATGGTGGCAACCGACCGGCCGGTCGGTTTTGGAGGATGCGTGACGCAGCAGGGCGGGCAGGAGCGAAGCCGGGAGCGGCAGCGGCGAATTCTGGACGCGGCGCTGTCCGTGTTCAGCCGGCGGGGCTACCGCGACACGAGCGTCGAGGAGGTCGCGGCGGCGGCGGAGACGTCGAAGGGCGGGCTGTACTTCCACTTCCCGGGCAAGCAGGTGCTGTTCCGGGCGCTGCTCGACGTGTCGGCAAGACGGCTGCGGGACCAGGTCGAAGAGGCGATCCTGAAGGAGGGCACGCCGGTGGCGCGGGCCGACGCGGCGCTGCTGACTGTGCTAAGGACCTTCGCCGAACATCGAACGATGGCGCGGCTGTTCATGATCGAGGCTTTGGGCGCGGGGCCGGAGTTCTCGGACCGGCTGCTGGAGGTGCACGACGAGTTCATCGGCGTGATCAAGTACCACCTGGACGAGGCGGTGGTGGCGGGTGCGGTGCCGGCGGTGGATACCGAGTTGGCGAGCCGGGCGTGGTTCGGGGCGGTTAACGAGATCATCCTGCACTGGCTGATCACGGGTGAGCCGAAGCGCCTCGAGGATGCGTATGACGGACTGCGGCCGTTGCTGATGCGGAGCGTGGGGTTGGCGTGAGGCGCTGCGCGGGGAGGGCGCTTCGCGCGCAGAGGACAGGGCGCTTCGCGCACAGATGGCAGGGCGCTTCGCGCACAGAGGACATAGGGCAGAGGACATAGGGCAGAGGACATAGGGCAGAGGACATAGGGCAGAGGACATAGGGCAGAGGACATAGGGCAGAGGTCAGATGGGGCGTAAAACAGAGGCACCTGGGGCGGCGAGGGACAGTTGGGCGACTTTACGGGATGTCCCACCTCACCCCCGCTGCCCCTTCCACTCCGCGAAGGGCAGGCGCGCGCCCCTCTCCGTCTACGGAGAGGGGCTCTGGCGGACGGCGGGTTGGGGGGACTTGGGTTGGGTCGATTGGGAGCGGACGTGAGATTGCCGCGTTGGCTGGCGCCTCCTCGCAATGACTGAACCGATGGTCCGATTCGAGGCTCGGGAGCTTGCCAGATTGCCGGATTGCGCGATTGCCGTGGGTGGCGTGGAGGTGCGGACCGCGTGGCAGACGTAGCGATGACGCGGGGGCGGGCGTGGTGGTTGGCGCTGCGGCCGTTTTCCTATACGACGGCGATCATCCCGGTGCTGGTGGGGACGGCGTTGGCGGCGGAGGACGAGTTCAAGCCGGGGCTGTTCCTTCTGGCGCTGGCGGGGTCGGTTTTGATCCTGGCGGGGACGAACCTGGCGACGGACTTTTTCGACTTCGTCGACGGCGTGCAGCCGGGGGCGAGCTTCGGCGCGTCGATCCAGAGCGGGCTGCTGACGCCGCGCGAGGTGCACCTGGCATCGATCGCGGTGTTTCTGGCGGGCGCGGCCTGCGGGCTGGCGCTGGTGGCCTACGCTGGCTGGCCGGTGCTGGCGGCAGGCGTGGCGAGCGTCTGCGCCGGGTACTTCTATACGGCGTCGCCGATCAAGTACGGGCGTCGCGGTCTGGGTGAGGCCGGCGTCTTCTTCTTTATGGGGCCGGTGATCGTGATGGGTTCGTACTACGTGCAGCTGGAGCAGCTGACGTGGCCGTCGTTCTACGCCTCGTTGCCGGTGGGGCTGCTGGTGGCGAATATCCTGCACGCCAATAACCTGCGCGACATCGAGAACGACCGCTCGCGGGGGAAGACGACGCTGTCGACGCTGGCGGGGCGGCCGGGCGCGGACTACATGCTGTGGGCGCTGGTGGTGGCCTCGTACGCGATCGTGGCGGTTTGTGCCGCGCTGGGCGAGTTGGGCTCGGGTTCGTTGATTGTGCTGGCGTCGCTGCCTGCCGCGTTTATGACGGTGTCGGTGCTCAAGACGGAGTCAAGGGCGCTGAACCTGCTTGTGCGCAACTCGGCGCGCCTGCACATGCAGTTCGGCCTGCTGCTGGCGCTGGGCCTGCTGTTCGAGGCGATATAGGCCGATTTAACGATCGTAGCCGTGGTCTCGTGTAGATTGGATCGGCCCGCACCCTGCCTGTTACCGGAGGTCTAGATTGAGACGCCTGCTCCTGTTGCTGCCTTTTCTAGCGCTGCTGTTGCCATCGACGGCGTCAGGCAGCGCCGCTTACGTGCTGCAGATCAATCTGTACGGCGAAAATGTAGTGCCGCCGGTTGAGACGACCTCTTACGGATTCGTCCGTTTCTATTTCAACGAGGACCGCAGCGAGGCGGACTACACGCTGGACTTGAAGGGCCACTCAAACAACGCGGTGACGGGCGTGACGATCCGGGCCGGCGCGCCGGGCGAGAACGGGCCGCTGGTTTTCAACCTGAGCGACGGCGACTTCATCGTGACGGCGGGCCACCTGGTGCTGACGCCGCAGCAGATCGAGACGTTTGCCTCCGGCGCCTGGTATTTGACGCTGACGACGGTGTTCAACCCTGAGGGCGAGCTGCGGGGGCAGATCGTGGTGCCGGGTGACTTCTTCTCGCCGACGGCCGGGGGAGCGGCGTATCCGGCGCCGGCCGACGCGCCGACGCCGAAGCCGGTGGTTGCCGTGGCGCCGCCGGGCGCGGGTGGTACGGGCGGTTTGTTCCAGCCGCCTGACACTGGGGATGGCGGGCTGAGGTAGGGCGCCTGTCCCAGCATCCTCCCCCGAACGGGCATACGGGCATACGGGCATAGGGGTAGGCTGCCGCGTGAAGAACGTCGCGGGTTCGTGGGTTCGGGGCTGTCTGCGGGCGGCGTGACGAATGCCCTCACCCTAGCCCTCTCTCTCAGGGAGAGGGGACTTCGTTGTTCAGATGCTGGCGCGTGGGGCGAAATAACGGGTTCTGCAGGTTGAAACCTGCAGCTTCTGGCTACGAAGCGTTGGCAGTCCGGGGCTTCATTGGGCATACGGGCACAGCTGCCGCGTGGACTTGGGGGCGTCGAAGGCTTCGCGTCCCTTCCACTCCGCGAAGGGCAGGCCTGCGCCTTCGCTTTCGCTCTGGCTTGTGCGCTTCGCCTTCTATGAAACGATTCATTTCGAGGGGACACGTCTCCAGGCGACTCTGCGACCCTGGAGCACCCCGCGCATGGGCTGCGCCCCCGCTACCCCTGCTCGCGTCTCTCCAGTCTGGCGACGACTTGTTGAAGCTATCGAGAGTGAGAGGCGCGCCCCGAGTACCGTGGGTTCGCCGCTCGCGACGTCAGGATGATTAGGTTGGTGGTAGTAGCGACGTAACCTCTTCGGGGGTCAGGGGGCGGACGGCGCCTTCGGGGAGGGAGCCGAGGTCCAGGGCGCCTTCGCGGACGCGACGGAGGAGCACGATCTCGGCGCCGACGGCGAGGAACATGCGGCGCACCTGGCGGCGGCGGCCTTCGCGAATCGTGATCGCGAGTTCGAACTGATTGTTGGCGACGAGGCGGCGCAGGCGCAGGGGGCGGCGCAGCTCGCCGTCGAGCTCGATGCCGCTGCGCAAGGCAGCGAGCTGTTCTTCGGTCGCGGGGGCGTGAAGGCGGATCCAGTACTCCTTCTCGACCTCGTGGCTGGGGTGCGTCAGGGCGAAGGTGAAGTCGCCGTCGTTGGTGAGGAGGAGGAGGCCGGAGGTGTCGCGGTCGAGGCGGCCGACGGGGTGGAGGCCGGACACGCGGGACGCCGCGGGGATGAGGTCGAAGACGGTGCGTCGCCCGAGATCGTCGCTTTTCGTGGTGATGAAGCCGGGCGGCTTATTGAGCAGCAGGTAGGTCTTTGCGTCGGTGGAGATGGCAATCGGTTTCCCGTCGAGGCTGAGGGCGCCGGTCTCGTGGGGTTGCGAAGGGTTCGTGCGAACCTCGCCGGCGACGGCGATGCGGCCTTCGCGGATGGCCGCGAAGGCTTTGCGACGTGAGAGCCCTGTGGTGTCGATGACGGCGCGCAGAAGGGTCATCTTGAAGCCGCGGGTGCGTGCAGCACGTTACAGAATCGAAAAATCAGGGCTGCCACCCTCATAGCCTTAACAGACATCGCCGATAATCTCAATAACGGAAACGGTATGCTACGGGGCACGGACGTCCCCCGTGAGAGGATACGCTTGACCCAAAATCAAGACGACGCCGTTGGCCGCGCCTCTGAGCATCTCGCTCGCGCGTTGAACGAGCTGTACAAGGCGGCTGCGGCTGAAGCCGGTGTGTCCCGCGAGGACCTGGCCCGCGACAGGGCTGCGCTACAAGAGCTGGCCCAGCGCCTGGAGGCGGAGCTTGCCGAAGAGAAGCAGCAGCGCGCGCAGCTGGCGGGCCAGCTGACCAACCTGGCCGGGTCGCTTGACCGGTTGGTGACTCATCTACACGGCCTCTCGCAGCTCATGGCCGAGCTGCTGGAGCGACTCGCGTCGCCGGCATCGCCGCTGGCCGAAGCGGCTCCCGTTGCCGTCCCCGAGCCGGCGTTCCAACCGGGCGGTGAAGGCATCGCGCTGAGCGTGTCGTCCGTGCCGGGGTTCCAGGCACTGATGGACTTCCAGAAGGCGCTGATCGCGATGGAGCAGGTGAACAGCGCGTCGGTTGAGCGCTTCCAGGAAGGCGACTCGCGGATCCAGGTGCAGCTGAGCGCGCCGCTGACGGCGGACGCTATCGCCGCGGCGCTAACGAGCGCGACGGGCCACGCGTGCGTCGTCGAGGAGTCGCGGCCGGAGCTGATGCGGTTGCGGCTGAAGGTGGTCTCGTAGGGCGACCCCCGTTCCCTTCCTCCCCCCATAGGACATAGGACATAGGACATAGGCAGAGATGTGCGTGCAATTTTGCATACGGGCATACGGGCAATCGGGCATACGGGCATACGGGCAGGCGGGCATACGGGCAGGCGGGCAATCGGGCAGGCCGCCAGGGGTGAGTGGAGGACGGACTCTGCAGGTTGAAACCTGCAGCTTCTGGCCACGGGCCGTCGGCCTTTTGCTCGACGGTGGGCAGGTTGGGGCCAAGGTTGTCTGTGGCAAGCTCGGGTCCGCCGCTTCCGTTGCAGGAATCAGGATGACTGGCGGGAGGCGGTTCGAGGCTGACCTGGACGATGCCGTCTTCGACACGGACGGGATAGGTGGCGATGCTGCGTCCAAACCTCACCCCCGCTGCCGCGCGCCCCTCTCCGGCATCCAGAGAGGGGCTGTGGACGGCGGTGGGTTGGTGGACTGCGTAGGAGCGTTGGCGTGGATGGGGCGTTTTGATCCTCCGCCTGCGCTGCAGGCATCAGGATGACGAGGATGGTCGGACAACGGGGGCGTTAGAACGGCGGTCTCATTCCGCGATGCAATGGCTATAATCGGGGCCGAGGCCCCGTTTGCTCGTCCGACACCTCCAGCTGACTAACTTCCGCAACTACCAGAACACCCGCCTTGACCTGGCGGCGGGGCGTTTGCTGTTCCTGGGCGACAACGCTCAGGGCAAGAGCAACCTGCTGGAGGCGGTCTATCTGCTGGCGTCGGGACGCTCGGTCAGGGCTGGCAACGATGCCGAGATGCTGGGCTGGGGCGGCGAGACGGAGTCGCAGGCGTTTGCGCGGCTGGAGACGGTGGTGCAACGGCGCGCCGGGGACGTGCAGCTGGAGACGATCGTCGTTGGGCCGGCGACGGCGCCGGGGGCGGGCGCGACGCGGGCGGGTAAGCGGTTTCGGGTTAACGGCATCGGGCGGCGGGCGGTGGACTTCGTGGGGCAGCTGCGGGCGGTGTTGTTCACGGCGGACGACCTCGACATCATCTCCGGCCCGCCGGCGGGACGGCGCCAGTTCCTGGACTCGGCGCTGTCGCAGCTAGACCGGGCGTATTACATGGCAGTGCGACGCTACGCGCGGATCATGCAGCAGCGAAACGCGACGCTGCGGCGGATCAAAGAGGGCATCGCCGGGGCGGATGAGCTGACGTTGTGGGACGACACCTTCAGCCGGGAGGGGGCGGTGATCATCGCGGCGCGGCAGAACGCGGTGCGGCGGCTGGCGATGCTGGCGTCGCGGTCGCACGCGGGGCTGAGCGGCGACGCGCCGGAGGCGCTGGAGCTGAAGTACGAGCCGCAGCTGGGCGATGAGTGGCGCGGGCTGGTGCCGGAGGAAGCGACGGCGGAGAATACGCAGCCGATCTTCGCGGCGGCGCTGGCGTCGCAGCGGCGGCGAGAGACGGGGGCGGGGATCTCGCTGGTGGGGCCGCACCGGGACGAGCTGGCAATCAAGCTGAACGGCGTATCGGCGGCGTCCTTCGGGTCGCGGGCGCAGATCCGCACGACGGCGCTGGCGCTGCGGTTGGCTGAGGCGGAGCTGCTGCGCGCGGCGGAGGACGACCCGCCCGTACTGCTGCTGGACGACATCGTTTCGGAGCTGGACGAGCGGCGCCGGGCGTCGGTGCTGGCGGGGCTATCGGGGTTCGAGCAGGTTTGGTTCACGGCGACGAGCGGGTCGTGGTTGCCGGAGGCGTTTGTGCGGGAGGCGGCGGTTTACGACGTCGCGGGTGGGAGCGTGAGGGCGCGGGAGTAGGCTTTGGGGGCAATCGGGCAATCGGGCAATCGGGCAGTCGGGCAGTCGGGCAGGCGGGCAGGCGGGCAATCGGGCAATCGGGCAATCGGGCAGTCGGGCAGGCGGGCAATCGGGCAATCGGGCAGGCTGCCGTCAGGGTGCGTGGGTGGCCGCAGTGGGGCGTTAGCCGGGACGGACCTTTGTAGCCTCACCCCCGCTGCCGCGCGCCCCTCTCCGTTGACAGAGAGGGGCTGTGGGTGACGGTGGGATGGTGGACTGCGTGGGGCTGATGGCATCATGCGGGGCGGCTTGGTCATCCGCCTGCTCTGCAGGCATCAGGATGACGGGGGTGTGTGGCGCGAGGGCGGTGGAACCTCACCCCCGCTGCCCCTTCCACTCCGCGAAGGGCAGGCCCTTCCACTCCGCGAAGGGCAGGCCCTTCCACTCCGCGAAGGGCAGGCGCGCGCCCCTCTCCGTTGACAGAGAGGGGCTGTGGGTGACGGTGGGATGGTGGACTGCGTTGGTGTGGTGGGAGCGGCTGGTGCGTTCTGGTCCTCCGCCTGCGGTGCAGGCATCAGGATGAC
>Ga0214471_10002442_pt1 | contig 14581 bp, 16 predicted proteins | sample RVTome_5_FD_207665 | JGI IMG/M metagenome (GOLD analysis project Ga0214471, IMG submission 207665) | Soil microbial communities from uranium-contaminated site in the Upper Colorado River Basin, Wyoming, United States - RVT142D155 | ecosystem: Environmental > Terrestrial > Soil > Contaminated >... | reverse complement strand
GACCGTGACCGACATGCCCGCGGGCGTGGGCGGAGCCGCCAGCGCCCCGAGCCCGGGCTGGTTCATGAGGGCGGCCCTCGCCTCGTGCAACGCGACCTGCATCGCGATGCGGGCCGCGAAGCGCGGCGTCAGCCTGGCCAGGCTCGAAGTCACGGTGTCGAGCGAAACCGACAATCGCGGCCTGCTCGGCATCGACGACAACGTGTTCGCCGGCATGCGGACTCTGCGCGTGCACGTGCGGGTCAGCGCGCCGGGGACGCCCGAGGAGGAATTGAGCGAGCTGGTGCGCGAGGCTTGCTCTCACTCCCCGGTCGGATGCACCGATGCAACCTCCGCGCAAGTGGACGTGCACGTCGAGTAAAGCTGAGCTAGACGTGTCCCGGCTGCGCTTCAGGATCTCGATGTCGCTCGACGGCTTCGTCGCCGGCCCCAGCCAGAGCGTGCGGAACCCGCTCGGGATCGGCGGCATGCGCTTGCACGAGTGGGCGTTCCCGCTCGCGGTGTGGCGCGCGCCGCACGGCCTTCAGGGCGGCGAGGTGAACGAGAGCTCCCGCGTGGTCGAGGAGTCGCTTGCCGGCATCGGCGCGACGATCATGGGGCGCAACATGTTCGGCGGCCATCCCGGCCCATGGGACCCGGCCAGGCCCTGGAACGGCTGGTGGGGCGACAAGCCGCCGTTCCATCATCCGGTGCTCGTGCTCACGCATCACGCCCGCGCCCCGCTCGAGCTCGAAGGCGGCACGACCTTCACGTTCGTCACCGGCGGCATCCGCTCCGCCCTCGAGCAGGCGAAGCGCGCCGCCGGCGGCAAGGACGTGTCGCTCGCCGGCGGCGCGAAAGCCGCGCAGCAGTATCTCGCCGCCGGGCTGGTCGACGAGATGGAGATCAACCTGGTGCCGGTGCTCCTCGGCGGCGGCGAGCGCCTGTTCGAAGGCCTGGGCGCCGATCTGCACGGCCTCGAGCTCGTGCGCGCGGTCGCCGCGCCGAAGGCGGCGCACCTCAAGTTCGCGCGGCCCTGACGATGCCCGCACCCTACTCCGGCCGCTGCCTGTGCGGCGCAACGCGATACCGGCTGGCGGGCGAGCCGCTCATGGTGTACGCCTGCCATTGCACCGACTGCCAGAAGCGCAGCGGCGGCGCGTTCGGGATTTCCCTGTGGGTGGAGCGAAGCGCGATCGAAGTGATTCAGGGAGAGGCCGTGCTCCACGTCGGCGCCACCGAGGACGGCCGCGTGCGCCACACCCGCATGTGCGCCGCGTGCACCACGCGCTTGTGGTCCGAGCCGCTGCAGCGCCCTGCGCACGCCATAGTGCGCGCCGGCACCCTCGACGACACCTCGTGGCTGCGCCCGGTGGCGCACCTGTGGACGCGCAGCGCCCAGCCGTGGTTCGCTTTCCCGGAGGGGGTGCCGCGCTACGAAACCCAGCCGAAGGACATCTTCGAGCTGACGCGATGAACTACGTCCACGGCTACGACCGGCGCGCGAACGTGCGCCTGCAGGACCAGGCCGACGCGCTGGTGGATCTGCTGCACTCGGACACGCGGTATCGGGAAGGCAGCTCGGTGCTCGAGGCCGGGTGCGGCGTCGGCGCGCAGACGCTCACCCTCGCCCGCAACAGCCCGCAGGCGCGCATCGTGTCGATCGACATCGCCGCGATGTCGCTGGCGGCGGCCAGGGCCAAGGTGGAGGCGGCGGGCTACGGCAACGTGCGCTTCCAGCAGGCGGACCTGTTCGCCCTGCCCTTCGAGCGCGAGTCGTTCGACCACGTCTTCGTCTGCTTCGTGCTGGAGCACGTCGCGCGGCCGCTCGAGGCGCTGGCGAAGCTGAAGGACGTGCTCAAGCCCGGGGGGACGATCACCGTGATCGAGGGAGACCACGGCTCGACCTACTTTCATCCCGACAGCGAGGCGGCGCATGCCGCGATCCGCTGCCAGGTCGAGCTGCAGCGCGCGGCGGGCGGCAACGCCAACATCGGGCGCGAGCTCTACCCGCTGCTGCGGCAGGCGGGCTTCGGCGGCGTGCACGTCTCCCCGCGCATGGTGTACGTCGACTCCAGCCGGCCGCAGCTCGTCGAGCTCTTCACCCGCCGGACCTTTACCGCGATGATCGAGGGCGTGCGCGAGCCCGCGATCAAGGCCGGCATGATGACGGCCGAGGCCTTCGACGAGGGGATCCGCGCGCTCTACCGGACGGCGGAGGAAGACGGCGTGTTCTGCTACACCTTCTTCAAGGCGCTCGGAGAGAAAGCGTTATGATGAAAAACATGGAGCCTCCTTACGAAGTCGAGCGCCGCGCCGAGCACGCCGCGCGCCCGGGCTTCCGCATCACCGAGCTGCAGATCTCGAAGACGCAGAAAGTGCCGTGGCACTACCACAGCAACGTCGAGGACACGTTCTACGTCCTCGAAGGCGAGCTCAGGATCTTCCTGCAGGAGCCGAAGGAGGAAGTGCGCCTGAAGCCCGGCGAGACCTACAGCGCCCGCGCGCGCCGGCCGCATCTCGTCACCAACGGCGGCGAGGGCTCGGCCACCTTCCTCGTGCTGCAGGGAATCGGCGAGTACGATTTCGTTCCCCTGCTGAAAACCTGAGGCTGAAAATGGACATCAAGAACGAGCTGGCTCCGAGCGGCACGCTGCGCGTGGGGCTCAACTACGGCAACTTCCTCCTCGTGCTCAAGGACGCGCCCGACGGCTCGCCGCGCGGCATCGCGCCCGATCTGGGCCGCGAGCTCGGCCGGCGCCTCGGCGTGCCGGTGGCGTTCGTCAAATTCCAGCAGGCCGGCCAGCTCGCCGACGGCGTGCGCGACGGCAAGTGCGACGTCGGCTTCCTCGGCGCCGAGCCGCAGCGCGCCAACGAGATCGCCTTCACCAGCGCCTACCTCGAGATCCCGGTGACCTACCTGGTGCCGCCCGGCTCGGGCATCCGCAGCCTGGCGGACGTCGATCGCGAAGGCGTGCGCATCGCGGTGTCCGCGAGGAGCGCCTACGACCTCTATCTCAGCCGCACGCTCAAGCACGCGAAGCTGTTGCGGGCGGAAGGCATCGACGCTTCATATGATTTGTTCACAAAAGACCGCCTCGAGGTCTTGGCGGGTCTCAAGCCCCGCCTCGTGTCCGACGCCGAGAAGCTGCCGGGCTCGCGCGTGCTGGAAGGCCAGGTGACCGGGGTGCAGCAGGCCGCCGGCACGAAGAAAACGCGCGCCGCCGGGGCGAAATACCTCAGCGAGTTCGTCGAGGACGTGAAGCGCTCCGGGCTGGTGGCGCAGACGATCGAGAAGCACGGCGTGAGAGGAGTGACCGTCGCCCCATGAATACCGAGCTCAAGGTGTACTGGCGCCCCGGCTGCTCGAGCTGCGTGAAAGTGAAGGAGTTCCTCTCGCAGCAGGGAGTCCCCTTCGAGTCGATCGACGTCTCCGCGCGGCCGGAGGCGATGCAAGACCTGCTCGCCTTCGGCGTGAAGACCGTGCCGGTGGTCGCGCGCGGCGGCGAATTCGTGTTCGCCCAGGCGCTCGAGGACGTCTCGCGCTTCATCGGCCGCAAGTTCGAGCTCACCCGCCTGCCGCCGGCGACCCTGGTGCAGAAATGGCTGGCGGTGCTGCGCGCCGCGCAGCGCCACGCCGGGCAGCTTCCCGCGTCGAGGCTCGAAGAGCGCGCGGTGCAGAGCCGCGACCGCAGCATCCGCGACCTCGCCTACCACGTCTACCAGGTGCCCGATGCCTTCCTCCAGGCGGTCGAGGACGGCGTCGAGGACCTCACTTCGGTGTACAACGCGCCGGCGCCGGCGGAAGTGCTTTCCCCGAAGCAAATCCAGGAACACGGAAACAGGATCGAGAAAAAGCTCGAGAACTGGTGGAACGGCCTGCGCGACAAATCCTGCCGCCAGACGGTGAAGACCTATTACGGCGAGCGAGCGCTGCACGAGCTGCTCGAGCGCAGCACCTGGCACTCGGCGCAGCACGCGCGCCAGATCATCGCCGTGCTCGAGCGCCTGGGCATCGAGCCCGACGGCCGGCTCACGGCCGCGGACTACGCGGGCCTGCCCATGCCCAAGGGCCTGTGGGAGTAGACAAGGAAAAAGCGAAGCAGGCGCTCGACAAGGTGTTCCGCGACATGGCAGGCGCCATGACCGCGGGCATGGTGTACGTCGGCGTGAAGACGGGCCTTTGGCGGGCGATGGCGGGCAAGGGACCTTTGTCGTCGTCCGAAGTCATTCAACTTTCAAAGCTGCAACCCCGCTATGTCGAGGAATGGCTGAAGGGCATGGTCGCCGCCGGCTACCTCGACTACGACCCCGCCGCCCAGACCTACGCCCTGCCCGAGGAGCACGCCTACTTCCTGGCGTCGGACGACTCGGACCATTTCGTCGGCGGGCTGTTCGCCATGGTGCCGCCGCTGATGCGCATCGCGCCCGAAGTGGCGCGCGCCTTCGCCGAGGGCGGCGGCGTACGCTTCGAGCAGTTCGGCCCCGACTGCGTGAGCGCGCTCGACCTCATCAACCGCGGCCAGTACGAGAGCCGCTTCGCCGACTACTGGATGAAGTCGCTGCCCGAGGCCGCCGCGCGGCTGCAGGCGGGCGGCCGCGCGCTCGACGTCGGCTGCGGCTCGGGGCGCGTGTGCATCGCGCTCGCCAAGGCGTTCCCGGCCGCGGAGATCGTCGGCGTGGACCCGGACGCCGAGTCGATCCGGCGCGCAAAGGACACGAGCGACAAGCCTCGCTTCGCCGTGGGCGATATTTCCTCCGTCAAAAAAGGCCCGGGCTTCGACCTGATCACCCTGTGCGACGTGCTGCACGACCTGGCGGAGCCGCTGAAGACGCTGCAGGAGGTGCGCGCGCTGCTCAAGCCCGAAGGCACGCTCTTCATCGTCGAGCCCAAAGCCGCCGACCGGCTCGAGGACAACCGCAACCCGGTCGCGGCGACCTTCTACGGCTTCAGCGTGTTCCACTGCATGACGCAGTCGCTCGCGCGCGGCGGGCCGGGGCTGGGAACCTGCCTCGGGCCGGCGGCCACCGAGGCGCTGGTGCGCCAGGCGGGCTACACCCGCTTGCGGCGGCTCGATATCAAGAGCCTGACCAACCTGTTCTACTCCGCGCAGCCATGATCCTCAGGGTGCTCCTCGTCTGGCTGATCAACGCCGTGGCGCTGATCGCGGTGGCCTACCTCATGCCCTCGATCAGCGTGTCGAGCTTCGGCACCCGGTGCTCGTGCTGCTCACGCTGCCGGTCACGATCCTGACGCTGGGCCTATTCATCTTCGTGCTGAACGGGCTGCTGTTCTGGATGGTCGGCGCCTGGCTCGAGGCGCTCGAGAGGAGCGACTTGCATGCGCGCCTGTTCGCCACGCCGCTCGAGATCCACGAATGCCCGGACGGCGGGCTCGCGGTCCTGCACCTCCTGTACTGCGAGGACGCGCCCGAATGGGTCGTGGTCCAGGACGAGCACCGCCTGATCAAGTAAAGCCCCGGTCGCTCTGGCGCCGCCTCGCGCAGCGCTGGCGCGACCCCGTCATCATCCTGCCGTACGTCTGCTACGGCACGGCGCAGAAGCTCACCGTGCGCGGTGCCGTCAATAGGGGGTAGATTCGGGGCGCGCTTCGGCGTCATCAGCGACATCGACGACACGATCGTGCGGCGTTCTACCGCGCGCTGCATTCTCGCCCCCGACAGCGAGCCGGCCGCGGCGCACGCCGCGGGCGAGGGCCTGATTCAGGCCTCGGAGTTGCGCGCGGTGCGCGCCGACAAGGATTCGGACAACATCGCCTCGAAGCCGGCGCTGTCGAGCGGCGCGCTGAAGTAGTGCCCCTGCCATTCCTCGCAGCCCAGGCCGAGCAGCCGCTCGAGCTGCGCGGCGGTCTCCACGCCCTCGGCGGCGACCGAGATGCCGAGCGTCCCGGCGAGCGCGGTGATCGCGCGCACGATCGCGGCGTCGGCGGCCTGCGAGTCGATCGCGCTCAGGAACGAGCGGTCGATCTTCAGCTTGTCGATCGGCAGGCTGCGCAGGTACGCGAGGCTCGAGTAGCCGGTGCCGAAATCGTCGATGGCGAAGCGCACGCCGAGCGCGCCGATCGCCTCGAGCATGGCCACGTTCTCGTGGAGCCCCGACATCAGCACGCGCTCGGTCACTTCCAGCTCGACGCTCTTGCCGTCGAGGCCGTTCGCGACCAATGCGTGCTCCAGCTTCTGCAGGTATTCCGAGCCCTGCGCGAGCCCCGGGGCTGAGACGTTGACCGCGTACCAGAGCTTGCGGCCGTAGCGCCGCTGCCAGGCGCCCGCCTGCGACAGCGCGCGCTCCAGCGTCCAGTCGTCGACCGCGCGGATCAGGCCGCACTCTTCGGCCAGCGGCACGAAGTGCTCGGGGGCGAGCAGGCCGCGCTCGGGATGCTGCCAGCGCACCAGCGCCTCCGCGCCCACGATCCTGCCGCGCCAGTGCATCGGGCTCGCGCGGGCGTCGGGCGGCCAGCCGCGCACCACCGGCTGCCAGTGCAGCACCAGCTCGCCGCGGACCAGCGCCGAGCGCAGCTCGTTCTCGAGGCGCAGGCGCTCGGCGGCGCGCGCGTTGAGCGCCGGCGCGAACAGGCGCCAGGTGCCCTTGCCGCTCTCCTTGGCGTGGTAGAGCGCGGCGTCGGCGTTCTTCAGGAGCTCGAGGAAGTCGCGCCCGTCGTTCGGGTAGATGCTGATGCCGATGGAGGCGGCGACGTTGAGCGTCTTGCCCTCGACCGTGAACGGTCGCGCCAGCACGCCGAGGATGCGCTGCGCGAGCGCCGCCGCGTCTTCGACCGACTTGATCGACTGCACGAGGACGAAGTCGTCCCCGCCCAGTCGCGCCAGCGTGTCCTCGCCGTGCACGATGTTCCCCAGCCGCTCGGCCACGGAACGGAGCAAAGCATCGCCCGCTCGGTGCCCCATCGAGTCGTTCACCAGCTTGAAGCGGTCGAGGTCCAGGCACAGCAGCGCGAACTGCGAGCGGTTGCGCGCCGCGGTCAGGATCGCCTGGCTCGCCCGGTCGGCGAGCAGCGTGGAATTGGGCAGCCCGGTGAGCGCGTCGCGCGTGGTGAGCTGCTCGATGCGCGCCTCGGCGTGCTTGCGCGCGGTGACGTCCGCCCCGGTGCCGCGCCAGCCGGTCAGCCGGCCTTCGGCGTCGTGCACCGGCACGCCGCTCACCGACTGCCAGATCACGCCGCCGGACTTGGTGATCATCCGGTGCAGCAGGTCGCGGAACGGCTGGCCCTCGGCGGCGCGGCCGGCGAACCACTCGTCGACCGCGCGCGGCTCGCCGAGCGGCATGAAGTCCTTGGGCTTCCTCCCCAGGAGCTCGGCGCGCGGGTAGCCGAGCACCGCCTCGGCGCGCTCCGAGAGGTAGGTGTAGCGCCACTGTGCGTCGGTCTCCCAGACGTATTCGCCCGAGGCGTCGACCACGTCGCGGAAACGCTGCTCGCGCTCCGCGAGCGCGGCCTCGGCGCGCTTGCGCTCGTCGATGTCGGCCACCGTGCCCGAGACGCGCTGCGCGCGGCCCCGGGAGCCGTGCTCGGTGACGCGCCCGCGCGCGTGCAGCCACTTCCAGTCGCCCTTGCGCGTGCGGATGCGGAACTCGGTGTCGAACACCGGTACCTCGCCCTTCAGCGCGCGCACCAGCGCCTCGGTGTACTGCACGCGGTCCTCGGGATGCATCATCGCGATCAGCTCGGCGCCGAGCGTGACCGTGGGCGAGCGCGGGTGGCCGAGGAAACGCACCCAGCCGTCTCCGGCGGAGAGCTCGTTGCGCTCGGCGTCGAAGTGGAACTCGGCGAGGTTGCCGCCGTCGAGCGCGAGCTCGAGCCGCTCCTTCGCGCGGAACAGGGCCCGCTCGGCGCTGCGCTGCTCGGTGACGTCGCGTCCCACGCCGCGGTAACCGAGGAAGCGCCCCTCGGCATCAAGGCGCACCTGGCCCGAGATGATGTGCACCTGGCGGGCGCCGCGCTCGTCGGCGCGCGCGATCTCCAGGTCGAAGAAGGGCTGCCTTGCTCCCAGGCTCTCGAGGTGCCCCTCGAGCGCGGGCGGCTCGACCTCGACGCCCGGGATCTCCCAGATGCGCTTGCCGTAGGTCGGCGTCTGGCCGAAGAACGTCGCCACCGGCGCGCCGCCCGACAGCCACACGATGCGGTGCTCGGCGTCGGCCTCCCAGAACCAGTCGGCGGAAAGCTCGGTCAGGCCGCGGAAACGGGCCGAGTCTGTCTTTGCGTTCAGCAGGTCTTTTTCCCGCTCTCGGGAAAAGAAATGCATTGCCAGGTAAACCACGCCGCAAGAGAACGCGACGACGAGCAGGATGTCGAGCACGCGCCTAGGCGGCCGCCGGGTCGCGCACCGGCGGCGCGACCTTCAGGACTTCGTCGATCGTGGTGAGGCCGGCGCCGACCTTCATCGCGCCGGAGATGCGCAGCGGCTTCATGCCGTCCTTGAACGCCAGCTCGCGCAGGGCGACAAGGTCGGCGTTTTGAGAAACCAGGGTCTTCAAAGAGCTCGTATACAGAAGAGTCTCGTAGATTCCCACGCGCCCCATATAACCGGTCATGCGGCACTCGAGGCAGCCGACCGGCTTGCAGAGCCGCGCCGGGTGCTTGGACTTCCACGGCGCGACCAGCGCGTTCCAGGCATCCTGGTCCTCGGCGCGGTTGAGCTCCACCGTCTGCTTGCAGTGCGGGCAGAGCGTGCGCACCAGGCGCTGCGCCATGACGCCGTTCAGCGTGGCATTCAGGAGATACGGCGCGACGCCGAGCTCGATCAGCCGCGCGATCGCGCTCGGCGCGTCGTTGGTGTGCAGGGTCGAGAGGACGAGGTGCCCGGTCAGCGCCGACTGCACCGCCATCTCGGCGGTCTCGAGGTCGCGGATCTCGCCCACCATGATGATGTCGGGGTCCTGGCGCATCAGCGCGCGCACGCCCTCCGCAAAGCCGAGGTCGATCGCGTTCACCACCTGCATCTGGTTGAACGCCGGCTCGATCATCTCGATCGGGTCCTCGATGGTGCAGACGTTCACTTCCGTGGTGGCGAGGCTCTTCAGGGTGGAATAGAGCGTGGTGGTCTTGCCCGAGCCGGTCGGCCCGGTCACGAGCACGATGCCGTTCGGCCGGTCGGTCATGTCCTTCCAGCGCTTCTGGTCCTCGTCCGAGAAGCCGAGCTCGGTGAAGTCGCGCACCAGCACCTCGGGATCGAAGATGCGCATCACCAGCTTCTCGCCGAACGCGGTGGGCAGGGTCGAGATGCGCAGCTCGATGTCCTGCTCGCCGCTGCGCGTCTTGATGCGCCCGTCCTGCGGCCGGCGCTTCTCGACCACGTCCATGCGCGCCAGGATCTTGATGCGGCTCGTCATCGCCGCGAGCACCGCCACCGGGATCTGGTACACCTGGTGCAGCACGCCGTCGATGCGGAAGCGCACGATGCCGAGCTCGCGCCGCGGCTCGATGTGGATGTCGCTCGCGCGCTGCTCGAACGCGTACTGCCAGAGCCACTCGACCACGCGCACCACGTGCGCGTCGTTGGCGTCGAGCTGCTTGTCGGTCTTTCCGAGCTCGACCAGCTGCTCGAAATTGGACAAACCCGACTGACCGGCGGCTTTTTGGCCGGCCCCCTTGATCGACTTCGCCAGGTTGTAGAACTCGACCTGATAGCGCTCGATGTCCAGCGGATTGGCGATCACGCGCTTGATGTCGCGCTTGATCATGCGCGCAAGCTCGGGCTCCCAGTCGCGCAGCGCGGGCTCGGCGGTGGCGATCACCGCCTCCTTGGAGCTCAGCGCCACCGGCAGGATGCGGAAGCGCGTGGCGTACGCCGACGACATGATCTCGGTGACGCCGGTGAAGTCGATCTTGAGCGGATCGATGTGCAGGTATTCCATGCCGACGCGCTTCGCCAGCCACTCGGTGAGCGCGTCGAGCGTGAGGAGCTTCGCTGCATGCTTCCACTTCTGCTCCGCCACGACCACCAGCGGGTGCAGGGTGCCACGGTAGTAGCGCCGCTCCTTCTTGAGCTGCGCGGCCGGCTCGGGCTCTACCCTCTTGTCCTCGACCAGCCAGTCGAGGACCTCGGCGAGCGTTAGCCGCTGCCCTTCCGGCGGCTTCGCCTCTCCCCTCTTAACTGCTTGTTGCATATCGGAAAGACTATACCGCAAACTCCGATTCCCCATTCCGGGGACAAGGAGGTTGTCATGGCGCATTACATGTTTCAAGCCTCTTTCACGTCGGAAGCCTGGTCGAAGATGGTCCGCGAGCCGCAGAACCGCGAGCAGGCCATCCGGCCGGTGATCGAGAAGCTCGGCGGCAAGCTTGTCGGCTACTGGTTCGCGTTCGGCGAATCCGACGCCGTGGTGATCGTGCAAATGCCCGATAACGTCTCGGCCGCCGCGGCCTCGCTCGCCGCGACCGCCGGCGGCGCCATCAAGTCGCTGAAGACGACGGCGCTGATGTCGGTCGACGAAAGCATGCAGGCGATGCGCAAGGCGGGCGCGGCCGGCTACCGCGCGCCGAGCTGATCGAGCCGATGCTCCGCGCCTTGGCCCCGGAAGTCCGGCTGCGCGAGGTCTGGGCGTGGAGCATGTACGACTTCGCCAACTCCGCCTACACCACGGTCGTCATCACCGCGGTGTTCAGTGCGTATTTTGTCTCGGGCATCGCGGGCAACGCGCCCTGGGCCACCTTCGCCTGGACCGCGGCGCTTTCGGTGTCCTACGCGGCGATCCTCGTCACGGGGCCGCTGATCGGCGCCTGGGCCGACGCGCACGCCGCGAAGAAGCCGCTGCTTCTCGCGACCACGCTCGGCTGCGTGGTCTTCACTGTACTGCTGTACTACGCGGGCCCCGGCGCTGTCGCCCTTTCCCTGGTTCTATTGATTCTCTCCAACTACTTCTTCGGCGCGGGCGAAAATCTCATCGCCGCGTTCCTGCCGGAGCTCGCCGACTCGCGCGCGATGGGCCGCGTGTCGGGATGGGGCTGGGGCTTCGGTTACCTCGGTGGCCTGGCGGCTCTCGGCATCTGCCTCGCCTATATCACCACCGTTCAGGCGAAAGGCCTCCCGGCGTCGCACTTCGTTCCTGTGTCCATGCTGATCACCGCGGCGTTCTTCGCCCTCGCCGCGGTGCCGACCTTCCTCGTCCTGCGCGAGCGCGCCGTGCCGCAGCCGAGCATGGAGAACCCGTGGGCGCGCGTGCGCGCGACGCTTCAGGAAGCGCAGAAGTACCAGGATCTGAAACGCTTCCTGCTCTGCCTGCTGTTCTACCAGGCGGGAATCACCGCGGTGGTGTCGCTCGCCGCGATCTACGCCGAGCAGGCGATGAAGTTCACCACGCAGCAGACCATCACGCTCATCCTCGTCGTGAACATCACCGCCGCGGTCGGGGCATTCGGCTTCGGCTATCTCCAGGACGCGGTCGGTCACGTGCGCGCGGTGGCGATCACGCTGGTGGGATGGATTGTGATGGTTTTGATTGCAGGAACCGCCCAGGGCGCAGGCGCGTTCTGGATAGCTGCGAATCTTGCAGGCCTGTGCATGGGCTCATCGCAGGCCGCGGGGCGCGCGCTGGTCGGCTACCTCGCGCCGCCGGCGCGCCTCGCCGAGTTCTTCGGCCTGTGGGGCCTGGCGGTGAAGGCGGCATCGATCTTCGGCCCGCTCACCTACGGCGCGGTGACCCTGATCTTCGCCGGCAACCATCGCCTGGGCATCTTCGTCACCGGCATTTACTTCGTGATCGGGCTCGTCCTGCTGCGCAAGATCGACGTGGAGCGCGGACGCGCCGCGGCGCTTGCACAATGAGGCCGCTTCTTTGGGCGTTGCTATTGGTTGTGTCTACGGCAACGCTGGCCGAGCCGCGCGCCGAGACCAACGAGTGGAGCCTGAATCTCGTTCTCGTCGGCTCCAAGCGCTACCTGTTCGAGGGCGGCGCGAGCGCCCGTAACGACGGCGGCGCCGGCATCGGACTGTCGTTGACGCGCAACCTGAACGACTACTTCGCGGCAGGCGTGGAGGGCACGCTGGCGCAGTTCAACTATCGCGCGACCATCGCGCCCGGCCGCGGCAACGCGGGCGCGAGCTTCGACAGCCACGGCGAGATGGAAAGCGCGACTCTGCGCGCGCACGCGACCTGGAACCTGCTGCGGGGGCCGGTGACGCCTTTCCTGACCGCCGCCGCGGGCGTCATCTTCCTCGACCCCAATTTCGCCACCGAGCCGCCGGCGAACGCCTGCTGGGTCTATCCCTGGTACGGGGAAGTGTGCGGCGCGGCGGCGCCGCGGACCCCGCTCGCGCGCCTGAGCTACGGCGCCGGCGCAGGCCTGCGCTTCGATCTGCCCGACAGGCTGGGCTTCGTGCGCGCCTTCGTCGGCGGCGAATGGATCGAGATCCCCGAGGCGCTCAGCCGCGTCGGCTACGTGCAGTTGCGCGCCGACTTCGGCGTGCGCTTCTAGGGCTGCGACAGGTCGATATCGACCGAAGCAAGCGCCGGGCCTGAAGCTTGCAGGTTGGGTTTCGCCATGAGACAACTCGCCCTGATAGTCCTTTTGACTGCCTTTGCCACCGCAGCTCCGGCGCAGCAAGGCAGCAAGTCCGCCGCGGGCGGGCGCACCGCCAACCTTCCCGACTTCACCGCGCTCATGAAGCAGCAGGGGCCCGCGGTGGTAAACGTGATCACCAAGCGCGAGCCCGCAAGGACTGCTCGAAATCAACCCGGTCAGGGGCCCGAAGATCCGCTCGCCGAATTTTTCCGGCGCTTCATGCCGGACGCGCCGGAGCGGGCGCCCGGCCCCGGCCAGGGCCTCGGCTCGGGATTCATCATCAGCCAGGACGGCTACGTGCTCACCAACGCGCACGTCGTCGCCGGCGACGGCGAGGTGACGGTGCGCCTGGCCGACGCCAAGCGCGAGTTCAAGGCGAAAGTGATCGGCGCCGACGAGCGCACCGACATCGCGCTCCTCAAGATCGAGGCGAGCGGGCTGCCGACGGTGAAGCTCGGTAAATCGGGCACGCTGCAGCCCGGCGAATGGGTGGCGGCGATCGGCTCGCCCTTCGGCTTCGAGAACACCATCACCGCCGGCATCATCAGCGCCACCGGGCGCTCGCTGCCCGCCGAGACCTACGTGCCCTTCATCCAGACCGACGTCGCGGTGAACCCGGGCAACTCGGGCGGGCCGCTCATCAACCTGGCGGGCGAGGTCGTCGGCGTGAATTCCATGATCTACAGCCAGACCGGCGGCTACATGGGCGTGTCGTTCGCCATCCCGATCGAGGTCGCGCTCGAGGTCACCCAGCAGCTGCGCGCCGAGGGCAAGGTGACGCGCGGACGCCTGGGCGTGCGCATCCAGCCGATGACCAGGGAGCTCGCGCAGTCGTTCAAGCTGAAGGAGCCGAACGGCGCGCTCATCGCCACGGTCGAGCCCGGCAGCCCGGCGGACAAGGCGGGATTGAAGCCCGGCGACGTGGTGCTCGCCTTCAACGGCCAGCCGATCGACGACCCGAACAAGCTGCCGCGCCTCGTCGCATCGACCCGGCCGGGCCAGGCCGCGACGCTGCGGATCTGGCGCGACGGCAAGGCCGAGGAAGTGAAATTCACCGCCGCCGAGCTCGTCGCCGAGGTGAAGCCCACCCGGCCCGCGCCCGACAAGTCGGCCAAGCCCAACCGCCTCGGCCTGGTGCTGAGCGAGCTGCCTGCGGCGCAGCGCAAGGCGCTCGGCATCGAGTACGGCCTGGTGGTCGAGAGCGCCGACGCCTCGCGCACCCCGCTGCGCCCCGGCGACGTCATCGTCGGCGTCGGGCGCGAGAGCCTGAAGAGCCTCGAGGACTTCAACCGCCTGCTCGAGGAGCAGAAGCAGGGCGACAGCGTCGCCCTCCTCGTGCGGCGGGGAGAAGCGACGGTCTATGTCCCGGTGGAGGTCGGCTCCGCTAAGACGGGTTGATGACGATCTCGACCCGGCGGTTCAGCTGCCGCCCGCGCGTCGATGCGCCTGCGGCTCGATGCCGCGGGTCACCAGCGCGTCCTTGACGGCGGCGCTCGGAGAGGCGCTGGTTGAGCTCCTTGGAGCCGACGCTGTCGGTGAAGCCCTCGATGGCGATGTCGCGGTCGGGATACTTGCTCGGCCCGGGCGCGCGCGGCGACGAGGTCGGCCTCGGCCTGCCGGGTCTGCGCGGTGCGCAGCGCGGTCTCGGCGCGGCGCTCGGCGAGATAGGCGTTGTGCTCGACGAGCTCGCTGGCGGCGCCGTCGTTCGCCATGCGCTCGGCAGCCTGCAATGCCTGCGCGGCGCCGTTCAGCTCGCGCTGCGCATGGCGCAGCCCGCCGCAATTGAAATTGCAAACACAACAATATTGAGCGCGGTTCTCATCGTCCGCTCCTTTCGGTCTCGAGAGTGCGTTGCACGCGGGCGTTTTCCGAGGCGGTCCACGCCAGCCTGGCGTCGGCTTCGGCCTGCTCGGCGAGAAGGCGGGCGTGCTCGTAATGCCCGCGCTGCATGGCGCTCTCGGCGCGCGCGAGCTTGCCCTCCGCCGCGGCGAGCGCCGCGAGAAAGCCAGAGAGATCCGCTTCACACGCCTCTCCTTCCTGTAGAAGTTATACGACATGGAACCGGTT
>Ga0214471_10002441_pt1 | contig 14586 bp, 14 predicted proteins | sample RVTome_5_FD_207665 | JGI IMG/M metagenome (GOLD analysis project Ga0214471, IMG submission 207665) | Soil microbial communities from uranium-contaminated site in the Upper Colorado River Basin, Wyoming, United States - RVT142D155 | ecosystem: Environmental > Terrestrial > Soil > Contaminated >... | reverse complement strand
GTGCCGAAGGCTGGGGGTTTGGGGGCCATCTCGCGGCCCCCATGTAATTTGACAGCCGTGTCACGCATCCTGTAGTCTTGAAAGACTTTTTCGGTGGTTGGCCTACGGAGACTCGGCGCCCATGATGAAATACGTCTACTGCTTCGGACGCGGCAAGGCAGAAGGCTCCTCGGTCATGCGCAACCTGCTCGGCGGCAAGGGCTGCGAGCTCGCCGAGATGACCAACCTCGGGATTCCCGTCCCCCCCGGCTTCACGATCACCACCCAGGCCTGGGCCGCCTACAACCGGACCGGCCGGCAGTTCCCGGAGGGCCTGTGGGAGCAGGTGACCGGCGCCCTCGAGAAGCTCGAACAGGACGCCGGACTGGTCTTCGGCGATCCCCAGCGTCCACTGCTGGTCTCCGTGCGCTCGGGCGCGCGGGTATCGATGCCCGGCATGATGGAGACGGTCCTCAACCTCGGCCTGAACGACGTGACCGTGACCGGGCTGGCCGCCTGGACCCGCAACGAGCGGTTCGCCTGGGACTGCTACCGCCGGTTCCTCACGATGTTCGGCGACGTGGTGCTCGGCATCCGGCGGGAAGCCTTCGACGAGCACCTCGACGGTCTCAAGAAGCGGCTCGGCGTGACGAGCGATCCGGAGGTGCCGGCCGGCGAGCTGCGTGCGCTCACCCAGACCTACAAGGACGTCATCGCCACCCGCACCGGGGCGCCCTTCCCCGAGGATCCCCGCGAGCAGCTGCGCCTGGCGGTGCGGGCCGTGTTCGACTCCTGGTTCGCCAAGAAAGCGACCGAGTACCGCCGGATCAACAACATCCCGGCCGACTGGGGCACCGCCGTGACCGTGATGTCCATGGTGTTCGGTAACCTCGGCGAGACGTCCGGCACCGGGGTCGGCTTCACCCGCGATCCACGCACCGGCGAGCGGGGCTTCTACGCCGAGTTCCTCGCCAACGCCCAGGGCGAGGACGTGGTCGCCGGCATCCGCACGCCCGAGCACATCGACGACCTCAAGCGCCGCATGCCCGAGATCTACGACCAGCTGCTCGCCATCGCCGACCGGCTCGAGCGCCACTACAAGGACATGCAGGACATCGAGTTCACCATCCAGGAGGGCACGCTCTACCTGCTGCAGACCCGCAGTGGCAAGCGCTCGGCGGCGGCGGCGGTGAAGGTGGCCGTCGACCTCGTCCGCGAGACGGTCATCGACCAGCACACGGCGTTGCTGCGCGTGCGGCCCCAGGACCTGAACCAGGTGCTGCACCCGGGCTTCGACGCCGGCGACAAGGCCCAGGCCGTGCGCGCGGGCCGGCTGCTCGGCAGCGGGCTGCCGGCCGCGCCCGGCGCGGCCGTCGGGGAGGTGGTCTTCGACGCCGACCGCGCCGTCGAGTGGGCCAAGGCCGGGCGCCGCGTCATCCTCGTCCGCCCGGAGACCTCGCCCGAGGACATCGCGGGCATGTATGCCGCCCAGGGGATCGTGACCTCGCGCGGCGGCCGCACCTCGCACGCCGCGGTGGTGGCGGTCGGCATGGGCAAGCCCTGCGTGGTCGGCGCCGGCGCCGTCCTCGTCGACGAGGAGCGGCGGAGGTTCGAGGCCGGGGGGCGCACGGTCCGGGAGGGCGACGTCGTCTCGGTCGACGGCACGACGGGGGAGATCATCCTCGACGCCGTCAAGACGGTCGAGCCGGGGCTCCAGGACGCGTTCAAGGAATTGCTGGGATGGGCCGACCGCTACCGCACGATGGGCGTCCGCGCCAACGCCGACACGCCCGAGGATGCGCGCAAGGCGCGCGAGTTCGGCGCCGAGGGCATCGGCCTGGTGCGGACCGAGCACATGTTCTTCGCGGCCGACCGCATCCCGATCGTGCGCGAGATGATCATGGCCGCCGACCACGTCAGCCGGCGGGCGGCCGTGCAGAAGCTGCTGCCGTTCCAGCGGGACGACTTCCTGGGGATCTTCCGGGCGATGGACGGCCTGCCGGTGACCATCCGGCTGCTCGATCCGCCGCTGCACGAGTTCCTCGCCAGCCCCAAGGAGTACCGCGAGATGCTGGAGGAGCGCGCCCGCCTGGACGCGCTCGACATCAACCCCGCCCGCAAGGCGGCGCTCGACGAGAAGCTCGCCAAGATCGACTCGCTGCGCGAGGCCAACCCCATGCTCGGCCATCGCGGCTGCCGCCTGGGCATCACCTCGCCCGAGATCTACGCCATGCAGGTGCGGGCCATCATGGAGGCCGCCTGCACGGCGGCCGAGCAGGCCGTCACGGTCGAGCCCGAGATCATGATCCCGCTCACCGGCACCGTGGGCGAGATGAAGCTGACGTACGAGAACACCAAGACCGTCGCCGACGCGGTCAAGGTCGAAATGGGCGCGTCGGTGACGTACACGATCGGCACCATGATCGAGGTGCCGCGGGCGGCGCTCATCGCCGACAAGATCGCCCAGGACGCCGAGTTCTTCTCGTTCGGCACCAACGACCTCACCCAGCTGACGTTCGGCTACAGCCGTGACGACGTCGCCAAGTTCCTGCCCGATTACCTGCAGAAGGGCCTGCTCCAGCACGATCCCTTCTCGGTGCTCGACCAGGAGGGGGTGGGCGAGCTCATCAAGATCGGCATCGAGCGCGGGCGCCGCACCCGGCCCGACCTCAAGGTGGGCATCTGCGGAGAGCACGGCGGCGAGCCGGCGTCGGTGGAGTTCTGCCACAAGGTGGGCATGACCTACGTGTCGTGCTCGCCGTTCATGATTCCCATCGCCCGGCTGAGCGCCGCCCAGGCCCGCCTGCGGGCGCGGGAGGCCTCGGCCGAGGGCGCACCGAGTGCGTAGAGAAGACATGTCCGGTGATCGAGGCGCCCGGGGGGTCTCGCGGCGCGCCGAGCGTCGGGGGATTGGGGGCCGTTGCGGGGCCCCCATGGAGGAAGCCTTGAAAGTGCCAGGGGCGAGAGTCGTGCTCGAGTGTCTGAAGCGAGAGGGTGTCGACATCATCTTCGGCCTGCCCGGCGGCGCCGTGCTGCCGATCTACGACGCGCTGTACGACTTCGAGGGGCTGCGTCACGTCCTGGTCCGCCAGGAAGCGGCCGCCGGGCACGCCGCCGAGGGGTATGCGCGGGCGACCGGGAAGGTCGGCGTCTGCCTGGTCACGTCGGGACCGGCCTGCACCAACCTGGTCACTGCGCTGCAGGACGCGTTGATGGACTCGATTCCGATCGTCGCGCTCACCGGGCAGGTGCCGACGCACCTGATCGGCAACGACGCCTTCCAGGAGGCCGACAACGTCGGGATCACGCGCTCGGCCACCAAGCACAACTTCCTGGTCAAGGACGGCAAGGATCTGGGCCCGATCATCCGAGAGGCGTTCCACATCGCGGTCAGCGGGCGGCCGGGGCCGGTGCACGTCGACCTGCCCAAGGACATCCTCGTCAAGGAGACGGAGCTGATCTGGCCCGAGAAGGTCACGATGCGCTCCTACAACCCGAACTACGACGGCCACCCCGGCCAGATCAAGCGCGCCGCCCGGGCCATGGTGCGGGCCCGCAAGCCGGTGCTCTACGTCGGCGGCGGCGTCATCTCGGCCGACGCCCACGCCGAGCTCCGCGAGCTGGCCGAGCTGACCCGGATCCCGGTCACCACCACCCTGATGGGCCTGGGGGCCTTTCCCTCCGAGCACCCCCTCAGCCTGGAGATGCTGGGGATGCACGGCACCTACTACGCCAACATGGCCGTCCACCATTCCGATGTCCTGGTGGCGGTGGGCGCCCGCTTCGACGACCGGGTGACCGGCCGGGTGGACGCCTTCGCGCCACGGGCGGAGATCATCCACATCGACATCGACCCCTCGTCGATCTCCAAGAACATCAAGGTCGACGTGCCGATCGTGGGCGACTGCCGCCGCGTGCTGCGCGCGCTGATCGAGGCCGTCAAGCACGAGAAGGAGGACGCCGGCGGCGCCGAGGCGCGGAAGCCCTGGCACGACCAGATCGCGGAGTGGAGGGCGACGCAGCCGCTCCGCTACGAATGGAGCGACGACGTCATCAAACCGCAGTACGTGATCCAGGAGATCTCCAATCTCACCCGCGGCGAGGCGTTGATCGTCACCGGGGTGGGCCAGCACCAGATGTGGGCCGCCCAGTACTACAAGTTCACGCACCCGCGGGCGTGGTTCACCTCGGGGGGGCTCGGCACCATGGGCTACGGGCTGCCGACGGCCATGGGGGTGCAGGCGGCCCACCCGGGCCGGCCGGTGATCAACATCGACGGCGACGGGTCCTTCCAGATGAACAGCCAGGAGCTGGCCACCTGCTTCACCGAGCACCTGCCGGTGAAGACCGTCATCATCAACAACAGCGGCCACGGCATGGTCCGCCAGTGGCAGCGCATCATCTACAAGGAGCGCTACTGCGCCATCGACCTGCCCGGCATCCCCGACTGGGTCAAGCTGGCCGAGGCCTACGGCTGCGTCGGCCTGCGGGTGACCAGGCCGAGCGAGGTGGTGCCGGCCATCGAGAAGATGCTGAGCACGCCGGGGCCGGTGGTGCTCGACGTGGTGGTGGACAAGGACGAGTGCGTGTTCCCGATGGTGCCGGCCGGCGGCGCCAACATCGACATGATCCTGGCTCCGCCGAGCCGCGAGGCGCGCGACAAGGCGGAGAGATCGCAGACGGGCTTCTAGATGAGCGCCAACGGCAGCGAACCCCGCAAGCACACGATCTCGGTGCTGGTCGAGAACAAGTTCGGCGTGCTGTCGCGGGTGGCCGGGCTGTTCTCGGCGCGCGGCTACAACATCGAGAGCCTGTCGGTGGGCGAGACGCTCGACCCGAGCGTGTCGCGCATGACCATCGTGGTCACCGGCGACGAGTTCGTCATCGAGCAGGTGATGAAGCAGCTGCACAAGCTGATCGACGTCATCAAGGTCACCGACCTCACCGACGACAGCCACGTGGAGCGCGAGTTGGTCCTCATCCGCATCAACGCCGAGCCCCAGCACCGCGCCGAGATCCTGCGCACGGCCGACATCTTCCGGGCCAAGGTGGTGGACGTCACCGCCGTGTCGTTCGTGCTGGAGGCCACCGGCGACGAGGGCAAGCTGGAGGCGCTCATCGAGCTGCTGCGGCCGATGGGCATCCAGGAGGTCGTGCGCACGGGCAAGGTGGCGATCACCCGGGGGCCGAAGACGCGCGTCCGGCGCGCCCCGGCGAGCAAGCCGCGGGTCTCGGAGGACCCGCGCGTGGTCGGGTTCGCGGACTGACACCCACCAAGGAAAGGAACAGACGAGCATGCCGGCGAAGATCTACTACGACCAGGACGCCGACCTGGGACTCCTCAAGGGCAAGAAGATCGCGATCATCGGCTACGGCAGCCAGGGCCACGCCCACGCCCTCAACCTCCGCGACTCCGGCCAGGACGTCGTGGTGGGCCTCTACAAGGGCGGCAAGTCGTGGAGCCGGGCCGAGAAGGACGGGCTCAAGGTGGTGCCGGTGGCCGACGCCGCCCGCCTCGGCGACGTCGTGATGATCCTGCTGCCCGACCAGACGCAGCGCGCCGTGTTCGAGGAGTCGATCCGCGGGGGGCTCGCTCGTGGCAAGATGCTGATGTTCGCCCACGGCTTCAACATCCACTTCAACCAGGTGGTGCCCCCGCCCGACGTCGACGTCACCATGATCGCCCCCAAGGCGCCCGGCCACGTGATGCGCGACCTCTTCACCCAGGGCCCGGGCGTGCCGGCCCTGGTCGCCGTCCAGCAGGACGTCAGCGGCAAGGCCCGGGATCTGGCGCTCGCCTACGGCCGCGGCGTGGGCTGCACGCGGGCCGGCGTCATCGAGACGACGTTCAAGGAAGAGACCGAGACGGACCTGTTCGGCGAGCAGACGACGCTGTGCGGGGGCATCTCGCACCTCATCAAGGCCGCCTACGAGACGCTCGTCGAGGCCGGCTACCAGCCGGAGGTCGCGTACTTCGAGTGCATGCACGAGATGAAGCTGATCGTCGACCTGTTCTACCAGGGCGGGCTGGCCTACATGCGCTACTCGGTCTCCGACACCGCCGAGTACGGCGACTACACGCGCGGGCCCCGGGTGGTCAGCGAGCAGACGAAGGCCGAGATGAAGAAGATCCTGGGCGAGATCCAGTCGGGCCAGTTCGCGCGGGAGTGGGTGCTCGAGAACCAGGCCCACCGGGCCGGGTTCCTGGCCATGCGCAAGCGCGATGCCGACCATCCCATCGAGGAAGTCGGCCAGCGCCTGCGCGCGATGATGTCCTGGATCAAGCCGCCGCGGGAGTGACGCGGTCACCATGCCCCGGAAGGTGCCGATCGCCCCGGAGGGCTGGCCGTTCATCGCCGGCTCCGCGGTCGTCGCGGCCGGCCTGACGCTCTTCGGCTGCCGCCGGCTGGCGCTGCCGTTCTGGGTGGCGGCGGCGGCCGCGGCCGGGTTCTTCCGGGATCCGGAGCGGGCGGTCCCGCCGGTCGCCAACGGGGTGCTGGCGCCCGCCGACGGCCGCGTCATGTCGGTCGGGGACGCGGTGGACCCGTTCGTGGGCCCCGCGGTGCGAGTGTCGATCTTCCTGTCGCCGCTCGACGTCCACGTCAACCGCGCGCCCATCGCCGGGGTGGTGACCGACGCGGTGTACACGCCGGGTCGCTTCGCGGCCGCCTACGACCCCGCCGCCGAGGCCAACGAGCGCTGCGCCGTCCGGCTGCAGGGCGAGCACGCCCGGGTGACGGTGGTGCAGATCGCCGGGGTCGTGGCCCGGCGCATCGTGTGCCGCGTCGGCCCGGGCGACAAGCTGGCCGCCGGCGAGCGGTTCGGGATGATCCGGTTCGGCTCGCGCACCGACTGCTACATGCCGCGTTCCACCGAGGTCACCGTCCGCGTCGGCGAGCGCGTCCGCGGCGGCCAGACCGTGATCGGGGTCCTGAGATGACCCCCAGCGGCGTCGCGCTCGTCGTGGCGCCACGCGATCCGGGGAGGTATCGGAGGCGGGGTCTCGCCCTCTCCGATGTGGAGATCGGCCAGTGATCCGGAGAGGAAAACGGCGGCGGCGGCGGCCGTGGCAGGAGCTGCGGGAGCGGCGGGGGCAGGGGATCTTCCTGTTCCCGAGCCTGCTGACCACGGCCAACCTGTTCTGCGGCTTCTTCTCGTTGCTGCTGGCGATGGACCAGCGCTACACCGAGGCGGCCCTGGCCATCCTCGTCGCCATGGTCATGGATCTGCTGGACGGCCGCGTGGCCCGTCTCATGAAGGCCACCAGCCAGTTCGGCGTCGAGTACGACTCGCTGGCCGACGTCATCTCGTTCTGCGTGGCGCCGGCGTTCTTGCTCTACTCGTTCGCCCTGCGCCCCCTCGGGCGGGCCGCCTGGTTCGGCGCCTTCCTGTTCGTGATCTGCGGCGCCCTGCGGCTGGCCCGCTTCAACGTGCAGACCGGCTCCGCCGACCGCCGGTTCTTCGTGGGCCTGTCCACCCCGGCCGCGGCCGGCGTGGCGGCGGCGCTGGTCATCCTGCTGCAGGGTGAGGAGCCCACCCGCGCAGTCCGCGTCGCCATCGCGGTGGCCACCTACGTGCTGGCGCTCCTGATGGTGTCGACGTTCCGCTACTGGTCGTTCAAGGAGATCGGCTTCGCCCGGCGGCGGCCGCACGAGACGCTGCTGGTGGTGGTGCTGGCCATGATGATCGTGGCCACCATGCACGAGATCTTCCTCTTCCTCGTCTTCGGCGGGTACGCGCTGTCCGGCCCCGTGCGGCGGCTCGTCGTCGGCCGCCCGCCCGCCGCCGCCACCGCCGAGCCCGCGGCGGGCAGGGACGCGCACTAGGAGCGTGTCGGGATAACGAGGAGTGCCCCGGGTTAACGAGGAGTGCCCCGGCTTCGCCGGGGCGCGACGAGCGCGGGGGGGTATGGGGGGCCATGTCGGGGCCCCCCATGTCCCTAGGCACGGAGCGGAGATGAGCACGTTCAGGATCGCGGTGCTGCCAGGCGACGGGATCGGCCCGGAGGTGACGGCCGAGGCGGTGCGGGTGCTGCGCGCCGTGGCCAAGGGCGGACCGGCCTCGTTCGAGTTCGAGCACGCGCTGGTCGGCGGGGCGGCCATCGACGCCATCGGCGCGCCGCTGCCCCCGGAGACGCTCAAGCTCTGTCAATCGGCCCACGCCATCCTGTTCGGCTCGGTCGGCGGGCCCCGGTGGGACAGTCTGCCGCAGGAGCAGCGGGCCGAGCGCGGGCTGCTGGCGCTGCGCAAGGAGCTCGACCTCTTCGCGAACCTGCGGCCGGCCACGTGCTTTCCGATGCTCGTCGACGCCTCCCCGCTCAAGCGGTCGGTCGTCGAGGGCACCGACCTCATGGTCGTCCGCGAACTGACGGGCGGGCTCTACTTCGGCGAGCCGCGCGGGCGGGAGCGCCTGCCGGACGGCGGCGAGCGCGGCGTCAACACGATGGTCTACACCACGCGCGAGATCGAGCGGGTCGCCCGCGTCGGCTTCGAGGTCGCCCGCCAGCGCCGCCAGCGCCTGGCCTCGGTGGACAAGGCCAACGTCCTGGCGGTCTCCCAGCTCTGGCGCGAGGTCGTGACGGGCCTGGCCCGGGAGTACCCCGACGTCGCGCTCGAGCACGTGCTCGTGGACAACTGCGCGATGGCGCTCGTCCAGCGGCCGACGCACTTCGACACGCTGGTGACGGAGAACACGTTCGGGGACATCCTCTCCGACGAGGCGGCCATCCTGGCCGGTTCCATGGGCATGCTGCCCTCGGCATCCCTGGGCGTGACCGGAGCGGGCGGCGGCCAGGTCGGCCTCTACGAGCCGGTGCACGGCACCGCCCCCGACATCGCCGGACAGGGGATCGCCAACCCCATCGCGGCCATTTTGTCGGCGGCGATGCTCCTGCGGTACTCTCTGAACATGGTTCCCGGGGCCGATCGCATCGAGGCCGCCGTGCGGCGGGTGCTGGAGGCGGGTCACCGCACGCGCGACATCGCCGCCCGGGGCGAGAAGGCGCTCGGCACCAGGGAGATGGGAGACCTCATCGTGCGCGGCGTGGAGCAGTCCTGATGGCGTCGGGCGTGGTCGTGGCGGTGGTGGGCGCCACCGGCGCCGCCGGCCAGATGACGCTGCGCATCCTCGAGGAGCGCAAGTTCCCGGTGCGCGAGCTGCGCTGCTTCGCCTCCGAGCGCTCGGTCGGCAAGACGGTGACGTTCGCGGGCGAGGCGGTCACGGTGCAGCGCATCGAGCCCGCCGCGTTCAGAGGCGTGGAGGTCGCGATCTGCTCGGCCGGCTCGGCCCAGGCCAGAGAGCTCGCGCCGATGGTCGTCAAGGCCGGGGCCATCGTCGTCGACAAGTCCAACGCCTGGCGGATGGATCGGGCGGTCCCGCTCGTCGTGCCCGAGATCAACCCTCACGCCGTCCGCGGGCATCGAGGCATCCTGGCCTCCCCCAACTGCACGACGATCGTCACGGTGATGCCCCTCAAGCCGCTGCACGACGCCGGCCGGCTCCGGCGCGTGGTGGCCACGTCCTACCAGGCGGTCTCGGGCGCCGGCGTCAACGGCATCGAGGAGCTCCGCGCGCAGACCCTGGCCTGGGCGCGCGGCGAGACGGTGGCGCCGAGGCACTTCGCGCACCCGATCGCGTTCAACCTCATCCCGGCCATCGACCGGTTCGCCGCCGACGGCTACACCGGCGAGGAGCTGAAGCTCGTCAACGAGACGCGCAAGATCCTCGAGGCACCCGACCTGCTGATCTCGCCGACGACGGTGCGGGTGCCGGTCTTCACGTGCCACTCGGTCGCCGTCAACGCCGAGACCGAGGAGAAGATCACGCCGGCGCGCGCCCGCGAGCTGTTCGCCGGGTTCCCGGGGCTCAAGGTCTGGGACGAGCCGGCCGAGCAGCGCTACCCGATGCCGATCGACGTGGAGGGGCAGGACGACTGCGTCGTCGGCCGGGTGCGCGAGGATCTCTCGCACCCCCGGGCGCTGAACTTCTGGGTCGTCGGTGACCAGCTGCGGAAGGGAGCCGCGACGAACGCGGTGCAGATCGCGGAGCTCGTGCTCCGGGGCTGAGGCCCGGGGCCGGGGAGGCGACGGGCATGTCCCTCCGGCGCGCGTACCGGCAGGCGCGGCGCAAGGCGCGCTTCCACGTCGCCGTGCTGCTCACCATCGTCGTCGTCGCCTACGCGGCGGTCCCCCAGGTGGCCCGGCTGGTCGAGTCCGTCGGGGGCTACAACCCGGGCCACTTCGAGCCCAAGGATTTCGAGCGCGGCGCGTGGCTGCGTCGTGCCGACGGCACCGGCGCCCTCGGGGGCATCTCGTGGGAGACCCTGGTCCACATCGCGCTCTTCCTGCTGGTGGCGGTGGTCTGGCTGACGCTGGTCCCGACCCGCGCGCCCCGCCGGCCCCCGCCCCGCTGATCCCGCGCCGCACCTACCGGCTGGTGCTCGCCTACGACGGCACCGGCTCGCACGGCTGGCAGACGCAGCCCGACGTCCCGACGGTGCAAGGCGCGCTCGCCGCCGCCGCCGGGCGGCTCTTCGCCGGGGACGTTCGCCTGGTCGGCGCCAGCCGCACCGACGCCGGGGTCCACGCCCTCGGCCAGACGGTCGCCCTCACCGCCGACTCGAGCCTGCCGGCCGCCACCGTGCAGGCCGCGCTGAACGCCCACCTGGCCAGGGAAGTCCGGGTGGTCGCCGCGTTCGACGCGCCGCCCGGCTTCGACGCCCGTCGCGCGGCACTCGGCAAGCGGTACGCCTACCTGATCGACACCGGGCCGGTGCCGTCGCCGCTGCTGCTTCGCTATGCCTGGCACGTGCGGGGGCCCCTGGACCTCGCCGCGATGCGGGCCGGGCTGGCCGCGCTCCGCGGGCGGCACGACTTCAGCGCCTTCTGCGCCGCCCCCGGGCGCGAGGTCGAGCCCACCTGCCGCGTGCGTGCCCTACACCTGCGGCGGCGCAAGTCGGTGGTGGCGATCGTCGTCTCGGCCGACCGGTTCCTGCACCACATGGTCCGCAACATCGCCGGCAGCGCCGTCGAGATCGGCCGCGGCGCCCGGCCGCCCGCCTGGCTCGGCGACGTCCTGGCCTCGCGCGACCGCACCCGGGCCGGCCCCACCGCGCCCGCCCACGGCCTGACGCTCCTGCGCGTCACGTACGCGCTAGAATGACGGCACGATGCGGACCTACCTGCGGGTGAAGGGCACGGGCGTCGAGGAGATCGCGGGCGAGGTCGTCCGCGAGCAGCCGCTGAGCGTGTTCGTCAACGGCGAGAAGTTCCTCACCCTGCTGTGCTCGCCCATGATGCTCGAGGCTCTCGTGGTCGGCTACCTGTGGATGGAGAAAGTGATCGCCGACGCCGGCGAGATCACCCACCTGGCGGTCTCGCCGGTCGACGGGCGCGCCGAGGTCACGCTGGCCCACCCGGTCACGTTGCCGACCGAGCGGATTCTCACCTCGGGCTGCGGTGGCGGCATCACGTTCCGCATCGACCACCGGTTGTTCCCGCGCCTGGCCTCCCGCGTGCGGGTCCGGCCCGCCGAGCTGGCCGGCCGCATGAAGGACCTCTTCGGCGCCGCCGTCCACTACCAGCGCTCGCGGGGCATCCACGGCGCCGCGCTGGCCGACCGCGAGCGCCTGCTCGTCGTGGCCGAGGACGTGGGCCGCCACAACGCGGTCGACAAGATCAAGGGCGAGGCGTTGCTGCGCGGCATCCCGACCGAGGACCGCCTGCTGCTGTCCACCGGACGCATCTCCTCCGAGATGCTGCTGAAGGCCGCGCGGATGGGGGTGCCGGTGGTGGCCTCCCGCACGTCGCCCACCGAGATGGCGGTCGGGCTGGCCGAGCAGCTCGGCGTCACGGTCTGCGGCTACGTCCGGCCCGACGGCCTCAACGTCTACGCCGGCGACGCCGTCGAGCTGGGCGCCGCCGTGGGGACGGCCGGTGGCTGAACGGCCGCCGGGCGAGCCGCCCGACTCGCCCGAGGCGCGCGCCTATCGCCGCGGGTTCAAGCAGAAGGACCGGCGCGACGACTACGCGCTCGACCTCTTCGAGGAGGTCCGCGCCAAGCTCGCGGTCGACCTCGCCCGCGTCGACGACGTGCTGCGGGAGCTGGCCAGGCTCTACAATCCACTCACCGACGGCCCCATCGTGGATCTCGCCACCCGGGCGCGCATCATGCGCCTGCTGCACCAGGGGCGGATCGAGGAGGCCGAGGCCCTGGTTGACGCGCAATACCGCCGGTACGCCCCCGTGGACGACGCGGAACGTCAAGGTCCGACCGGACCGAGCCAATGACTCTCGTGGAATCCGGTGACGCCGGGGGCGGGGCCCGGGGGCCCTGCGCGCGCCACGGATGGCTCGCCGGTCGCCGTACGCTCGCTCCGGGCTCGGCGAGCGCGAGCCCCCCATCCCCCTGACGGGGGCTGGCCCAGAGTGAGTCGAATCGCCGATCGCGCGCTCGCCGAGCCCTGCGCTCGCAACGGCGACGACGGCTCGCCATCGACGTGGCGCGCGCAGGGCCCCCGGGCCCCGCCCCCGGCGTCACCACGTTTCACGAGAGATTCATTGGCGACTGCGCGTCGGACGCTCCGGGCTGCCCATCATCGATCGCTCCTCCACGCCGCGCCGACCATGGCTGCCGGTATCGTGGCCATCGTTCGCCCTGAGACGACGCGGCGCGTCGAGGTCCAACCAGCAGGAGCGGCCGGCCGCGCCCGCTCGTCCAAAGCTTCACAATTCCCCACGCTTTGCGTCACACGCACCTTGACACCGGTGGTAAGACCACATAGCATGCGGGCCAATCACGCCACCCCTGTGGCCTGAAGGAGGTAGGGGCCATGAGTCAAAGCCTCACCGACTGGCTGCAGCAAAGCCGCCTCGTCGTCGTGGGCGTCGATCTCGAGCGCCGCAGCGTACGCGTCAAGAGCGAGGCCGACGCCTGCACCGACCTCTCGTGCTCCGAGCAGACGCTCGTGGTCACCGACGAGGGCACCGGGCCGGACCTCGCCGCCCTCAACCCCGGCGACATCGTGAAGATCGAGGACACGGCCGGGCGGCCCGAGCGCATCGTCGTCGTGCGGCGCGTGTGGGAAGAGCTGACCAGTCCCGAGTGGTGATCCACCGCCCGAGCCGGCCGATCACTGCCGATCGCGGCAAGGAGGGTTGCTGATGAGCCTGTCCCGGCGTGACTTCATCAAGTTCTCGGGCGCCACCGCGGCGGGGGTGGCGGTCGGCACCGGCGTCGATCTGGCGCCTGTCGAAGCGGCGGCCACGTCACTGAAGATCAAGGAGGCCAAGGCCTTCGCCGGCGTCTGTCCGTACTGCGCGGTCGGCTGCGGCCAGCTGATCTATGCCAAGGACGGCAAGATCATCGACATCGAGGGCAACCCGGACACCCCGCACACGCTGGGCCGGCTCTGCCCCAAGGGCGCGGCGACCATCCAGCTCTCCAACAACCCGCTGCGACCGACCAAGGCGCTCTACCGCGCGCCGGGCTCGGACCGGTGGGAGGAGAAGCCGCTCGACTGGATGTACGAGCAGATCGCCAAGCGCTACTACGACACGCGGGAAAAGCACTTCATCGAGCGGGAGAAGGGCAAGGACGGCAAGCCGGTCGTCGTCAATCGCCTGGAGGCGATCGCCTCGCTCGGCTCGGCCTGCATCGACAACGAGGAGTGCTACCTCCTCAGCAAGCTGAACCGGACGCTGGGGATCGTCTACCACGAGCACCAGGCCCGAGTCTGACACTCCGCCACGGTCCCAGCTTTGGGGACCACGTTCGGGCGGGGCGCGATGACGACGAACCTGATCGACGTCCAGCACGCGGACGTCATCATGGCGACCTCCAACATGGCCGAGAATCACCCGGTCGGCTTCCAGTGGGTGATGAAGGCCAAGGAGCGCGGGGCCAAGCTCATCCACGTCGACCCGCGCTACACGCGCACCAGCGCGGCGGCCGACCTGCACGTGCCGCTGCGCTCGGGCACCAACATCGTGTTCTTCGGCGGGCTCATCCGCTACGCCATCGAGAACAACCTGTACTTCAAGGACTACGTCGTCCACTACACGAACGCCTCGTTCCTGATCGACCCGGCGTTCAAGACCCCGACCGACCTCGACGGCCTGTTCACCGGCTACGACCCGGCCCGGAAGGCCTACGACCGGGCGTCGTGGAAGTACCAGCTCGACGGCGAGGGCAACCCCAGGCGTGACCTGACGCTCAAGGACCCGAACAGCGTCTTCCAGCTGCTGCGACGCCACTACGGCCGCTACACCGTGGAGATGGTCGAGAAGGTGTGCGGCATCCCGAAGGCCAAGTTCGAGGAGATGGCCAAGCTGTTCTGCGGCACCTCGGGCCCGGACAAGACCGGGACCATCACGTACGCGCTCAACCTCACCCAGCACACCAACGGCGTCGAGAACATCCGCTCGCTCTGCATGCTGCAGCTGCTCCTCGGCAACATCGGGCGGCCCGGCGGCGGCGTCGTGGCGCTGCGCGGCCACGCCAACGTGCAGGGCGCGACCGACCTCGAGCTGCTCTACCACGAGCTGCCGGGGTACTTGCCGATGCCGCTGCGCGACGCCCACCCGGACCTCACGACGTGGCTCGAGAAGG
>Ga0214471_10002440_pt1 | contig 14590 bp, 15 predicted proteins | sample RVTome_5_FD_207665 | JGI IMG/M metagenome (GOLD analysis project Ga0214471, IMG submission 207665) | Soil microbial communities from uranium-contaminated site in the Upper Colorado River Basin, Wyoming, United States - RVT142D155 | ecosystem: Environmental > Terrestrial > Soil > Contaminated >... | reverse complement strand
CGTCGTTCCAGTGACGGATGTAGATCGAGCGAAGTCGTTCTACTCCGATCAGTTGGGATTCATCGTTGACCACGACACGAAGGTGAGCGACGAGATGCGTTTCGTTCAGTTGACCCCGCCGGGGTCGGGTTGCTCGATCGTGGTGGGACAGGGAATTACGGAAATGGAGCCGGGCTCCATCAAGGGCCTCCAGCTTGTTGTGTCCGACATCGTCGCGGCCCATGCTCAATTGCTCGAGCGCGGAGTTGAGGCGGGTGACGTTCAGGTGTTTGACGGAGACACGAGCAGGCTGGTCCGGGGAGGAACAGCCCTCGACAACGTCGGATTCCTCTTCTTCAACGATCCCGACGGCAACGGCTGGGCGGTGCAGCAGATTTCCGCCCGCGGTTAGCGTCCCGGTCAGGCGTAACCGGCGATCAGGTTTCCCAGGTTCCCGATCCGATCGAGCACCTCGGCCGGCTCGCGCTGCGGCAGGTTGAACACGATCCGGTCGATGCCCAGTTCGATCAGATGCTCGACGTTCTCATTGGCTCCCTTGACACCGTAGGCCGTGATGCTGAAGTCGGACGGGTCCCTCCCGGCGACCTCCATGGCCTCGCGGACAATCGAGAGCTTCCCGTCGAGGTCGTGACGGGTGCCGAGAGGCATCCATCCATTGCAGAACTCAACCATATCGGCGATCGTTTTGGGCCCGGCAGCGCCGCCCATAATGATCGGAGGGTGCGGTTTCTGAACCGGCTTGGGCCAGGCCCACGACGGCGCGAGATGGGCCAACTCACCGTCGTACGAGGCAACCTCCTCGGTCCAGAGCGACTTCATCATGAGGATCCGCTCGCGCAGAACGGCCCGTCTCACTTCGTAAGCGATCCCATGAGATGCGAGCTCCTCTTTGTTCCATCCATACCCGATCCCAAAGATGACCCGGCCACCGGACATGTGGTCGAGGCTGGCGACTTCCTTGGCGAGCCAGATCGGGTCGCGCTGAGCGACGAGGGTTATGCCGGTCCCCAACTTCAACCGGGTGGTCGTGGCCGCCACCGCTCCTAGGGCGACGAAAGGATCGAGTGATCGCCAATACCACTCCGGAAGTGGCGGAGCGTCGGCGACCCCGCCCCATGGCGTCGCCCGCGAAGTCGGTATGTGGGAATGCTCGGGAAAGAACAGCGATTCGAATCCGGCCTCCTCGACAGCCCGCCCTGCTTCGACTGGTTGCAGGGTGGTGTCGCTGGGAAAAATGAAAAGGCCGAAGTTCATGACCATCACGACGGTAGACGTTGTTCGTCTGCGCGTGGCGTCTGGCGTCTGGCGCCCATACTGTGCAGGTGCAGTCCATTCGCGAAGAGATCGCCGCCTCCGGCCCGATTCCGTTCGATCGGTTCATGGAGCTATCCCTGTATGGCCCCGGTGGATTCTTCTCCGGTGACACTCTCCGATCTCAAAAGGGCGGAGACTTCCTGACCAGCCCGGAGGTCAGCCCGCTGTTCGGGCAGACCATCGCCCGGTTCGTCGAGTCGGAGTACGAGCGAATCGGCGACCCGTTCACGGTCGTCGAAGTCGGGGCCGGGTCGGGCTCCCTGCTCGGCCCCCTGCTCGACGCCAGGCCATCCGAAGCCGAACCGTTTGAAGCCTGGGCGGTTGACGTCTCACCGGCCGCCCGCGTAGCCCTGGCCCGACTTCTGAAACCCGAACGGGTGGTAAGCGATCTGAGCAAGACTCCTGACCCGATTCGGGGGGTCGTCATCGCCAATGAGTTGATCGACAACCTTCCAATGGCGATCGCCCAGCTGACTGCGGAAGGATGGCGAGAAAGGTGGGTGGGGTGCGATGGCGAAACCCTCTCCTTCTTCGACGCTCCTTCGCGTCCAGAGGTGACGGAGTGGCTGGAGGCGTTTGCCGGGCCGGTCGCGCCGGGCGGGTGGGTCGAGGTCCAGATGCAGGCCAGGGCATGGCTACACAAGGTTCTGTCGCGGATCTTGGCCGGCTCGATCCTCGTCATCGACTACGGCGACACGGCCGAGGATCTGGCCCCGCGCCGACGTGACGGTACCCTTCGAACCTATCGCTCCCACCATCTGGGACCGCATCCTCTCGATGAGCCCGGCGCCACCGACATCACCGCCGACGTCAACTTTTCGGCGCTGGTCGCCTGCGCGCAGGCCCTCGGTGCCGAAGCCGAGCTCTTTCGACAAGACGACTTCCTGGCTACCTGGGGGCTTCGGGAAGAGCTTTCGCTCTCGAGGCGACGGGAGTTGGAGCTGGCCCGCACCGGTCCCGAGGTCGAACGCCTTCGAGAGAGGTCGAGGAGTGTTGAGGCGGAAACCCTGCTGCATCCTCGAGGCCTGGGTGACTTCAGGGTGCTTGTCTCGCGGGTTTGGGATGGTGATTAGTCAGGCGAGGCATGTTTATGCGGGCGACGCATGAACGTGCCATTTTCGTTGTATTCGGGGGTGGAAGGCCCCTATCGTGCTAATGCCTCCTTGGGGGGCATGCCGGGAGAGGCATGGTTGTGGGGATCGCCAAGATCGGAGGGATGATGCAGAAACGAAAGAGCAGGCAGCGCGTCTTCAGCGTTGCCGTCGCCTTTCTCATGTTGGTTATGAGCGCCTCAGCAGTAGCTCAGCAAGCACCACTACAGGTTCCCAGTAATGAGATCGACGGCTTTGACCGTGGGCCACGCACCTACATCGTCATGATGTCAGAGGAGCCGGCTGGGGCATATCGCGGTGGCACGGCCGGTTTCGCTGCCACCAGGCCCGCTTCGGGAACGCGTATCGACGTGACCGCTCCGCACGTGCGTGCCTATCGCGACCACCTGCGAGGGACCCATGATGCCGCTCTCGCCTCGGTCGGCGGCGCCAACAAGGTTTACGACTACGGTGTTGCCTTCAACGGGTTCGCCGCAGTTTTGACGGGAGCCCAGGCAGCCCAATTGGCTCGCATCCCCGGGGTAGTGGCGATCCTAGAAAACGAGAAACTGCAACTCGACACTCTCACCACCCCTGACTTCCTCGGTTTGTCGGATCCAGGTGGGGCCTGGTCCCAGAGGTTCGTCGGTGATCGGATGATCATCGGGGTCGTCGACTCGGGGATTCGCCCCGAGAGCCCATCCTTCTCCGCTACTCCGGCCGCCTTCCCCGATGGAACCGGAGTCCATCCATTTGGCGGTATTCTATTCCGCGGGATCTGTCAGACCGGTGAGCAGTTTGAGGCCAGCGATTGCAGCAACAAGCTGGTCGGGGCCCGGTTCTATCACGCCGGGTTCGGAACTGCCGAAGAGCTCAAAGCAACTATTCCGTACGAATACGTGTCGCCCCTTGATGTCGACGGCCACGGAACCCACACGGCCAGCACCGCCGGCGGTAACTGGGGCGTTCCGGTTGAAGTGAACGGCGGCCTGCTCGGTCACATCAGCGGCATGGCGCCCCGGGCCAGGGTTGCCGCCTACAAGGCGTGCTGGGGCTTCGGCGAGGACGGCGAGGCCGGATGCTTCAGCATCGACACGGTCGCTGCCATAGATCAGGCGGTGGCAGACGGCGTCGACGTCATCAACTATTCGATCAGTGGAACGAATACCAACTTCCTCGACCCGGTCGAGGTGGCCTTCCTGTTCGCGGCCGATGCCGGTGTCTTCGTCGCGGCTTCTGCCGGCAACGACGGACCCGGGGCTTCGACGGTCGCCCATCCGAGCCCGTGGGTCGCCACGGTGGCCGCTGGCACCCATGACCGGGTGTTCGAGGGAACAATCACGCTCGGCAACGGTCAGACCTACGAAGGGGCCTCGTTGCAGAACACCGGTACTCCGTCGCTGCCGATGGTTTACTCCGGCGCGATCCCGGCCGAAGGAGCCACCGTGGCCGACGCCGCATTGTGCTTCCCGGGAACGATCGACCCAGCTCAGGCGGCAGGCAAGATGGTTGTCTGCGATCGGGGGGTCAGCCCACGTGTTGAGAAGAGTCAGGTGGTCGCCGACGCCGGTGGTCTGGCGATGGTTCTGGTCAACGTGACCCCGAACACCATCAACGCCGACATCCACGCCGTCCCGTCGATCCATGTCGACGACGTCGCCGGAGCGGAGATCAAGGAATATGTCGCAACCGATCCGGCCCCGACAGGCTCGCTGTCGCCCGGAGTGAGGGGAATTGATCCATCTGCTCCGCAGATAGCCAGCTTCTCCTCGAGAGGACCGCTCAATGCCAGCGGCGACGTGCTCAAGCCGGATATCACGGCACCGGGCGTCGACGTCCTGGCTGCATATTCTCCCGACCATGGCGGGCGCTCATTCGACTTCCTCTCGGGTACGTCGATGTCGAGCCCGCACATTGCAGGGATCGCTGCGGTGATCATGTCGGCCCATCGCTCATGGAGCCCGGCCATGGTCAGGTCGGCCTTGATGACGACGGCCGCGGACATTCGTGGATTCGGACCGTTTGACGAAGGGTCAGGGCAGGTAACACCGAACTCGGCGCTGCAGCCAGGCCTTGTCTACGACGCCGACTTCGACGATTACGTGGCATTCCTGTGCGGCACAGGTCAACTGGGCGGTTGCGACGATATTGCAATCGATCCGAGCGACCTCAACACCCCCAACATCGCAATCGGAGCCCTGGCCGGCTCTCAAACGATCACCCGTACGGTCACCAACGTTGGGAGCGCCGGCACCTTCAGAGTGAGGGTGCAAGCGCCCCGCGGCGTGAACGTGACTGTCTCGCCTACTTCGTTGGTCATCCCAGAAGGAGGAAGCGCCAGCTACACGGTGACGTTCGAGCGGACCACGGCAACTCTGGGCCGGTACGCCATCGGGTCTTTGCAATGGGCCGACCGCAACACGAGAGTACGTAGCGTGATCGCGGTTCTGCCAGTACAACTGGCTGCGCCCGAAGAGGTCCTGGGTAGCGGAACCGAGGGATCGGTTTCCTTTGAAGTCGCCTTCGGCTACACCGGACCGTTCACGGCAGCCCCGCACGGGCTCGTAGCCCCAACCCGAACCGACGGAAACGTCATCGACGACCCCGCCAACGACATCAACACGGCCCTTGCTACCGGCGTGGGAGTGACATTCCACGACGTGACGGTCCCGGCCGGGACGGAACAGTTCAGGGTCTCCTTGTTCAATGAATTCACCGACGGCAACGACGATCTCGACCTCTACGTCTTCGGTCCCGGTCCAGGCTTTCCCTTTGTGGGAGGCAGCGGCAGTGGAACTTCGGACGAACAGGTCGACGTCTTCATGCCGGCGGCTGGCGACTACGTCGTAGTTGTACACGGCTGGGGAACTGACGGACCGGATGCGAACTACACCCTGTTCCACTGGCTCGTATCCGGCACCCCGGCTGACGGCTCCGGCGCGGCCGATCTTTCGGTAACGGCTCCGGGATCGGCCGTCCTGGGGACAACCGGAACCGTCACCGCAAGCTGGGACGGACTCGTAGCCGACGAGAAATACCTGGGAGGCGTTTCGTACACCGACGGGTCATCTCAGATCGGCTTCACGACCGTCGCCGTTAGCACCGAGTGACGTATAGGGTTTGGGGGAGGGCTTTGGCCCTCCCCCAAATTCAACCCAAGCGGGGAAGGAAGCCGAGATGCGGCGGCATCACCCGACAAGGACTCTGGTCTTGAGCCTGGCGCTCGTTGTTGCTTGTGGAGGCGGCGAGCCTGTCTCACTCCCGGAAGCCACGGATCCATCCTCAACCAGTCCGACCTCTGGCGTTTCCCAGCCTGCCGGACAGATCACGACCACGACGACCAAGCCTGAAGTTACGACGGAGAGCCTTCCGGCCACGACGACGACGTCCGCCGGGAGCGACGCCACCACTACAACAACGGAGTCGACCACGAGTACCACCGCGGAGCCAGCCGGAGTTGTGGAGGTGCCGGAATCAATGCTGAGCGGCGTGATCGAGGATGCTGCCAGCCGGCAGAGCGTCGGGTTGGCAGCCGTCACCGTCCTGTCGGGACAGCCCGTCGACTGGTCGGATGGATCACTGGGCTGCCCCGAGCCGGGCAAGTTATATACGCAGGTGCTCACGCCCGGATACCTCGTCATGGTCGATGCGGGGGGCGTCACCCTCGAATATCACCTGAACCAGCAGGGCGCGTTCAAGCAGTGCTCCGGTGGTGTCTACCACCCACCATCGGGTTACTGATTCGCGTCCGCCTCAAGGGTGGATTTGGGCCAAGGAGTTAGTCCGAAGCGGGTTAGGTCGGGCCTCTCGGTACCATTCTCTTCATCGTGACAAACAACCTCAAGACCGTTGGACTCCTGGCGCTTCTGACCGCTCTGGTGTGGTCTCTCGGCTACACCTTCGGAGGAGCTAACGGCTTTTGGATCGGTCTGATCTTCGCCGGTGTCCTCAATTTCGTTGTCTACTTCTTCTCCGACAAGATGGCGCTGGCTGCGTCCCGCGCCAAGCCGGTCGAAGAGCACGAACTGCCACAGGTTTACTCAATCGTCCGCAACCTGGCCGCCCGGGCCGACATGCCTATGCCCAGGATCTTCATGATCGATTCCCCCCAACCGAATGCATTTGCGACCGGACGCAACCCCAAGCATGCCGCGGTCGCGGTGACGAACGGACTCCTTCAGTCGATGAACAACGACGAGCTCGAGGGGGTGCTCGCCCACGAGCTGTCTCATGTGCAGAATCGGGACATCCTGATCAGCTCGGTCGCGGCAATGCTGGCTGCCGCCCTCAGCATCTTTGCCCGTATGGCGATTTTCATGGGGGGTGGTAACAACAATCGCAACAATCCCCTGGCTGCGATTGCCGGCTTGCTGTCGCTGATCATCGCCCCGATTGCGGCGATGGTCATCCGCATGGCCATCTCTCGTTCCCGGGAATATCAGGCCGATGCATCGGGAGCCGCCTTGACCGGAAGGCCCATCGCCCTGGCTTCTGCCCTCGCCAAGCTGGGTGCGGGCACGGCCCGAATACCGATGCAGGTGAATCCCGCCGTCAGCCAGCTATTCATCGAGGATCCTCTGAAGGCGTTCGGTCGCCGCGGATCCGGTGGCGGTGGACTGATGAAGCTGTTCTCGACCCACCCTCCGATCGAGGAGCGGATCGAGCGTCTGCAGCAGATGGCCAGCGGCATCCGTTGAACCCGCTCTCGACCGAGACCGGCCTGCTGATCGCGTCGGCAGTCCCGGTGGTGGTCGTTGGCTGGGCCATTCTCTTCTCTGTTGAAGCTGCCCGCAGGGGACCGGCCTGGTCGTTTGGTCATCTCGGCATCGTTGCCAACGTCCTCAAGCCGGCGCTGGCACTTGGCATCGTTGCCATCCTGGTGGTGCGGCCCGTGTGGGTGGGGCTGGGTGTCGCCTACCCACTGGCGGTGGGCTTGTTCATGGTGGTCATAAGACGGCGCCAGCTGGCGGCGGTGAGTCGGGACATGGGATTCGGAGACATCCGAGCGGACTTGAGGGAGCAGGTTCTATCGCGGCTGCGCCGAGGTTTGATCGTCGTTGGAGCCCTTGCGCTGGTTGTCGGGTCTCTGCTGGCCAGCATTGGCGTGGTCCAAGGATGGGTGGTGGGCGCCCTGGCGCCGATCGCCGCGCTCGCTCTGGTCCGGTCGAAATCGGGCCAGGTTGGGTCGGTCCAACCCCCGTCGCTATGATTCTGCGGCCCTGAGCCATCTTGTGGCGTCGCATCCGCGATGAGATCGTTTGGGCCAGATAGTCGACCAAGATATTCGACCAAGATATTCGATTTGCCGGGATGCCCGAGCGGCCAAAGGGAGCAGACTGTAAATCTGCCGGCAATGCCTTCGGAGGTTCAAATCCTTCTCCCGGCACCAATACAACTCGCCCCCTTAGCTCAGCAGGCAGAGCGCCTCCATGGTAAGGAGGAGGTCTGCGGTTCGATTCCGCAAGGGGGCTCGGGGCGACGAGCGAAGCTCGTCGCCGGGGGTGCGTTATGCGTGGTGCGTTTACGCAAGACGCATTACGGCGAAGCGAATCTTCGCCCAGAGGCGGCGTAGCTCAGTCGGTGAGAGCGCTCGACTCATAATCGAGAGGTCGGCAGTTCGAGTCTGCCCGCCGCTACAAGTCAGTCGGAGGGCGGAAGCCGGAAGACGTCAGTCGGAATCGGAGGAGAGGTATTTCCCATGGGTAAGGCGAAGTTTGAGCGGACGAAGCCGCATGTGAATGTGGGGACGATGGGTCATATTGATCATGGGAAGACGACGTTGACGGCGGCGATTACGAAGGTGTTGGCGGAGCGGGTGCCGGGTAATAATTCGTTTACGGCGTTTGATCAGATTGATAAGGCGCCGGAGGAGCGGGAGCGGGGGATCACGATTCAGATTGCTCATGTTGAGTATGAGACGGTGAATCGTCATTACGCCCATGTGGATATGCCGGGTCATGCTGATTACATCAAGAACATGATTACGGGGGCGGCGCAGGTGGATGGGGCGATTCTGGTGGTGTCGGCGGCGGATGGTCCGGCTCCGCAGACGCGGGAGCATGTCTTGTTGGCGCGGCAGGTGGGGGTGCCGTGCATTGTGGTGTTTTTGAACAAGGTGGACATGGTTGATGATCCTGAGCTTCTCGAGTTGGTCGAGTTGGAGGTTCGGGACCTGTTGACGGAGTATGAGTTTCCGGGTGATGAGGTGCCGGTGGTGAAGGGGTCGGCGTTGAAGGCGTTGGAGGGTGATGTCGAGCAGGCGGATCAGATCGTGGCGTTGATGGACGCGGTCGATGCTTATGTGCCGGAGCCTCCCCGGGAGGTGGATAAGCCGTTTCTGATGTCGATCGAAGACGTTTTCAGTATTACCGGGCGGGGGACGGTGGTTACGGGGCGGGTGGAGCAGGGCCGGTTGAAGGTGAATGAGGAGGTTGAGATTGTGGGGATCCGGCCGACTCGGAAGACGGTGGCGACCGGGATCGAAATGTTCCGCAAACTGTTGGATGAGGCGAGGGCGGGGGATAACGCCGGGGTGTTGTTGCGGGGGATCGGGAAGGATGATGTGGAGCGGGGTCAGGTGTTGGCTAAGCCGGGTTCGATTACTCCTCATACCAATTTCGAGGCGCAGGTGTATGTGTTGACTAAGGAGGAGGGGGGTCGTCATTCCCCCTTCTTCGATGGGTATCGGCCCCAGTTCTATTTCCGGACCACCGATGTCACCGGGTCGGTGAAACTGCCGGAGGGGACGCAGATGGTGATGCCGGGGGATAACACTCCGATGACGGTCGAGTTGATCAACCCGATCGCCATGGACGAAGGGCTCCGTTTCGCTATCCGGGAAGGTGGACGCACCGTCGGAGCCGGCCGGGTAATCAAAATCAACAAATAGACGCCAGACGCCAGACGCCAGACGCCAGCCAAACCAGCAGACGCCAGACGCCAGACGCCAGACGCCAGCCAAACCAAAACACGACGAACCAAAAACGAGCGAAGCGAGTTGACCAATGGCTTCTGACAAACGACCTCCCATCACCCTGGCTTGCGAGGAGTGCAAGCGTCGCAACTATGTGACCACCAAGAGCAAGGCCAACACCCGCGAGCGATTGGAACTCGCCAAGTACTGCCGGTGGTGTCGAAAGCACACCAAGCACCGCGAGACCCGATAGCTGGACTTCGGCCTGATGGAGGCGCCAGATGGACGCCATTGAAGGCAAAAGGTACGGCCCGTATCCGCTGCGGGTCTGTGTCGAGAAGGTGGCGGACTTCGTCACCGCCACTTCCGACGATTCGGCCCGCTGGGCGGAGTTCGCCCCACCGGGTTGGGCGGCGGCGGCCCTCTTTGTCGTCGCTCCCGTGCTTCTGACGGATCCGGATCTCGGTGACGCCGGGACTTCTGTCATTCACGGCGACCAGCGATTCGAGTGGGCCGGGCCGATCCCGGTCGAGACGGACCTGAGCGTCAGCGGCGTTGTTTCCAAGGTACGCGAACGGGGCGGGGTGTTCTTCACCACCTTCGATTTCGAAGCGAGTGACCGGGTCGAGCCTCTCGTCCGGGGCACGTCGATCTTTCTGATGTCTGGATCGGCCTCGCCGGCATCGGGCGGCCAAGCGGTTGAGCAGCTGTCACCGGCCGCCCGTGGTGCCAACGATCCCCTCGCCGGGCCTCAATCCCACGCCGTGTTTCCGTCATTGCGGCGTTCCGCCGCGCGTTCCGATTTGATGCGGTATGCCGGAGCCACCAGGGACTGGAATTCGATCCACTGGGATCACGATTCGGCCGTTGCTGCCGGACTCCCCACCATCGTGGTTCATGGCCTGCTCCAGGCCGCCTGGCTCCTGAGCGCCGCCAGTGTTCTGTCCGAACAGGCCGCCCCAATCGCCGACGCCCGTTTCCGCTTCAGGTCCCCAATGATCGCTGGCTCTGAGGGCGCCATCACAGGCGATGTGAATGGGAAGGAGGCCTCGGCCCGGCTGGCTGTTGGCGACCGTGAGATCGTTTCTGCCACCATGACGCTTCGGTAACTACATGAGCAGCTCGAGTGTCGAACTACCAGATGATGCAGAACTGGTCGCGTTGGCCCGCCAGGGCGATCGCTCGGCGTTCGCCGAACTGCTCGAGCGTCATGGCCGCGAGGTCTACCGCCTGGCGTTTCGCCTTACTCACGATCATGAGCTCGCCTCCGATGTTGCCCAGGAGACGTGGATTCGGGTGTGGCGGGGGCTCTCGTCGTTCCGGGGCGATGCGGCGTTCTCGACCTGGTTGTACCGCATCGCGGTCAATACCGCCTCCACAGCGCGGCGTCGTCATGCCCGTCACCAGCAGACCGCTCTTGCCGATGTCGTCGAGCCCGAAGATAACAGCAACCCCCAACCCGAGGGCAGGGTCGATCAGCTGGAGCTCAGGAGCCGGCTTGGCCAGGCCCTCAGCCAGCTTCCACCGGGTTTGCGAACCGTGGTTGTAATGAAGGATGTGTACGGGTGGTCGCATTCCGAGATCAGCACAGCACTTGATATCTCGGTCACGGCCGCGAAGGTTCGCCTTCATCGCGCCCACCAGCGCCTTCAACGCTATCTGCATGAGGAGTCGGGATGATTCGCTGTGTCGTCTATCGCAACCTTCTCACAGCCGTCGTCCTGGCAGGCGACGAACCGGGTTGGCCCCTCGGTTCTCACACTGGTCAGTGCATCAGATGCCAGGCCCATGTGGCCTCACTGCGGGCCACCCGGCGGCGCCTCGCCGAACTTGGCAACGAGCGGATTACGGCACCGATCGGTTTTGATAGCCAGGTGATGGACAGCCTGGAGAACCCGGCCGAACCGCCGGTCCAAAGTGGTCGCTGGGTCAGGGCCGCGGGAGCCAGCATGGCCGCGGCTCTGCTGGCCGCCGTTTGGATGCGGCGTCGGGCCGTCGCCAGAACCTGATCTGATCTGGCCAAAACGTTGCCTGACACCCGGGGAGGCACCTGGGTCTAGAATTGCTGCCACTGGACAGTGTGAACTTGGGCGATGATTTGGCGGTTTCCCACAGAAGGGCGGGCCTCGTATACTTCTAATCCCGCCCTGACCCCATAGGGGTGTAGCTCTAATTGGTCAGAGCGCCGGTCTCCAAAACCGGAGGTTGTGGGTTCGAGTCCCCCCACCCCTGCCTAGGCGTGTTCGAAAACTGGAAATAGGGAAGAAGAATGAACCGAGAAATGCGCAGGCTCATGGAGCGCGAAGAGCGACTCCAAAAGCGCGACCAGGGCAAAGGCGGCTCTGGCAAAGGGCCGCGCGCACCTCGGCCCGGAGGCCCCGGAAATGGCGCGGGACCGGGCGGGCCTGTCGTAGAACGCAAGCCGATCTGGGTTCGACTCGCAACCTTCCTTCATGAGGTCCGCCAGGAGTTGAAGAAGGTCTCGTGGCCTAGCCGTGAGCAGATGGTTGCTTTTACCGCCATCACCCTGGTTGTGACCAGCGCGTTGACGCTGATCGTCTTCGGCCTCGACGTCGCAATGAAGGAAGCCGTCATCAATCTGTTGCAGCCATGACCACCGATTCGATTCAGCCAGTCGAAGAGCTGGAGGAGCCCGCCGAGGCTCCAATCAGCCCTTTCGACCTGCCCGGAGATTGGTACGTCATCCACTCATACTCCGGTTACGAGAACAAGGTCAAGGTCAATCTCGAGACCCGCATCCGGTCGATGCACATGGAACACAGGATCTTCGAAGTCCACATCCCCCTTGAGGACGTTGTCGAGATCAAGAACGGCAAGAAAGTCACCGTCGCCCGCAAGGTCTTCCCCGGCTACATCCTGGTGCGGATGCACCTCGACGACGACTCCTGGTATGCGGTCCGGAACACTCCCGGTGTCACCGGGTTCGTCGGCGGCAACAACAAGCCGACCTCTCTTTCCCGTCGCGAGGTCGAGCGCTTCCTTGGAGTTCAAAAGGAAGAGGAGAAGGTCAAGCCCCGGTTCAAGCCGGCCTGGGAGGTCGGCGAGACTGTCCGCGTCGTCTCGGGACCGTTTGCGGACTTCAACGGCGTGATCGAGGCCATCAACCTCGACCAATCGAAGGTCACCGTGCTCGTCAACATTTTCGGCCGCGATACGCCCGTCGAGCTTGGCTTCGACGACATTCAGAAAAACTAGGCGGCAGCCGGAAGTCGGAAGACGGAAGCCAGCAAGAAACCAGGAAAAACCATGGGAAGAAAACGACTCGTCACGACGCTCAAGCTGCAGTTGCCGGCAGGTCAGGCAACGCCCGCTCCTCCGGTGGGGACCGTGCTCGGCCCCCATGGGATCAATCTCATGGACTTCGTCAAGGCATACAACGATGCCACTTCCTCCCAGAGGGGCATGATCCTCCCGGCCGAGGTATCGATCTACGAAGACCGCACCTTTACCTTCGTCATCAAGACTCCTCCGGCCCCGGCCCTCCTTCGTCAGGCAGCCCGGGTCGAGAAGGGATCGGCCGAGCCCCACAAGGTCAAGGTAGGTACGGTCACCAAGGCCCAGGTCAAGGAGATCGCTCAGATCAAGATGCCGGACCTGAATGCCAACGACATCGAAGCAGCGATGAAGACGGTCGAAGGCACGGCCCGCTCGATGGGAATCGAAATCAAAGGCTAAAGAGCCTTTTACGCTCTACGTTTTACGTAGTACGTCAGGACCGGTTCGACGTAAGACGTAGAACGTAAAACGTAAAACGAAGACAGAGTGGGAGATCGGTGAACCCGATCGTCTGAACCACGAGGAGAGAACATGCCACAACATGGCAAGAAGTACGAGGAATCGGCGAGTCGATATGACAAGCTGACCCCATACCCCGCCGCTGACGCGGTGGAGCTGGTCAAGAACATGGCATCAGCCAAGTTCGATGAGACGGTTGAAGCTGCCTTCCAGCTTGGGATCGATCCCCGCAAAGCCGACCAGCTGGTGCGCGGGACCGTCGCATTGCCCCACGGGACCGGAAAACAGATTCGGGTGGCAGTTTTCGCCCCGGCTGACAAGGTCAAGGAAGCCCAGGATGCCGGTGCCGACCTGGTGGGTGGCAAGGAACTGGTCGCAGAGCTGGCCGCCGGCCGCGAGCTCGACTTCGATCTCGCCATCGCCACCCCTGACATGATGGCCGAGGTGGGCAAGCTCGGTCGCATCCTCGGACCGCGAGGCCTCATGCCGAACCCCAAGGCAGGAACCGTCACCCCCGACGTCGGCAAGGCGGTCGGTGAATTCAAGGCAGGACGCATCGAATATCGCAACGACCGGTTCGGCAACGTTCATGTCCCTGTAGGAAAGGCCTCGTTCTCAGCCGAGCAGCTGGTCTCCAACCTGGCGGCTCTCACTGCCGAGATCATGAGGGTCAAACCTTCGTCGGCCAAAGGCCGCTACATGAGACAGCTCGTCATCTCATCGACGATGGGTCCGGGCGTCAAGGTCGACGTTGGCAAGGTAGAGGACCTGACGGCTCTGGCCCGTTAGCGATCAGTCGGGCTGGCCTGTCTCCGGATCTGGCATCGGTGCCCGTCACCGGTTTTGGCACGGGCGATCGAGGGGAGCAGAACTCCGCGCCAAAACAGGAATAGGCACCTCTAAAACAAATGAAGGGCCCGACATCGGGCCCTTCATTTCAGAGTTAGGGGGGTGCCGGGTTCCCGGTTGACCGTCGAGGCTATCGGTTGCCAGGTCCACCGTCCGTACGGAGCGCCCTTCTTCCATTGCTCTCACCGCAGGGTAGGGGCTGCGGCTTCTAGGGGCCCTCCGTTGCCTTCTCACCGGTTACCAGGGTCGGCGGGGGCGGTCAGGAAACCCGCCTGTGCACTCCGGCGACCCCCCTGTTCTCAAAAAGCCGTCTCGACACGGGGAGTGTGACACCGTGGGCGCTCCGATGTCCAGGTAAAAATTGCCATGCTTTTTCGCGAATCAAGACGCCAGACGCCAGACGCCAAGATAAAGGCGAAAGACGGAAGGCGGCGCGCCCGACCTTGATCCTGACCTCGGCCTCCGCAGTGGGCTCACTCTGGAAGTCGTCGGCAGCCTGGTTGCGCTACCGTCCAATCGTGGAGTCGATATCCATTCTTGGCGATGTGCTCGGTCCACACCCGAGTGAGAATGTCGCGGTTTGGATCGTGATGGCCTTAGCCACGGCTCTTCTTCTCTTGTTGCGCTTCGCCAGGCGTTAGCCCTGTCCGAATGTTCCAAGTGCTCG
>Ga0214471_10002439_pt1 | contig 14591 bp, 15 predicted proteins | sample RVTome_5_FD_207665 | JGI IMG/M metagenome (GOLD analysis project Ga0214471, IMG submission 207665) | Soil microbial communities from uranium-contaminated site in the Upper Colorado River Basin, Wyoming, United States - RVT142D155 | ecosystem: Environmental > Terrestrial > Soil > Contaminated >... | reverse complement strand
GAAGGCCTCGCGTCCCACCGCCTGACGGCTGGTGCCCTCTTTCGCCAACTGGCGTTCCACGACGTTCTGCGTTGCGATGGCGGCGTGGTCGGTCCCGGGAAGCCAGAGCACCTCGCGGCCGCGCATGCGCTCAAACCGAATCAGGACGTCCTGAAGGGCATTGTTGAGCCCATGGCCCATGTGCAGGATGTCCGTGATGTTCGGCGGCGGCATGACGATGACGTACGGCGCCCTGGTGGAGGCCGCGTCGGCGGTGAACACGCCGGCGTCCAGCCAGCGGCGGTAGACCGCGGCTTCGACCGCGGCTGGATCGTACTGGGGGGGAAGCGACGTTTTCACCACCGGCACGTGTTAGGCTCGCGCGCCTTCGCGCACCAGGATCCGGTTCACCACGACGTCCCCGCCCGTGGCCTGGCGCGCGATCTCGCCGGCCTTCAGGCGCAGGTCTTCCGTGGGGGCGCGGCCCGTGAGCTCGACCAAGCCGTCGTCAATGGCGCGCGCCCGAATGGGCAGGCCCTGGGTGTCCGGCGAGGCGGCCAGCGCTTCCGTCACGGCACGCTCGATGTCGGCGGGCGTTCGGGGCACGGAGGGCTCGGCGCCGAACCGGCGGACCAGGTGACGCATCCGCTGGGCGTTGACGTCGCCGAGCAGCTCCCCGGCCACCAGCCCGCCCGCCAGCCCAATGCCGAACCCGGCGGCGGCGGCCAGGGCGATCCCGAACAGACCTCCATCGCGTCGGTGCTCGCCCACCGTGGCTCCTTGTGCTCGAACCGGTTGGAATGGCGCTAGCGTCAAGCGGCGCCAGCATTTAGGAGGTATTATAAGGGCCAGCGGGAAACCTGGGTATGGCAGGTGTGGGCCCCGCGCCCGCCCTGGTGGACCATCGCCTCTTGACCATGACGAAAACGATTCGATTGACCTTGCCGGACCGATCCGAGCGAACGGTCCCCGCCGACACGACCGCGCGAGCAGTCGCCGAACAGATCGGACCGCGACTGGCGCGGGCCGCCGTCGCCGCACGGGTGAACGGCGAGATTCGAGATCTCGCGCGCCCCCTGACGGCGGACGCCGAGTTCGAGATCCTCACGGATGCCGCTCCCGACGCACTGGCCGTGCTGCGGCACTCGTCGGCCCACGTATTGGCGACGGCCGTCCGCCAGCTGTTTCCGGAAGCGGCCATCGGCTTCGGGCCGGCGATTGACGACGGGTTTTACTACGACTTCGACGTTCCCCGTCCGTTCACACCCGAGGACCTCCAGCGGATCGATGAACGGATGCGTGAGGTCGCCCAAGCGGATTATCCGTTTCAGCGCGAGGAAGTGTCGCGGGAAGAGGCCCGGCGGCGCTTCCGGGACGATCCCCTGAAGCTTGAGCGCCTGGAGGAGCTGGGGGACGATGAGGTGATCACCGTCTACACCGACGGGCCGTTTGTGGACCTGTGCCGCGGCCCCCACGTGCCGAGCACGGGTCGGGTAAAGCACTTCAAGCTGCTGCACGGGGCCGGGGCCTATTGGCGCGGCGACTCCCGGCGACAGATGCTCCAGCGGATCTACGGCACGGCGTACTTCACCAAGGAGGCGCTGGAGGCCGACCTGCGGCGGCGCGAAGAAGCCGAAAAACGCGACCACCGCGCGCTGGGCCGGCAGCTGGACCTGTTCAGCATTCAGGACGACGTGGGTCCCGGGCTCATCCTGTGGCACCCCAAAGGCGCCGTGATCCAGTTTCAGCTCCGGCGGTTGATCGAGGACGAAGTCCTCAAACGGGGCTACGACCTGGTGTACACGCCGCACGTGACCCGGGAGCAGCTGTTTCATCGCTCCGGGCACTTGCCGCTGTATGAGCACAACCAGTACCCGGCCATGGCGGCCGCGGCGGGTGATTCCGACGAGGTGCGCTATCGGGTCAAGCCGATGAATTGCCCTATGCACATCCTGGTGTACGCCTCCCATCAGCGGTCGTATCGGGACCTCCCCATCCGCCTGGCCGAGTTGGCCAACGTCTACCGCAACGAGCTGTCCGGCGCGCTACACGGGCTGCTCCGGGTGCGCGGGCTCACCATGGACGACGCCCACATCTTCTGCCGCGACGACCAGATCGAAGACGAAATCTTCGGGATGCTGGACCTCACCGAGTACGTGCTGGGCAAAGTCTTTGGGCTGGCGTACCGGATGGATCTGGCTACCCGTCCGGCGAAGAAACTGGGGAGCGACGAGCAGTGGGAGACCGCCGAGAAGGCCCTGGCGCGGGCGCTGGATCGGCGGGGGCTCACCTACGGAATGGACGTGGGGGGCGGAGCGTTCTACGGACCCAAGATCGACGTGAAGGTGCGCGACGCCATTGGGCGTGAATGGCAGGGCACCACGCTCCAGCTGGATTATGAGCTGCCGGAGCGGTTTCAGCTGGAGTACACCGGGTCGGACAATCGGCCGCATCGTCCCGTGATGATGCACCGGGCCATCTTCGGGACGGTGGAGCGATTCGTGGGGCTCCTGATCGAGCACTTCGCGGGCGCCTTCCCGCCGTGGCTTTCCCCGGAGCAAGTGCGGGTGCTGCCGATTGCGGAGGGTCAGATGGAAGCGGCGCGCCAGGTCCACCAGCGGCTCCGCGACGCGGGCATCCGCTCAATGCTGGACGAGCGGAACGAGACCCTCAACTACCGTATCCGCGATGGCGAGGTCATGAAGGTCCCGTACATGGCCGTCGTCGGCCAGCGAGAGGTGGACCAGGGGACGGTCGCGGTCCGGGTACGGGGAGCGGGGAAGAAGCAGGAGATTGTGCCGGTCGCCGCGTTTGTCGAACGGCTCCAGCGCGATATCGCGTCACGGGCGTTGGTGCCCTAAAGTGATTAGGTTGATAAACTGATAACGGCGCACTGAGCGAATCCGATGTCTCCAGAAGCCACGCCCGTCCTTCTCTCGGCGGTGCGCACCCCCATCGGGAAGTACCTCGGCGGGTTGGCGCCGCTCCCCGCGCCGCAGCTCGGGGCCATCGTCATCCGCGAGGCGGTGCTCCGCGCCGGGGTGGATGGGGCCGTCATTGACGAAGTGATCATGGGCAACGTGTTGCAGGGGGGGGTGGGTCAGGCCCCGGCCCGGCAGGCCGCGATTCACGCCGGACTCCCCGGCGCCATCCCGAGCCTCACCGTGAACAAGGTCTGCGGTTCCGGCCTGAAGGCGGTGATGCTCGCGGCGCAGGCGGTCAAGGCCGGCGACGCCCAGTGCGTGATCGCTGGGGGTATGGAGTCCATGTCGAACGCTCCTCATTACCTGTCCGGGATGCGCACGGGGATCAAGGCCGGGGACCAATCCCTGGTGGACGGCATGATCCGCGATGGCCTGTGGGATTCGTTCTCCAACCAGCACATGGGCAACCTGGCCGAGTACACCGCCAGGAAGGCGGGCGTGTCGCGCGAGGACCAGGACCGCTTCGCTCTCGCCAGTCACCAGAAGGCAGTCGCCGCCATGGCAGCGTGTCACTTCAGGGCCGAGATCGTGGTGGTTGAGATTGCTGGGAATAAGGGCACCACGGCGATCGAGAAGGACGAGTGCCCGCGCAAGGACTCGACCCTTCAGACGCTGGCCGCTCTCAGGCCTTCCTTCGAGAAGGACGGATCGGTGACTCCGGGGAACGCCCCGGGCTTGAACGACGGCGCCGCGGCCACCGTGGTCGCTTCGCTCGCCTTTGCCCGGGCGCATGGGCTGACCCCGCTGGCGACCATCACCGCCTACGCGACGGGAGGAGGAGAGCCCCGGGACCTGTTCTTTGCGCCCATCGTGGCGGTCCGCAACCTCATGGCCAAGGCGGGCACCGCTATCGGGGATTACGATCTCATTGAGGCCAACGAGGCGTTTGCGGTCCAGGCATTAGCCGACGGGCGCGCGTTGGGCTGGGATTGGGACCGGGTCAACGTCCACGGCGGCGCGGTGGCGCTGGGGCATCCCATTGGCGCGAGCGGCGCTCGGGTGCTCACCACGCTCCTCCATGCCATGAAACAACGCAACGTCGCGACCGGCCTCGCGACGCTGTGCCTGGGTGGCGGCAACGCGGTGGCTCTCAGCGTGGAGCGGGCGGCATGAACCAAACCCATTCGGCGACTCTGACATTCACTCCGGCGGTGGTCCTCCGGCGCGCCGTGGCGGTGCTGGCCGGGGCGCTGGTGGTGGCGCTCAGCGCGCAGGCCGCGGTTCCGCTCCCGGGCACGGTGGTGCCGCTCACGCTCCAGGTCCCGGCGGTCCTTGTGGTCGGCCTGTTGCTGGGGCCCCGTCTTGGGGCGGCCAGCATGGTGACCTATCTCGGGCTGGGGCTGGCCGGGCTGCCGGTCTTTGCCCCGGGTGGTGCGCCCGGTCTGGCGCGCTTGCTGGGTCCCACGGGGGGCTACCTCCTGGCGTTTCCCGTGGCCGCGGCGTTGGCGGGGCTGCTGGCCGGCGACGGGCGCCGCTGGGGCCGGACCGCGCTGGGACTCCTGGCCGGTCTCGCGGCCGTGCACGTGGGTGGCATGGCGCAGCTCGCCGCCATCGGTAACGGGGACTGGGCGTTCGCGGCTCGGTTCGGCTCGGCTCCGTTTCTGGCGATGGATGCGGTGAAGCTCGCTGTGGCGCTGCTGCTGGTACGCCGCTTTGCACCCACCCTGCGGGCGCGCCTCTAAACGGCGCGCTTTTTGTTGGTGTCCAGTCCGGTTGAGCGAGTGCGCGCGGTGAGTTGGGTGTTGGGATTCTACGCGCTGGCTGTCGCCGCGACCGGCGTCGCCGCATGGTTGCTCCCCTCGCTCCACCTCTCCGGCCGTCTGGAGGTCTTCACGACCACGCCGCCCCTGGTCCTCGGCGCGGCGTTCGCCACCGTGGCGGTCGCCTGGTACCGGCGGGATCCGGCGGCCGCCGGGTGGCCGGGGTGGAGGCATTCCGCGCGCGGCGTGGGTGTGGGCCTCGTGGCGGGCGCGGGGATGGCGGTGGCCGCGCTTCTAGTGGCCGTGGTTGCGGGCGCGCGGTGGAGCATTCCGGGAGGGGACGTGGGAGCGTACCTGGTCGCGCTGGTGGGGGTGCTGGCGGGCATTGGCCTGGCCGCCCTGGCGGAGGAGCTGCTGTTCCGGGGGTTCCCACTTGCCACCCTGGCTCGGGCCTTTGGGCCGGTCGGGGCCGTGAGCGTCCTGTCCGTGATGTTCGCGCTGTTGCACGCGCGCAACCCGGAGGTCACGCCATTGGGCCTTGGCAACATTCTGCTTGCGTCCGTGGTCCTGTCGGTCGCGTTCCTGAGCAGGGGTGCGCTGACCGCGGCATGGGGTCTGCACGCGTCGTGGAACGGTGGGCTGGTCGTCGCCGACGCGCCGGTGAGCGGCATCGCGTTCGACCTTCCGGCCGTTCACTATGGCGGCGGCGCCGCGTGGATGACGGGCGCTTCCTTCGGGCCCGAGGGTGGGGTGGCGGCTTCCCTCGCGCTCGGGGGAGGATTGGTGTGGCTGGTGTCCCGGTCTCGTGGTGAGGCGCGGGAGGCAGCCGGGTGAAGCGCGTGCTGGTCGTTGGGGCGGGGACCATGGGCAACGGCATCGCGCACGTGTTCGCGCTGGCCGGATGGAACGTGGTCCTGGCGGACGTATCTTCGGCGGCGCTGCAATCCGGCGTGGAGACGGTAGAGCGCAACATGGAGCGGCAGGTGAAAAAGGGCTCGCTCACGGCCGCGGCGCGCGACGCCGCGCGCGTCCGCCTTAGGACGTCTACCACCTTAGATGGGGCCGGGGACGTGGATTTCGTGGTGGAAGCGGCCACCGAGAACCCCGCCGTCAAGTACCAGCTCTTCGCGGATCTGGACCGGCGGGCCGCCCGCGCGGCCGTGCTGGCCACCAACACGTCGTCCATTTCGATCACGGAAATCGCGGCGCGCACCGCGCGGCCCGAACGGGTGATCGGCATGCACTTCATGAACCCGGTCCCCGTGATACCGCTGGTGGAGGTGATTCGCGGCGTGCGCACGGATGGTGCGGTGGTCGCCCTGGTGATGGAAACAGCGAGGGCGCTGGGGAAGACTCCGGTCGAGGTCGCCGACTATCCGGGTTTCGTGTCCAATCGCGTGCTGATGCCCATGATCAACGAGGCCGTCTATTGCGTGATGGAGGGCGTGGCGACGGCCGAGGCGGTGGACACCGTCATGAAGCTGGGCATGAATCACCCCATGGGGCCGTTGGCGCTGGCGGACCTGATCGGACTGGACGTGTGTCTGGCCATTCTCGAGGTGCTGCATCGCGGGCTGGGGGACGACAAGTACCGACCGTGTCCGTTGCTCCGAAAGATGGTGGCCGCGGGGCGCCTGGGCCGAAAAACCGGCCACGGCTTTCATGTCTACGCTTGAGCTGAGTCCGGACGTCGAGGAGCAGCGCCGTGAGATTGTGGCGCTGGCCCGCGAGTTCGCCACCCGCGAGTTGGCGCCTCACGCCGCCGAGTGGGACCAGGCGCGCCGGTATCCACCGGAGGTGATGCGGCACTTGGGCGAGCTAGGGTTTCTCGGCCTGCTGGTGCCGGAAAGCTACGATGGGCTGGGGCTTGATGCCCTGACCTACGTGATGGTGCTGGAGGAAATCGCCGCGGCGGACGCGAGCGTGTCCATCGCCCTTGGCGTGCACAACTCATTGGGGTGCACGCTGCTGATGGATCATGGGACGGAGGCGCAAAAACAGCGCTGGCTCAGGCCGATGGCGCGGGGCGAGCTGCTGGCCGCGTTCTCCCTGTCGGAGGCTGAGAGCGGGTCGGACGCGTCGGCCGTACGCGCCGAGGCGCGACTGGAGGGAGATGCCTGGGTGTTGAATGGCACCAAGGCCTGGGTGACCAGCGGTGACGTGGCGGACGTCATCTTCGTCACGGTGCGAACGGACTCGCCGGAGACGCGGAGCGGATCTCGGGGCATCTCCACGTTCATCGTGCCGGCGTCGGTTCCCGGCGTGTCCCCCGGCAAAGCCGAAGACAAGTTGGGTCTCCGGGCCTCCCGTACCACCGGGCTGGTGCTGCAAGACGTACGGCTCCCGGCCGACCATCTGCTGGGCGAGCAAGGTGCCGGTCTCCGCTACGCGCTGGGCGCGCTGAACAGCGGGCGGCTGGGCGTGGGCGCCCAGGCCGTGGGCATCGCGCGCGCCGCGCTGGATGCGGCTGTGCGGTATGCCGGGGAGCGGCGCCAGTTCGATCGACCGATCCGGGACTTCCAGGCCGTCCAGTTCAAGCTGGCTGACATGGCCACGCGTATCGCGGCCGCGCGGGCCCTGGTACACGAAGGGGCGCGCACGCGGATGCGAGGTGAGGCGTTCGGCACCGCTGCCAGCATGGCCAAGCTCTTCGCGTCGGAGACGGCCATGTGGGTGACGACCCAGGCGGTCCAGGTGTTCGGGGGCTACGGCTATATGCGGGATTACCCCGTGGAGCGGCTGTTCCGGGATGCCAAGGTGACGGAGATCTATGAAGGGACCTCGGAAGTCCAGCGCATCCTCATCGCGCGGGCGCTCCAGCCCTAGGGCAAAGCGCCGGCGGCGTGGAGCAAGTGAGCTTCTTCCACGATCCCGCGGCCGGCCATCGCGGGATCATGCGATCCAGCTGGTCGAACCGCACCACGGTGACTTGCTGGAGCAACGGGGGATCACCTATGCTCCCGACTATGTGATCAGCGGCGGCGGGCTGATCAATGTCGGGGCCGAGCTCGCCGGCAAGGACCGTTGGTGGGCCCTGGCCAAGGCGTCCGAGATCTACCACACGGTCATGCACCTGCTGACGATGGCGCGTGACGAGGGCATCCCGACGTACGTCGCGGCCGATCGGCTGGCCGAGCGACGCATCGCCGAAGCCCGGGCGGCGCGGAAAGGAACCAGCCTACGGTGAGCGACATCCTGCGATCTCTGGAGGAAGCCGACCCGTCCGTCCACGACCTGGTGCAGCGAGAGGTGGCGCGCCAGGAGGACGGCCTGGAGCTGATTGCCAGCGAGAACTTTGCGTCGCGCGCGGTTCTGGAAGCGGTGGGCACGGCGCTCACCAACAAGTACGCCGAAGGCTATCCAGGGAAGCGGTACTACGGCGGGTGCGAAGTGGTGGACGAAGTGGAGCGGCTGGCCATTGCCCGGGCGCTCGAGCTCTTCGGCGGCGACCACGCCAACGTGCAACCCCACAGTGGCACGCAGGCCAACCTCGCGGCGTATCTCGCGGTCGCGAGCCCGGGTGACGCGCTCATGGGCATGACGTTGGCTCACGGCGGACACCTCACCCACGGGGCATCGGTGAGTGCCAGTGGGCGGCTGTTTCGCGTGGTCGGATACGGCGTGCGTGACGACACCCAGTTGATCGACCTGGACCAGCTTCGCGACATCGCCCGACGCGAGCGGCCTAGACTCATTGTCGCGGGTGCCAGTGCCTATCCCCGGATCATTGATTTCGCCGGATTCGCCGGCATCGCTCGCGAGGTCGAGGCGACGCTGGTGGTGGACATGGCCCACGTGGCGGGATTGGTCGCGGGTGGGGTGTATCCGTCGCCCGTGCAACACGCGGACGTGGTCACGAGCACGACGCACAAGACGCTGCGTGGCCCGCGCGGCGGGTTCATCCTGTGCCGCGCGGCGCTGGCCAAGGCGGTGGACAAACAGATTTTCCCCGGCACCCAGGGCGGGCCGCTGGAGCACGTGATCGCCGCCAAGGCGGTGGCTTTTGGCGAGGCGCTTCAGCCCGCGTTCCGGGTGTACGCCCGCCAGGTGGTGCGGAACGCCGTGGTCCTGGGCGAGACGCTGCGGGAACGCGGATACCGGCTGGTGAGCGGGGGCACGGATACGCACTTGCTCCTGGTGGATCTCCGGCCCAAGAAGCTGACCGGGAAGACTGCCGAGGCGGCCCTGGGGCAGGTGGGCATCACGGTGAACAAGAACGCCATACCCAACGATCCCGAATCGCCGTTCGTGACCAGCGGGATCCGGTTGGGCACGCCCGCGCTCACCACCCGTGGCATGGGCGAGGCGGAGATGCGCTCGATCGGGACGCTGATTGACACGGCGCTGACGGCGGTTGGGCGTGAGGGGGTGCTCAAAAGCGTCGCGGTCCAAGTCAAAGACCTGGCGGCGGCCTTTCCGCTGTACGCGGGCAGCGCCCCTCCCGCGCCCCTTGCTGGAGGTCGGTGAGACCGTAGACTATCTCTGATGCTATGAACGACCTCGTCTTGTCCCAGACCATCGCCGAGCGCATCAAGGCGCTCGACGGGCGTTACCATGAACGAGCCTACCTCTTCGTGTTGGCGGCGTTGGAGTTCCACCACCGGAAAGCGGGCGCGCGGGGGCACGTGGCCGGGCGCGAGCTGGCGCTGGCCTGCCGCGACTTCGCGCTGGAGCAATTTGGGCTCACCTCGCGTACGGTGCTCGCCTTTTGGGGGGTGGATCGCACGGAGGACTTCGGTCGCATTGTGTACGTGTTGATCGAGGCCGGTTTGCTGATTCGGCAGCCGAGTGACCGCCTCGAAGACTTCGACGACGTGTTCGATTTTGCGCAGGCGTTCGACGCCGGCTATCCATGGTCGGGCATGCGAGGATCGGAGGCGACCGCGTAGCGGAGGTTGTGGAGGACGGATTCGGGGAAGGGGGTAGTTATGGAGGGTCACGACTGGCCTGCCTGTCAGAAATGCGGGAAGGGGTTTCTGATTCCACTCTCGGACTACGGACGGGACGGGGCTCCGATCACCTACAAGGCATGGGTGTGCACCCATCCGGAGTGCGGTTTCAACCTTCGGATTGACAACGGCGAGATCTCGCTCGGGCGGACCATCGGGCAAAGCTTCAAGTGACGTGAGCGTCATTCCCGTCGTGGACGCGGGCCAGGCCGCCGCCTGGGACGAACGGGCGCGGGTCACCGCGAACATCCCAGGGCGCGTGCTGATGGAGTCCGCGGGCCGGGCGGCCGCACACGTCGTGGCGCGAGAGTTCGGGCAGGCGCTGGGTCATGGCGTCCTGGTCGCGACCGGTCACGGGAACAACGGCGGCGACGGGTGGGTGCTGTCCCGCGCGCTCGCCGCGGCCGGTGTCCCGGTCTGGGCGGCGGAGACGGCCGGCAAGCGATCGCCGGACTGCGCGGCCAACCGGGCGCTGGCGCTGGCGAGCGGCGTGGCGCTGGTGGACGCCGACGAACCGTGGCCCGACTGCGGCGTGCTGGTGGATGCCCTGCTCGGCACCGGGGCAACCGGCACGCCACGTGCCGGAATCCTCCAGCTGGTGCGGCGGCTCACGGCGCACGGTGCTCCCATCGCGTGCGTGGACGGGCCGACCGGTCTGGACCTCTCCACCGGCGCGGCTCACGAGGCCTGCCAAGCGGCACTCACCGTCACCTTTGGGGGCTTGAGGCGGGGCCACCTGCTGGGCCGGGCCTGGTGTGGCAAGGTCATCGTGGTGGACATCGGATTCCCGCCGCCGGATCCTTCCTGGCCGGTCTTCGTGGACGACGCGCGCGCTCGGGCTCTCCTTCCCGGGTTCGATTTGGACATGCACAAGGGGCGACGGGGCCGGGTCCTGGTGGTGGGCGGGGACCAGGGGATGGCGGGTGCGGCGCTCCACGCGGCGCGGGCGGCGCTGGAGGCGGGCGCGGGCCTGGTGAAGTTGGCCGCGCATCCCGCCAGCGTGGCTGCCGCCCAGGCCGCGTCTCCCGACATGCTCACTATTCCGACGGCGCTGGGCCCCGTCCCGGAGCCGGCGGTGGCGCAGGCGATAGAGTGGGCGGACGCCATCGTGCTGGGCCCCGGCCTGGGGCGCGGTCCCGAACGTGCCCCGTTTGTGGGCGCCGTGCTGGAGCGGGCCCGGGTACCGGTGGTGCTCGACGCGGATGCCCTGCACGCCGGGCTCGACGTTCTCGCACGGGGTCCCGCCACGCGCGTCCTCACGCCACATGAGGGCGAGTTCCGGGTCGCCTTCCCGAAACTCGCCAAGAGCCTGGATGCCGATCGCTTTGCCGCGTGCCACCACGCCCTGGCCAGTCTCGTGTCCGCCCTGTCCGTCCAGTCCGTCTCGTCCGCCCTTTTATTGAAGGGGATTCCGACCATCGTTGCCGCGCCGGAGGGCACGTCGCTGGTGACGGCCTCCGGCAATCCCGCGCTCGCGACGGGGGGGAGCGGCGATCTCCTGGCCGGGTTTGTCGGCGCCTTCCTGGCGCGCGGCGTGCCGCCCGCTCAGGCGGCGGCCCTCGGCGCCCACGTGCTGGGCCGTGGGGCTGAGCTGGCGGCGGAGCAGCTCACGGTTCGGGGGACGCGGCCCGCGGATGTCTTGGCGGCGCTGCCGGCGCTGTGGCGGAGGTGGGCGGAGCCGGGGCAGATCAGCCCTCCCGTGTTGCTGGAGTTGGAACCGCCGCAACTGATATGACGGGGGTCCGCGTTCCCGCCCAGCTGGGGCCTGGTGAGGAATTCGATCGGATCCGGGCTATCTGGGGGCGGTTGGGGGACCGCGTGGCCGGGGCGGGCGAGGACTGCGCGTTTCTGGAGATCGGCGGTGAGCGACTCGCTTTCTCGGTGGATCTCTCGACCGAGGGCACGCATTTCCAGATCGGCTGGATGACGCCCGTGGAGATTGGCTGGCGGGCGGCCAGCGCGGCGCTGTCGGACCTGGCGGCGGTGGCGGCCGATCCGCTGGGAGTGCTGGCCAGCGTTGGCGTCCCTGCGGAGTGGCCGGCGGAGCACGTGACGGACCTGATGGAGGGCGTTGGGGCCGCCGCGGCTGCCGTAGGGGCGCGGGTGTGGGGAGGGGACCTGGTGCGGGCGGCGTGCGTGATCCTCGATGTGTGCGTGGTTGGGCGGCTCGCCGCAGCACCGGTGCTTCGTAGCGGGGCCAAGCCGGGTGACGAGCTTTGGGTCACCGGTCGACTGGGGGGCCCCTTCGCGGCGTTGGCCGCCTGGAACGCGCGGGCCGAGCCGGACCGGGCGGCCCGGGAGCGCTTTGTGCACCCCGTGCCGCGGGTGCGTGAGGGACACTGGCTCCGGGACCATGGGGCCCGCGCCCTGATCGATCTGTCCGACGGCCTGGTGCCGGATGCGGGGCACCTCGCCGCGGCGTCCCACGTGGGATGGACCATTGACGTGGATGCCGTGCCCCTGCACCCCTCGGCGGAGACAGCGGATATGGCGTTGGCCGGCGGCGAGGAATACGAGCTGCTGGCCGCGTTTCCGCCGGGGCTCGACGACAATGACGCTGTCGAGTTCGCGGCGCGGTTCGGGATCCCCCTCACGCGGGTGGGGCGAGCGGATCAGGCTCAGGGCGTGCGATTACTGCGCGATGAGACCCGGGTGTGGGTGCCCGAGAGCTATCGCCACTTCTGAGCCGCTGATCACGCGGACGCGCGGGCTGACGCAGATGGTTCGGACGCTGTGGTTTTTCGTGGTCCTCTTCTTGAGCACCGTGTGGAACGGGACCAAGGCGTTGGTCGCCGGCCTCCTCCGCGTCCCGCACGTGCCGGGTGGGGTGTACGACATGGCCGCGCGAAACTGGGCGCGGGACGCCCTCCGCGCGTCGGGTGTGCGCTACCGTCTGCACGGGTTGGAGCGCGTGCCCCAGGGGCAGCCGGTGGTGTTCGCGTCCAATCACCAGTCCATGTTCGACATCTTTCTGGTGCTCGCCGCGCTGCCCGGGTCGGTGCGGTTCGTGGCCAAGAAGGAGTTGGCGAGCGTGCCGTTGCTCGGGGCCGCCATGCGCGCCGCCGGTCACATCTACATCGATCGGCAGAATCGGCAGGCGGCCTTCGAGGCCTACGAAGAAGCGGCCGTCACCATCCGCCAGGGGCTCTCCGCGGTGGTGTTCCCGGAAGGGACCCGCAGCCGCACCGGCGAGTTGATTCCGTTCAAGAAGGGCCCCTTCGTTCTGGCCATCGCGGCGGGCGTGCCGGTCGTGCCGGCGTATTGCGCCGGAACGTTCACGCTCATGCGCAAGGGCTCGCGCAGGCTGGCGCCGCATCCCATCGCGTTATTTTTCGGGCAACCGATTCCGACGGCCGGGCTCACCTACGACGATCGCGAGCAGCTGATGGACCAGACGCGCCGGGCCATCGAAGAACTGCGCGTTGACGCCGCGAAAATGGTCGCGTAGGTTCCGCCGCCCATGACCACCATCATCGAAGTGCACGCCCGCGAGATCCTGGACTCACGGGGCAATCCCACCGTGGAGACCGAGATCGCCCTCTCGAGCGGCGTCACCGGGCGCGCCGCCGTTCCCAGCGGTGCTTCTACCGGGGAGCACGAGGCGGTGGAACTGCGCGACAGCGATCCCAAGCGCTACCTCGGTAAGGGTGTGCTGGAAGCGGTGCGGAACGTCAACGAGACCATTGGACCGCGGCTTGAGGGCATGAGCGCCGGTGATCAGATGGGCGTGGACAGCGAGATGCTCGATCTCGACGGCACGCCGAACAAAGGGAATCTCGGCGCCAACGCGATCCTGTCGGTGTCCTTGGCGGTGGCCCGGGCCGGCGCGGCGGACGCGGGCATGCCCCTGTATCGCTACCTGGGCGGACCGCTGGCACACGTGCTGCCGGTGCCGATGATGAACATCTTGAACGGCGGCGCCCACGCCTCCAATAACGTGGATGCGCAGGAGTTCATGGTGGTGCCGGTGGGCGCGTCGAGCTTCGCCGAAGGCTTGCGCATGGGTGTCGAGGTGTTTCACGCGCTGAAGAAAGTGCTGAGCAGCCGCGGGCTTTCCACCGCGGTGGGCGACGAGGGCGGGTTTGCCCCCATGCTGCCATCCAACGAGGCGGCGCTCGACGCGGTGGTATCGGCCATTGAGGCCGCCGGCTACCAACCCGGGTCCGATGTGGCCATCGCGCTGGATCCCGCCGCGAGCGAGTTCTACGAACAGGGTCAGTACGTCTTCAAGAAGGGCGACGGCTCTCGACGCTCGGCCGACGAAATGGTGCGGTTGTACGAGAGCTGGATCACCAAGTATCCCATCGTGTCCATCGAAGACGGTCTGGCCGAGGATGATTGGGTCGGATGGAAAGCGCTGACCCGGGCGCTGGGGGAGCGGGTCCAACTGGTGGGCGACGACGTGTTTGTCACCAACGTGGATCGGCTGGGGAAGGGGATCGAAGGGGGCGTCGCCAACGCCATCCTGATCAAGGTCAATCAGATCGGAACGCTCACCGAGACGCTGCAATGCATTGACCTGGCCCGGACCAGCGGGTACGGCACGGTGATCTCGCACCGTTCGGGGGAGACCGAGGACACCTTCATCGCGGACCTCGCCGTTGCGACCGGGGCGGGACAGATCAAGACCGGGAGCGCGTCGCGGACCGACCGGGTGGCGAAATACAACCAGTTGCTCCGCATCGCGGAAGAACTGGGTGAGTACGCCAGCTACCCGGGGCGACACCTGTACGGGTTGTGAGTCGCACGCGGGTGGCAGGGGTGGTGCTGGTCCTGGGTGGAGTGGGGTTTGGGTTTGCCGGGGGCGAGTACGGCACGCTGGACTGGTGGCAGCTCACGCGGCAAGTGCGGGAGGAGCGAGAAGCGGTGGAGCGCCTCATGACCGAGATTGACAGCCTGCAAAGAGAGGCCGAGGCGCTGGAGCGGGATCCGGTGACGCAGGAGCGGGTGGCGCGGGAGGCCTTCGGGATGCTGCGGCC
>Ga0214471_10002438_pt1 | contig 14595 bp, 13 predicted proteins | sample RVTome_5_FD_207665 | JGI IMG/M metagenome (GOLD analysis project Ga0214471, IMG submission 207665) | Soil microbial communities from uranium-contaminated site in the Upper Colorado River Basin, Wyoming, United States - RVT142D155 | ecosystem: Environmental > Terrestrial > Soil > Contaminated >... | reverse complement strand
AACAGCATCTACATCCTGCGCGAGGCGTACAGCAAGATTCCGCGCCTGGCCATGCTGTGGTCGATGGGCAAGGACTCCACGGCGCTGGTGTGGCTGACCCGCAAGGCCTTCTTCGGCAAGATCCCGTACCCGCTCATCCACATCGACACCAGCTACAAGATTCCGGAGATGATCGAGTACCGCGACCGGATCGCCCGGGAGTGGGAGCTGCCGCTGATCGTCTCGCAGAACACCGAGGCCCTCGAGGAGGGGATGAACCACACCCGCGGCCGGCTCGTGTGCTGCGGCGCCCTCAAGACCGAGGCCCTGCGCCAGGTCGTCGAGGCCCACCGGTTCGCCGGAATCATCGTCGGCATCCGTCGCGACGAGGAAGGCTCGCGGGGCAAGGAACGCGTCTTCAGCCCCCGCACCCCGACCTCGGCCTGGGACGTGACCGAGCAGCCGCCCGAGTTCTGGAACCAGTACCGCACCGACGTCCCGCCCGGCGAGCACGTGCGGGTGCACCCGCTCCTCGACTGGACCGAGCTCGACGTCTGGCGGTACATCGAGCGCGAGCGCATCCCGATGATCGACCTCTACTTCGAGCGGGACGGCCGCCGCTACCGCAGCCTGGGCTGCGCGCCCTGCACGGCCTCGATCGCCTCGGCCGCGCGGTCGATCGCCGACATCATCGAGGAGCTGCGCACGACCCGGACCGCCGAGCGCGCCGGCCGGGCCCAGGACCAGGAAGACACCCACGCGATGCAGAAGCTGCGCGTCAAGGGGTACATGTGACCGCCCGGGTCGCCTTCGTCGTCGTCGGGCACGTCGACCACGGCAAGTCTACCCTCGTCGGCCGCCTGCTGGCCGAGACGGGGGCGCTGCCCGACGGAGCCCTCGACAAGGTGCAGGGGATCTGCGACAGCCAGCAGCGCCCGTTCGAGCACGCCTTCCTGCTCGACGCCCTCGAGGAAGAGCAACGCCAGAACGTGACGATCGACGTGACCCAGGTGCGCTTCGCCCACGGCGGCCGCGACTACCTGCTCATCGACGCCCCCGGCCACCGGCAGTTCCTCAAGAACATGATCACCGGCGCCGCCCACGCCGACGCCGCCCTGCTCGTGATCGACGCCGCCGAGGGCGTGCAGGAGCAGTCCCGCCGCCACGCCGCCCTCGTGAGCTTCCTGGGCGTGCGCACCGTCATCGTCGTCGTCAACAAGATGGATCTGGTTGCCTACGCGGCGGACGCGTTTCACCGCGTGGCCGCCGAGTACCGCGCGTTTCTCGCCGACATCGGGATGACGCCGGTGGCCATCGTGCCCGCCTCCGCCCGCGACGGCGACAACGTCGTGGGCCCGTCCGAGCGCATGCCGTGGTACGCCGGCTCGTCGGTCCTGACCGCCCTCGGCGCGGTCGAGCCGGCGGCGGCCGAGTCGTCGGGCGTGCTGCGGCTGCCGGTGCAGGTCGTCCTCAAGCTGGACGAGCGGCGGATCGTGGCCGGGCGCATCGAGAGCGGCGCGCTGGCGGTCGGCGACGAGATCGAGGTGTGGCCCTCGGGCCAGCGGGCGCGCGTGAAATCCATCGAGACGTGGCCGGAGGCGGCGCCGGCGCCGGAGGGCGCCGCGAGCGGCGAGTCGATCGGGATCACGCTCGACGATCAGCTGTTCGTCCAGCGCGGCGACGTCATCGCCCACCCGGCGGCGCCCCCGCGGCGATCCAACGTCATCGCCACCTCCCTGTTCTGGCTCGGGCGGCAGGCGCTCGAAGCGGACCAGCACTACCGGCTCCGGCTGGGGACGCTGGAACGGGACGTGACCGTGCTGAGCATCACGCGGGGGATGCGGTCGTCCTCCATGGAGGTCTACGAGGGGCAGGGGACGGTGGGCCAGCACGACGTGGGCGAGGTGATCCTGCGCGCCAGCCAGCCGCTCGTCTTCGATCCCGCCGCCGCGATCCCGGCCACCGGACGTTTCGTGCTGCTCGACGGCCACGACATCGTCGGCGGCGGCACCGTGCTCGAGGACGAGGATCTCTACCGCCGGCCCTACGGCGCCGAGCTGCCGCGCAGCGAGCACATCGCCCCCCGGCCGGCTGGGATCACGCCGGCGGAGCGGGCGGCGGCCTACGGCCATCGCAGCCAGGTCGTGTGGCTGACCGGGATGCCGGGAGCGGGCAAGACCACCGTCGCCCGCCTGCTGGAGCGCCGGCTGTTCGAGGCCGGCGTGAAGACCTTCGTCGTCGACGGCGAGCAGCTGCGCTTCGGCCTCAGCGCCGACCTGCGCTTCACCGACCGCGATCGCTCCGAGCAGTCCCGCCGCGCCGCCGAGGTGGCCCGGCTCTTCCAGCGCGCCGGGCTGGTGGTGATCGTCGCGCTGGTGAGCCCGTTCACGGCCGACCGCGACTACGCCCGGCGGCTGATCGGCCCCGACGACTTCATGCTGGTGTACCTGCACGCGCCGCTGGCCGTGCTCAGCGAGCGGGAGCGGCACGGCCTGTACACCGCCGCCGGCCGGGATGCCGCCCTGCGGATCCCCGGCATGAACGCGCTCTACGAGCCGCCCCTCGACGCCGGGTGTGTCTTCGACACCTCGGTGGTGGATGCCGAGGGCGTGACGGGCGCGATCATTGTGGCCGTCGAGCGCCGGCTGCGGTGAGGACGCCACCGGGGGCCGCGATGACGATCCAGGCGCCGGCATCCCTGACAAACCCCGCGCCGCCGGTGCTAATCTTTCTCCATATCCCGAAAACCGCCGGTAGCACGCTCACCGACATCCTGAGGCGCCAGTATTCGCCGGAGGCCACCTTCCTCACCGGGGGTCCGCGAAGGCCCGGCCTCGAGCAGTTCGAAGCACTCCCCCTGCACCAGCGCGAGCGCTTCGCCTGCCTGGCAGGCCACATGATGTTCGGTGTCCATAGGCTGTTGCCACGGCCCGCACGCTACCTCACGATTCTCCGAGACCCGGTCGACCGCGTCATGTCCCTCTACTACTACATCCGCGGGCTGCCAGAACATCCGATGCACGAGCGCGTGCTCCGAGACCGGATCACGCTCGAAGACTTCGTTCGGTTGATACCCTCGGACGAACAGGTCCGTTTCCTGAGCGGTCCTTGGGATGGCGGCGCGGCACCTACCCCGCGCGAGATGCTGGAGCGCGCCGAGCGCAACATCACGGAGCACTTTGCCACGTTCGGCCTCGCGGAGCGCTTCGACGAATCACTGGTCCTTTTCAAGCGGATGTTTGGCTGGCGGCACCTGCACTATTACCGCCGCAACGTGACCAAGGTGCGGCCTCCCCTGAGCGCGCTGGCCCCCTCGACCGTCGCCGCGGTCGAACGGCATAACGTGCTGGACCTGGAGCTGTACAAATTCGCCACGACCGCGTTCGACCGAATGCTCCAGGCGCATGGCATACGCCCGGTGGATGTGATGCGGTTCAGGATGCTCAACCGCCTCCACGGCGTCGTGACGGCCGCTTCCACGAAGCTGCGCCTGGCGGGACTGAGATGGTCGACGAGTGCGATCGCGGGCGGAAGACGGCGGTGAGGACGCCACTGCCGGTGACGGCGTGAGAGTGCTGTTCACGCTGGATCCCTACACGACCGCTGGGGGTGGCAGCGTCAGCTTCGCCCGGGTGCTGGCCGAGGCGCTGCCCGCCGAGGGGGCCCGCGTCACCTTCGACCCCCGGGCCGCCGTCGACGCCGTCCTGGCGTTCGCCCAGCATGCCACGCCCGCGCTGCTGGCTCGCCACCGTCGGCGCGGCGCCCGCGTCGTGCATCGCCTCGACGAGCGGCTCGATGCCGCCGAGAGCTGGCGGCGCCGCCTCAAGCACCGGCGGATCGCGCGACTCAACGCCGCCGCCGACCTCACAGTGTTCCAGAGCGAGTTCGTGCGCGCCAACGTCGGGCCCATCTGCCGCGCGCCGGCGTCGCGGGTCATTCACAACGGCGTCGATGGCCGGGTCTTCCGGCCCGAGGGCGACCGCGTGGCGCTCGAGGGCGCGCCGACCGCGCTGCACGTCTCGTGGTCGGTCGGCGCCAGCAAGCGTCTCGACCGCATCGGCGAGCTGCTGGCCGCCGGCCCCGCGGGCCTGCGCGTCTACTGCGCGGGACGGCACGTCGAATCGGGCCAGCCGTGGCTCGGGGATCCCCGGGTCGTCGTGCTCGGACCCCGCGATCGCGACGCGATCGCCGCCCTGATGCGGAGCGCGGATTTCCTGTTCTTTCCCTCGGAGCTGGAGCCCTGCCCGAACACGCCGATCGAGGCGATGGCGGTGGGCCTGCCGTGTCTCTACCATCCGAGCGGCGGCACGCCGGAGCTGCTCGGCGACGCCGGCGTGGCCCTGGGGCCGCGACTGGCCGATGACCTGCGGCGCCTGCTCGCCGAGCGTGGCCGGTTGCGCGAGCGGGCGCTGGCCCGGGCGGCGCAGTTCACGGCAGCCCGGGCGGCGGCGCGCTATGCCGCCGCCATCCGGGACGCCATCGACATGCCGGCGGGGCGGCCGCCCCCCCGCCTGAGGACCCTATGGAACCTTCTCGGTATCTGAAGGACACGATCAAGAAGGTCGCCGGCACGCTCGGCATCCCGCTCCCGCGGCGCCGGCTGCGCGGGCGCCGCCCGCGGATGCTGTCGGTGGAGGTCACCAGCCGCTGCAACCTGAACTGCCCGTTCTGCCTGGTCGGCATGCAGAACCAGCTGCCGTCGACCGAGCACGACCTGCTCCCCCGCGGGCTCGGCACGATGGAGCTGGATCTCTACCGCAAGATCCTCGGCGACGCGGTCGCGTTCGGCATCGACAAGATGCAGCTGCACTTCCAGGGAGAGCCGCTGCTCCACAAACAGCTTCCGGAGATGGTGCGCCTGGCCAAGGACCGCGGGCTCCTCACGCAGATGTTCACCAACGGCCTGCCGCTCACCGAGCCGATGGCCGACCGCCTGCTCGACGCCGGCCTCGACATGCTGCGCTTTTCCGTGGACGGTGTGAGCGAGGAGGTCTACCAGAAGAACCGGGTGGGCGGCCAGTTCTGGCGGGTGCGCCGCAACATGGCGATGATGGCCCAGCGGGCCCGCCAGCGGCGCTCGCCGATCCGCCTCGAGTGGCAGATGATCGCCATGCGCAACAACGAGCACGAGATCGACGCCGCCCGGGCCATGTCGGCCGAGCTGGGCCTGAACTTCTTCGTCAAGACGTTTGCCGTCACCGATCCGGACGCGGTCCCCCGTGACCAGCGTTACCAGCGGCAGCTGCACCTCAAGCCATGCCTGGACATCTACCGCGCGATCTTCGTCTACTACAACGGCGACGTCGTGCCCTGCTGCTACGACATCGCCGGCAAGGCGATCGTCGGCAACCTCGGGCGGCAGAGCCTGACCGAGGTCTGGAACTCGGCGGCGTACGTCGACCTCCGCCGTCGCATCGACGGGGCCGGCCGCCGGCCGGACGAGGAGCCCGAGCTGTGCCGGAGCTGCCTGAAGTGGGGCCACGAGCGCTCGCGGACGTCGGACGGCAAGACGGTGTGGGGCGGTGAGGGCGCCGGGATGGTGCCGGATGACGACGACGCGGTCTGAGGGACGGAGGCGGCGATCACCGAAGTGCCGAACACGTTCACGGGAGGGGTCATGTCGCGTTCCAAGAATGCACTCAAGGCGAGCGTCCGTCGCCTGGGGCTGGATGTCCGGCGCTACCGTCCCACCTCCGAGCCGCGAACCCGCATGGAACGGTGGCGTCACGCGGTGTTCAGTCGTCTGGGGCTCGAGGTACGGCGTTCCCGTCGTTCGTCCAAGCCCTACCAGCCCTACCAGCCCTACCAGCCACGAACCGTCGGCGCGCCGGTCGGGCGGCCGCAGGTCCGAGTTGTGGAGTTCGGCTGGGCCAAGGCGAACAAGCTCTTCGAGTTCTTGGACCGAAAGCTTTATACCGGCTGGCATTTCGACGCGGCAAACTACAGCGCGCCTCTGGATCTCGTCTCGGCCCACGAGTGGGGGCTGAAAGGCTATGGGTACTCGCTGGCCGTCGAGGTCGCGTCGCGCCTGGCCGAAGGCCGGTCCCGGCCGTTGAGGGTGCTCGACGTCGGTGCAGGCGGTAGCGGCTTGCCCCGGTTCCTGGAGGAAAAACTCGCTGCCGAATGCTGGGTCATCGATGACTTCGGCATCGAGTCGAAGGACGCTCACACCGCCGGTTGGTATGGGGCGGGGCTGCGCGAGTCCATCGCCGAGCGTAATCCGAACGTTCACTATGTGTTCGGGCGGTTGGGGGGGGAACGGCAACCGCAGCTGCAGCGGAACTCCTTCGACCTGATCTGTTCGTCCTCGACTCTCGAACACATTCCCCTCGTCGCCATGGCGGCGGTGTTCGATCACATGTTCGAGCTGCTCGACGAGACTTCCGGTGTCATGGTGCACGCCATCGATCTCACTCAAGATCACCTGAGGGACTGGCAGTACTTTTTCGGCCGATACTTCCGGCTCCGTGGAGTCGATCCGGCGACCTTCGTGACTCACAACCTCGGTGAAGGGCCTCCACGCGATCCCGCTCTTCTCGAGAGCGCGGAGGCCTTCTACAGGATGGCCCGCGGGTCCGCGCCGCATCCCTTCTCTCACATGGGGACGCTGGTGCTCCACGTGCGACGCGGCGACGGCGCGAAAGGCGGATGAACCGCCGCCATGCGCGGAAGCCGGTCTCGCGGTAGCCACCGGCGGTCCTGATGCGGATCTGTCTGCCGGTCGCCGACGCCCCCGCGGGGGGCAGGCATGCGTTTTTTCGGAATTTCCGCGCGTACCTGGGACGCGCGGGGGTCGAGGTCACCGAGGACCTCGGCGGCGACTACGACGCGCTCGTCGTCAACTCCTGGGTCGCCGGTTACCGGGCGGTGGCCCGCGTCAAGCGGGCCCGCCGGGCGGTACGCGTGCTGCACCGCATCGACGGCTCGGCAGCGCTCTACGGGCGGGACGCGATCGCCGACACGCGGCAGGCGCTCGTCAATCTCCTGGCCGATACCACCGTGTTCCAGAGCGCCTGGGGCCGGACCACCACCCTCGGGCGCGGCATCATCGGCCAGGACGGTCCGGTGATCCACAACCCGGTCGACGTCGAGCGCTTCCGCCCGGACGGCGAGCGCGCCGTCCTGCCGGGACGGGTGCGCGTCGCCCACGTGGCGTTCAGCACGAACGCGCGCAAGGGGGCGGGGCTGGTCTGGAGCCTGGCCCGCCGGCGGAGCGATCTGCAGTTCATCATGGTCGGCCGGTACGAGGGTGCGCCCGCGCTCGACAACCTGACCTTCCTCGGCTACACCGACTGGGCCCGGCTCCCCGCCATCCTCCGGGCCTGCGACGTCCTGCTGACGTTCTCCGAGAACGAGACCTGCTCCAACGTCGTGCTGGAGGCCCTGGCCAGCGGCTTGCCCGTGCTGTACCGGGCCAGCGGGGGAACCGCCGAGCTGGTCGGCCCGGGTGGCGCCGCCGTGGACGCGGAGACCTTTGACCGCGTGCTCGTGGACACGCTCGACCGCCGGCCGGCAGTGGCCGAGGCCGCCCGCGCCCGTGCGGTCGGCCGGTTCCGCTTCGACGCCGTGTTCCCGCAGTACCTGGCCGCGCTGGAGGCGGCCGCCCGGCGCCCGCTGCCGGGCGCGGCCCTTTGCCTGCGCACGCTGCTGCGCATCCGGCCACCGGCGGGCGACGTCGCCCGCTGGCTCGCGGCGCGCGCGCGGCCGCGCCGCGCGTCCGGGACCGCGGCATGACCCGGCCCGTCACCGTCACGTGGTTCCTGCCGGTCCGTCACCGCAACTGGGACCGCATGCCGGCGTCGTGCTGGATCCGCTGCCTCCAGCTGCTGCCCTACCTCGAGCGCCTTGGCGTGCAATCCGTGATCAACGATCCCCGCCCGCGGGCCGACGTCGCCGTGTTCGTGCGCCGGCAGGATGCGGACGCCCACGACCTGGCGGTGGCCGCGCGGGCTCGCGGCACCCGGGTCGTGTTCGACCTGTGCGTCAACTACCTCGACGACACCGGCTGGATGCCGGGCGGCTACGGCGTCACCGCGCGCCACGTGGCCGAGTGCCGCGCCATGGTCGAGGCGGCGGACGCCGTGACGGCCGCGTCGGAGTTCATCGCGCGCCGGGCACGCCAGGCCCATCCGTGCGTCGAGTACATCCCCGACTCCGTGGACCGCGCGCACTTCCGGCACACGCGCACCCCGGGGCCGGGCGGGCCCATCACGGCGATCTGGTGCGGGTACTCGGTGAAGGCCGTCGAGCTGGAGCCGGTGCTGGCCCGGCTCGACAAGCGCGGCATCGGGCTCGTCATCGTCTCCGACGCGCGGCCGGCGCTCTCGGTGCCGTTCACGTTCGTGCGCGGGCGCCCCGCCCGCGCCCCCACCGACCTCCTGCGCGGCGATTTCGCCATCGCGCCGCGCGACCTCGACCACCCCTACAACCACGGGCACAGCTTCTTCCGCATCGGCGTCTTCCTGGCCCAGGGCGTCCCGGTGCTGGCCGGGCCGGTGCCGTCGTACGCCGAGGTCCTGACTTCCGACGTCGACGGCCTGGTGTGCGCCACCGATGCGGACTGGGAGGCGGCACTCGACCGCATCGTGGCCGAGCCGGAGCGTCTGGCCGCGTGGTCGGCGGCCGCCGTGCGCGCGATGGCGCCGCACTGGACCGAGGTGGTCGCGCCGCGCCATGCGGCGCTGCTCCGCACGCTGGCCGGAGTGACACCGTGAGCCTGGCCGGCGCGCTGCTCCGGTGGGCGGTCCCGCCGGCGCTGCTGCTGCGAAGCCTGTGCCGGCTGGACAACCTGCTCTATCGCGCGATCAGCGTGGCCTCGGTCTGGCACGGCGGGGGGCTGCACGCCAAGCATCGCCTCACGCGCTACCACGACTTCTTCGTCGAGCGGGTGGCGCCCGGCGAGCGCGTCCTGGACATCGGGTGCGGCAACGGGGCCCTGGCCGCCGACGTGGCCGGACGCTCGGGCGCCGTGGTCACGGGCGTGGACCAGGACCCGGCCGCCATTCGGGCGGCGCGGTCGCGCCACCGGGGCGCCGGCCTGTCGTTCCTCACCGCCGACGCGCGCGCGTTGCCGGCCGGCCCGTTCGACGTGGTCGTCCTCTCGAACGTCCTCGAGCATCTCGACGAGCGGGTCCTCTTCCTGCGGGAGACGCTGGCGCGCTCGGGCGCCCGGCGCGTGCTGGTGCGGGTGCCGCTGTTCGAGCGGGACTGGCGGGTTCCGCTCAAGCGCGAGCTGGGCGTGGATTTTCGGCTCGACCCGACGCATCGCGTGGAGTACACCCTCGAGGAGTTCGAGGCCGAGATGGCGGCGGCCGGCCTCGCCGTCGACGAGCGCCAGGTGCGGTGGGGAGAGATCTGGGCAGCGTGCCGGCCACGGGCCTGACGGTCTTCTTCACCTACGGGGTCTCGCTGGCCACGTGGGCCGAGCGCGGCATCCTCGACCGCGAGACGCAGGTGTACCGCCGGCTGCTGCCGCGGGTGGGCGGCGTGACGTTCGTGACCTACGGCGCCGGCGACCGCAGCTTCGAGCCCCGCCTCGGCGGGATCCGCGTGCTGCCGCGACCGCCGCGGCTGGGTGCCGCGTCGTCGAGCCTGCTGGCGCCGTGGGTCTACCGGCGGGAGCTGCGCGGCGCCGGCGTCCTCAAGACCAACCAGGCCTCGGGCGCGTGGACCGCGGTCCTCGCCAAGTGGCTGCACGGCACGCCGCTGATCGTGCGCTGCGGCTATCCGTGGTCGTTCAACTACGAGCGGGAGTCGCGCAGTCCGGCCCGTCGGGTCGTGGTGCGGGCGCTCGAGCGTCTGGCGGTCCGAGCGGCCGACCGCGTCGTCGTCACGTCGGAGGCCGCCGGAAACTACCTCGTCGCCCGGCACGGCCTGGATCGCGGGCGGCTCCGCATCGTGCCGAACGCGATCGACATGGAGCTCTTCGCCCCGCCGCCGGTGGACCGCCGGGAAAAGGGGCTGGTCGCGTTCGTCGGACGGCTCGTGCCGGAAAAGCGGCTGGACGTCCTGGTGGCCGCCGCCACGACCGTGCCGGGTGTGCGGCTGCTGGTGATCGGCGAGGGCCCCGAGGGGGAGCGACTCGCCGACCGGGCGGCCGCGGCGGGCGTGCCGCTCGAGCGGGCCGGGACCGTGCCCAACGCCGAGTTGCCGGGCCGGCTGGCCCGGGCCGAGCTGTTCGCGCTGCCCTCGGCCTACGAGGGCCAGCCCAAGGCGTTGCTCGAGGCGATGGCGTGCGGACTGCCGGTGGTCGGCAGCGACGTCGCCGGCATCCGGGAGATCGTGCGTCACGGCGAGACCGGGTGGCTGGCGCCGCCCGGCGACGTCGACGGCCTGGCCGCGGCGCTGCGCGTGCTCTCGAACGACGCCGCCTTGCGCGAGCGCCTGGGGCGCGCCGGACGCGCCGCGGTGCAGCGCCGCTGCGCCCTCGAGGCCGTCGTCGAGCGCGAGCTGGCCGTGCTGGCGGAGCTCGCCCGGTGACGGACGGGTTCGTGCTGGAGGACACCGGAACCGAACGGATCCTCTCCGTCGACGGCCGGCGCTACCGGACGCACTACAGCGAGCGGCTGATCCGCATGCTGATCGCCCGCAAGGGCCTGACGCGCGCGCCACACTACTTCTCCTACAAGGAGACGCGCGGGCGCTTCTTCCTCGAGCCGCTCCTCCGCTACCTGACCGCGCGGGGCGCCGCCGGGCTCCGGGTGCTGGAGGTCGGCTGCTCGTTCGGCCATAACACCGAGTACCTGAACGACCACGCCGCGGTCGCCGAGATCCACACCTTCGACGTCGACGCGCCGTTCGTCGAGATCACCCGGACCAAGGTGGAGGACCTCGGCCAGGCCAAGGTGCGCCAGGTCCTCCAGCTGACCGACGAGGAGACGACGCGCCTGCCCTTCGCCGACGGCGCGTTCGACCTCGTGTTGGCGGTGGCGGTGATCGAGCATCTGCCCAGCCGTGGCCGCCGGCGCTTCACCGACGAGTACTATCGCGTGCTCGCGCCGGGTGGGCACCTGGCCGTCTTCGACACGCCCAACCGCGCCTTCCCGCTCGAGACGCATTCCGTCGGCCTGCCCGGGATCCAGTGGCTGCCGCCCCGGCTCGCCTACGGCTACGCGCGGTTGCTGCGGCCGGCCCGCGTGCCCGCCGGCAGCTTCGCGAGCTTCACCGAGGGCGCCTGGCGCAACGCCTGGTTTCACGAGTGCCTGCCCTCGGCCGGCGCGGCCGGCGTGATCGACGTCACCGAGGAGGCCGGCTACGGCTTGGGGTTCTTCCGGTCCACCGCCCGCTCGCGCTGGCGCCGGGCCGCACTGCCGGTGCTGGGGACCCTGGGCGGCCTCCTGGCGGCGACGGGCCGCTCGCCATCCCTGGTGCTGCCCTACTTCAATCTCGTGTTCCGCAAGCGGTGATGGAGCGGGCCCGGACGTGGACCCTGGTCGCTCTCGCGCTGGGGCTGGCGCTGTCGATCACGCTGGCCGAGCTGGCGTACGGCGTGCTCGCCGTGCTCGTCCTGGCCTCGGGCCGGGCCCGGCGCCCGCCGCTGCTCGTCCCCATCGTGGCCTTCATGGCGTGGACGGCGGTGTCGGCGCTGGCCTCACCGCGGCCGCTCGAGAGCCTGGTGCAGGGGCGCGGCGTGCTCTGGCTGGTGGCGGTGTGGGTGGTGGCCGCGGCCCTCGACGACGCCCGGGAGGCCCATCGCTTCGCCATCGGACTGTTCATCGCGGTGTCGGCGGTCGCGCTCCTGGCCATCGTCCAGGTGGCCGCCTGCCCGGCGACACCGCCCGACGTGCCGGGGCTCGGCCGCTTCTTTCGCAAGTGCAGCCGGGCGCGCGGCTTCTTCTCCATCTACATGACGCTGGCCGGCGTGCTGACGATCGTCCTGGTCGGCGCCCTGCCGCGCCTGGCCACCGCGGGGCGTCAGCTCGCCTGGGCGGGGCCGGCGTGGGCCATCGGTCTGGTCGCTCTCAGCCTGACCTACGTACGGGGCGCGTGGATCGGGTTCGCGCTCGGCGCGGCCGGAGCCCTGGCGTTCCTCCGGCGCGACCGCCTCGTGCTCGCCGCCGCCCTGGCCGTCGTCGTCGTGGCGCTCGCCGTTCCGGGCGTCACCCAGCGCCTCGGGAGGATCACGCTCGACAACGAGACGACGCGCGACCGGCTGGCGATGCTCAGCGGGGGACTGCGCATGGTGCGCGATCACCCGCTGCTGGGCGTGGGCCCCGGCCAGGTGAAGCACGCGTATCCGGCGATGTACGCGCCACCCGAGGCGCTCCGGCGGTCGACGAGCCACCTGCACAACAGCCCGCTGCAGATCACCGCCGAGCGCGGCGTGATCGGCCTGGGCCTGTGGCTGTGGATCTTCGCGGCCTGGTTCCGGTGCGCCATCCGCGCGTGGCGCGCGCTGCCGGCCGCGGCGGACCGTGCGCTGGCGCTGGGCGCGCTCCTGGCCGTCGCGGCCTTCCTCGTCGCGGGACTCTTCGAGTACAACTTCGGCGACACCGAGGTGTTGTTCGCCGCCTGTGCCGTCATGGCCCTGCCCTTCGTCCTCGCCCGCTCCCACGGCATCGATCCGGAGCGGAGTCGTTGACCCGGATGCTGCTCGTGGTCGCCCGACGGCAGTGACCCACCCGGCGCCCGTGGTCGAGCCCTCCTCTCCGCCGATTCGCCCGTGCGGAGCCTTGCCCGGATGACCCCGGCCGTCTCGGTGCTGATGTCGGTGCACGACGGCGCCCCGTGGGTGGCCGAGGCGGTGGCGAGCGTCCTGGCGCAGACCGATTGCGACTGGGAGATGATCGTGATCGATGACGGCTCGACGGATGCCACCCCCGACCTGCTGGCCGGCGTGCGCGACTCGCGGCTGCGCGTCCACCGCCAGGCGCCGACCGGGCTGACCCCCGCCCTGAACCGCGCGCTCGCCCTCGCCCGCGCCGAGCTGATCGCCCGCCTGGACGCCGACGACCGCGCGCTGCCGGAGCGGTTCGCCCACCAGCGCGCGTTCCTGGCCGCGCGGCCCGAGGTCGGGCTTCTCGGCACCGGCGCGCGCGAGATCGATGGCGCCGGCCGCGAGGTGCGCGTGCTGCGGCCGCCGACCGACGACGCCGCCATCCGCCGTGCCCTCATCCGCGCCAACCCGTTCGTGCACTCCTCGGTGATGGCGCGCCGCGCCCTGGTGGAGCGCGCCGGCGGTTACGACGAGCGGCTGGCGGTGGCGCAGGACTACGGCCTCTGGATGCGGATGGCCGCCCTCACCGGGCTGGCCAACCTCGACGAGCCGCTCGTGGTCCGGCGGCTCGGGGAGCGCCGGATCTCGGTCGAGCGCGAGGAGGACCGGCTCCGCGCCGAGATGCGCGTGCGGTGGCGGGCGGTGGCCAGCGGCGCGTACCCGCCGTGGTGCGCCGTGTACGCGCTGCGGTCGGCGGTGGCGCTGGCGCTGCCGCGGCGTCTGCGCCGCGCCGTCCGCGCGGCGCTCACCGGGCCGCCGGCATGAGTGCGCCGCCGACCGTGCTCGAGGTCCTGGTCTCCACCCAGGCCGGCGGCGGGCCCCAGCACGTCCTGACGCTCGCGCTTGGCCTTCGCGCGCGAGGCTGGCGACCGATTGTGGCCGGCCCGCGGGACGGCGCGCTGTTCGAGCGGTTCCGCGCCGCCGGCCTCGAGATCGTGGAGGCGCGTACCGACCGGCTGGAGCCGCTGACGCTGCTGCGCCTGGCGGCCTTGATCCGCCGCCGCGGCGTCGACCTCGTGCACTCGCACGGCAAGGGCGCCGGCGTTCACGCCCGGCTGGCCGCCCGCCTGACCGGGCGGCCCGCGGTCCACACCCTGCACGGGATCCACTACGAGCGCTATCCCCGCCCGCTGGCCGCCGCCTATCTGGCGCTCGAGCGGCGGCTGTCGGCGTGGACGCGCATCGTCGTCAACGTGTCGCGCGCGCAGGAGCGCGAGGGGCTCGCGCTCGGCCTGTTCGCAGCGAACCAGAGCCGAGTGATCCTCAACGGCGTGGACGTCGCACGCCTGGGGGCCCACGCGCTCGACCGCTGGGACGCCCGCGCCGAGCTGGGTCTCGACCAGTCGGCGCCGGTCGTCGGCTGCGCCGCCCGGTTCGACGCCGTGAAGCAGCTCGACGTTCTGCTGCGGGCGGCGGCGGCCATCCGGCCGGCGCCGACGCTGGCGCTGCTCGGTCGCGGTCCGGAGGAGGTCCGGCTGCGGGCGCTGGCCGCCGAGCTCGGTCTGGGCGGCCGCGTCCGGTTCGCCGGCGAGGTGCCCGAGGCGGCCCACCGGTTCTCCGCGTTCGATGTCTTCGCGACGCCCTCGCGAAAGGAGGGCCTGCCCCTGGCCGTGATCGAGGCGATGGCGCTGGGCGTGCCCGTCGTCGCCAGCGACATCCCGGCCCACCGTGAAGCGCTCGGCGAGGCGTCCCTCGGCCTGGTGCCGGGGACGGTCGAGGGCTTCACGTCAGGGCTGCAACGGGTCCTGGCCGACGATGCGCTGCGGTCGCGCCTTGGGGCCGAGAACCGCACGCGCGCCCGCAGCGAATTCGACGCGCGCGACATGCTGGCCGCCGTGGAGGGCGTCTACAAGGAGGCCCTGGCGCTGTAGTACTATGCCCCGGGATGCATGCAGCGATCG
>Ga0214471_10002437_pt1 | contig 14596 bp, 8 predicted proteins | sample RVTome_5_FD_207665 | JGI IMG/M metagenome (GOLD analysis project Ga0214471, IMG submission 207665) | Soil microbial communities from uranium-contaminated site in the Upper Colorado River Basin, Wyoming, United States - RVT142D155 | ecosystem: Environmental > Terrestrial > Soil > Contaminated >... | reverse complement strand
TGACTCCAAAAGGCTGTTCCCCAGGCTGAATTGAGTTTTTCCAGCGTGCCATAACGAACTCGCAGCCAGTTCTGAAAACTGGCCTGGCAATTGGGGCAATAACAGCGACCATTCAGTTCGTTGTCAATTTGCCAGCCAATCACAGCCGGATGATCCGCGTAGTGATTCGCCATGGCGCGTGTGATCATGCGACCGCGCTCTCGATAACCGGCATGGGTGGGACAAAACTCACAACGATTGCCGTAGGTCAGGCGATGGCCATGTTCCTTGACCTTGTATGCATCTGGCAGCATTGCCATCACCCAGGGAGGCGCGGAGGCAGTGGGTGTGCCGAGAATTACTTGAATACCATGTTGATGCAGGATTGCCATGGCCCGATCCAGCCAATCGAAATCGAAGCATCCGGGGTGAGGTTCCAGGAAACTCCACGCAAATTCTGCAAGGCGCACCACGTTGATGCCAGCCTCTGCCATCAGATGGGCGTCTTCCGGCCAGCGTTCCTCGGGCCATTGTTCGGGATAATAGTCAACGCCAAAGTAAAACATAATTCTCCTCAATGTAAATTATGGCTGACGCCGGGAGTGCGCCGCACCAGGTTAAACGGTGGGCTTATAGAAAATTGGTGTGGCGCACCCTTATATCTCCAACTCGCTAGAATTCACCTTCGATTCTTATTCGCGCTGCCTGCGAGGGGTCATCCTGACTGGCGAGTGGTTTGAGTTTGAACGCGAAACGATAGATGCTGGGGTAAATAAGGAATTCTGGATGCACTTGAGAAAACCAGCCGTCATCCCCACCCACGCCCATGTGAACCGCATCCAGGTGCAGGATGATTTCGTCGCGTGGCTGCAGAGCAACAATGTGTTTGGCCTCGGCCAGGTCGCGGATCGAATAATGCAGGGCGTCAAAGTGCAGGTCGTCCAAGCCAATAACCATCAATCCAGCACCGTCGCTATCGGACAGCGCCAACCAGCGGACGTCTTCCTTCCCTCCGCATTCGCTGGGATAGACATAGGGCGTGAACTGTTCAGACACTGTACTCTGGTAGTGCCCAACCGCCGCGCCGAGTTTGCGATCGATGTAGTTCTCGTGCGGTCCGCGTCCAAACCAGGTCAGGGTTTCCAGCGCGCCAGGCAGGTTTAACTCCACGCCCACCCGCGGAACAAAAAACTTCCACCTGTAGCTTCCCAGCCACTCAGCAGGCAACCACTGCATGACCGCTGGCGGCACGAGGGGCGGGCGTTCATCGATTGTCACCGTGTTGGTGATAGAAATTTCACCATTGCCAATGACATGGTAGGTAATTTCACTATCGATCCCTTCCTGCTGATCTGGGGCACACAGCCGGGAATGAACGCGCACCGCAACCGTTTTCGGATTGATCTGAACTGCTTCGAACGACTCTAAAGTGCGTTCCAGTCTGTCCAATCCAGCCGCGCGCCATTTGTGTATCGGAGCTGGGGGATTGCCCATCAACAAGTCGATGTCCGTCGGAGCACGGTAGTAGTTCTCGCGTGGGCCGCACTTGATGAGTTCCTGTCCATGAACGCGGTAGGTTATGATCATCCCTTCGGTTTTATTGAATACCACCTGGAAATCTGGGCCTGTGACGGTTACCTGATGATCTTCTTCCAGCAGGGATAGATCCGGCAGTGCGGAAAGTGGGATCATTGTTTTGGGTGCTATAGGGAACAGCAGTGGGAATTGCTCCCATGCCACCTCATGTTCCTTGGGTGCCCACGCCACATTCTCCGCCAGGAGGAAGCGAATCTTGAGATGATATTCAGCACCCGGCTGGAGTACTTCAGGCTTCTGGAAAGGTATCAACAATTCCCCTTCTTCTCCCGCCACAATCTCGAGCGGAGGCAGGCTTCCGATCTGGATAGGGTGGCCATCCTCGGTGAGTTCCCAGGCAATCTCTAGGTGGCTAAGACTCAAAGTGTGATATTTATTCCAGACGGTAAAACGCCCGGCAAGAACATCTGCGGCGCGGATTCCCACGGGGGCCTGCACTTTCTTCACTTCGAAAGCACCAGGATGTGGTATCAGGTCTGGCCCGACGATGCCGTTGCAGCACATCTGAGGATCTTCGTTAGGTTGGTGGTAATTGAAATCCCCGCCAAAGTCGCCGCCGTAGCCCCAATATTTCTGACCTTTCTCATTAGTAGCCAGCAGGGCCTTATCGTTCCAATCCCAGATGCAGCCTCCCTGGAAGCGCGGGAAGGCATCCACCATATCCCAAAACTTGAAGAAATTGCCTGTGCTGTTGCCTTTCGCATAAGCATATTCACACATGACGACTGGACGTTTTTCGTTCACATCCGCCAGCACCTGCTTGATCATATCGAGATTGGGATACATCACCGAGTAGACATCGCTCACCTGCGGCCCGGGACGACCGCTCTCGTAGTGCAGCAGGCGGGTGGGATCATACGCCCGGATCCAGGCGGCCATCGCGGCGTGGTTCGTACCGCAGCCTGACTCGTTTCCCAGCGACCAGAACAGTACAGAGGGGTGATTCTTGTCGCGCAACACCATGCGCGTGGCACGTTCCATGTAGGCATGCAGCCAGAGCGGATCGTTACTCAGGTCATCCCAGACACCGTGCGTTTCGATATCGGCCTCATCGATCAAATAAATCCCATATTCGTCGCACAACTCGTACCAGAAAGGGTGATCGGGATAGTGGCTGGTACGCACCGCATTGAAATTTAACTGCTTCATCAATTTGATTTCGGCACGCATATCGTCTACTGTGAGCGCCCGTCCACGTTCGGGATGATGCTCATGGCGGTCCACACCGCGCAACACCAGGCGTTTGCCATTGAGAAGAATGAGGCTGTCTTTGATCTCCACCTGGCGGAAGCCCACGCGGCAGCTCTCGAAATCCACTGCCGTGCCCTGGGGATCCTTCAGGGTCAGCACCAGGCGATAAAGATAGGGCGTTTCAGCAGTCCATTTTTGCGGATTCGCAACCGGCTGCGAAATGACCGCGCGCCCCATTTTGATACCCCTCTGGTGGAGCCTCCGGTCATTGAATTGAGCGGAAAGCGGGGTGGAGAAAACAGGTGTTCCCACGGCATCATACAGCATCGCTTCGACAGACCAGTCGGATAATCCCGGCACAGTGCTACTCTGGGCTTCGATGTAGAGGGTAGCGTCTTCATAACGATTGTCCAACATCGTGCGCACGATGTAATCTTCCAGGGCAACGCGCGGTTTGCTATACAGAATTACATCCCGTTGGACGCCGCTCAACAGCCACATATCCTGGTCTTCGAGGTATGACCCATCGCAATATCGCATCACCTGTACGGCAATGGTATTCTGGCCCGCGCGGATGTATGGTGTCACATCGAACTCGGCAGGCAGGCGGCTATCCTGGCTGTAGCCCACTTCATTCCCATTGACCCACAGATAGAAGGCGGAATCGACCGACTCGAAAAGCAAGTAAATGTTGCGCCCCAGCCAGGATGGCTCGAGGGTGAATACATGGCGGTAACAGCCCGTGGGATTTTCCTTTGGCACGAAGGGGGGATTTGGTGGAAATGGATAGGCTACGTTGGTGTAAATGGGGATGTCGTTGAATCCCTGTAACTGCCAGTTGCCTGGAACCGTGATATCTGCCCAGTCTGAGATATCGAAGCTTTCGGCTTGGAAACCGGCCGGAACTTCTTCGGGACAGGAGACAAGATGAAATTTCCATATCCCGTTCAAGATTTGCATATAGGGAGAACTCTTCCGGTCACAGGTGAGTGCCAATTCGCCATTTGGGTACGCGCCCAAAGGTACATGACCGGGTCGCTTGTTCCTACCCGTGATTAAAGGATTTTCCCAGTCTCTTAAAGGTTTCATCATGGTGAACTATCCTCCTCTGCCAGTGTCTTGAGGAATGCCTGGGCTTCTTCAGGATTTCGGAAGTCTGAGGCAGACACTGGCTGAATCACAAACAAAAACCCTCGTCCACCCAGGTTCTTGACGATGGTTCGCGCTCCTTCCGGACTGACGAACACCTGGCAAAGCTTGCCGCCGCCCCGAATGCGTTTCAGTAAAGGTAACCACTCTTGAGGGGGCGGTTGTCCGTCCCCTGGAATCCATTGGATGCCGCGCAACCGCCCAATGGAAAGCAGCAAGTCCAAGTGACGAATTTGTCCCTTGCCATCCAGGTGATAGAAGCCGTGATCCAGGTGATCGCAACAAGCGGTCAGGTCAGGGAGCACGAAACGCTCGAACATGGTGGGAGAGATCATATAAGCGAAATCAGACTGCATCATATAGGTCTTACCGCTTGACCAGATTGGCGTCCAACAGCTCGTACCCCGGCAGGCGGGACGGATGATGGCATCCAATTCATCGTAGTAGCGAAGCCATAATTGGGTGACAGCGCGGGTTAACCTGTCCACTTCCTCAGGGCAGTCAACCAAATCGAACAACAATTCCTGAGTTCCGCGAAAAGAGGCCAGGATGTCGAGATTGCCACCCAGGTCGGTGTGCGAAACGGCCAGCTTCCCGCCGTAGCGCTCCGTAAGAGCCGAGGTCAGTTCTTTTACCCGCAACCACCAGATATTGGCTGCATCGTAGGTTAAGTGCAAATCCTCGAGGCGGACCTCCCCTGGTGGCGAAAACCACACAGTTTCGGATGAGTCATATACGCTGTGAACGTTGGCGCCCAAAAAGCCGGCAACAATCCCCGGTCCAAAGTTGAGCCAGTGCCAGGGGAAAGCATCCCCGTAGAAATGCGTGGCAGCGAACAATGGCTCGAAACGGTCAAGGATGTCGTCTGCGGGCATATCCAGGGGATAATTGCTCCAATACGAATGGAGGGGCGGCGGGAATTTTTCAGGCGCGATCGGATCAGTCACCGCCAGATAGACCAGCGGACGATTAAGTTCCCCTGCCCACCAGGCCATTGTATCCAGTTCCACACGATCCCAATCTTCATTGGTGAAGTTGATTTTCATCTTCAACTGAATTTTCCGGATTTTTCTCGTTATTATTTTCTCAACGACAACTTATACAAATTCCCGGAAGCTGGCAAGAGGCGAAAATTTTCCTCCAGGCCAGGATATTTTTGATTTGTAAATATTGGGCGTCCTTCCTGCAAATAGCCTTTCAATTCGGCGACGAGGGTAGCCGCGACCTTCCCATCATTCCCGCTCGGCATGGCTTCAAGGAAGAGCGTGTTCGTCATACCCCTCTCAACGTGCGCGAGGTAGGCCGTCGCAAACAGTGCCCGCCAATCCAGGACGAACACGGCGTTATCGGCCATGCCTGCCAGGTGCATTTGGGCTACCAGGCGCGGCTCTTTGAGATTCTTAACTGGGAAAGGATAGTCTTCGGTAACGAAATTGGCCACTCCATCTCGGATCGCCCGCCAACGTGTGGCCGCGGTAGGTTGCACAACCATCGTAACGAAGAACAGCACTGTGAGCAGGTAAAGCAGCTGGTAGCCGCGGCCTGGAACAGGTTCCACATAGCGATGAACCCAATTCAGCACGAACCCCATCCCGGTACCCGCAGCAACCGCCAGGGGGATGTACAGCGAGAGATAAAAGATATTTTTATCCTCAACCCGGTAGTTAAGGAGAAGAAACGCCGAAAGGAGGAAGTCCAGAGGGTAAAAAGTTCCGCGGAGGGGATGGGTGATCAACATGACCATTAATCCGACAAGCGCGAGCCCGAGCACCAACGGTGGAAATTCAATTTTTGCCAGCCGGTCGCTGAAAATTTCCAGCTCTTTCTTAAAGGAAAAATCATCATCTTCAGGAAATAGAGCCCCTCCCCACTGGGCGCTGAAAACGGTCATTTTCAGGCGCTTGAAAGGCGAATCGAAATCATCTGGCTGCAAGTTCCAAAAAACCCGCGAGGGTTCGAGCGTTGTGCGGATAAAGCTGGTCGGGGGGTTGAGCCGGTCTGAGATGAGAAAAGCAGCCAGGAATATCGCCAGACCCACGATCGCGCCTAAAAAACCGGCGGAAAGCGAGCGGAACCATTCGGAACGGGAGGCGTGTTGCCACCATAAAGTCCACAAAATGAGAGCTATTGCGGGAGGCGCAACTAGCCAAATGGAGGCATGTACTCCTAATCCGATTCCGGCCAGAAGAGCAGCCGCCAGGAGAGAAAGGTTATGTTTTCCGGGTTCGGTCTGCCAGCGAAACAATAGCAGCAGGACCGCCACCAAAAGGGCCATGCCCGGCGTGTATACTTCCGCGATGACGGCCTGCGACCAGAACGTGTACGAGATTCCAAGCGTCGCGCCGCCCAAGGCGGCTCCGATCTGGCTGCTCGTGAAATAGCGTGCCAGCAGGTATACCCCACCCACAGTAACCGCTGCGCATACGGCTGAAAGAAGGCTGATACGCCAGGCAGGACTATTGATCGGCAGAAAACCGAGCAGCCGCCCCAGGAACAGGTAGATTGGGTAACCTGTGGAATGGGTGACCCCCAGCGTATAAGCCAGGCACTGGAATTCTGCGCTGTCGCTATATAGAATATCAGGGGCGAGCGTGCGCACATAAGCAGCCAGGGCAAGGATGGTGAGCATCAGCGCGACCAGGAAATCTTTCTTTTCGGGCTCCTGGACAGATTGGGGCAGTTTCATATTGGCTTCCTGGCAGAGTCCGGTGAAGGCAAACAAAATCACCCAGTCACCGCCCTGGTGGCTTCAGCGATCATCAGTCGAAAATGGGCGCAAACGCACGCAATAACGGATCTCCTCTGACCGGAGACGGTACTTTTCCAACCGTCCTGGGCCGCAACTGGCGCTGCCCAGTCCTGACTGCCCATAATCGAGGTGGAGGATAATTTCCGGGCGACGCACCAGTTCATAGGGATGCCGGGCAGACGTCAGGTCTTCGGGGGTGAAATGGTGGGCGCTCACTTCCAGCAACTGGTCTGCGCTCGCATGTAAGCCTGTGCCATCCGTATTTGTTAACGTGACCCAGCGGACATCGGTCTTATTGCCATTTTCCTCGGGGACAACATAGGGCACATATTGTTCATCCACAGTGCCGCGATAAACACCCACTTGCGCGCCCTCTTTGCGATCCACGTAAGTCTCGTGCGGGCCGCGCCCATACCAGGCGAACTGCTCATACCCCTCCGGCAGGTGAAGTTGCAGCCCGATGCGAGGTAAGAAAGGCATTCCTTCGCCTGGGGACACATGGGTTTCCACGCATACTTCTCCATTGCCAAGAATGGTGTACACGTAATCACAGTCGAAGCATGCCGGAGGCTTCGGCGGCGCATCGAGCTCCAGTTTGCCAGACGCGACGATTTCTTTGAGGGAATCTGGCACTGGCATCTGCCTCTGAAGATAAAGATCGTAAATGCCTTTCATCAAGTCAAACAAGCGGTTTTCTGCTGCGGACTGTTGAACCAGGCCTTTGATCCTGGCCTCTTTTGTATCGCCTGGCAGAACCTCATACGGCACAGATAGGCGAGCACAAAGGGCTGTGAGCAAATCTTCATCCAGGAGCCTGTTCACGCTCATCGCAAGCTCGTGCAGTATCTCCTCGCGCGTTGGCGGCGCGGGCAATTTGGCACCCGGGCGCAGCGCCACGACTGACTTGACGGTGATCTGCACAACCTGTGGCTTGGGTTGAGTAACGGATAATTGCGAGACGCATTCTTCGAGTTGATCAAGACCGACCTCTCGCCAGCGGATAGCGGCTCGCTCGTCGCCCCAGGTGTTGAGATCGTTTTCGGTGGGCGCGCGCCAGAAATTGATTTTTGGTCCGCGTTGAATCAGTTCGATTTCCTTGTAACGCCATGAAGCAATCGTTCCGGCCTGCTTGTCGAAAACCAACCGGAAATCCTCGCCGTTCACCTCCGCCTTATCTTGGGTCTCTGTCAATTTCAGGGCTGGTAAGTCATTCTCGGGAGTCATGGGAGTTTCACGTACATCCCACGGAACCTTGAACTGTTCCCAGGCAACCTCGTGACCTTTTTCGGCCCAGGGGGTCTTTTCAGCCAGGGAGAAGCTCAACGTCAGCCAATATTCGGCGTCTGGCTCTAATTCCGGTTTTTCGAATGGTACGGTAATGATCTCGCGTTCTGCGGGTGGGGTACGCAGCCTGGGCAAATGCCCGGTTTGCAGGATGTGCTCACCAGAAGTCAGCTTCCAGGAAAGATCCAACCCGCTCAGGTCGGAGAAGAAATAACGATTCGTCACCGCGGCTTTCCCGGCCAGAAGATCAACGGCATCCACCCGCACAGCCTGGTAAACCTTCTTCACCTCCCACATGGCCGGGTGAAGTGAGCGGTCCGGAAAAACGATGCCGTTACAGCAAAAGCTAAAGCTGCTAGGCTCATCGCCGAAATCGCCGCCATAGGCATACCACTCTTTCCCCTCTGCGGTCACCTGCCGGATGCCCTGGTCGACCCAATCCCAGATGAAACCGCCGCGCAGGCGCGGATGAGACTCGATCACTTCCCAGTATTCCTTCAGGTTGCCGGGGCTGTTGCCCATGGCATGGGCATATTCGCACATGATAAACGGACGCATCTCGCCCGGTTCCTGCCCGGCCCTGGCCAAGGCATCCAGCTTGGGATACATCGTGCTGAGAATATCCAGATAACCGGCTTTGCCACCCGCATCGTAAAACACCGGCCGGCTGGGGTCATATTGATGGATCCAATCCGCCATGGCGGCGTGGTTGGGGCCTTCACCAGATTCGTTGCCAAGCGACCAGATAATAATCGACGGATGATTTTTATCCCGCTCGACCATGCGGCTGCCGCGTTCCACGAAAGCCAACTCCCACTCGGGGTCTTTGGTGAACTTATCCCACAGACCATGCGATTCGACGTTGGCTTCATCGATCAGGTACATGCCATACTGGTCACACAGGTCATACCAGCGGGTATCGTCAGGGTAGTGACAGGTACGCACGGCGTTGATGTTGAAGCGCTTCATCAGCAAAAGATCTTCGATCATCGACTCGACGGTGACAGCGTGACCGCGCACCGGGTCATGCTCATGACGATTGACCCCGCGGAAATAGATCGGGGTGCCATTGACCAGCACTTTTCCATCCTTGATTTCCACGGCGCGGAAGCCGACCTGACATTGCTCCACTTCGAGCAGGTTGCCCTCGTCATCTTTGAGTTTGATAGCCAGGCGATACAGGTTAGGGTGCTCTTCATCCCATTTCTTCGGCTGAGCAACAGCTCCCGCCAGTTCCAGGATGACTTCCTCCCCGGCGTTAACCTGGGCCCGGGCAGTCATGTTCCATCCCACGGGTTGGGATTCCGCATCGAACAGGCTGGCTTCCACCTGGTAACCAGTGACAGCCGTTGCCGTGTAGTTTTTCAAATGGACGCGCAGCTTGAGGACGGCATCGCGGTATTGGGCATCCAGTTCTGGCCTCGCCCAAAAATCGCGAATGTGCACGCCGGGAGTGGAGAACAAGTACACATCGCGGAAGATACCGCTCAGGAACCACATATCCTGGTCTTCCAGGAAGGAACCATCTGACCAGCGGTAGACGCGCACCGCCAGGGAATTTTCACCAGTGTGGATGTAGGGAGTCAGATCGAATTCGGCGGGCAGGCGGCTGTCCTGGCTGTAACCAACCTGTTCCCCGTTCACCCACAAATAGAAAGCCGAATCAACACCATCGAAGACAATAAACACCTGCCGGCCCTGCCAGTCATCGGGAACGGTAAAGTTGGTACGATAGGATCCGGTCTCGTTGGTATCTTCCTGCACATGGGGAGGATTACTCTTATCAAATGCATAATCCGGGTTTACATAACGCGGAATACCATATCCCAATATCTGCCAGTTGCTGGGTACAGGGATACTATCCCACCCATGCGAGTCAAAATCCAAAAGGTAGAAATCTTCAGGCGCGGCGGCAGGGGTGGGCGCAAAATGGAACTGCCAGTTGCCATTTAATAATTTGAAATATGGCGAGTTATTTCGCTCCCCTGCCAGGGCCGTGGCTACATCTGCGTACGGCGATAGAGTAGCATGGGCGGGTTGTTTGTTGCGACCCACGACCTGGGGATTTTCCCAATCTTTAGGTTGCATAGTAGTCAAATCGCCTCCATCAGCATAAAAGTTTTCGAGCGAATGAAAGCCTGGCGAAAGATAAGACCGCCAGACTTGGAATTGTAGATTACCAAACGAAAAGCAAAAACTTTAAAGGGAAGCTTTGACGGCCCCAACCAGGGAGAGTTCCCGGGCGAAGTGGCACTTGGCGTAATGGCCCGGGGTGATTTCTTCCAACACAGGTTCCACCTGGGAGCAAATCTCCTTGGCATATTTGCAGCGCGGGTGAAAATAACAGCCTGTGGGTGGATTAGCAGGGTTGGCAACTTCGCCTGTGAGCAGGATGCGTTTTTCCCTCGGCCGCGGATCCGGGCGCGGGATGGCCGACATGAGCGCTTCGGTATAGGGGTGCATGGGATGGCTGAAAAGCTCGGCAGTCGAGGCCAGTTCAACGATCTTACCAACATACATGACGGCCACCCGGTCACTGATATGGGCGACCACACTCAGGTCGTGAGCCACGAACAGGTAGGTCAGCCCCATTTTCTCCTGTAATTCCTTGAGTAGATTAAGAATCTGCGCCTGCACCGAAACGTCCAGCGCTGAGACCGGTTCGTCACAGACCACAAAGGTAGGGGCGGGGGCCAGGGCGCGTGCCAGCCCGATGCGCTGGCGCTGTCCACCGCTGAAGGCATGCGGATAACGTCGCATGTATTCGGGCCGCAAGCCAACCAGAGTCAGCGTGTGAGCCACGATCTCCTCAATTTCCTTCCCCTGCGCAATCCCCATTGCTCGCAGAGGTGCCCCCACGATTTCCTGCAGGGTCATACGAGGATTTAAAGAAGCATATGGGTCCTGAAAGATCATTCGGATACTGCGACGTACGATTCGGATTTTCTCATCATCCAATTTGGCAATGTCAATGCGCCCTAAAACCGGGTCGCGATAATTTACCTGTCCATCGGTGGGATCGACAGCGCGCAGAACGCACCTTCCTGTGGTTGTTTTCCCACAACCGCTCTCTCCCACCAGGCTCAAAGTCTCTCCTTCTTTGACATGGAAATTTACATCATCAACCGCCTTCACATTCCCGACAATCTGCCTCAAAAAACCGCGTCGAATCGGAAAGTACTTTTTCAATCTCTTTACTTCCAGCAAGGGTTCCGAGGAGCCTAATTCGACAGCGCTTGGATTTGTTTGATTCCCTTGAACAGTCATAGAGGATATCCTTGTGTTGGTCCGGATTTTGGCTACCTAGGAGGTAGTTTCAGTATAAAGGTGGCACCGAACATAATGCCCGGGTTCGGCCATTACATATTTCGGCTCCACTTTGTCGCAAAGGTCCGGAATGAAGGCAGGGCAGCGGGGGGCAAATGGGCAACCGGTTAATCGCGCATACGGATCTGGCACCATGCCCTTGATCGTCTGCAAGCGCCGGCTTCGATCGGTATGGGTGATGGTCTCGTTCAGTTGAGGAATGGAGGCCAACAGCCCGCGCGTATAAGGGTGCAGCGGATTGAGGAAGATCGTTTTGACATCCGTTTGTTCGACAATTTTGCCAAGATACATCACAACCACTTCCTGGGCCATCTCGGCTACCACTCCCAGATTATGGGTGATATACATAATTGCCATTCCGAAGTCGTCTTGGAGTGCTCGCATGAGGTCCAGGATCTGCGCTTCAGTAGTCACATCCAGGGCGGTGGTTGGCTCGTCGGCAATCAGCAGGCTGGGCCGACAACTGAGCGCCATGGCAATTACCGCGCGCTGGCGCATGCCGCCACTCAACTGGAAGGGGTAATCGTCAATGACCTGCTGCGGCCTGGACATTTTGACGCGTGCCAGCATGTCGATGGCTTGTTCACGAGCTTCCTGCTTGGAAACATTTTGGTGCAGGATGATGGATTCTATGATCTGCTGGCCGATCGTGCGAACCGGGATCATGGCAGTCATGGGCTCCTGGAATACCATAGAGATATGGTTCCCCCGGATATCACGGATCTCCCTGCCCTGCGGACTCAGGGCAGCGATATCGATCACGTCTACCATCCCGGTCGTGCCATTTCGCTGGACAGGCTTATAAAACAACATTTGTCCCCCCTCGATCTTGCCCGGCGGTGGCACCAGTTGGAGCAGGGAGAGCGAGGTGATGCTTTTGCCGCAGCCGCTTTCGCCTACCACGCCCAACGTCCGGCCGCGCCGTATGGTCAAGTCAACACCCTCTACGGCATGTACCACCCCCTCCGCCAGGTGAAAGTAGGTTCGCAGGTCCTTGATCTCTACAAGGGTATCGGTTTGTGCCATAAGGGCCTCTATCCGGTTACGTAGGGGTCTGCAGCGTCGCGCAGGCCATCGCCCAGGAAGTTAAACATGAGCACTGCCACAATGACAAACGCCACCGGCCAAAGCAGCCAAGGAGTCTGTGCAATGGTCTGGAGGTTCTGCGCCTCCTGGAGCATAACACCCCATGAAATGGTGGGAGGGCGCAACCCGACTCCCAGGAAGCTGAGAGCCGTCTCACCCAGGATCATATTTGGGATAGCCAGGGTCAGCGAGACGATAATGTAGCTGGTAAAGCCGGGCAGCATGTAGCGTGTGATGATCTGCCCCTCGGATTCGCCATCCAGTCTCGCCGCCATGACATAATCCTCCTCGCGCAGGCTGAGCAGTTTGCCGCGCACGACGCGCGCCAGGATGGTCCAGCCAAAGATGGAGAGGATGATGGTCACGTAGAAATAGGTTTTTAACTGCGGCCAATCCTGGGGCAGGGCGGCCGCCAGGGACATCCACAAGGGAATGGTGGGCAACGCCAAAAGTACATCAATGACGCGCATGATGATCTCGTCCGCCAGTCCGCCGAAGAAACCTGCTATGCCACCGAGCAACAACCCCACAAAGAAGGACAGGAAAACACCGAGCAAGCCAACGGTCAGCGAGATGCGCGCACCGAAAAAGATGCGCGAGAGCATGTCATGGCCCAGGGTATCACTGCCCAGGATGAAAAGTGGCACGAATTCGTCGGGTTCCGTTCGCACCCCAAAGAGATGAATATTACCCGGGAGCAATCCCCACATCTTATATTCATCTCCCCTTGCAAATAACACGATCGGGTGGCGCTTAGACGCTGTGTTCTCTTGGTATATCGGTCGTAAAGTTACCGGATCGCGCGCCCGCTCAAGCCCATAGACGAACGGCAGGTGGAGTTTGCCCTCTGCATCGACCACACGCACGTTGACGGGCGCCAACGTACTATAATCCTTGAAGCGCTTTTGAGGGTCATAGGGAGAAATGAACTCGGCGAAAATGACGATGATGTAGAAGATGCCCAGCACGACCATGGCGATCTGTGCCAGTTTGTGCCGGCGGAACTTCCACCAGACCAGTTGCCACTGCCCGGCGCGATAGAAGCTTTCATCCTGCTCATGCGCCGCGGCCCCCGGCGGACTCTTTTTCGCAAGATCCCACCACTTGCGCTTGGGGGTAATCGGATTTGCTGTGCTCATGCGGCCTCCATGGCTCCAAAGCGGATGCGTGGATCGATCGCAGCCAGCAGCAGGTCTGATAACAGGCTGCCCAGCGAGTATAAAACTCCAAGGATCAAGATATAGGCGCCGGCGGTATACATATCCTGCTGGAGCAGCGCACGCCATAAGACCGGCCCGGCGGTGTTGAGATTCATCACGATCTCAACCACTGTGCCTCCCGAAAACAACCACGCCAGTAAGTACGTGGTCTGGCTGATGATCGGGTTTATGGCAATGCGCACCGGGTATTGCATGATCACCTGGTATTCTGAAAGGCCCTTGGAACGCGCTACGGTGACGTATTGTTTGCGCAGCTCGTCCAGCATGGTGGCGCGCAGGGTGCGGATAATATTTGCCATCCCTGCGATGGCCAGGATGATCACCGGCAGCCAGAGATGCTTTAGCAGGTCTACGAACTTTGCCCAGCTCATGGGCTGCGGCTCGAATTCCGGTGAGTACAAGCCCCCAACTCTAATGCCCAGGATGGCATAGCTGATATACATCAGCACCAGAGCCAACAGGAACCCCGGCGTTGCCAGGCCGATAAAACCGATAAACGTGAAAAAATAGTCGGCGAACGAGTATTGTTTGACCGCTACATAGATGCCGACCGGGATCGCAAGGCCCCAGGAGACCAAGAAAGCCAGGAAGGCGATAAAGAAGGTCATGCCCATACGGCTTAACAGGACATCATTGACCGGCCGCTGCCAGAGGAACGAATACCCAAAATCCAGGCGAGTGACGATATTCCCGATCCAGCGGAAATATTGAACGTACATGGGCTGGTCAAGGCCATATAAATTGGTCAGCAGTTGAATCTGAGCCTCATCCACCGTTGCGCCGGTGGCGCGCAAACGGTTGATTTGTTCGGTCAGGAAATCCCCTGGTGGCAGTTGGATAATGATGAAAGCCAGGATCGAGACCAGAAAAATCTGCGGGATCATCCTGGCCAGGCGCCCAATGATGTAATTAAGCATAAGAGAATCACCTCCTGATCAAGTAATCCAAGAAGCCACTATCAAAAAACTACGGTTATGTCACCCTGAAGGAGCGTTCCCTGCGACTGAAGGGTCTC
>Ga0214471_10002436_pt1 | contig 14596 bp, 16 predicted proteins | sample RVTome_5_FD_207665 | JGI IMG/M metagenome (GOLD analysis project Ga0214471, IMG submission 207665) | Soil microbial communities from uranium-contaminated site in the Upper Colorado River Basin, Wyoming, United States - RVT142D155 | ecosystem: Environmental > Terrestrial > Soil > Contaminated >... | reverse complement strand
GGCAGCTCGCCAAGCCGGGTCCCGAGGAGCCGGACCCCGAGGAGGTGCACGAGGTCGCCGTCGACTACCGGTGCACCGTGTGCGGCCTCAGGCTGACGGTCACCCACGCCCAGGAGGGCGAGGCCGCAGCGCCCCGGCATTGCCGGGAGGACATGGTCGAAATAACACGCGTGTAGTTTTCCCCAGGTGTGGACAGCTCCGGGGACAACTACACAGTTGTGATTCAGGTGAAGGGGCGACTGCGGCTGCGATCCCCACGAACGCCGGCGTCCCGAGATCGGCGAGCACGTCGGGACTCCGCCGCTTCGGAAGCGTCAGCGGAAGTTGAGCGTCATGGCGAACCCGACCGCGATCCCCGCCAGGCCCCCGAGCAGGTACTTGTTCGAAGTCCCTCCCGGGAGCAGCCCGATGTAGTTCGTCACGATGACGAGGATGCCGAGGCCCATGAGCCCGAACATGAGGACGATGTACCACGTCGGCGACGGGCCCTTCGCCTTGATCGGATCGGGCTTCGCCGGCGGCGTTGGCCGTTTGCTGGCCTTCTTGCGGCCTTTCGACACAGGCATGGGCCCGTAGGGTAGTGGCCGCTCACTCCGGCGCCAGAAGCCGCCACGGGATGCGGCCACGGACGCCGACGGTATCCTCGGCAAGCAGCGCCAATCCCCGGTCGGAGGACGCCGTGAAGGTCCTGGTCGTCGACAACTACGACTCGTTCACGTTCAACCTCGTGCAGTATCTCGGCGAGTTGGGTGCCGATCCGACCGTCGTGCGCAACGATGCCCTCGCTCCAACGGACGCCATCGGGGCCGGCTACGACCGGCTCGTGATATCACCGGGCCCCGGAAGGCCGGAAGACGCCGGGTACTCGGTCGAGTACGTTCGCACGCTCGGCACCCGGATGCCCACGCTCGGGGTGTGCCTCGGTCATCAGGCGATCGCGGTCGCCTTCGGGGGCCGGGTAGGCCTCGCCCCGGAGCCGCGCCACGGCAAGACGTCGGACATCACCCACGACGGCAAGGGCGTCTTCACAGGGCTCGCCAACCCGTTCGTCGCCACCCGGTACCACTCACTGACCTCGGTCGACCTGCCGGAGGACTTGGAGGTGTGCGCCCACAGCGAGGACGGGGTCGTCCAGGGGATCCGGCACAGGCGCCTCCCGATCTCGGGTGTCCAGTTCCATCCGGAGAGCGTCATGACCACCGAAGGAATGGCGCTTCTCAAGAACTTCCTCGGCCAGCCGGCCTGACCTCGCCGGCCTCAGTCGGGCAGCCGCAGCCGCCCCTCGTCCGACTCCTCCACGAGTCCGTCGGCGATCAACCCGTCGAGTGCCTCCCCCAACTCGTCCGGTGAGAAGCCGGTCGCTCCGGCCAGCTGATCGAACGTCGACTCGGCCATGGCGAGTCGACGGATGACGGCGCCGCGGACCTGGCGCTTCGAGCCCTCGAAGCGCGCTTGAGCCTTCGGCGGCTGGTACACGTCCGGCCCGGCGCACCAGGCGTCCACCGGGCACGACGAGCAGGCCGGGTCGCGCGGCCTGCAGACGGCGGCACCGAGGTCCATGACTGCCTGGTTCCAGCGAGAGGCGTCGTCGTCCATCGATTCCTCGGCGGCGCGTTCGAGCGCCGCCCCGTCGAGACGCTCGCCGTGCCAGCGGCTCAGGACTCTCCGCAGGTTGGTGTCGATGGCGGCGACTCGCTCTCCGTAGGCGAAGGCGGCCACGGCCCGCCCCGTGTACTCGCCGATGCCCGGGAGCCGCGCCAGCCCCTCGGCGTCGGCGGGCCACCCCTCCGAGACGACGATCCGAGCCGCCTCTTGCAGCCGCTTCGCCCTGGCGTTGTAGCCGAGTCCGCTCCACGCCCTGAGCACGTCGGCGAGCGGGGCCGCCGCCAGGTCGCCGACCGTCGGGAAAGCTGCCATGAACAGCTCCCAGTGGGCGACGACCCGTGTGATCTGGGTCTGCTGCGACATGACCTCGGCCACGAGGATGGGGTATGGGTCGGTGGTGGAGCGCCATGGCAGGGGGCGTCGCTGAACGGCGTACCAGGCGAGCAGGGCTTCGTTGCGGTCCTCGGCGACGGAACCCAAGGTCACTCGTCCGGTGGCTCCTCGACCACACCGATGCGCACCCTGACCGTGCTGCCGTCGTCGACGTCCGTGCCGACGGCGGGGTCCTGCTCGGCGACGAGGCCCTCGAGGCCGGAGTCGGGGTCGACGACGACATCCTCGACACGCTCGATCTCGAGCCCGCGGTCCTCGAGGGCGGCCTCGGCCTCCTCGAGCGAGAGGCCGATCAGGTTCGGCACGGTGACCTGCCTCACGTCGCCGAGCCGCACCGTGATCTCGCTGCCCGCCGAGACCTCGGTCCCAGATTCCGGGTTCTGTTGGGCGACGAGGCCGTCGAGCCCGCTGTCTGCCGACACCTCCACCGTGTCGTCCGACACGACGAGGATCAGGCCCAGCTCCTCAGCGGCGTCGTGCGCTTCGTCCTCGGTCAAGCCGATGAGATTGGGCGCCGCGAATGGCTCTGGGCCAGTCGACACGAAGACGGTGATCGACTCGCCTCTTGGGACGAGCCTCCCGGCGGTCGGGTCCGTCCGCACCACGAACCCCGGCAGAACCTCTTCGCTGAACTCCTCCTCGATGAGGATGTCGTCCGGCTCGAAGCCGGCCCTACGCAATTCCTCGATGGCGGCGTCGCGCGCCTGGTTGGTGACGTCCGGCATCTCGATGGCGAAGGGTCCCTCCGACACGACGATGTCGACCACCGTTCCAGGGGGCGCCTCGGTCCCCGGTCGCGGCGTCTGGTCGATGACGATCCCCTCCGGGACCGTGTCGTCGAGTCGCGTCTCGATCTCGCCGACCTCGAAGCCCTGCGCTTCGATCAGGTCGATGGCATCCTCCAGGGTGACGTCGATGACGTTGGGGATGCCGAACTGCTCCGGACCGGACGAGATGACGACGACGACGAACGTCTCCGGATCGACTTGGGTGCCGGCGGCGGGCTCGGTGGCGATCACGAAGTCCTCCGGGACGGTCTCGCTCGGCTCGCGGCGCTGCTGCACCTTCAGGTCGCGCGCCTGGAGCTCGTCGAATGCGTCCTGGAAGGCCCGCCCCTCGAGGTTCGGAACGGTGACCTGCTCGACGGGATCGTCGCCGTCGGCGAGCAGCTGGGCGAGGATGACGAGACCGCCGACGAGGGCGGCGAGCAGCAGGACGATGGCGACGACATACGGCGCGTTGCTGCGCTGCTGGGGTGGCGTGCCGTCGTAGCCGCCGGTGTGGATGATCTCGCCCGAGGGGATCGCGGCGGGGACGCTCTGCGGGGCCCGCGTCATGAGCTGGGTGCCTGCGGCGGCGACGGGCGCGGCGACGATCGGGGGCTCCTCGACGACCGCCGCCACCGGAACGTCCCCCCGCAGGTAGCGGAGCAGGTCCGACCGCAGCTCCTCGGCCGTCTGATAGCGATCGGCCGGGGACTTCTCCATCGTCTGCTCGACGATCATCTCGAGATCTGCCGGGACGTCCGAGTTGATCCCGCTCGCCGCCGGAGCGAACTCGGAGACGTGCTGATAAGCGACCGCGACCGGGCTGTCGCCCGTGAAGGGCGCCTGGCCGGTGAGCAGCTCGTACAAGACGACGCCGAGTGAGTACACGTCAGACCTGGAGTCGGCGGGGAAGCCTTGCGCCTGTTCGGGCGAGAAGTAGGTCGCCGTACCGATCACGGCGCCGGTGCGGGTCAGTTCCTCCGAGTCGTCGAGCGCCCTGGCGATCCCGAAGTCTGTGACCTTCACGGCCCCGTCCGGGGTGAGCATGATGTTCCCGGGCTTGATGTCCCGGTGGAACACGCCCGACTGGTGGGCGACGCTTAGGGCCGCCGCCGCTTCGGCGGCGATCTCGGCGGCGCGCCGTGGGAGGAGAGCGCCTTCCGAACGGAGGATGTCTCGCAACGTCCTCCCCTCGATGAGCTCCATCACCATGTAGTAGGAGCCCCCGTCCTCACCCCAGTCGTATATGGAGACGATGTTCGGGTGGCTGAGCCTGGCGGCCGCCTGGGCCTCTCTGCGGAAGCGGGATACGAAGGCCTCGTCGGAGGCGAACTGGGCGTGGAGCACCTTGACGGCGATCTTGCGCCCGAGCGACAGGTCCTCGGCTTCGAAGACGTCCGCCATGCCGCCGCGGGCGAGATGGCGCGTGATGCGGTAGCGGCCTGAGAGGGTTCGGGGTTCCGTCACGGGCCGCGATGGTAGAGACGATTTGCTCATGATCGAGGGTTGCAACGCTCCTCGGTGAGCGGTCGGTTCCCGTTGACGGCGGCGGGTTCACCTGACGCCGAAGAACTCGGAGAAGACGGCTCGGGCGATCGGCGCCGCCACGGCCCCTCCGGTGGCGTCCTCGCCTGCCTCGCCACCCGCCTCGACGAGCACCGCGACGACGATCCTCGGAGTGCCCGCGTCCGCCCCGACCGGGCCGAAACCGACGAACCATGCGTGCGGCGAGGCGTCGGGCACCTGGGCGGTGCCGGTCTTGCCGGCGATCCGTACCCCGGGAACGGCCGCCCGCCCACCGGTTCCCGAGGTCACGACCCGCTCCATCAGGTCGGTGATCGCCTCTGCCGTTGCCGGGCTCATCGCCCGTCGCCACACCTCGGGCTCCGTCGTGCTCTCGATCTCGGCGTCGGAGTTGAAGACCTCGGCAACGAGGTGGGCGGTCATGATCTCGCCGCCGTTCGCCACCGCCGACGTGAGGAGCGCCATCTGGAGCGGCGTCGTCCGCACGTCGCGCTGGCCGATAGCGCTCTGGGCGACCCCTGGGAGGTCGTTCTCGAAGCTGTCAGCAGGTGGAATGGCCGACGCGACCACCTCCATGTCGAACTGCGGCCGGTCGTTGAAGCCGAGCGCCTCGGCGGCCCCCACGATGGGATCGGCGCCGAGTTGGAGCCCCAGCATCGCGAAGATGGTGTTGCACGACCGGATGAAGGCCTGTTCGAGCGTCACCTGCGATCCGTCGATGCAGACCTCTCGATCGAAGTTCCTGATGGTGGCGGTCGACCCGGGCAGCTCGAGCGCCACGGGGTCGGGGAACGTCGATCCCGCACTCACCGAGCCGCTCTCGAGCGCGGCCGCCGCCGTCACGATCTTGAATGTCGATCCCGGTGCGTACGTGGCCCCGATGGCGCGGTTCAGCAGCGGCCTGGCAGGATCGGACTCGAGTGCCTCGCCTGCCGGTCCGGCGTCGGTTCCGAGCAACGGGTTCGGGTCGAATCCCGGCCGGGACACCATTGCGAGCACCGCACCCGTGTCCGGATCGAGGGCGACGACGGCACCGCGCTGGTCGCCGAGCGCCTCGGCTGCGATCCGCTGCAGAGAGTCGTCGATGGTGAGCCGGATTCCCCGGGGCCTGAGGTCGCCGCCGAGCAGCGCATTGAGCACTCCGGAGATCGTCGCATCGCGGTTCGAGACGAGGACGCCCGACCGCTCCCGTTCCAGTCCCGTCGTGCCGAAGAGGAGCGACGTGTAGCCCACGATGTGGGCGTACAGGTCGCCCTCCGGATAGCGCCTCGTGAACAAGCGCGTGTCGTCCGGGTTGGGGATGGACTCGGCGACGACGACGCCGTCCAACGTGATCACCGTGCCCCTCTCACGGCCCGTCCTGCCGGCGATGAGGCGGGCGTTTCTCGGGTCGTCGCGATACTCCGGTCCCCTGATCGCCTGGACGTAGGTTGCCGAGGCGACCAGGAGGGCGAAGGCGACGAACACTGCGAGCGCCACCTGGCGGATCGGCCCGTTCATCCGCGCGCCCCGTGCGAGATGCGTGCGACGAGCGCCAGCAGGACCATGTTCGCCAGCAGGGAGGAGCCGCCGTATGACATGAACGGCAACGTGATCCCGGTCACGGGGAGGAGGCGGAGCACCCCGCCGATGATGAGGACGGCCTGGACCCCGAGCACGAGGGTGAGGCCGGCCGCCAGGAACTTGCGAAAGACGTCTCTGGTGCGCAGCGCGATGCCGAAACCGACGGCCACGAGCAGCGCGAAACCGGTGATCACCGCGATCGACCCTGCCAGCCCCATCTCCTCGGCAACCGCTGCAAAGACGAAGTCGGTCGTGGCGGCCGGGATCCGGTAGGGCTCGCCGAGGCCGAGCCCCGAGCCGGTCAGGCTTCCGCTGCCGAGGGCGAACAGGCCCTGCGCCACCTGGAACCCGGTGTCTGCGAAGTCACCGAACGGATTCAGCCACGCTGTGACTCGCCGCTGGACGTGGTCGAACACCTGGTACGAGAAGACCCCGCCTGCCACCACGAGGATCAGCCCGACGAGCGGGTACGCCGCCTTGCCCGTCGCCAGGAACATCATCCCCACGAAGAGCACGAAGAGCAGTAGGGACGCACCCAGATCGCGCTGGTACACGAGCACTCCGAATGCGGCGGCGGCGGCGATGATGATCGGGCCGAGTTGACGGGGCTCGGGGAGGGAGATGCCGGCGACTCGCCTGGAGGTCGTGGCGAGTGCGCCGTGCCTGTCCGCCAGATACGACGCCAGGAACACGGTGAGCATGAGTTTGGCGATCTCGCCCGGCTGGAAGCTCAACGAGCCCTCGCCGAACGGCAGGTCGAGGCGGACCCACAGCCGGGAGCCGTTCACCGTGGCGCCGTGGATCGGCCAGGCGTCGGGGAGCAGAGGCAGCAACAGCAGGAGCACGGACGCCGCCAGGAACAGGTATCGGAAGCGACGCAGCACCACGACGCCCTCCTCACGGAGGAGGAAGATCACTGCGGCTGCTCCCGCTCCTGCAACGATGAGCGACCAGCGCTGGTACCCGCCCTGCACCGGATCGAGCCGGTACAACTCCGTGATGCCGATGGCGGCCAGGAATGCGGCCAGTGGGAACAGGAGCGGGTTGGCGGTCGGCGCCCACCGGCGCAAGGCCACGTGCACCATGCCGAAGGCGGCGCCGAACGACAGGAACGTGACGGCGACCTGGGCGTCGAGGCCGACGCCGCTGCTGAAGTTCACGAGGGCGGTACCGGTGGCGGCCACCACGGACGCCGCCAGCAGCAACGCCACTTCGGCGTTGCGAGTCATGGCGTCGCTTCGACCACGACGACCGTCGTGTTGTCGTACCCACCTGCGGCGTTGGCCGCTTCGACGAGAGCCCAGGCGGCCTCGTTGACGTCCCCTGCGTTCTGGAGGGCGGTGGCGATGGCGCTGTCCGGGAGCATGAGTGTCAGCCCGTCGGAGCACAACAGCAGGCGATCGCCCGGCTCGAGCCGCAGGTCGTACGTGTCGATCTCCATGTCGTCCATGCCGAGCACCCTCGTGAGGAGATGGCGGCGGGGGTGGCTCTCGGCCTGGGTGGGGCTGAGGTGGCCCCGAGCGACCATCTCCTCGACGAAGGTGTGGTCTCGGGTGATCTGAGTCAACTCGCCGAGCCGGTGGAGGTATGCCCGCGAGTCCCCGACATGGGCGATGGTCACGACGCCGTCGACCGCGACGAGAGCCAACGTCAGCGTCGTTCCCATCCCGGCGAGGGACGGCTCGGCCGACACCGCGCTCAAGACCGCCTGGTTGGCGGCGTCGACCACGTCGACGGGAGCGGAACCATCCAACGAAGCCCCCTCCACCGCTTCGATGGCGATGCGGCTGGCGACCTCACCGGCGACGGCTCCACCCATGCCGTCGGCGACGGCCACCGCCAGCGGGCCCGGTCCCGTGCCGTCCGTCAGCGGGTACACGGAGTCCTCGTTGATCTCCCTGGCGTGCCCAACGTCGGTGGCGGTCGCCCATGCGTAGTTCATCGAACCTCGAGGATCGTCTTGCCGACCTGCACGGAGTCCCCCCTGCCGAGCGTGGCCGGGACCGTCACTCGGCGCCCGTTCACATATGTCCCGTTCGTGCTGCCGAGATCGTGCACCATCACCTCGCCGTCTTGGAAACCGAGCCGCACGTGGAAGTCCGATGCGTACGGATCGTCGATGACGATGTCGGCATCGGGGCTCCTCCCGATGACGGTTGCGGGCCCGACCGTGAATCGCTTGCCACTGAGCGTGTCCGACCGTACGACAACGACCTCGGCCGTCCGCATGGTTCCCCGCTTCACGGTCTGCGGTCCGAGGTGGGCACTTATCGACCGCCCCACCTGCCAGAGGAACAGGTAGAGGAACGCTACGAACAGGATCTTCAGGAGGTTGAGGAATAGCGCGGGCACACGAAGCCTCCTACCCGCTCGTCGGGGACTCGGTTGGAGCGTTCATCGCAGCCTCCTACAGCACTCGGAACGAGAACGTAGCCGGTCCAAACGTCACGGCGTCGCCTGCGTGGAGCATCACCGCCGCATCGGGGACTGCGAGCCCGTTGAGGGTCGATCCGTTCGAGGAGCCGAGGTCGGCGAGCCAAGCCTTGCCGCCTTCCCGAAACAGGACGGCGTGGTGCCGCGAGACCGCCGAGTCGTCGACCACCACGTCGCACTCCTCGGCGCGTCCGACCAACGCCCGGTTCGGCGCGACCGGCAGGAGAGCGCCGATGCGGGGATCGATGAGCTGGGCCCACGGGTGGACCGGGCCCGGCCGGTTCTCCGTCTGGCAGGCGATCGAGCCGGCCCGCACACCCTCGTCGGTCGTGAGGGTGATACCGACCGGCCCATCCAACCGCCATCCCCTGTCTGCGGCGGTCGACTCGAGGGTCACGGTGAGCTCACGTTCCAGGTCCTCGACTGCCGACGAGTTGGGAACGTCCGCCGGATTGACGGCCACGCGGTAGATGTTGGGAATCGCCGGCCCGACGACAGTCTCGGTGGCGCTGAGATCGGCGTGTCTCACGAGTCGATTCGCCAGGTCGACGGGGTGCATCGTCCCGCGGAACAGCGACGCCGACATGCCGTCGACGAGCCTCTCCAGCCTGCGTTCGAGGTGGCGCGCGATGCCCATCCCCCGATTGTATGAGATGCGCCGGGCTGCGGGCCGGGACGCCATCTTTCGCGCCTTGTTACCATTCCACCTGCCGGGCGAGTGGCGGAATTGGCAGACGCGCAGGATTCAGGTTCCTGTGAGGTAACACTCGTGAGGGTTCAAGTCCCTCCTCGCCCACACAGTGTTGCTGTCCGGGCCGACTTCGGCGGCTGTTCCGTCGAACAACGCTGGTCGGTCCTCCCACGACGTGGGGCCCCGACCTCACGACGGCTGCTGGTTGTTGGTTCGCGTCCCGTCATGCGAGGCCCTCAGATATGGCACTTCCGACGCTGCCGGACAGCCGCCGGACCAAGCGGCGGCGGAATCTGTCGATCGTCCTCATCGGTGCGGCGCTCGTCGGGTTGTTCAGCCTCGCAGTGCGCTACCGCACCGAGAGGAGGGAGACGATCGACTACCTGGCGGTCGCCGCGGACGTGACCGCGGTCCACCTCGAGTTGACGACCCAACTCGAGGACCTGTTCGTCTCGATCGGCGACCTCGAGCGACCCGACGTGCTCACGCGGATCTCGACGATCTCGTCGGAGGCCACCGCCATGACCGAACAGCTCGGCGAGGCAACGGTATCCCGGCAGGGCGCAACCGTGGCCGGGTTCCTGGCAACCGCAAGCCAGGCGTGGTCGAACGGGTTGAGCATGCTCGAGAATGCCATCGTCAGGGTGCTCGACGACGAGGAGAACACCGTGGCCGCCGAGCAGCTGCTGGCAGACTCGTTCGGATGGCTACGCGTCGGCGACGCCGCGTACGGCGGGTTCATCGCTACGCTCGCCGAGCTCGATCCCGAGGTGGTCACCCGCCAGTACCCACAGGTGGCTTTCGTCGGACCGTCGCGAGCCTCCCTCTACGACGCTCCGGTCATCGCAGAGCGGCTTCGACTCATCCGCAAGTTCCAGGAGGATCACGACATCGCCCTGACGGCCACGACGCAGCCCGAGCCGCTCGGTGAGCAGGCAGGTGTGCCCGTCATCCCGCTCTCGGACACGTTCTCGGTCGTCGTCGTCGTCACCAACCAGGGCAACTCGCCGGAGGAGGGTATCGAGGTGACGCTCACCCTGACGTCGGCGGCCGAAGGCGCCGAGCCGTTCGAGGAGCAGCAGCTCATCGCCGCCATCTCTCCCGGGCAAGCGCGCACCGTCGAGTTCCTCGATCTCGACGTGCTGGCCGGCGAGCTGTACGACTTGCACATCGTGGCGGCGATCCAAGAGGATTCGGACCTCGAGAACAACGAGTTCTCATTGCTGTTCGTCAGGAACGAGGCCGAATGACCATCGCAGCTCTCGCCGTCGCCGGGGTGGCGCTTCTGGCAGCCGTCGTCGCCTGGGCGCAGGTCGTGTCGCTCCGGCGCCGAGTGAGTGCCGTCCCCAAGGACGGGGACGTGATCGGAGCGCTCCAGGATCTCGACCGCGACCTGTCTGCGATCGAGGGCGCCATCGAGGACTTCGGACCGAGGATCGACCGGATCGAGCGCTTCCTCCCGTCGACAGTGTGCCGGACGGGCGTCGTGGCATTCGATGCTTTCGGCGATATCTCGGGCAACCAATCCCGCTCGATCGCGCTGCTGAACGCCCAGGGCACGGGTCTCGTCCTCAGCGTCCTCGTCGGGAGGAGCGAGACGCTGTTCTTCACGAAGCGGGTCGAGAGGCGCAACGGGGTCGAGCAGCTGTCTCCCGAAGAGGAAGAGGCAGTCGAAAAGGCGATGACGAGTGGTCGGTAGCCACGCATCCGACCACGGCGCCGCCGCAATAGCATGATGGCCAGATGATCGACGTCAACCTCCTCCGCAACGACCCTGAGGCCCTCGCCGCATCGCTACGCCGCCGCGGCCTCGACGCCGACCTCGAGTCGCTCGCCGATCTCGACCGCCTGCGACGTGAGGTGCGAGCCCGCGCCGAGGAGCTGCGCGCCGACCAGAAGGAGGCCGGCAAGCAGATCCAGTCACTCGGCGGAGATGAGAAGGCGTCGGCGATCACGAGAGCCGCCTCGATCGCCGAGGAGTACAAGGCACTGCTCGGCGAGGCGGACGAGCTCGACACCCGGTTCGAAGAACGCTGGGTGACCCTGCCGAACCTGGTGGACCCGTCGGCGGCGGACGGCCTCACCGAGGAGGACGCCGTCGAGATCAGGCGATGGGGGGATGCCAGGCAAGGAGACTCGATCCCCGACCACCTCGAGCTCGGCGAACGGCTCGGCCTCATCGACGTCGAGCGGGCCGCCAAGGTCTCAGGATCGCGCTTCGGCTACCTCTTCGGTCCGCTGGTTCGCCTCGAGTTCGGCTTGGTGCAGCTCGCCTTCGACATGCTCGAGCCCCATGGATTCGTCCCGGTCGTGCCCCCCGTCCTCGTCCGGGAGCACGCCTTGTTCGGGACCGGCTTCTTCCCGGGTGATCGCGAGCAGGTGTATGCGGTCGAAGCAGACGACCTGTACCTCGTCGGCACGTCCGAGGTGTCGCTGGCCGCGCTCCACGGCGACGAGATCCTCGACGCCGACTCGCTGCCTGTGCGCTACGTCGGGTACTCCACGTGTTTCCGCCGCGAGGCGGGCACCTACGGCAAGGACACCAGGGGCATGTTCCGGGTGCACCAGTTCGACAAGGTCGAGATGTTCGTCTTCTGCCGCCCCGAAGACTCCCGAGAGCAGCACGACTCGCTGCTCGCGCGGGAGGAGGAGCTCGTCCAGGCGCTCGAGATCCCGTATAGGGTCGTCAACGTGGCGGCCGGCGACCTCGGTTCGTCGGCGGCCAAGAAGTACGACATCGAGGCGTGGTTCCCGGGACAGCAGCGCTACCGAGAGATCACGTCGACGTCGAACACGACGGACTATCAGTCACGCCGCCTCAAGATCCGGTATCGCGCCGACAAGGGCAACGAGCTCGTCCACACTCTCAACGGCACCGCCGTGGCGATCGGCCGTTGGCTGATCGCAATCATGGAGAACCACCAGGACGCCGACGGCGTCATCCACGTTCCCAAAGCGCTCCAGACGTACGTCGGGTTCGAGACGATCGGCTGAGGAGCGGGTGAGCAACGGAGCGGTCTTCTCCGACATCGCCGCCAAGTACGACAGGATCAACCGGATCCTCTCCCTCGGCCAGGACCAGGCGTGGCGCAGCCGTGTCGTGGAACACCTCCCGGCCGGGACGCTCCTCGACCTGGGCGCGGGCACGGGGGCCGCACTGCCGATCTTCGGTGGCCGTCGGGTGGTCGCTCTCGATCCGGCCCCCGAGATGCTCGGCCTCAACCACTCCCCGTGGCGGGTCGTCGGCGTGGGAGAGCACCTTCCTTTCGCCGACGCCACGTTCGATGCCGTGTTCTCCGCCTACGTCATCCGCAACCTCGACTCGGTACGCGAGACGCTGTCGGAGGTCGCCAGGGTGCTGCGCTCCGGGGGGAAGCTCGGGATCGTCGATCTGGGACGGCCCCGAAGCCCTCTGGCACGGGCGATCCACCGCGCCGCAACCGGGATCGTCCTCAACTCGGTCGGGCTGGCGTTCGGGGCGCGGGACGAGTACCGCTACCTCCATCGCAGCCTCGACAAGCTGCCGCAACCCGAGGAGCTGTACTCCTCGGCTCCGCTGTCGCTCGAATCGACCTGGCGAATGGGCCCGCTCGGCTTCGTGTACGGTGCCGTCTTGACCAAGGCGAGGTGACATGACGATCGCCCCTGCGGCCCGCCGTTTCTCGGGATTCATGGTCGACGTCGGGGTGCTCGTCGTCCTCACGATCCCGTTGATACCGCTCACGGGGGGCATCGTCCTCGAAGACGTGATCGAGAGGGGCCTCCCGCGCGACTTCCTCCTCGCCGCCAACATCGTCACCGCCGCGTACTACATCGTCCTCACGGGATGGCGAGGGCAAACGCTCGGCAAGTTGCTCGTGCGAACCAAGGTCGTCGGAGAGGAGAGCAGCGAGACGCCGACGATGTGGCAGGCCGTCGTTCGCTGGGTCGTCCCCTTCGTTGCGAGCAGCCTCCCGGGATTGCTCTCGCTCGCCGGGGTGATCGTCTACGGCTGGCTGCTGGCCGACGATCGCAACCAGGGCATACATGACAAGGCTGCCAGGACGCTCGTGATCCAGGTCGGGGAGTAGATCCGTGCACCCCGCCGTCGGGTGGACCTCCCGATCGTTGCGGTCCGGTCCTGCGACTCCGGCCGGGCGACCCTTCGCACCCGAGGCGCGCCCCTTAGGGCTGCTTCCTTCCGGACCTGACCCGGTTCGAGGTGTCCTCGCCGCGTAGGACCCGGCCATCGACATCGACTGTCCCGGTGCTCTCCGATCGGAGCCCGCCCTCGGGCGGGGAATTCAGCCCCGCATGTAGAGGACTTCGGGTACAGGGCTCCCCTAACGCCCCGCTTAGCACGGATGTCGCATGGTACCCCGCGCAGTGTCCGCACCAACCTGTGGCTTCGGGGCTGCGCCCGCTCGACGCGGCCGATCCCCCCGCGGCGCTGCCGCTTGCGGGGAGGATGGCGCTCGGGTGCTCGTGGGGAGAGGCGATTCCAGGTCGGCGGACTCGAGTAGCCGCCCTCGGCTCGGGGCTGCGCCCGCTCGCCGATCCCCCCGCGGCGCTGCCGCTTGCGTGGAGGATGGCGCTCGGGTGCTTGAGGGGGGAGGCGATTCCACGTCGCGGGACTCAGTAACCCCCCTCGGCTCGGGGCTCCGCCCGCTCGCCGATCCCCCCGCGGCGCTGCCGCTTGCGGGGAGGATGGCGCTCGGGTTGCTTCGCAACCTCGGCCCCCCTCGGCTCGGGGCTGCGCCCGCTCGCCGATCCCCCCGCGGCGCTGCCGCTTGCGGGGAGGATGGCGCTCGGGTTGCTTCGCAACCTCTCGCGCGGAGGGAGTGGGATTTGAACCCACGGAACCGGTAAACCGGTTCAACGGTTTTCGAGACCGTCGCCTTCGTCCGCTCGGCCATCCCTCCTTGCCCGACCGGAGCCGGGTGGAGGGGAGATTGTACCGGTGGGTCTCAGCGGCGCCGCTCGAAGAAAGACTCCAAGAGGGCGGCCGCCTGTTCGCCGTGCACACCAGCCACGACGTCGCATCGATGGTTGAGGCGCTCGTCTTGGGGGATGTTGTACAGGCTCCACACTGCTCCCGCCTTCAGATCGGCGGCGCCGTACACGATCCGCTCGAGCCGTGCGAGCACCGCCGCGGTGGCGCACATGGAGCACGGCTCCAACGTCACGACGAGCGTGTGGCCCTCGAGCCGCCACGACGCGGCAGCCTCGGAAGCGGTACGCAGCACGAGCATCTCGGCGTGGGCGGTGGCATCGCCACGCTCCTCGCGCCTGTTGTGGTCTGCGGCGACGACGGCGCCCGATGCGTCGAGCAGAACCGCCCCGATCGGCACGTCGCCGTGCAAGGGCGCCTGGTGCGCCTCCGCCAGCGCACGCGCCATCGCCTGGTCCCATCGCCCTGCCTCGGCCACCGAGCCCTCCTCTACAATCCGGGGTCCCCGGAGGGATCGCATAGTCTGGCCTAGTGCGCACGCCTGGAAAGCGTGTTGGCGGGGTGACTCGCCTCGTGGGTTCGAATCCCACTCCCTCCGCGCGAGAGGTTGCGAAGCAACCCGAGCGCCATCCTCCCCGCAAGCGGTAGCGCCGCGGGGGGATCGGCGAGCGGGCGCAGCCCCGAGCCGAG
>Ga0214471_10002435_pt1 | contig 14597 bp, 12 predicted proteins | sample RVTome_5_FD_207665 | JGI IMG/M metagenome (GOLD analysis project Ga0214471, IMG submission 207665) | Soil microbial communities from uranium-contaminated site in the Upper Colorado River Basin, Wyoming, United States - RVT142D155 | ecosystem: Environmental > Terrestrial > Soil > Contaminated >... | reverse complement strand
CAAAGGGGGGTTGGGGGGGATTTCATGAGCGCGCAGCACAACGCTGCGGTAGTCGATCTCATAGTCCTCCCGCGTGCGCGCCCGGATCCTCCCGGTGCGGTCCACGGAGAGCACGTGCGCGACGATGTCCCACGTCTCGCCGCCGTAGCACCCGGCGTTCATTGCGAGCGCCCCGCCTACGGTTCCCGGTATGCCCGCGAGGAATTCCGCGCCGGCGAGATTGTTCAGCGCGGCGTAGCGGGCGACTTTCGGGCACGCCACGCCGGCTTCGGCGTAGATTCCTCCGCCGAGCGCGCCCAGGTGGTCGAGCCGCATTTCGCGCAGGGCCCGGTGCGTAAAGATCACCGTACCCCGCAGCCCGCCGTCGCGCACCAGCAGGTTGCTGCCGAGGCCGATCATGTGCACGGGCTCGCCGGCGGGCAGCAGCCGCAGGAAGTGGATAAGGTCATCGAGATCGGCGGGGAAGTAGGCGGCCTCGGCCGTGCCGCCCGCGCGCCAGGTCACGTGGCCTGCCATCGGCTCGCGCCGCCGCACCTCGCCGCGCAGCCCCGCCGCCAGGATGTCTGTTTCCGCCATATTCATGCGAGCCCGTTCACGCTCCTCGGCCGGGCGGCGAGCAGCAGCGCCGGAACGTTGCCTATGGATCCCGCGCCCATCGTGAGCACCACATCGCCGTCGCGCGCGAGACCCAGGATCGCCGCTGGGAGCTCGGCGACGCCCTCGACGAAGATCGGCTCGATCTTGCCGTGCACGCGGATCGCGCGCGCCAGCGCCTTGCCGTCCGCCGCCACGATCGGCGCCTCGCCAGCGGCGTAGACTTCGGCAAGCACCAGCGCGTCCGCCGTCGAGAGCACCTTGACGAAGTCCTCGAAGCAGTCCCGCGTGCGTGTAAAGCGGTGCGGCTGGAATGCGAGCACGATTCGGCGCCCGGGGAAGGCGCCGCGCGCGGCGGCGAGCGTCGCCGCCATTTCCGCGGGGTGATGGCCGTAGTCGTCGATCAGCACGAAGCTGCCGCCGCCCGGCAGCCGGATCTTGCCGAGATTCTGGAAGCGCCGTCCCACGCCCTTGAATTCCGCGAGCGCTCTTGCGATGGCGGCCTCCGGCACGCCCAGCTCAATGCCGACCGCGATCGCAGCGAGCGCGTTGCGCACGTTGTGTGCGCCCGGCAGATTGAGCGCGATCGCGAGTTCGCCGCCGGCATGCGCGGCACGGAAGTGCATCTGGCCGCCGCTCGGGGTGACGTCCAGCGCGCGCACCTGCGCACCCGGATCAAGCCCGTAGGTGGTGACCGGCTTGGTGAGCTGCGGCATCACCGCGCGCACGTTGGCATCGTCGGCGCACAGCACCGCCACGCCGTAGAAGGGCAGCCGCTGCAGGAAATCGGCGAACGCCTGCCGCAGCCGGTCCATCGAGTGCCCGTACGTTTCCATGTGATCGGCATCGATATTGGTGACCACCGCGATCGCCGGCTGCAGGTAGAGAAACGACGCGTCGGATTCGTCCGCCTCCACCACGATGAACTCGCCCGCGCCGAGCCTGGCATGGGAGCCGGCCGCCTCGAGCCTTCCGCCAATAACGAAGGTCGGATCCAGTCCGCCTTCGGCCAGCACGCTGGCGATCAGGCTGGTGGTGGTGGTCTTGCCATGCGTGCCGGCGACGGCGATGCCCTGTCGCAGACGCATCAGCTCGGCGAGCATCAGGGCGCGCGGGACCACCGGGACTTTTCTCTCCCGTGCGGCGGCGACTTCGGGGTTGTCGTCCTTGACCGCGCTCGACACCACGACCGCATCGGCGCCCGCGATGTGGGCCTCCGCATGGCCGATGTGGATCCTGGCGCCGAGCTGCCGCAGACGGCGCGTCGCGCTGCTTTCGGCGAGGTCGGACCCGCTCACCCGATAGCGCAGCGTGAGCAGCACTTCCGCGATGCCGCTCATCCCCGCGCCGCCTATGCCCACGAAATGCACTTGCTTGACCTTGTGTCTCATGCCGCGAGCTCCATGCACGCCTGCGCCACCGCGCGCGTCGCCTCGGGCCTGCCGGTGGCGCGCGCCGCCTGCGCCATGGCCAGCAGGCGCTCGCGCGTAAATCCGCCCAGCAACTCGGCAAGCCGTCGCGGCGTCAACTCGGCCTGAGGGATGAGCAACGCGGCGCCGCGATCCGCGAGGAAGCGCGCGTTGATCGTCTGGTGGTCGTCCACCGAGTGCGGGTACGGCACCAGCAGCGAGGCGATGCCCGCCGCGGCGATCTCCGCCACGGTGGTGGCGCCGGCGCGGCAGACGATGAGATCCGTTTCCGCATAGCGGGCCGCCATGTCGTCGATGAAAGCAACCACCTCGGCGGCCACGCCGCGCTGCCGGTAGCGGCTCCGCACGTCATCGTCGTGCCCCGCGCCGGCCTGGTGCATGACGCGCGGGCGCGCGGCCGGCGAGAGCAATGCCAGCGCTTCGGGCATAACCGTGTTCAGCACCTGGGCGCCCTGGCTGCCGCCCACGACCAGCACCCGCAGCTGCCCGGCGCGCGCGGCGTAGCGGTTCTCCGGGGGCGCCATGCCGACGATCTCCTGACGCACGGGATTGCCGGTCCAGATCACCGCCGTCGTCTCGCCGAAAGCATCCGGAAAGCTCGTGAGCACCCGGTCCGCGAGCTTCGCGAGCACCCGGTTGGCGAGACCCGCCACCGAGTTCTGCTCGTGTATCGCGAGCGGCCGGTTGAAGAGCGAGGCCATCATGGCCCCCGGAAACGAGACGTATCCGCCCATCCCGAGCACCACGTCCGGGCGGTGCGCGAAAATCGCCCGCGCGCTCTGCCAGAACGCGACGAGCAGGTTGAACGGGAGCAGCGCCGCGGCGAGGAGGCCCTTGCCACGCACCCCGGCGAAGCGGACCCATGCCATGGTGTAGCCCCGCGGCGGGATCAGCCGTTCCTCCATGCCGCCGCGCACGCCTAGCCACACGGCATTCCAGCCCTGCGCGCGCAGGTGCTCGCCGACCGCCAGCGCCGGGAAAATGTGGCCGCCGGTGCCACCGGCCATGATCATGATGGTCCGGCTCATACCGTGAAGCCCTTGGCCAACTGGCGGTTCTCCCAGTCCACCCGCAGCAGAATCGCAAGCGCGCAACAGATCGCCGTCAGCGCGCTGCCGCCGAAGGACACGAGCGGCAGTGTCAGACCCTTGGTGGGCAACATGCCGGTGTTGACGCCGATATTGATGATCGCCTGCACGCCGATCCACAGGCCAATGCCCTGCGCGACCAGCGCCGAGTAATACCGCTCGAGCAGGGCCGCGCGCCGGCCGATCACGAACGCCCGGGTCACGATCCAGGCGAACGCGGCGATGATCGCGGCAACGCCGACGAATCCCAGCTCCTCCGCAATCACCGCGAGCAGGAAATCGGTGTGCGCTTCGGGCAGGTAGAACAGTTTCTCGACGCTCGCGCCGAGCCCGACGCCGAGCCACTCGCCTCTGCCGAACGCGATCAGCGCATGCGAGAGCTGGTAGCCCGCGCCGTAGGCATCCGCCCACGGGTCCATGAACCCGATCACGCGCTGCAGGCGGTAGGGGGAAGCCAGGATCAGCAGCACGAATCCCGAGAGCAGCAGCGCGAACAGCCCGGCAAACAGCTTCCAGTTCATGCCGCCGAGAAAGAGGATGCCCATGGCGATCACGGTGATCACCACAAATGCCCCGAAATCCGGCTCGCGCAGCAGCAGCCACCCGATCACCAGCATCACCACCAGCATCGGCAGGAACCCCCTGCGAAAGCTCGCCATGTGCGCGGCCTTGCGCGCCGTGTAGTCGGCGGCATAGAGCACGGCAAAGAGCTTCATCAGCTCCGAGGGCTGCACCGTCACGAAGTGCAGCGAGATCCAGCGCTGGCTGCCGTTCACCTCGCGTCCGACGCCCGGGAACAGCACCAGCGTGAGCAGGACGGCGCCGACGAGAAACAAGTAGGGCGCCGCTTGCTGCCACAGCCGCAGCGGAACCTGGAACGCCGCCACCGCCACGACGATGCCAATCGCGACGAACAGCGCGTGCCGCATGAGGTAGTAGGTCGGCTGGTGCCCGCTCACGCGGCTGCCTTCCGCGATGGCGATCGAGGCCGAATAAACCATTACCAGCCCCAGGCCCAGCAGCAGGATCGTGACCCACACCAGCCCTTCGTCGTAGTCCCTGGTCTGCGCGCGCGCTTTGACGTCCGTGTAGAACACGTTCTAGGCACTCCCTGCGAGCTTCCGCACCGCCGCAACGAAGACTTCGGCCCGGTGCACGTAGTCCCGGAACATGTCGTAGCTCGCGCACGCAGGCGACAGCAGCACCGCATCGCCCGCGCGGCTCGCGCGGAACGCCGCTCGCACCGCCTCGTCCATTCCCGCCGCGCGCTCGACGGGCACGCCGGCCGCGGCAATTGCCCGCGCCAGCTTCTCCGCGTCGCGTCCGATCAGCACGACGGCGCGCGCGCGCGCGGCCACCGCAGGCCCGAGCGGCGCGAAATCCTGCCCTTTGCCGTCGCCGCCCGCGATCAGCACCACGGGCCGCCGCAAGCCGGCCAGCGCGGCGACCGTCGCGCCGACGTTGGTGCCTTTCGAGTCATCGAGAAACAGGACGCCCTCGTGCTCGATCACTTTCTGCATGCGGTGCGGCAGCCCCTCGAACGAGCCCAGCGCCTGCGCCAGGGAGTCGTCGGGCGCGCCGATCGCGTGCGCGAGCGCGTGCGCCGCGAGCGCGTTGGCCGCGTTGTGCAGCCCCTCCAGCGGCATCCGGGAAAGCTCCATCAGGGAGTGGGGGCCGCGCGCGAGCACGTCGACGCCGTGCGCGGCACGAATGCCCCATTCCGTTTCTGCCCGGGGTTGTCCGCTGCCAAAGGTAACGACAGGTCGGCCCGTGCGCGCCATGCCCATGGACCAGCGGTCGTCGCGATTGAGAACTTGCACGCCAGCACCCGAGAACACGCGCGCTTTCGCCGCCGCGTAATCGGCCATGCCGTCATAGCGATCGAGGTGGTCCTCGGTGAGATTGAGCATCGCGGCGGCGTCCGGCTCGAGGCTCGCGGTGCTCTCGAGCTGGAAGCTCGAGAGCTCGAGGACGAAAACCTCCGGCGTGGCCGCGCCGTCATCGATCGCGCCGAGCGCATCGAGGACGGGGGTGCCGATGTTGCCTGCCACCACGGTCCGGCGACCTGCTGCACGGAGAATTTCACCGGTCATCGCCGTGACGGTGCTCTTGCCGTTGGAGCCGGTGATCGCCAATACCTTCGGCGTGATGGGTAACGGGTAATGGGTAATGGGTTGTTTAAGTGCTTGGGCGAAGAGCTCGACGTCGCCCACGACCGGAACGCCGCGCTGGATTGCGGCTGCGATCGGCGCCTCGCGGCGGTCGAGTCCCGGGCTGATCGCGATGAGGTCGGCACCGCGCAGGGTCGCCTCGCCGAACGCTCCGGTCGCAAGCGGAACCTGCGGCAGCTCGCGCGCGAGCTGCTCGGCGCGCGGCGGCACGGCGCGGCTGTCGGCGACGCGCACGTCGGCTCCCCGGCGCGCGAGCCAGCGCGCCATCGACAGCCCCGTATCACCGAGCCCGAGCACCACGACCTTTCGCCCTTTCAGCTCCACGGCCCATCAGCGCAGTTTCAGGGTCGACAGCCCGACCAGAATGAGCATCATGGTGATGATCCAGAACCTGACCACGACCTGGTTTTCCTTCCACCCCTTCAATTCGTAGTGGTGGTGCAGCGGCGCCATGCGAAAGATCCGTCTGCCCGTCAGCTTGAAGGAGGCGACCTGCAGCATGACCGACAGCGTCTCCACCACGAACACGCCCCCCATGATGAAGAGCACGATTTCCTGCCGCACCACCACGGCGATCGTCCCCAGCACGGCGCCCAGCGCCAGGGCGCCGACGTCGCCCATGAACACTTCCGCGGGGTAGGCGTTGAACCACAGGAACGCGAGGCCGGCGCCGGCGATCGCCCCGCAAATCACCGTGAGCTCGCCCGCCCCGGGGATATAGGGAAACCCGAGGTACTTGGAGAACACCGCATGCCCGGCAACGTAGGCGAACACGCCGAGCGCGCCGCCGATCATGACGGTCGGCATGATGGCGAGGCCGTCCAGCCCGTCGGTCAGGTTGACCGCGTTGCTCGTGCCGACGATCACGAAAAAAGTCATGACGATGAAGCCGAGCGCGCCGAGGGGATAGGCCACCTGCTTGAAGAACGGCACGATGAACTCGGTCTGCGCCGGCAGGCTCGTGTAGAAGGCGAGAAAGCACGCCGCCGCGAGGCCGATGACCGACTGCCAGAAGAGCTTCATCCGGACCGACAGCCCCTTTGGATTGCGCGCCACGACCTTGCGGTAATCGTCGACCCAGCCGATCGCGCCGAAACCGATCATCACCCACAGCACGAGCCAGACCAGGCGGTTCCCCAGGTCCGCCCACAGCAGGACGGTGATGGCGATCGAGGTGAGGATCAGCGCGCCGCCCATGGTCGGCGTGCCCGCCTTGGCGAGGTGTGATTGCGGGCCGTCGTCGCGCACCGACTGCCCGACCTTGTAGGCGGTCAGCCGGCGGATCAACGCCGGCCCGACCAGAAAGCTGATGAGGAGCGCCGTGAGGCACGCCAGCACCGCGCGCAGCGTGAGGTAGTTGAACACGTTGAAGGCGCGGATGTCCTTGGCGAGCCATTGGGCGAGCTCTAGCAGCATGCGCGCCCTCCAGCCGCGGGGGCGGCGGTACCAATGGCAAGCGCCTTGACGACGCGCTCCATCTGCATGAAGCGCGAGCCCTTGACGAGCACGGTGACGTCGGGCGCGAGGACATTCCGGACCTCGGCCAGCAGATCCTCGATGCGCGTGAAGTGACGTCCCCCCGCCCCGAACGCGCGTGCCGCATGCAACGCGAGCTCGCCCAGCGTGAGCAGGCGCTCGGTCCCGCTGTCGCGCGCGAGCTGCCCGATGTCCGCGTGCAGCTGCCCCGCGCCGGCGCCGAGCTCGCCCATGTCGCCCAGCACCAGCAGCTTCCTGCCCGGGGCTTGCGCGAGTACGGCAACCGCGGCGCGCACCGACTCGGGGTTGGCGTTGTAGGTATCGTCGATCAGCGTCGCGCCGTGCAACGCCGCTTTCCTCTGCAGCCGCCCCTTGATCCCGGCGAAGCCCGCGAGACCGCGCGCGATGGCAGGCGCCGGCACCTCGAGTGCTGTCGCGGCGGCGCTCGCCGCGAGGGCGTTGCGGACGTTGTGCAGTCCCGGCGCCTTCAGCACCGCCTGGGCCTCGCCGTGCGGCGTGCGCACCACGATCTCGCTCTCCAGGTAGCGCAGCGCATAGCGCGCGCTCACTGCCGCCGGGTGAGAGAGGCCGAAGTCGATAACTTGCCGATCGCCGGCGAGCGTGCGCCACAGGCCGGCGTAGCGGTCGTCGGCGTTGATCACCGCCGTGCCGGCGCGCGGGAGTCCCTCGAAGATCTCGCCCTTGGCGCGGGCGATCGCCTCGACCGAGCCGAAGAATTCCAGGTGCGCCGGTCCCGCGTTGGTGATGAGCGCGACGTCCGGCGCGGCGAGCCGCGTGAGGTAGCGGATCTCGCCCGCGTGGTTCATGCCGAGCTCCACCACGGCATAGCGATGCCCGGGCCCCAGCTCGAGCAGCGTGAGCGGCACGCCGATATCATTGTTGAGGTTGCCGCGCGTGGCGAGCACCGCGTTGTCCGAGCCCGCGGCGCGCAGGATGCTCGCCAGCATTTCCTTGACCGTGGTCTTGCCGTTGCTGCCGGTCAGCGCCACCAGCGGCGCGGAGAATCGCTTGCGCCAATAGGCCGCCAGCCGGCCGAGCGCGAGACGGGTGTCGTCCGCCACCAGCGCAGTCAACCCTGCCGGCAGCTTGGTTGCGTCGTGCACCAGGGCGCCCGCGACCTGCTTGCGCGCCGCCTCGGCGAGAAATTCGTGCCCGTCGTAACGCTCGCCCTTGAGCGCGACGAACAAGGCCCGCGGGGAAAGCGTGCGGGTGTCGGTACTTACCGTTTCGAAGTCGCAATCCTCCCCCCGCAACTCCGCCGGAATCGCGCGCGCGGCCTCCGACAGGCGCATCATGCTCATCGGGACAGCGCCTCCCGCGCGACCGCAGCATCCGAGAACGGGAGCTGCACGCCCCGGATCTCCTGGGTGCTCTCGTGGCCCTTGCCTGCAACCAGCACGATGTCGCCGCGGCGCGCCATCGCCACCGTTCGCAGGATCGCCGCGCGCCGGTCGGGCTCGATCTCTACCGAGTCGGCGCCGCCAGGCACGCCCGCGACGATGTCCTGGATGATCTCCGCGGGCTCTTCGCCACGCGGGTTGTCCGACGTCACCACGACGCCGTCGGCGAGCTGTGCCGCAACCCGTCCCATCTGGGGCCGTTTGCCCGGATCCCGTTCGCCGCCGCAGCCGAATACGCAGATGAGGCGTGGATCGTGGATTGTGGATCGTGGATCGTGAGTGTCGAGAAGCTCGCGCAGGGTGAGCAATGCGTGCTTGAGGGCATCGGGGGTATGTGCGTAGTCCACGACCACCAGTGGTTTCGCCCCACCGCCGAGACGCTGCAGCCGGCCCGGCAGCGGCCGCAGCGCGGCGAGCGCCGCGGTCGCACGCCGCAGCGGCACGCCAACGGCCAGCAGTACCGCCAGGATCCCGAGCAGGTTGGCTGCGTTGTGCCTCCCCGGCAACGGGCCCGTGACATGCGCGGCCCCCCACGGCGTGCGCACGTCGAAGCTCACTCCGCGCACGCCCGACACGAGGTGGGCGCCCGCGACGCGCGGCGTCCGCGCACCGCGCCCCGCTCCAAAACCGTATCCGATCACTTCGAGCCCCGGGCGGCGGATGCGGCGCGCGAGCGCCGCGCCGAAATCGTCGTCGAGATTCACCACCGCGTGCCGGAGCGTCGTCCAGGCGAACAGGCGCGCCTTCGCCTCCTGGTAGCGCCGCATGGTGCGGTGGTACTCGAGATGATCGCGCGACAGGTTGGTGAAAAGCGCCGTGTCGAACTCGATCCCCGCGACACGGTCCTGATCGAGCCCGATGGAGGACACTTCCATCGCCACCGCCTGCGCGCCGCGGCGCGCGAAATCCGCAAGCTGCTCGTGCAGCCACAGCGCGTCCGGCGTCGTGTTGGCGAGGGGCTTCAACGGCGCGCGCATGCCGTAGCCGAGCGTGCCGATCACGGCGCAGCGCCGCCCGCAGCGCGTCAGCGCCTGCGCGATCCACTGGCTGCAAGTGGTCTTGCCGTTGGTCCCGGTCACGCCGATCACGCGCAGCCGCCGGCTGGGATGGCCGTGCAGGCGAGCCGCGATTGCGCCGACGTGAAGGCGCAATGCCCGCACGCCGAGGTTCGGCACGCGCCATCGCGGATCCCAGCGAAAGCCCGCACGCTCCCACAGCACGCTCGTGGCGCCGATCGCGATCGCCTGCGCGATGTAGTCACGCCCGTCGCGCGTCTGGCCGGGATAGGCGACGAAGGTGTCGCCGGGCTTCACCGCGCGGCTGTCGTTCACGAGCCGCCGCATGGCGAGCAGCTCGATCGCCTCCCAGTCGGGGCCCGTCAGCCCGACCGAGCCGAATCCCGAAACCTGGATCCTGGAACCTGAAGTCACACTTCTTCCCTGATTTCCTGGGCATGCGGCGGCGGCTGCACCACGTTGTCCGCCGGCGCGTCGGGCGGCACCCCGAGCGTGCGCAGAGCGTCCGCCATCACCGCGCTGAATACCGGCGCCGCGACTGCGCCACCGTAGTACTGTCCCGCCGAGGGCTCGTCGATCATGACCGCCACCACCAGCCGCGGGGCGGAGGCCGGCGCAAAGCCGACAAAGGACGAGACGAACTTGGTCGCCGCATAACCCCGGCCCTCGGTCTTGTGCGCCGTACCGGTCTTGCCCGCGACGCGGTAACCCGTCACCTGCGCACGCGGTGCGGTGCCGCCTGGCTGCACCGCCAGCTCCAGCATGTGGCGCACCGCCCGCGCGGTCGGGACCGAGATCACCCGTTCCGATTCGGCGGCGACCTCGCGCCGCAGCAGGGTCGCCGGCTTGATTTCCCCGTCGGTCGCAAAGACGAGGTAGGCGCGCGCGAGCTGCAGCAGCGATACCGAGATGCCGTGGCCGTATGACATCGTCGCCTGCTCGATCGGCCGCCAGCTCGCCGCCGATTTCAGCCGTCCCGACACTTCTCCCGGGAAGCCCGAATGCGGCGGGACGCCGAAGCCGACCCGGTGGAACAGGCTCCAAAGCCACTCGGGCTTGAGGTCCAGCGCGATCTTGGCGGCGCCGATGTTGGACGATTTCTGAATCACCTCGGCGACGGTGAGCTCGCCGTGGGGATGCGCATCCCGGATGACGCGGTTGCCGATGGCGAGCAGCCCCGGCGCGGTCTCGATGACGCTCGCCGGCCGCACCGTACCCGACTCGAGCGCCGCGGCGGCGGTAAAGGGTTTCAGCGTCGAGCCGGGCTCGAACAGATCGGTCACGGCGCGGTTGCGCAAGCGCTGCGGATCGAGGCGCTCGCGGTTGTTGGGATTGAACGAAGGCGCGTTCGCCATTGCCAGCACTTCGCCGGTGGCGACGTCAAGCACCACGATGCTGCCCGCGCGCGCCCGGTTCGCCGCCACGGCGGCTTTCAGCTCGCGGTACGCGAGGTACTGGATCCTCGCATCGATCGAGAGCGCGAGCACGAGCCCGTTCTGCGGCGCGCGGATGCTTTCCACGTCCTCGACGATCTGCCCGAGCCGGTCCTTGATGACCCGGCGGGTGCCGGCCCTGCCGGCGAGCTGCTGCTGGAAGGCCAGCTCGAACGCCTCGCGCCCGCGACCGTCCACGTCGGTCACGCCGATCAAGTGGGCCGTCACCTCGCCCGCCGGGTAGTAGCGCCGGTGCTCGCGCTGCAGGAATACGCCGGGTATTCCGAGGGCGACTACCCGCGCGGCCTCGTCGGGCGGCAGCTGCCGCTTGAGGTAGACAAACTCGCGCCGGGTGTCCGCGAGCTTCTTCCGCAGCTCGGCCACGTCCGACCCGAGCAACCGGGCAAGCCGCCGCAGCTGTTCCGAAGTGACATCGATGTCCGCCGGGCTCGCCGCCACCGATTCCACGGGAGTCGAGATCGCGAGCGGCTCGTTGTTGCGGTCCACGATCTTGCCGCGCGTCGCCGACAACTCGATCACCCGGGAGTACCGCGACTCGCCCTTCTGCTGCAGAAAATCGTTGTGCAGCCCCTGCAGGTAGACCGCGCGCAGCGCGAGGGCGGCAAACCACGCGAGCAGCGCGAGCAGCAGCAGCCGCGAGCGCCACGCCGGCAGCTGCAGCGCCAGCCCCGGGTGAGCGACCGGGCTCACGGCCTCGCCCCCGGCGCCGCGGCCGGTACCACCCTGACGCTCGCCGCCGGCGGCACGCGCATGCCGAGCGCGCGGGTCGCCAGCCGTTCGACGCGCGCGTGGGTCGACCAGGTGCTCGCCTCGAGCTGCAGCTGCCCCCACTCGACCTCGTGCTGCTGGGCCAGTTCCTGCTCCTTCTGCAGCTCGACATAGAGCTTGCGCGCCTGGTGCTGGGAGGTGACCAGCGCCAGCGCGCAGGCGGTCAGGGCCGTGAGCAATACCAGATTGAGCCTCAGCATCAATCTCGGTCCGCGACGGCGAGTTTTTCCGCAATGCGCATCACGGCACTGCGTGCGCGGGGGTTCGCCGCGACCTCGACGGCCGCCGGGCGTACCGGCCGGCCGATCAGCTTGAGCGGCGGCCGGGGCAGCTCGTCGGCGCGCAGCGGCAGCCGCGGGGGCAGGCGATCGGCGCGGGCGTTATCGCGCAGGAAGCGCTTGACGATGCGGTCCTCCAGCGAATGAAAGCTGATCACGACCAGACGCCCGCCGGGTCGCAGGAGTTCCAGGCATTGCGGCAGCGCTAGCGACAACTCTTCAAGCTCCTGATTGAGGTGAATCCGTATAGCTTGAAACGTGCGCGTCGCCGGATCCTGTTGTGGTTCCCGCGCGGGAACGGCCTTTGCCACGAGCGCGGCAAGTTCTCGTGTGGTGCCAACAGGTCCCCGCGCTCGAGCCGCAACAATCGATGCTGCAATCGATTTAGCAAACCGTTCTTCGCCATAGTTTCTTATGACCTCCCGGATTTCCCGTTCCGGCGCGCGCGCGAGCCACGCGGCGGCAGTAAGCCCCGCGCCGGGGTCCATGCGCATGTCGAGCGGGGCGTCAAAGCGGAAGCTGAAGCCGCGCGCGGGGTCGTCGAGCTGCGGCGAGGCGACGCCCAGGTCGAGCAGGACGCCGTCCGCCGCCGTGACGCCCGCTTGCGCCGCCAGTGCTGCGAGCCGGCTGAAGCGCCCGTGCAGGATGTGAAAACGCCGGTCATCAATCTCTCCTCCCGCGGCCACCGCCTGCGGGTCGCGATCGAGGGCGAGCAGCCGCCCCGCGTCTCCCAGCTGCGCCAGGATCAGCCGGCTGTGCCCGCCGCGCCCAAACGTGCAGTCGACGTAGCACCCGTCGCTGCGCACCTTCAAACCCTCTACTGCCTGCTCCAACAGGACCGCGGTATGTGAGCCCCCGCTCACAAGGAGAAGCCCTCCAGCTCAGGCGGCAGCCCCTCCGCGCCGGGACCGGCGCCCTTCTCCATCAACTCGTCCCAGTGGTCCTTGTTCCAGAGCTCGAACTTGTGCCCCTGCCCGACCAGCACCACGGCTTTCTCGAGCTGCGCGTAGCGGCGCAGCGCCGGCGGCACGAGGATGCGTCCGGTCGCATCCATCACCACGTCTTCGGCGTAGCCGACGAGCCGCCGTTGCAGCTCGCGTATCTGCGCGTTGAAGCTCGAGAGCGACATGAGCTTCTTCTCGATCGGCTCCCAGTCGGGCAGCGGGTAGATGAGCAGGCAGCGGTCGGAATCGGCGGTGAGCACGACGTGCCCGCTGGCGCGCGTGAGGAGGGCGTCGCGAAACCGGGAGGGCACGGCGAGCCTCCCCTTGCTGTCGAGATTCAGCTGCGCGACGCCACGAAACACCGGTCCCCCTTGGCTCGCGGGAAAGCGCCGCCCCTCTTTCCATCTGGCGGCGCTTTATCCCACTTTTCTCCACTTCCTCCCACTATATTGGAAAGGCTGGGGAACGGTCAAGGACGATCGAGCGTTTTCTGTTTTTAGGACAATGACTTATGAGGAAAAACTGCGACCAGTTTTCAACTGTAACTTACCCTTAATTATCATAGAAAAACAGCGTGATATTGGTTGAACTGAATGTAATACTTTAGGTTTGGCCTCGGGGTGGTTGGCGCCCATGGAATAGGCCGCTGTTGCGCCTGGACAACACCGCCAAGAGTCAATCAGAAGGGAAAAGGGAAGCCGGCCGATAAGCCGGGTTCTGTTCGCGCCTTGCGGCGCGCGACAGCCATTCCTCTAGGCCGCGGATTGCTCCGCTGGCTCAAGCCACCTACCCGCAAGCTCGGCGGGCCGCGTCATCGCTTGCCTATTTGGTGTTGCTCCGGGTGGAGGTTGCCCCGTTTCACCCTCGTCTTCGTCCCGCGCTCTGGATCGAAGGCATTTCGGCCCCCTGCCCATTTCTACGAGACTTTGCCGCCTTGCGGCGTCAAAGTCCGGAGCGCGGGCCTCGACGAGACTCGTCTCTGTGGCCCTGTTCCTCGCCTCGCGGCGGGCGGTGATTAGCCGCCACCCTGCCCTATGGAGCCCGGACTTTCCTCCCCGCTCGGTACGAACCATCGTAAAGGCTCGCTTCATCCGCGCGCAGCGGCTGTCTGGCCGGCTTCCCAGGCGCATTTTACACCCTCCGGGTGTACGGAACGTGACGATTACAGGTGACGATTAATGGTGACGAAAAACAGCAAGAAGTAGAACCCGTCACCCGTACCTTGTCACCCTTATCTCGTCACCTTCACCTCGTCACTCTCTCCGCAGGGATCGGACCGCCGCCATCACCCGCAGCAGATGATGGTCCCGCACGCCGAGCTCGGCGAGATGCTTCAGGGTGCGGGCGAGGTACTCGACGTTCGGCCCCCGGTCACCACAGCAGTTGGCGATCAGCTCGGCGGTGCGTTCCGTGGGAAGCGTTCCCGCGTATCCGGGATGCAGCGGGTTCGCGACAAAGGCGAGAACCCGCGCCGTCCGTCCCCGCAGCCGGGCGCGCAACAGCCGCGGATGATAGACGCCCCGGCGCATTTCGCGTTCCCACAAGGCGTCGAGCGAACGCTCGACATGAGCGGCGGCGATCCGGTATGCCACGCCGCGGCACGCTCCGCCGCGATCAAGTCCCAGCACGAGGCCGGGCCGCTGCGGCGAGCCGCGCCACCGGCTCGAGTAGATGCACAGCTCGCGGTGATACCCGTAAATCAGCGCAGGCCAGCGGGCTACGTGGGGGAAGCCCGGATCCCACATCAGCGAACCATATCCGAATATCCACACGCCCCCCCTCGGCAGATCCATTTCGGAGGGCTGGAGATAGGGAAGAACCGTGTCCGCCGCCGGGCCGCTCATTTCCTGCTTAACGCCCGCGACACCCGGCGGATTACACGAGCTTCCATTTCACCTGCTCCCCAGCGCGCAACGGCACCAGCCGATCGGCGCCAAACGGAAGGTCGGCCGGCACC
>Ga0214471_10002433_pt1 | contig 14602 bp, 22 predicted proteins | sample RVTome_5_FD_207665 | JGI IMG/M metagenome (GOLD analysis project Ga0214471, IMG submission 207665) | Soil microbial communities from uranium-contaminated site in the Upper Colorado River Basin, Wyoming, United States - RVT142D155 | ecosystem: Environmental > Terrestrial > Soil > Contaminated >... | reverse complement strand
TGAGCGTTCTGCTTTTTCAATGTGCGTGTACTGTTTCTGGTTCTTTTGTTCGCTGTGTCTTTTTCTCTGTTTCATACGGCGGTATTCTACACCGCCGGGTGTTCGGCTTCAAACGTGAATTTCGGTTCAGAAAGTGGAAACCGTCAACCGTGATTCGCCAGAAAATGATGACCAGTTGCTTGATCTGGCGTGGGCGTATCACCAGTTAGGAGAGTATGACCAGTCTGCACAAATCATGCGTGGCCTCCGTAGTCGCTATGGGCCAGGTATTGATATAGGCGATTCGGCGCGAAGGGGGCTCGCTCATAGTCTCCAGCAGCTTGGAGAGCTTGAGGAAGCAAGCCAAGTTCTTACGGAAATACACGCCAGCCCTGAGCGCGAGAACGGAAGAGCTGTTGCTATTTTACAGGAAACGAGGAGAGGCGCACCTTATCAACAACTTGACCTACGCCTTACATGAAGGGCGAAATCAAGAGGTGATCCAACCGTACCTTTCCATGCTTCCGGGTCTTATTGAGGTGGCTATAGGCATTTACCAAGCGGTGGGTGTGCAAAAGAACCATCTTGCAGGATGTTTTTTCAGAGGCGCGCAAATTTTTCTGGAAGCCGGCTGGATTAGGGGAGCTAATGAGTTGATTGATGAGTCGATCGCTCTTTGGGAAGAGATGGTAGCTTCCGAAGATGGCGAGCGCTACCGGAACAACTTAGAGGGTGCCCGAGAGCTAAAGGTTCGAATTGAGGCGCTGCTACGCGCCTAGTATAGTTAAGGCACCTTTGGTCGGGGGATTTGTGAGATTCGTTTCTCGCGAAGACCCCGGCTGTTTTTGTTTTGGCAAAAAATGAGAGGAGTACCTGGAAACCGCGATCGCGGTTTCCAGGTACCGTCGGCAGGTCAATAGTGTCAGCGATCGCGGGGGTTAACGACCTGTAGATTGCAACTGGGGAGATGGGAATAACCACTAGCTTGACGGGCGAAGGCGCGGGTGGTTTACTGGAATAATTTACAGTTTGATCTTTCGAGAGGTGGTTTTATGCTATGGAGGCCGCAAACCAGGACAATTGTTTTTCAGGGAAAGCAGGAAGCAGAATGGGGTTATAGCATTGCTGATTTGTATGTTCCAGCCGCACCACCCGCTATTTTGATCAGCGAGGAGAAGCATGATATATGGTGTTCTGGTGGTTGGGAAAAAGAACCCCACGGGTGCATTTGCAAAAGGGTGAATGGCGAGTGCCACCCGGACGCTAACCCCTTTCAGGGCATTTTACTCAAGGAAGAAAAGAGTGGGACGATTGTGTCTCGCGTCAAGCTCATTCGCTTGATTGCGCCTTCTGTTCATTGGGTGATTTTTTTCCAGCCTACCATTTGCCACGATATGTCTTGTAGCAAGTTATGGATTGATGAGTTTTCCATAGAGTTTCGGATAGGGGAGTTATTTCCCGAGTATCTCGAAATCGAGGCCAACGGCTGCCTATCCCTATAAGATAGGCAGCCGATTTGTTTTCTTGTTTTTTCTTTTTTGGTATAATACAGCCATGGACGAAGAGACGGCGCAAAAGCTGGCGGATATGGATAAAAAGCTGGACAATATTTACAAGTCCGCGGAAAAAACCAGAAAGTATTTTTTGTGGACTATGATTATCAGTGTGGTGGTTATTGTGCTGCCGTTGGCGGCTTTGTTGTTTATTCTTCCGGCCGCCTTCAGTTTGTATGGCGATTTGGGCGGCGGGGGAGATGTTAATCAAACATTAGACCGACTTGGTTTATGAACACAAACCTAGCGATACTTATCGCAATAGGAGTTGGCATAGGAATAGCTTTGGCGCTTATAGGTCTTGCGTTTTTCCGACTAAGCACGTTGTAGCAAATGTATATAAAAGAATTAACGCCGCAACAACAAAAAGTCATGAAGGAAAAGGGAACAGAAGCTCCGTTTTCCGGCAAGTACTGGGATTCGCACGAAAAAGGCATGTACAAGTGCGCCGCGTGCGGGGCAGATCTGTTTTCGTCTGAAACTAAATTCGACTCGGGCACGGGTTGGCCCAGCTTTACGGAACCCACGAACTTAGAAAATATCGAATTGCGGGAGGATAATAGTATGGGTATGCGGCGCACCGAGGTGGTGTGCAAAAACTGCGGTTCGCATTTGGGACATGTGTTCGACGACGGCCCGGCCGACAAAGGCGGAAAGCGTTATTGTATAAATTCGGTATGTTTAGATTTGGAAAAAGATGCCAAAACTCACTAAGGTAGAAAAATCGCAAAGGCGGCAAACGCAACTAATGCGTAGGTCAGAAAAAGAAAAAGCGCGCAGAAAACGCAACGTGTATTTGCGTAATGTAGCCCGGCACGCAAAAGCAAAGAAATAGATATGGCAACAGAAAAAATCCGGTGCCCGTGGGCAGAGTTAGACGACGTAATGCGCAAGTACCACGATACTGAATGGGGGATCCCACAGCACGCGCAAGGCGTGCTGTTTGAATATATAGTGCTCGATAGTTTTCAAGCCGGGTTAAGCTGGGCGACTATTTTAAAAAAACGGGAAAATTTTCGCAAAGCGTTTGATAGTTTTGACCCGGCCAAAATTGCTAAATACGACAACAAAAAAGTGGAAGCTTTGCTAAAAAACGCGGGCATTATACGCCACCGCGGCAAAATAGAAGCTACCATTGGCAACGCGAAAGTGTTTTTGGAAATCCAAAAGGAGTTTGGCGGTTTTGACAGCTACTTGTGGCAGTGGGTGGGAAACACACCAAAGCAAAACTCATGGAAAACAGAAAAAAGCATTCCGGCAAAAACGGAATTGTCAGACTTAGTAAGCTATGACTTAAAAAAACGCGGTTTCAGGTTTTTTGGCAGCACCATTTGCTACGCTTTTATGCAGGGCGCGGGCCTGGTAAACGACCATGTGGTTTTTTGTTTCAGGTGGCGCGAGGTACAAAGAAAACGCTAGGCCTGTTTTTTGCGAAGGATTGCCTGCTCCCAGAGTAAACTAAAAACTACGGTAAGCCCAAGCACGATAATATAAGCGATAAGAAATACCGGCAGGCTCCAAGAAGGCAGGTAATTGGCGGCAAAAGCGAAATACCAGGAAGAAAGCGCAACAGACCCTGTTATAAAAACGGCTTTGCGCAGAGAGGGGAACGAGGCGTGCTGTTTTTTTTCTTCTTCTTTGGAAAAGGGTAGGTACGCCAAAAACGGGGCGAATATAATCATAAGCAGGGCCGCGGATATGGCCACCCCACATAAGGCGGTTACACGGGCGAGGAACGCGCCAGACATGGCAAGGCCGGGATTTCCCACAGACAAGGCAAAGTGGCTCATAAGCAAAAGTCCCAGCCCGAGCCATGCCAGTTCGGACATTCCCTGCAGCACGCCGGCTTCTTTGGTGTCGATATCGGCATCGCGCAGAAACTTTAAGAACAAAAATACCGCGGCCGTGGATCCTCCCATGCCCAGCACAAACCCCAAAGATTGCAGCATGGCCAAAGCAGGCTCCATATTTCCCAAAAACGCCACGGCCTGGTCTAAGCTTATAAGCGACATAAAAAATATGGTTAAAGAAAACATGGCGGCTAAAATGCACCAAATGCACCATTGGCGCAGCAAAAACGCTTGCACGAACAACAAATAAAAGGAAAAGAAAAACGCCGCGGTGGAAAACATGGCCAGGCCAAGCAGCCATGGGCCCAAGATTGCCTGGGGAAACACGATAAGGGCAAGATAAGCTAGCGCGATAAAGAAAAAGTATAGCATGCCCAGGTATTCTAACGGAACGCCGAAAAATTTGGCGTACCTGCTGTTTACCACGGCGTTGCAGTTGGATCCCGTAGGGCATACCAATTGTTTATGGCTTCGTTTTGTTTGGAAAATGGTTGTCGAAACGCCGAACCCACCCAGGGCTGCCACTGCAATAAACGCGTACGCTCCCTGGGGGCTGGGCAAAATGGCGGTAAAGAAAAACCCGCTTACGCCCAACAGCAAAAGCCCAAAGTACAGCAGTAACGTTTTTGTAAAGTGTCTGCGCATATTTTTTTCCGGATTCTTTATTATGGCAAAAACAAAGGCAAAGGGCAACTATCGCGCGTTTTTCTTTTTTAGCGCGCGCGTGCCTGGGATTTTTGCTTGCGCGGTTTTACGCGAAACGTTTTTGTCGATTTTGCGTTTATATAATTGAAACGGGGGATTACACATTCAACATACGAAAGCTGACAGTTTTACTGCGAAGAAAAGCGGCTTCTCGACCGGCCGCTTTTCTTTTTGTGCGAGGTTAGACCGTACCAGTTTTTTCTTTGTTTGCCTTAAACGCGCCCGGAGGGGTACAATGAATACGTTATGACTCAAGCGCAGGCGATGGATATTTTAAAAATGGGGTATTCCGTGTACCTTACGGGCGAGGCGGGCACGGGCAAAACCTACGTGCTAAACCAATATATCGCGTGGTTGCAAGAACACGAAATTGAGCACGCGGTTTGCGCTTCCACGGGCATTGCCGCCACGCACGTGCAAGGCATTACCATACATTCCTGGTCTGGCTTGGGCGTAAAAGAGCGGCTTGGCGAATACGACTTGGAACGTATGGAGCAAAAAAGGCCCGTATGGAACAGGCTAAACGACGCGCAGGTTCTTATTATAGACGAAATCTCTATGCTGTCCGGGGAGTTTTTTGACATGTTAGACCGGGTGTTACGGCACATTCGCAGGAACGACGCGCCGTTTGGGGGCGTGCAAGTGGTGTGCTGCGGCGATTTTTTCCAGCTGCCGCCCGTAGCGCGCGCCGGGAGTTCGTATACGTATGCCTTTGAGTCTGCCGCGTGGAAGAATATGAATCCGTTGGTGTGCTATTTAACCGAACAGTTCCGCCAAGGGGGCAGCGAGTTTTTGGAGCTGTTGTCGGCCATTCGCAAGGGCCGCGTAACAGAATCCATGCGCCAGATGCTTGAAGCCAGGAATGCGCAAGAGTTTTCGCGGTCAAAAACGCTGCTTCGTTTGTATACGCATAATGTTGACGTGGACCGTTTAAACGAAGAACATCTTGGCCAGCTGAAAGCGCCGGAGAAAACGTTTGTTATGCAAAAGGCGGGAAAGGCCCAGCACGTGGAATCTTTAATGCGCGGATGTCTGGCTCCGGGAAAACTGGCGCTTAAAAAAGGGGCTGAAGTTATGTTTGTAAAAAACGACCACGGCGGCCAATACGTAAACGGTACGCAGGGGGCGGTGGTCGGGTTTGAAACAAAAGGGCCTGTGGTAAAAACAAGGCAGGGTAGGACCGTGGTTGCCGAATCCGTAAGCTGGAAGCGCGAAGAAGACGATAAAGTATTGGCTGAAATCCGGCAGGTGCCCTTGCGCCTGGCTTGGGCCATTACCGTGCACAAAAGCCAGGGTATGAGTCTCGACGAGGCGGAAATGGACCTTTCTGCGTGTTTTGTGCCCGGGCAGGGGTATGTGGCGCTTTCTCGCGTGCGGGAAATCTCGGGGCTGTACTTGCGGGGGTTTAACGATATGGCGCTTGTGGTGGACAATCGCATTGTAACGGCAGACAGCGTGCTCCAAAAGCGTTCGGAGTTAGCTAAACAGCGGCTGGATACGTTGTCTATGAGCGATGTGCGAGCCCGCCACGAAAATTTTATCCGTAAAAGCGGGGGAGTAGTGGAACCCAGCGTACATCCGAAAAAAGCACGAATAAGGCAAAAACAAAATACGCTTAGTCAAACAAAAGAATTGCTCGAGCGGGGGATAAAATTGCAAACCATAGCTCGAACGCGAGGTGTAACCATAGACACCATAGCGGGACATGCAGAAAAATTGCTGGAGCAGGGGATACTATTTGATTTTTCGTATTTGGCTCCAAATAAAAAACTGCTTACGGTACTGGACGAGGCCGCCGCGAAACACGGATTTGCAAAGCTTGCTCCTGTAAAGTATTTTTTGCAGCGCCGCGGCCACGATATTTCTTACGAACGTCTTCGTTTGCTGCGTTTGTATCTGTTGAGCAAAAACGCGAAGGAGCGGAATTGACGAGAGGTTCAGCCTTATAAGCGGGGCCGCCTATAAAAAATTGGTAGGATAGGGGGTTGCATTTTTGCAAGGACGCGGTATAAAGGAGGCGGTCTGCATATAAATTTAAGATTGCCAGGAAACATTTTATGGAAAACGAGCTCCATTCAGAAAGGCTGTCTGCCGGCCAGAGGAAATACTTTTTTGACATTAAGCAAACGCCAAACGGCGACAAATACCTAAACATTACCGAGTCGAAGCTAGGCAAGGACGGGCAGCGCGAGCGAAGGGACATTCGCGTGTTCGACGACCATATCGTGGAATTCGCGGAAGCATTTGCCAGAGCAGCAAAAGAATTGGAGCCCAAACAAGCTCCAGATTCGCAAACACCGCAAGAGTAAAAACACCACTGTCCATGAAACCCACTGTCCACCCCAGGGGTGGACAGTGGGTTTCATGGACAGTGGGTTTTTGTTGATGTTTCTGGTATAAAGTAAGTATGTTTTGGCGAAGACGACGGCGTGTCCGCAGGAGAAAGCGCACAAGTGTTACACGGCACTATGCCCGAAATAAAGAGCAGGCGCGCGCGGTTATTTTGCAGAGAATAGAAAAGTATGTTGGCGTGTATGGTTTTGCGTTTGGCAGAGTTGCCGTACGCAATACCAAAAGCAGGTGGGGGAGTTGTTCCACGAAAGGAAACTTAAACTTTAGCTACCGGATTTTGTTTTTGCCAGAGCATTTGGCAGATTACATTGTGGTGCACGAACTGTGCCACTTGCAAGAGCTAAACCATTCGCCCCGCTTTTGGCAGCTTGTGGCGCAAACCGTCCCGGATTATAAAGAAAGAAGAAAAGCGCTGCGCAACAATGGACAAAAACATATCTATAATGCTGCTTGACTAAGAGTCTTGTGGCGGTATACTGAACATATGAACGAAGAGCAAAAAACAACAATTAATATTGATAGATTACGTGAGCTCGCGACCCAGATTCGGGAATACACGGAAAAAGAAAAAGAGATGGGTTATGGTTCTCAAAAGGAATATGATGGAATTTCAGGAGATGAAGGAGAGGCTAACGAATAAGTTTATTCTTCTTGATACCAACGTAATAGCTCGTTCTTTTGAACACTTCGACAACTTCGAAGGATTTTTACGTTTCTTTCAGGAAACGGAGTGCGCGCTTACCTATTTTCCTATGATTGAGTTTGAATTTCTTCGAGGCGCGCATTTAGCAGAACACCGAAAGGCGCGAACTGAATTTTTAAAAACTCTTGCTTTTGAGCAAATGCCCTTTGATCCACAGGTGGTTTATGATGCTTTAAAAATTGCCAATGCGTATGTGGCGCGGAATAGAAAACTTACTCCTTCAATCGTAGACTGTTGTATAGCAGCCTATCTTAAAGAGTATGCGGATAATCTTTATCTTGCCACGCTAAATCATTCTGATTTCCCAACTTATCTTTTCGATCGAATTTATGTGTGGCCAGTGGATACCGAAAAAGATGTATTTCCTATAGGCATTTATCAGTTCAATACGCAAAAAGCGAAAGACATCGGAGTTTTATGAAAGGTCTTTACTAACGCAAAGAACCGCTGGGGATAGCGGTTCTTTTGTTGTGTATTTTCATCACGTATAATAGAGCAATGAGCTTTTTTGCCGAATTCAAGCCAGAAATTAAACTGTTAGTCATTGTCTCTGTTGTCGCGGTAATGATCGCCGTCGGCGGCATTCTGTTGCTGCAGGGAGTTGTGCGAAACCAGGTTTCACACACGCCTGCAGACCAGCAAAGTCAGCAACAAACAATCGACAACCAACAACCATCTATCGACACCTCCGACTGGCAAACCTACCGAAACGCCGAGTACGGCTTTGAGGTGAAATATCCGGAAGATTGGAGTGTAGTTGACAACCAAATTATGCCAGCGAGTTACACAGAACGATGCGAAAAGTTTAAGGAAGAAGGAGGACACGATAATTGCATGATTCTAGCGGTGGGAGGAGCCGTAGGCGAAACATTTGAGTTTTTTGGAATTGGCTCTGGAATGCAGCATATGCAGGCGACCGGTGATTTGCCTCAGGAAAAACTTGGCAATAACGAATTCCTTATTTTAAACAACACGTTTGAAGGGATAGGCGAAAAGAACTATTTTATACAAAAGTCTGGAGAAAACGAATACATTAGACTTTATCATGGCCAGCGATACGACCAAAAAAGAGATGAGAATACAAAGGTAATTGACCAAATCCTCGCCACGTTCCGGTTTGTGGATGAAGGGCAAGAAGTCAGTCTTTACAGCACGATTAGTGATTTTGTTTGCAATCTTCGAGAAGGAGAAAAAGATATAACAGATTTAACGAATAGTTCTGTAGTAGAGTCCCGTCAGCGTATTCTTGCTTTGGGTGTAAGTGGTTCCTATTTTGACAGTCATTTTAAGCTTACCTGTGGCAAAGTACTCCGTAATGGCAGAACTCAAGTTACTTGGCGCTACAATATTGGAGAATATACAACTGGTATTGGTGATACTTTTCCCACTTTCCCAAGCCTTTCTCTAGAAAATACGGTAGGGCAACTTCATGAAATTCAACACGTGCTTACACAGAAGGAGGCTTTAAGTATAATGAAATCCTGCGTCGGGGAATTTATCAATCCTGTTATTGTGCATGGTTTGATATCCGATATACCAACATCTAACCAAGCTGGTCTCTATGTCACAGCAAACCCTACGCGTGAGTCTAGAAGTGGGTTTCATGAGGTAGCGTTTGTTAATGTAGAAACTGGTGTTTGTAGGGTTGTAGAGCGCGAGAATCCTCCTCCACTCCCAGGAGGTTAAAATAGTAAGATATTATGAACCCACTTTCTGATTTCAAATTCTATCCCGTGTACACCTACGAAGTGGACAGGGGTACTAAAACAACAAAATAAAAGGGTCCTACAAATGTATGAACCAAAAAATACACGCGGTGTTTGAAGGCGGGGGAGTAAAGGGCACAGGTTTGGTGGGTGCTGTTGACGTTACGTTGCAACAGGGATACGAGTTTTGCAACGTGGCGGGAACTTCGGCGGGCGCTATTGTGGCGGCTTTCGTGGCTGCGGGCTACGCGTCTGTCGAAATGAAAGACATTATGTTTGCTTTGGATTATCGGCGTTTTCAAGACGCCGGTTTTTTAAGCAGTATTCCATTGGCGGGAAAGCCTTTGAGTTTGCTGTTTGAGAAGGGGATTTATAAAGGCGACTATTTTGAACATTGGATACGCGATTTGCTGGCACAAAAAGGAATTCATACGTTTTGGGATCTGGTGCAGGAAAATACCGAGCTGGCGCCCCGATACCGCTACAAATTGCAGGTAATAACTTCGGACATTGCGCGAGGCAAACTTATTGTGCTGCCGTGGGACGCGTTGGATTACGGCATACATCCAGACGAATTGGACGTGGCGCGCGCCGTGCGAATGAGCATGAGCATTCCGTATTTTTACAAACCCATTATACTTAAAGACAAGCAAAATCATTCTTCGTATATGGTAGATGGGGGAGTGCTAAGCAATTACCCGGTATGGCTGTTTGATCCAGAGGTAGAAAACGCCACAGCCTTGTATCCTACGTTCGGCTACAAGTTGGTAGAGCCAAGCGAGGGCAAGCCGCGTAATATAAAAGGGCCCATTAGCATGCTTGGCGCGTTGTTTGCGACTATGATGGAAGCCCACGACGCCAGGTATATTAAAGACGCGAATTTTTTGCGCACCATACCCATTGGAACTTTGGGTATTCAAACCACGCAGTTCGACATGACTATGGAGCAAAAAGAAGCCCTGTACGAAAGCGGCAAAAAAGCGGCCGCCGAATTCTTTGCACACTGGAGCTTTGCGGAATTCGCCGCAAAAAGTGTACAAGAAACCCACCGCACCGACAAAGTGTGGGAAACATGATATACTAATGCATATGGCAGACGATTTTGAGACAAATGAACAGGAGCGCGACGAAAGTCCGCAACAACAGGAGAATGAAAAGAAAAAGATTGGCGCGGGAACAGTTATCTTGTTTATAATTGCCTTCTCAATTCCCGCGTTTTTCCTGTTGACCTCGCCATGGCCGTTCGGCTCGAATGAGCAAATAGTTCAAACTCCTTTGCCAACACCCTCGCCTCAACCTCAAGCAATCAATAATCAGCCTTCAGAGAAAACTGGGATACCGGAAGGATATTTTGCGGAGGTCATCCATATTAAGTTTGTAGGTGGTTCAGAAGATGTGCCAATGGAAGAATTACTATCCGCGCATATGAAAAACTCGCTTGAATATATGCGCCGGCTGATTACGTTATCAGACGAGGAGCTACAAAAAATTGGTGGAGAGAGATTGCGGCTCTGGTTTGAGATTAAGTTACTGCCGGGAATTGACGCTGTTCAATTTATGGGAGAATTAAGAGGTTTAAGCAATGTGGAGAGTGCAGAGTTTGCCCCATTGCCAGCTCCGCCCCCGGAGCTATGAGGGTATGACAAAGGTTTACGTAAAAGCAAAAGCGAGGGCGGGAAAGACGGAGGTGAAGCAGATCGACCAAACGCATTTTGAGGTGGCGGTGCCAGAGGCGCCGGAAAAGGGTTTGGCAAACAGGGCGGTGCTTAAGGCTTTGGCAGAGTATCTGGACATGCCCGCGTATCGGCTTTCTTTGGTGTCGGGAGCCGCTTGGCGGAATAAAATAATTGAGATAGAATAAATTATATGGAAATATTAGGCATTTTTATTGCGGTTGTGGTTGTGCTGGCTTTCGCGTTTTTGCGCATTGTGCGAGAATACGAGCGGGCTGTGGTGTTTCGGCTGGGCCGTTTGGCTGGGGTTCGCGGGCCCGGGCTTTTTGTTTTAATTCCGCTTGTTGAAAAAATGGAGAAAATGGATTTGCGCACCATAACGCTGGACGTGCCGGCGCAAGACGTTATTTCCCAGGACAATATTCCAGTAAACGTAGATGCCGTGTTGTACTTTCGGGTGGTTGACCCTATTCGGGCGGTGGTGGAAGTGGAAAACTTTTTGCTTGCCACGTCGCAAATTTCCCAGACCACTTTGCGCAGTATTACGGGAAAGGCCACGTTCGACGAGCTTCTCGGCGAGCGGGAAAAATTAAACGAACAATTGCACCAAACCATTGACCAGGCAACCGACCCGTGGGGCATAAAAGTAATGGGCGTGGAAATTAAGCACGTGGAAACACCGGAAGACATGCAGCGCGCCATTGCAAAGCAGGCCGAGGCCGAACGCATCCGCCGCGCAAAAATTATTTTGGCGGAAGGCGAGTTCCAGGCGGCCGGCAAACTGCGCGAGGCGGCCGACGTGTTGGGAGCAGAACCCATTAAGCTGCGCTATTTGGAAACCCTGTCGGAAGCCGCGCGCGAAAAAAGCGTAACCATTTTGTTTCCCATGGAGCTTACCGATATCCTAAAAAAGCTGCATTGACGCGTTGCGTTGTAACACCTTGAGCCGTAAGTCGTTTATAAACATAATATATAATACAAAAATGAAAAAGAAATTTTTAGGCGGCGTGCTGGCTGTAAGCTTGTTTGTTGCTGGCGTAATGCCGGCAATAAGCTCGGCCCAGGACGCAACCAGCACGGAAGAAGTAAATACCATAGTGCAGCTGCAGGCGCAAATTCAGCAGTTGCTGGCGCAAATCCAGCAGATAAAAGACCAGATTAACCAGCTTCAGGGGCAGCAGGGAACTTTGCAGCAACAAGTGCAGCAGCTTCGCCTGGAAGCAAGGCAGCTGCGCGAAGGGTTAAGCGGGGAGGACGTAAAACTGTTGCAGGAAATTCTTGCGACTGACCCTTCTATTTACCCCCAGGGGTTAATAACGGGATTTTTTGGCCCGCTTACGAAAGCCGCGGTAGTAAAATTCCAGGCAAAGTTTGGCATAGACCAGATAGGCGAGGTTGGTCCGCAAACAAGGGCAAGAATAAACCAGCTTTTGGCAGAGGGCGCGGGAAATTCGGGCAAGGTGCCTCCGGGATTATTAATTGCTCCCGGCATAGCAAAGAAACTGGGCGGGTCGCCCGCGGTTCCCGAGGGGCAAAAACTTCCGCCGGGAATAGCAAAGAAGCTTGGCCAACCAGGTGATGATGACGACGATGATGATACTGCTTCCAGCACCGATACCACAGCCCCCGTAATTTCGGGAGTTGGGGCAGCTGCTTCTTCTACCATGGCTACGGTTTCCTGGACAACGGACGAAGATGCGGACGGAAAAGTGTGGTACGGCACCAGCACGCCGGTAGTTGCCGAAGCTCCGTTTCTTTCGGTAAATCACGTTGACCTAAAGAAAAGTCACAGCCTTGAATTAACCGGATTGGCGGCGTCCTCAACCTATAACTTTATGGTTGTCAGTAAGGACGAGGCAGGCAACACAGCTTCCAGTACCGAAGCTTCGTTTACCACAACAGGCGAATAAATAAATGGCGAAATTTCTAGTTTTATTTGCGTTGGGCATAGTGGGGTTTTCAAGCCCCACTTTTGCTCTGGCGCAACCTAAAATTGTTGATGTGTACGCGTTGCGCGTGCAGGTTGCCCGAATCATGGAGCAGGCGTTGGCTGTGCGGGAACGCGTAAAGCAAATGGCGTTTGAAAGTCCGGTACAAGCAACGCTGGCTTCTACCGGGCAAAAGCAGGTTGCTTTGCAGGTTGGCCATTGGAAAATCGAAGATGCGCCATGGGAGTTGCGCGGTTTGGATCCGCATAGGCAAGCCAGAGGCGGCGGGTATGAAGAGTGGCAGGTAAACTTGCGCATTGCCGAAGAAACAAAAAAGCTTTTAGAACAGCAGGGGATTGGCGTTACCATTTTACCGGCCATTTTGCCCGGTACGTATAAGGCGGATGTGTTTGTTTCCATTCACGCGGACCAAAACCCGGGAGCCCCCTGGATGTCTGGGTTTAAGCTGGCGCCTTCTGCGTTTGATGCTTCGGGAAAAGCCGCGCGTTTAGCCGAGCTTATGGGGCAAGAGTACCAGCAGACCACCGGCCTTGCCAAAGAAACCTATATTCCAGGCTCTATGCCGTATTACTACGCGTTTAACATAGAGAAGTTTATTTACGCCGTGCACCCCACTACGCCGGCACTCATTATAGAAACAGGATATATGCCAAACCCCAGGGACCGCGCGGTTATTGTAACCAACCCGCAAATGTCAGCCCAAGGTATTGCCAACGGAATTGTGAAATTTTTCGATGAGCAATAAGTTTTGCACCAAGTGTTTTGTGGTAAACATTATCGGTTTGGGAGTTATCGCAGCCTTGCTGCTGTGGTTTTTTATTTTTAAGGTATGACGAACATTGTTATTGTGGGCGGGGGATTTGCCGGGGTAAACGCGTTTCTCGAATTGGACAAACAACTTCATCGGAAAGCCGGACTGGGCGGCAAGGCGCAGGTAACCATGATTTCAGAAAGCGACAAATTTTTGTTTGTGCCTTTAATTCATGAAGTGGCTACCGGCACGCTGTCGCCAGACGACGTAGGCCAGCCCATTCGCCAAATTACCGACAGGTGTTTGCGTTTTGTGGAAGCAAAAGTGGAGAGCATTGATGTGGACAAACAAGAAGTAATGTATAGTAGGGCGGGCTTTAAAGAAACCATTTCTTTTGATTATCTGGTGCTTGCCGCCGGGGCGCAAACCAATTTTTTTGGCGTGCCGGGAGCGGCGGAACACGCCTTATCCTTAAAAAACATTAAAGACGCGCGCGCTTTAAAAAATCGTTTTATAGATAATTTTGTACAAGCGGAACAGGCGAGTGCAGCAGAACAGCAGCGCTTGCTTCGTTTCGTGGTAGTGGGCGGCGGGCCTACGGGCGTGGAGTTGGCAGGGGAAATGTCTGATTTTTTCCGCCAGCTGAAAAAAGCTTTCCCGCGTTTTGCCGCGGAACCGGAAATTGTGCTGGTGGAGGCAACCGACCGCTTGGTATGCAAAATGGAGGGCTGGTTCGGGGAACAAACAGCTGGCATATTGCAGCGCAAAGGAAACGTGCGGGTGGTATGCGGCGCCAAAGTTTCTGAAATTACCCAACAGGGCGCGCGGCTGGACCATGAGTTTATTGAAACCGCTTGCGTGCTTTGGGCGGCTGGCGTGCAGGCAAGGGATGTGCCGATTACAGCCGCCAAAGGCCTGGAACGCGACAATAAAACAAAGCGCATAAAAGTAAACAATTATTTGCAGGTGCCCCTGTACGAGAACGTGTTTGTCGCGGGCGACCAGGCATGGATTTTCGACAAAGAAGAAAAGCAGCCCTACCCCATGCGCGCCCAGTTTGCCGTACGCGAAGGCAAACGGGCGGGATCCAATATCATAAACATTCTGGAAGGAAAGCCGCTTTCCGAGTTTGACTGGAATGATATGGGCATTATCGTATCGTTGGGCAAAGGGGGAGCTTTGGCAAAAATCGGCAATATAAAGCTTTCTGGATTTTTGGCGTGGTGGCTGTACCGCACGGCGTAATTGTGATACAATACTGTAATGGGTTTTTTCGTACATTTACCCCTCAAGCCGAACACTGACGGCTTTTTTGTTTACCTCGACTTTTAAGAATTGTTCAACGGTTTTGAGTTGTTTGTTTTTCATCATGACTTCCAAA
>Ga0214471_10002431_pt1 | contig 14605 bp, 13 predicted proteins | sample RVTome_5_FD_207665 | JGI IMG/M metagenome (GOLD analysis project Ga0214471, IMG submission 207665) | Soil microbial communities from uranium-contaminated site in the Upper Colorado River Basin, Wyoming, United States - RVT142D155 | ecosystem: Environmental > Terrestrial > Soil > Contaminated >... | reverse complement strand
GCGGTGATCGACCGCTGGCTGGCCGCCTTCGCGAGCCATCGGGTCGACGTGCGGCTCTTCGCACGGACCGAGACTCTGCAGGACACCCTCGACGTCTACCGTGAGCGCGTGAGGGCGGGGGCGCGCCCGCCGTCGGCGGCCTACGAGCTGATGATCGCGTCCGGCCGGCTCTTGCAGCCGGGCGACCAAGTCTCCTACTACGTCGCCGGCCGCAGCCGCAGCGTCGTGGTCAACGAGCAGGCGAAGCTGGCGAGCGAGTGGGATGCGGCGCGGCCCGACGAGAACGTCGAGCATTATCAGGTCAAGGTGCTCGAGATCTGGGAGCGGTTCCGCCGCTTCACCGAGTTCGAGGGTCTCGTGCCCTACCGAGACGACAGCATCGACGATGCGGCGCAGTTATCGCTTTTCTGATAACTTGCGCCGTATCGCCTCAGGAACGACTCGACTGATGGCTAGCGCCGCCAGCCGCCTCCGCCTCCACTGCCACCGGGCCGGGGCCCACGGTCGCCGCGCCCGGCCCCGCCCCCGCTACGCTGGGGCTGGGGCCGCGCCTCGTCGACGACGAGGTTGCGGTCACGGAAGAGGCGCCCGTTCAGCATCTCGACCGCCTTCTGCGCCTCTTCCTTCGTCGCCATCTCCACGAACCCGAAGCCCCGCGGTCGGCCGGTGAACTGGTCGGTGATGATCCGGACCGTCTCCACGTTTCCGGCTTGGGCGAAGAGCTCGCGGAGGTCCTCCTCCGTGGCCTGGAACGAGAGGTTTCCGACAAAGAGCTTAGCGGACATCGCGCGACCTCCTGGCCCTCGTGCAGGGGCGAATTGATTACACTGCCCAGCCTGCGCTGGCGCCCAAGAGTAGTGACAGGAGGTAACGCATGTCAAGGTGGGTTGCGCACCTGGTAAAGGCCCCTTCTCGGCAGGAGTCTGGGGAATACAGGGGCGTATGGGGGCCAGTCGGGGCCCCCATCAAGGATACACGCCGCGGGTGGCCCCCCCGTCGACCGTCACGCAGATGCCGGTGACGAAGGAGGCGCGGGCGGAGACGAGGAAGCAAACGACGTCGGCGATGTCCACGGGCGTCGCGATCCGGCCCAGCTTGTAGGGCGCCTCGGCCTCGGCCTGCAGCTCCTGCACGCTGCGGCCGGTGGCGGCCGCCTGCTGGGCCATCAGCGAGTCCCAGCGCTCGGTCTTCGTGGCCGCGGGCGACACCGCGGTGACGAGGATCCGCGAGGGCGCGCCGAGGTCGGCCAGGCCCTTGGTGAAGTTGATGAGGGCGGCGTTGGCGGCGCCGCCCGTGAGATACGCCGCCGTGGGATTGCGGCCGGCCGCGCCGACGACGTTGCAGATGCGTCCGCCGCCCTGGGCCTGCATGATCGGAAACACGGCCCGTGCCATCCGGATGTAACCCAGCAGCTTGAGGTTCCAGTCGTCGATCCACTGCGCGTCCGGGATCTGCAGAAACGCGCCGCCGCGGATGGCGCCGGCGTTGTTGACGAGGATGTCGACGCGGCCGGCGCGATCCTTCACCTCCCCGACCACGCGCTCGACCTCGTCCAGCTGCGAGAGATCCGCCGCCACCGCGACGGCGTCCGTGCCCGAGCGGTCCCGGCACTCGGCCGCGACCTTGTCGAGCGCGCCGGCGTCGCGGGCGACGATCGCCACCCGCGCACCCTCGGCGGCCAGACCGAGCGCGATCGCCTTGCCGATGCCCTTGCTGGCGCCCGTCACCAGCGCCACCTTGCCCTTCAACTCGAGATCCATGCATGCCTCCTTCCGGCTGACAGGCTCGCGCGTGGAGTATAGTGCGCGCGCGGTCGTCGCGCTCGGCGCCGTCGGGGCGCTCACGCGCGGGGAAACGTCGGCGTCGCGACGGGGGCGCCGGCGGCGACGGCTCCGGCCGCGGCCGCCGCTGCGCGGGCGAAGTCGTCGAGGTCCAGGCCGAGCAGCCGCGTGCCGTGCAGGCGGCCGGCGCCCTCCACGAGCAGCGAGCGGGCGCCCCCGAGATTGCCGTTGGCGAGGTGCTGCCAGCCGACGGCGACCTGGATCAGGCCCTGCAGCGCCTCCCGCGTCTGTCCCTGCGCCCTCGCCCAGTGAAGCTCGAGCAGCTCATGGACCTCGAAATAGAGTCCGGCGTCGAACAGCGTCGCCGCACCCCCGAGCGCCTCGCGCACATCGCCCGCGGGCGCCAGCAAGGGCCGGCCGGCCAGCGCGGCGCACGCCGCTCGCGCCCGGTCGGCGAGCGGCGCCGCCCACCGCCGCTCGTCCTCCGCGAGCCACCGCCGAGCGCCGCTCTCCGCGCTCAGCGCGGCCAGCTCCCGGCGCGCCGCCGGATCGTGCAGCGCCCGGAGAATCGTCTCCGCCAGCCGGTTGCGCGGGCGGAGCGGCAGCGTCGGGATCACGCTCCAGGACCGGGCTCGCTCGCCGGCCGGACGGCCGGGTCCTGCAGCGTGCCCGCGGAGGGACGGATCACAACGGGGCGACGCACGACGCGGCGGCGTGGCGGCAGCCGCTCGACGCGACTGCCGGCGATGAGGTCGTGCAGCGCCCGCTTGTCGCGGCGAAGGCCGGCCATCAGGAAGCCGAGACCGAGTGGTGCCAGCGACACGTAGTAACCCAGGTAGCGCAGGAGGGCCGGGCCCACGGTCAGCAGCGCGCCGTCCGCACCGACCACGCGGATGCCGGCCAGGCTCTTGCCGATGGTCTGGCCGGCCACCGCGTGCAGCACGGTCGTGTAGGCGGCCGTGAAGAGCAGTGTGAACAACGCCACGGAGGGATGCGACGAGCCCACCCCGCCGGGGGGCGGCCCCAGGAGCGCCGCCCCCAGCATGGCGAAGGACATCTGCACGAGCGCGAACACGCCCGCGTCGATGGCGAGCGCGGCCGCCCGGATCCAGAAGCCGGCCGGCCGCGGCGGCGACATCTCGTCCATGGCTCGTATAATGGCATCGATGCCAACAAGTTCGCCTCGTCTGCGGCTGCGGCTCCCACGGCCATGATTGCCGTGCACGAGGGGCAGGACCGCATTCTCGGTCACATCGGCGGGCCCGTCCCGCCCGAAGTGGTGCCGGTGACCCGCGCCCTCGCGCGCGTGCTGGCCGTCGACGTCCAGGCGCCGTTCGACGTGCCGCCCGCCGATAACTCCGCCGTCGACGGCTACGCGGTCGGCAGCGGCGACATCCCGGGCTCGGGCGCGCGCGAGCTGGAGGTCGTGGGCGACCTCGCCGCCGGCGCGGTGTTCGACGGAGCGCTTCGCTCCGGACAGGCGCTGCGCATCATGACCGGCGCGCCGATGCCCGCCGGGGCCGACACCGTCTATCCCCAGGAGGTCGTCGAGCAGGGCGGTGGCCGCGTGCGGATAGGCCCGATCGCCAAGGGCGTCAACGTGCGGGGGCGCGGTGAGGACGTGGAGGCCGGGGGCATCGTCATCGAGCACGGCACCGTGCTCCGCCCGCAGGAGATCGGCCTCGTCGCGTCGCTCGGCATCTGGCAGGTCAGCGTCCACCGGCGTCCGCGCGTGGCGCTGCTGTCCACCGGCGACGAGGTGGCCGAGCCGGGCACGCCGCGCCGGCCGGGCCAGATCTACGACTCCAACCGTTTCACCCTGCGCGGCTCGATCGAGCAGGCCGGCGGCGAGGTGCTCGACCTCGGCATCGTGCCGGACGCCCGCGACGAGCTGACCGCGCGGCTGCGCGAGGCGGCGGCCATGGCCGACGCGGTCGTGACGTCGGGCGGAGTCTCCGTGGGCGCCCACGACCTCGTCAAGGACGTGCTGGCCGAGCTGGGCACCATCGACTTCTGGCAGGTCGCGATGCAGCCGGGCCGCCCGCTGGCCTTCGGCCGCCTCGCCGGCACGACGTTCTTCGGCCTGCCCGGCAACCCGGTCGCCTCGCTGCTGGCCTTCATGCTGTTCGTGCGCCCGGCGCTCTGGAAGCTCGCCGGCCGCCGCCGGCTGTTCCCGCCGGCGTGGCAGGCGCAGGCGATGGAGCCCCTGCGCAAGCGGACCGGCCGTCGCGAGTTCAAGCGCGGCATCCTCGCCTACCGTGACGGCCGCTGGGAGGTGCGGACGACCGGCCCTCAGGGCTCCGGCATCCTGTCCTCGATGGTCGCCGGCAACTGCCTCATCGTCCTCGAGGAGGACCGCGGCGACGTCGCCGCCGGCGAGATCGTGATGGTCGAGCCCTTCAACGAGGCCTTCTGATGGCCGGCCGCATCACCATCGACCTGATCGACGACGTGAAGTCCAGCGTCCGCGAGCTCCTGCGCGACGCCGCCCGGCGCCTGCCCCACCTCGCCTACGCCGACGCGCGGCTGGAGGTGACCGAGGGCAAGTCGGCGGCGGCCGAGAACGGCGAGAGCAAGTTCTCAAGCGACGACTACGGCTTCACGGCGGGCGTCCGGGTGCTGGCCGGCGACCGGATGGTCGCGCCCGGCTGGGTCGGCCTCACGCTGGGCACCGCCGATCTCGACGACCTGGCTCGCCGGCTCCGGGACGCCCTCGAGCGCGCCTATCGCCGGGCAATGGTCAACGGCGAGCTGAAGGCCACCGCCCGCGAGAAGTTCGGCCCGCTCGGCGAGGCGCTGGCCGACACCCGCCTGCACCGGGTGGAGGTGCGCGAGGACACCGTGCCCGCCGTGTACACGGTCGACCCGCGGACGCTGCCGCTCGGCGAGATGGTCGCCTTCACCACCGATGTCTCCCGCCGTGTCGCCGCCGCCCACGCGGACCTCGAGTACAACTACGTCTCCACCCTCACCCAGCTCGCGCGCGAGCTGTACGCCTCCACCGAGGGGGCGCTGCTCGACCAGACCTTCGCGCTCACCCAGGGGCTGGCGGTGGTGGTCGGCGTGGCCGGCGCGGTGAGCCAGGAGCTGTACGACGTGGTCGGTCACCAGCGCGGCTGGGAGATCCTGACCGCCGGCGTGGACGATCCCCTGCTCGGCTTCCCGCCCTTCCCTGACTGGGCCGTGGACCTGGCGCGGGAGAGCGTGGAGCTGGCCCAGGCGCCGCCGCTGCCGACGAGCGAGCGCCCGGAGGTCGTCGTCACCGACCCGCACTACAACACGCTCGTCTCCCACGAGATCGTCGGACACCCCGTGGAGCTGGACCGCGCGCTCAAGATGGAGACGGCCTACGCCGGCCGCTCGTGGTTGCTGGCCGGGCTCGACGACCATCAGGTCGGCCGCCGCATCGCCTCGCCGCTGATCAGCGCCTACTCCGATCCCGCGCTGCCCGGCTACGGCCACTACGTCTACGATCACGAGGGCACGCCGGCCCGGCGCGTCGTGCACATCGACCGCGGCGTGCTCCGGGGATTCATGAACAGCCGGCAGACGGCGGCGATCTTCGGCGGCCCCCCCAACGGCCACTTCAAGGCGACCGATGCCGCGCTGGTGCCGTTGATCCGCATGTCCAATACGGTATTCGCGGCGGGCGAGCGGGAGCCGGCCGACATCGTCAAGGAGGTGGACCGGGGCTGGTACCTGGCCGGTCACCGCATCCCGTCCATCGCCGAGAGCCGCGAGAACTTCCGGATCTCCGCGCGCAAGGTCTACGAGATCCGCGACGGCCGGCTGGGCCGCCTCTATCGCGACGGCGGCATCATGGCCGACACGCGCGCCTACCTGATGAACGTCGACGCGGTCGGGTCGGACTTCCGCCTCTATCCGATCCCCAACTGCGGCAAGGGGCAACCGATGCAGACCAAGAAGCTCGGCAACGGTGGGCCGACGATGCGCAGCCGCGCCCGCCTGGCGGGGGTCTGAGCGGCATGCGCGCGCTCGTCGTGACGCTGGCGGCCGGCGGCCTCCTGCTGCTCGGCGCGGCGCCGGCCTCGCCGCCCGACCATCCGGTCAACTTCATCAAGGTTGACGAGCTGAAGGCCCTGCTCGACCGGGGCACCCGAAGCGACATCATCGACGTGCGCACCTGGGACGCCTACGTGGAGATGCACGTCAAGGGCGCGCGCTCCATGCCCATCCGGGCCATCGAGTCGCGCGCCGGCGAGATCTCCAGGAGCGACCTCGTCGTCCTCTACTGAACCTGCCCGCATGCGCTGGCCCGGGGGGCCAGCAACATCCTGTACGCGCTCGGCTGGCGCAACCACCGCGTCCTCGACGAGGGCCTTCCCGGCTGGCACGCCAAAGGTTACCCGGTGGCGGGCACATCCATCTCCGCCAAGCCCCGCCACTGATGATTCTCGTGGAATGTTCGGCGATGCGACTCACTCCGGCCCAGCCCCCTTTAGGGGGATGGGGGGCTCGCGCTCGCCGAGCCCGGAGCGAGCTTACGACGACAGGCGAGCCATTCGTGGCGCACCCGGGGCTCCCGTGCCCCGCCCCCGGCGTCACCGGATTCCACGAGAGCCGTCAGCCATGCCGAGCCTGGCCGAGCTGACCCGCGCAGCCCAGGCGGCCTTCGATGTGGCGCGCGCGCAGCCGGACGTCGCCGAGGTCGAGGTGTTCGTCTCGGCCAACGCGAGCCTGCTGGCGCGGCTCAACTACACCTCCCACATCCCCTGCAACGGCGTGGAGGAGCCGAAGTCGGCCGAGTCCTACGGCCTCGGCCTCCAGGCCGTGTTCGACAGACCGGGTGCTCGCCTGATCGGGTTCGGCAGCGAGCCGAGCGATCTCGGCGTGGCCGGCGCCGAGCGGGCGCTGGCCAAGGCCCGCCGCGCCGCCGTGGCCGACCCGGAGTTCGTGTCGCTGCCGCTGCCGTCGCGCGAGCCGCGCACGCTCGTGGACTACCACGACCCCCGGCTGATGGCCGTGCCCGACGATCGGCTCGTCGAAGCGGGCTGGACGATCGTCAACGGCGGCCTGGGCACGTTCGTCGCCTCCTCCCGGCTGGGCGAGATGGCGGACAGCGACGAGCGGCTGCGCCGCCTGGGCCTGATCGTGGGCGGCGACGTGACGATGCTCCAGGAGCGCATCGCCACCGTGTCCACGCACATGCCCCGGGTGCAGACCGACGAGTCCACGCTCATCACCGCCTTCGTGACCGCGATGGTCGAGGCGGCGGAGGCCAAGGGGTCGGGCTGGTCCACCGGGACGCGGCTGGCCGAGTTCACCGACGAGGCCGGCGTGGAGGCCGCCCGGGCCGCCATCGATGCGGTCGGCGGAGAGCGGGTGCCGTCGGGGCGCTACGCGGTCGTGTTCGGACCGCAGCCGGTGGCCGACCTGCTCAACAACATCGTGGTGCCGGCCTGCCACGCCAGCGCGTTCTACGCGTCGTCGACGCCGTTCCTGGGGCGTCTCGGGCAGCCGGTCGCCTCGCCGCGGCTGTCGATCTACGACCACGGCGCGCTGCCCGGCCTCATGGGCTCGAAGGGCATCACCTGCGAGGGGCTGCCGACCGGGCGCACCGACCTCATCCGCCACGGCGTCTTCGCCGGCTGCCTGGCCAACTGGTACGAGGCGCAGCGGCTGCTGCGCGACCCGGCGCTCGGCGACAAGCTCGGCGCCACCGGCGCTCGGGCGGCGGCGGCGCTGGCCCCGCGCAACGGCTTTCGCTTCGGCAGTGGCGGCGGCCGGCAGTTCGACAGCCGGCCCGGGGTCGCCGCCTCCAACGTCGTGGTCGAGGGCAGCGACCCGGTATCGCGCGACGAGCTGCTGCGGCGGGTCGGCGACGGCCTCTACATCGGGCGCATCTGGTACACGTACCCGATCAACGGGCTGCGCGCGGGGGATTTCACCTGCACCGTCGTCGCCGATTCCTATATCATTCGCGACGGCCGATTCGTGGCGCCGCTGAAGCCGAACACGGTCCGGATCAACGACAACATCGCCACCGTCCTCACCAACGTCGTCGGGGTGACCAAGGACGCCAAGGGCACGATCGTGTGGGCGGCCGACGAGGTCGTCTACGCCCCCGAGATCGCCGTGTCCGGCCTCCGCGTCGACGCCATCGCCGAAGGTCGGGGAGCCCCCGATGCCTGACAGAAAGCTCGGCCCGATCGCCCGGGCGTGCCGCGTGCAGATCATCCGCATGCTCACCCACGCGGGCTCCGGCCACCCGGGCGGGCACTACCGAACATCCTCATCGTGCAGCATGCAGGTCAGCCGACGGATGTTCCTCACCGGAGGAACCGCGGCCGCGACACTCGCCGCTGCGCCGCGCGCCTTCGCGCAGTGGCAGCCGAGCCCGCGATACCCGGACCCGGCCGTCCAGATCGTGGATCAGAGCTTTGCCCGCTACCGTCTCGGCCTGGCCAAGGTCGAGCGGCTGGGCACCGGCTTCCGCTGGTCGGAGGGGCCCGTCTGGTTCGGCGACGGGCGCTACCTGCTCTGGAGCGACATCCCCAACAACCGGATCATGCGGTGGGACGAGGAGGCGGGCGCGGTGAGCGTCTTCCGCAAGCCGTCGAACTTCGCCAACGGCAACACGCGCGACCGCCAGGGACGCCTGCTCACCTGCGAGCACGGCACCCGGCGCGTCTCGCGCACCGGCTACGACGGCATCGTGACAACCGTCGCCGACCGCCACGAGGGCAAGCCGCTCAACTCGCCCAACGACATCGTCTGCAAGACGGACGGCTCCATCTGGTTCACGGATCCGCCGTTCGGGATCCTCGGCTTCTACGAGGGCTACGTCGCCAAGCCCGAGCTGCCGACGAACGTCTACCGCGTGGACCCGCGGGACGGCAAGCTCAGCGTGGTGGCCGGCGACCTCAACCGGCCCAACGGCCTGGCCTTCTCGCCGGACGAGTCGAAGCTCTACATCGTCGAGAGCGGCGTCACCCCCCGCGTCATTCACGCCTACGACCTCGCCGACGGCGGCAGCCGGCTCACCAACAAGCGCAAGCTCGTCGACGCCGGGCCGGGAACGCCGGACGGCTTCCGCTGCGACGTGGACGGCAACCTCTGGTGCGGCTGGGGCATGGGCCAGGAAGGGCTCGACGGCGTGTCGGTCTTCAACCCCGGGGCACCTACCGCAACCGGCTGTTCATGGTGGGGAGCACGTCTCTCTACTCGCTCTACGTGAACACCCAGGGCGCGCTCGGAGGCTGAGGCCCACCATGGACCGGTTCCTGATCACCAACGTGCGAGTCCTGGACGGCACCGGCCGGGAGCCGTTCGCGGGGTCCGTCCGCGTCGAGGGCAGCCGCATCGCCGAGGTCGCGGCGGGCACGGCCCTGCCGGCGCCGGGCGCGACCGTCATCGACGGGGCCGGCGCCACGCTGATGCCGGGGCTGATCGAGTCCCACGCGCACATCGGCCTGGCCGACATGACGTCGTACGAGCTGACGCGCCTGCCGCCCGAGGAGCACATGCTCGTCACGGTGCGCAACGCCCGGACGATGCTCGACTGCGGCTACACGAGCGCGTTCTCGGCGGCGGCGCCCAAGCCCCGGCTGGACGTGGTCCTCAAGCGGGAGATCGAGGCCGGCCGGGTGCCGGGGCCGCGGCTGCTCGCCAACGGCCCCGAGATCACCGTGACCGGCGGCCTCGGCGACTCCAATGTGCTCCACCTGCCCCACTACGAGACGCCGACGTTCTCCTGGGTGGCCGACGGCCCCGACGCCATCCGCCGCGTGTGCCGCCTGCTGGCCCGCGAGGGCGTGGATCTGCTGAAGCTCAACCTGTCGGGCGACATCGGGACCTCCAGCTTCCCCTCCGAGCAGACGCCGATGACCGAGGCCGAGGTGGCGGCGGCGATGGAGGTCGCGCGGTCGGCCGAGCTGCGCGTGGCCGCGCACTGCCGCAGCGCCGAGTCGGTCCTGATGGCGCTGCGCCACGGCATCGAGGTCATCTACCACGCGAACTGGGCCGACGAGCGTGCGCTGGACGCGCTGGAGGCGGCGCGCGACCGCGTCTTCGTCGGCCCCGCGCTCGGCATCACCTACAACCTCAGCCAGGCCAACGGCCAGTGGGGCGTGCCCGCCGAGCGCTCGCGCGCCTTCGAGCGTGAGCTGGAGGTGTCGATCGAGACCGTGGCCCGCATGCGCAAGCGCGGCATCCGAGTGCTGCCCGGCGGCGACTACGGGTTCACCTACACGCCCCATGGCACCTACGCCCGCGACCTCTGGATCTTCGTCAAGATCCTCGGCTTCTCGCCCATGGAGACCATCGAAGCCGCCACCAGGCTCGGCGGCGAGATCATGGGTATGCCGGGCGAGCTGGGGGTCGTGAAGCCGGGCGCGCTGGCCGACCTGCTGCTGGTCGCCGGCGATCCTCTCGCCGACATCGCGATCCTGCAAGACCGCGGTGCACTGCGACTGATCATGAAGGACGGCGTGCTCCACAAGACGCCCGCCGTCCGCTGACCCTCAGGCGCGCCTCGAGGGCGGCCAGCGCGAGGCTCAGCCCGGTCTGTCCGTCGGGGAAGTCGAGCGCGCGCGCATACGCCTCGACGTCGGCGGGGACCGGCTCGCCCAGCCGGGCGCAATGCCGCCGGAGCATCCCCGCGAATCCGTCGCCGCGCGCCGGTCGAACCGAGTCGGGCGAGGCGGGCCCGCGCTCGAGCCGTTGCCGCAGGCCGGGGTAGAGCCCGGTGAGGCGGATCGCGTCGAGGAGCCAGCACACGGGATCGAGGGTCTCCATGAGGCCCAGCGTGTAGCTTCCACTGCCCTGCCGCAGCCCCGAGAGGCGCGCCTCGGCGGCGACCAGCCCGGTGTAACCGCGGAGGTCGAGATCGTTGGCGCGCAACCAGCTCCGGGTCGCCGCGGCGCTCCTCAGCCCGCGCGCTCGGCGGAAGTCGTCGGAACGGACCTGGACGTCGGCGACCGGGTCGAACCCTTGCCGCCGGGCCACCTCGTCCACCACCCGCCAGAGCTTGGCGATGCGCCGGTACAACCGGAATTCCTCGCCGCCGTGCGCCTCGACGTGGCGCAGGACCGCGCGACCCGCGCGGGTGCCCGCCCCGAGCCCGGCGGGGCGCCAGCGGGGGTATCGGCCGTCGATGCGGAGCAAGGCCAGGAGGTACGCCTTCCAGCCGGCCGGGCCCCCGCCGCGGCGCCGTTCCTGGCCGCCGGACGTCTCGAGCAGCGTGTCGATGGCTGCCAGCCTCTCGACGAGGCGCTTCCGAGCGGCGTCATCGAGGTCGTGCGCCCGCGCCCAGCTTCGCGTCTTCGCCGCGGGCCCCAGTCCGAAGTCGCCGTGCTCGAACACGCGGGCCGCCGCCCGCGGGGTGACAGCCAGGCGCAGCGCGCGGGCCACGCCGTCGGCCAGCGACAGCAGCTCCGCCAGCGTCCGCAGGAGCAGGTACGTCGAGCCCAGCAGCCTCGCCTCGAGACCGACCCGTTCCTCCGCCGAAAGGTCACCCTGGCCCGCCGCGAACGGGCGGCACATCACGTCGCGGTGCAGCTTGGCCACGAACGACGAGCGGTTCACCTGCATGGCCCCGGGCCGCCTGCCGGGGGCGGGGCGCCACCCGGACAGGTGGTGAACGAGGGCCAGCGCGTCGAGACGCTTCTGATCCACGTATCCGCCGCCGGCGATGAACCCCCGGAATCGGGTTGCCTCGGCAGCGCCCGCCCCGACGTCCCACGTCCGGTCGACCGCGCTCGCCAGCGACCGCTCCTGGTAAAAGGTCTCCTTGGCCGCCCGGAGCAGGCGTTCCCCCGACTCCGCCCGGATCACCCCGGCCTCGACCGCCGCGGCCACGGTGGCCCTGATGTTCGCCATCGGCTCCGACAGCGCCCGGTATCCCTCGGCGGCGCCGCCGTGCAGGACCGCCACCTCGTCGTCGTCGGTATAGATGCCGTCCCGGTAGGCCTCGAAGATCTTGCCGACACCCACCATCCCGAACGGCGCCAGCTCGGCCGCCCGGAGCGCCCCCATGCTGCCCGCCCCGAACACCGCGATGCCGTCTTCGAGCGCGAGGAGGATCTCCTTGTGCCAGACGGCGGCCGTGGAGTCGAATAGCCCGTCGACGATCGCGACGGCGCGCGGTCGCCGCGCGCGGACGCGGAGCACGTCGCCGCAGCGCACCGGGGACAGGTAGCGGGCGGCGAGCGTGCCCCTGGCTTCGTCGACGGCCAGCGACGGCCCCAGGAACACGACGACGCGGTCGGCGCTCACCGGGTCACCCCTCCGTGACCTCCCGCATGCCCGGAATGACCACCTTGACGACGGGGATCCCGAACTCCGGCCTCGTGTGCTCGACGGCGACGACACGCCGGAACCCCGGCTCGCCGAGCAGTCGCAGCACGTGATCGAGGTCCCCGGCGAACGTCGATGCCGGGCAGGATCGCCGTGTGCCGAAGTCGAGCCGCCCCGGCCTGGCGCGGCGGCGCCGCGTCACGTCGGTCGCCGGCTCGTACCATGACGGAAACACGTCGTCACGCGAGCCGCTGATGAACGTGAGCCGGCTCTGGGCCGCCTCCGTCAGCGCCCGCGCCAGCGCAATCTCCTTCGACAGATGGCACCCGGCACCGTAGTACAGCGCGAGCCCGCTGAGCGCCCCGGGGTCGCCGAGCGTGCAGTGGTAGGCCGGGATGCCGACCCCCGAGGTCATGTCCCACATGCGGGCGTGGATCCCCGCCCCCTCGAACCGGTCGAGGAGACCCCGCAGCAGGGCCGAGTCGATGGTCTCCGGGGCGATCTCCCGCGCCCGTCGCGCGGCCGGTCCCAGGGACTCCCAGCGCCACTCGCAGTCGCGCTCGACGACCTCGAACACGGCATGGCAGAGGGCCTCCTGGAGGTGATTGCCGGAGGCGAGCCCGGTCGTGGTCACCAGGAAGAGGCCCAGATCGGGGTGGGGCCGGCTGAAGTTCTCGTCCACGACCGAGTGAGGCACGAGCACCGGCTCGCCGGTGGCGAGGTCCCTCCCGTGGGCCCAGGCAATCGTCCGGGAGGGGTAGTATCCACTCCCGCGGACTCCCGGCATGAGGGTCGCGGGGTCGACCGCCCGGTGCCGGCGGCGGACCTCGCGGTAGGAGGCCGTGATGTACGGTTCGGCGGCCCGCTCGGCGTGGTACAGCTCGATCGACTCCATGACGGCGGAAACCTGCGCCAGCTCGTCGGTCACGCCCTTGCCCTGGGAGACCGACAGGCACCGCCCATCGGGCCGGATGCAGATCCAGACCGGGATCCCGATCCGATCCAGTCCGGTGACGTTCGCCACGCGCGTGATGCCGAACGCCGGGAACAGGGGACGGACCCAGGCCAGCGTGTCCGCCGGCTCGCGGCAACGCATCGTGCCGCCGAGATCCTGTTTGGCCACGACTTCGGCTACTGCTGGGAGACCTCTTGCCGGTCGGCTGTCGAGGCCCTCGCGGGCAGCAAACCCAGGACCAAACGCCCCAGGACCAAACGCCCGGTTCCTCACGTGGCGCGGATCATACACGTTTTCGTGCAATGGCGATGAGGGGCGGCCCAGAAATCGGGTAGGGTCGGCAACGCCGACGACGGCCGGTGGCCATCCCGTCGCCGGTCCCCTGTACTCCGATGTCCTCCGACACCGATGCAAGGCGTACCATTGGGCCCACTCACCAGGAGGGCGTCGATGAGAGCGACAGCCGCCGTGCTCTACGAGGTCCGCAAGCCCGTGGTGGTCGAGGACGTGGAGCTGCTCGAGCCGGGCCCGCACGAAGTGCAGGTGCGGTGGGCGGCCAACGGCGTCTGCCACAGCGACTTCCACGTGATCAACGGCGACGTCCCGCACCCCCTGCCCGTCGTGCTCGGTCACGAGGCCGCCGGCGTGGTGGAGCGGATCGGGCCGGGCGTGGAGACGGTGCAGCCCGGCGACCACGTGTGCTCCAGCTACATCCCGTCGTGCGGCCGCTGCGGTTACTGCATCGGCGGCCAGCCGACGATGTGCGCGCTGCGCGACAAGCCGCGCTGGTTCATGCTCGACGGCACCGCGCGCCTGCGCAAGGGCGCGACCAGCCTGCACCACTATCTGCAGGTCGCCGGCTACGCCACCCACGCCGTGCTGCCCGAGGAGAGCGTGATCCCGATCCGCAAGGACGCGCCGCTCGACGTGGCCTGCCTGGTGAGCTGCGGCGTGCTGGCCGGCGCCGGACCCGTCTTCAACCGCGCCAAGGTCCCGCCCGGGGCCAGCGTCGCTGTCTGGGGCTGCGGCGGCGTGGGCCTCAACACGATCCAGGCCGCGCGGCTGGTCGGGGCCGGCAAGATCATCGCCGTCGACGTCGTGCCGCAGAAGCTCACGTGGGCGGAGGAGTTCGGCGCCACCCACGTCGTGAACGCCGCGACCGAGGACCCGGTCGCGCGCGTACAGGCCATCAGCGGCGCCGGCGGCGTCGACTACGCGTTCGAGGTGGTGGGCACCCAGGCCACGATCGAGCAGGCGGTGCTCTCCACCCACCGCGGCGGCACCTGCGTGGTGGTCGGCGTCTCCCCGGCCGGCACGCGGCTGTCACTCGACCCGTCGCTCTTCCTACAGCAGCGGGTGCTGACCGGCAGCTCGTTTGGCGGCGGCCACCAGCGCACCGACGTCCCCATGCTCATCGATCTCTACATGACCGGCCGCTACAAGCTCAACGAGCTGATCACCCGCCGCGTCGGCTTGACCGACCTGAACCACGCCTTCGACCTGATGCTCAAAGGCGAGGTCAAGCGCAGCGTCGTCGTCTACGGGTAGCGCGGTGCCGCTCGCCGGCGTGTGGGGCGGCGGGGGGTCGGGTGGGGTCTCCCGGACCACGTGC
>Ga0214471_10002430_pt1 | contig 14607 bp, 9 predicted proteins | sample RVTome_5_FD_207665 | JGI IMG/M metagenome (GOLD analysis project Ga0214471, IMG submission 207665) | Soil microbial communities from uranium-contaminated site in the Upper Colorado River Basin, Wyoming, United States - RVT142D155 | ecosystem: Environmental > Terrestrial > Soil > Contaminated >... | reverse complement strand
GTTGGGGGGATCTCGGCGTCCCCGACGTACTCGCCGTCGGCGATCCGGTCGGCGAGCGGCCGCTGGCGGGCGGCCTGCCTCGCGACCCGCATCCGGCGGGGGGTCCGGTCAGGGAACACCAGGGTCAGGCCGAGGAGCAGCCGCAGCGGCGCGAGCTGCCGGGCGCCGCGGTCCACGCTCCAGGCGGCGACCGCGGCGACGGCGACGACCGTGGCCCACCACACGATCGACCACGCCGGCGAGCCTGGCGTGGGGAGCAGGCGCGCCGTGCCGACGGCCGCGACGATCGCGAGCAGGGTCGGGCCCACGGCCGCGAGCGCTCCGAGGGCGCTCGCCAGGCGCGTGCGCGCCCGCCAACCGTCGGATCCGACCCGAGTGGCGCTCACGGCGGTGCGCCGTCCGTGCCTGCGCCCTCGCGGGTCACCAGCGCGTCCAGCGTGCGTCCGGCATCCGGGCCGACGGAAAGATCCGGGCTGACGGAAAGATCCGGGCTGACGGAAAGGACGCCCGTCGGCAGGACACACCGCGCCACGAACCCGCCGCTGGGTGGGGAGTGCAGCTCCAGGCGGCCGCGGTGGGCGTCCATGATCGCCTGCGCGAGCGTCAGCCCCAGCCCGAGCCCACGGGTGTGACGGGTCAGCACGTGCCCGCCGCGTTGGAACGGCTCACGCAACCGCTTCACGTGCTCGGGCGGCACGCCGGGACCGTGGTCGCGGATCGTGAACTCGGTGCCCTCCTGCGTTGCCTCGACGACGAACTCGATCGGGGTGCCCGCGGGCGTGTGACGCAGCGCGTTGTCGAGCAGCTCGACGAGCGCACGGTGCAGACTCGTCGGGTCGAGCGTCACCTCCACGTCCTCGAACCGGGTGGCGATGTCGTGCGAGGTGGCGCGGTCTTCGACCGCCTGGAGCGCGCGCTGCGCCACTTGACGCGCGTCCGTGGGACGCGGGGTCAGGTCCACGATCCTGCCCGACTCGAGGTCGATGAACGCGCTCAACTGGTCGAGCACCCGCTCCAGCGCCACCACGTGCTGGGCGATCCGTCCCACCAGTTCACGCTGCTGGTCGCCGTGCATCTGCTCCCAGCGCGCGACCAGGAGCTCGCTCGCGCCCTTGATGATCGTCGTCGGCGTGCGCAGCTCGTGCGAGGTCGTGCTGATGAGGTCGTGCTTCAGCTCGTCGAACTCGCGCAGCGTCTGGGCGTGCCGCTGCTCGGCCTCGAACCGGCGGGCGTTGGCCAGCGCGTTGCCCGCGTGCGCCGCGAGGATCCGCAGGCCGAGCTCCTCCGAACTGTCGACTGTGGGTCGCGGGCACACGGCCACGAGCGCGGCGATCGGCTCGTCGTCGACGACGACCGGGACGATCGATCCGGACTCCTCCGGCCCGGCCCAGCCGGTGGCGTTGCCGCCCGCGTCCACGCCGGCCACGCCGGCCAGGTCGGCGTCGTCGCTCACGCGCCCGGCGTCCCCGAGCCGATCGGCGAGCGTCCCGGACGCCTCCACGCAGACCCAGTCGCCGTCCTCGAACGCCACGATCGCGGCGCCCGAGAACCCCAGCCCCTGCGTGCCGACGACGATGGCGCGGAGCACGACGAGCGTGTCCAGGTCGTTGACCGCTCCCGCGGCGACCGCGAGCGTCGTGAGCGCCTCGGCGCGACGGTGGGAGTCGGCTCGTGCCCGTCGTGCCTCTCCCAGCCGCTGGCGGTTCGCGTGCGTGAGCCACGTCACGACCAGGACCGGGATGCCCACCGTCGCCGACCGTATGAGCCATCGTGCGGGCAGCATCGCGGGTTCGGCCGTGAGGTCCGCGACGACCGTGGCCACCAGCGCCAGGACGGCCAGCCCCACCGTCGCCCGGATGCGGTACGCGGTGGCCGCGAACACCAGCGGAAGCGCCTGCAACTCGTGCAGCTCGGAGCCAGCCCCGCCACTGAGTCGCACGGCCCCTGCGATCGTAAGCACGTGTGCGGTGGACCAGATGTAGAGGTGGGCCGGGATCGTGCCGCAGATCAGCCGGCGGACGGCGGGGACGGTGGCTGCGATCGAGACGGCGGTCCCGCCGAGCACGACCAGCAGGTAGGCCCGCAGCCGGGCCGGATCGTCGCGCAGGCCGTCCAGGAGGAGGAAGGGGTAGGTGAGCAGGATCGCGCTCGTCGCCCACCCGACGACCCACGAGAGCCGGCGCGGCAGGACCGACCCGCGCCGTTGCCCGTCCATCCTCCCGTCCACGTCCACGGCCGCCTCCTCGTTCCCAACCCCGTGCCGGCTGCCCCGTGCTCCTCCGTCCGGACCCAACGTTCTGAGTCGCCTTGCGGCTACGCGCCGTTACATCTTGTACTCCTGCCCCCCGGCGGGTGTCTAGTGAGGAAGGGGGGCGTGCGCGCCCTACCGGCCCGAGGCACGGTCCTCCCGTGGGGCCGAGCCCCTCGGCGGTTTCGTTCCACGGTCGCCCGGCGTGCGGACAGCGCACGGCGGGAGCAACGGGTCCCCCGTAGGGGGAGGCGGCCGGACCGACCCGTCTTCGGCGTCCCGAGGTTGACAGCCCGGCCGTCAACGCGCACCTTCCGCCTCCTGAGGCCGCCGCGCGGCCCGGCCCCCCCGAAAGCGAAGCGAGTCCACGTGGCTGAGAACCTCGTCGTCGTCGAGTCCCCGGCGAAGGCCAAGACCATCGAGCGCTACCTCGGTAGCGACTTCAAGGTGCTGGCCTCGTACGGGCACATCCGTGACCTGCCACGCTCCGACTTCGCCATCGAGGTCGACGCGGACGGTCGGGGCTGCCACCTGGTCTACGAGATCCCCGCGAGCTCCAAGAAGCAGGTCGCCGCGCTGCGCAAGGCCGCCAAGGAGGCGACCACCGTCTGGCTGGCACCGGACCTCGACCGGGAGGGCGAGGCGATCGCGTGGCACGTCGCGGAGGCACTGGGACTGGATCCCGCGACCACCAACCGGGTGACGTTCGACGAGATCACCAAGCCTGCAATCGAGGCCGCGTTCGCTGCGCCCCGCACGCTCAACCTCGACCTGGTGGACGCCCAGCAGGCCCGCCGCGCGGTCGACCGGATCGTGGGCTACCGGCTGTCGCCGGTGCTGTGGCGCACGGTGTCCAGCGGCATCTCGGCCGGCCGCGTGCAGTCGGTCGCGCTTCGGATCATCGTCGACCGCGAGGAGGAGATCCGGGCGTTCGTCGCCCAGGAGTACTGGAGCTTCCAGGGCCGGTTCTCCGGCGGCGTCGGGACAGATGGGCAACCGGTGGGCGCGCCCGAGATCGACGCGAAGCTCTACAGCGTCGACGGCAAGCGGCTGGCGTCTCCCAAAGAGCTCGACGAGCTGCGCCAGCGCCCAGGCGGTGGCGACGACGCGGACGAGAGCAAGCTCGTGAAGCGGCTGCTGATCGACAACGCCGATGACGCCGAGGCACTGAAGGCGCGGCTCGAGCCCCTGAGCTACGCGGTCCGCGAGGTGCGGCGCACCGAGGCCAAGCGCAACCCCAAGGCGCCGTTCAAGACCTCGTCCCTGCAGGGCGAGGCCTCCAAGTACGGCTTCTCGGCGCGCCAGACCATGGCCATCGCCCAGCAGCTCTACGAGGGCATCAACCTCGGCGGCGAGCAGGTCGGGCTCATCACCTACATGCGCACCGACTCGCTGAACCTGAGCGACCAGGCGCTCGGGTCGATCAACGACTTCGTCCGCGAGCGGTACGGGCAGGCCTACTCGATCGACAGGTGGCGCCGGTTCGCGGGCACGACCAAGGGCGCCCAGGAGGCGCACGAGGCGATCCGTCCCACCGACGTCAACCGCACCCCCGAGTCCGTGCGGGGGCGGTTGTCCGGCGAGCAGGCCCGGCTGTACGAGCTGATCTGGAAGCGCACTGTTGCCACCCAGATGGCCCCGGCGGTGTTCGACCGGGTCTCCGCCGACGTGGTCGGATCCGACCAGGAGGGCGAGGCCCTCTGGCGGGTCACCGGCCAGGTCGAGAAGTTCGACGGCTGGCTGAAGGCGTACCGCGCGGTGCGCGACGAGGACGAGGAGGACGACGAGGTCTCGGACCGGCTGCCTCAGCTCGACGAGGGCCAGGAGCTCGACCTGCGCGAGCTGCTCGCCGACCAGCACTTCACCAGCCCGCCACCGCGCTACTCCGAGCGCACGCTGGTCGAGACGCTCGAGGAGCTCGGCATCGGCCGGCCCTCGACCTATGCGTCGATCATCACCACGCTCGAGAACCGCGAGTACGTGCTCAAGGAGTCGCGCCGGTTCTTCGCCACGCCGCTCGGCGAGGTCGTGACGGCGTTCATGAAGGCGCACTTCTCGGAGATCGTGGACGTCAACTTCACGGCCCGGATGGAGTCGACCCTCGACGAGATCGCCCAGGGCGACGAGCAGTGGTGCGCGACCGTCACGCGCTTCCTCGACGAGGTCGACCAGTGGGTCAAGGAGCGCAAGCCAGAGCGACCGCGCCTGCCGCTGGCCGAGGAGGCGCAGTGCCATCTCTGCGGCGCCCCGATGGAGAAGGTGTTCTCGGGCAAGTCCAAGCAGTGGTTCGCATCGTGCAGCCGCTGGCCCGACTGCGACGGCACGCTGCCGCTCAACGAGGACGGCACGGTCGGCGAGCCCGAGCCCGAACCCGAGCCCGACGAGGACGTGCGCTGCCCCGTGTGCGGCAAGGCGATGCTGGCCCGCGAGGGCAAGTTCGGCACCTTCTTCGGCTGCGTCGACTACCCCAAGTGCAAGGGCATCCGCAACCTCCAGAAGCGGGCGGTCTACCTCGATCAAGGCGAGTGGAAGGCGTTTCGTTCGCCCACCGATCCCGGCTCCTACATGGAGCTGCGCAAGAGCCGGTACGGCAAGCCGTTCCTCGGCTCGACCGGGTACCCCGACGACCAGTTCGCGATCTGGTCGGTCCCCCTCGCCGACCCGTGCCCGAGGTGCGGAGCGCCGCTGCGCCCGCCTCCGAAGAGCCGCAAGGTGCCCACCGTGATCTGCGCCGGCCCGGAGCTGGAGCACCACTTCGAGGCCGAGGACTTCGACCTGCCGACCATCCACACCATCGACACCGTCGAGGGGGTCGACAAGTGGGACCCCGAGCTCGGTGGCGAGCCGATCAACGGGTGGCCCCCCGCCTACGAGAGCCTGCGGCTGGAGTTCCTGAAGGAGGAGAAGCCCAAGCCCAAGGCCACGAAGAAGGCCACGAAGAAGACCGCGAAGAAGGCCACGAAGAAGGCCACGAAGAAGGCCACCCGACGCGGGGAGGGGCGCCGGTAGGCTCCGGGCCGTCCCAGAACCAGGGTGGACCGTGTCCGGAGACGCTGCTGGAGGTGTGGCCAGCGGCCAGCGGCCGGCGGCATACCGGACCCTGTTCGCCAACCGGGACTACCGCGACCTGTTCTGGGCCATGCTCACCTCCAGCCTCGGGGACTGGATGGGGCTGTTCGCGATCCTGGCGCTGACGGAGAACATCCTCGGTCCCACCCGGGCCGCGGCCTTCGCCCTGTCGGGAGTGATGATCGCGCGGGTGGTGCCCACGCTCGCCCTGGGCCCGGTCGCCGGGGTGTTCGTCGACCGCTGGGACCGCAAGCGCACGATGATCGCGACCGACATCGGCCGCGGCGCCGTGATGGTGCTCGTCGCGTTCGCCGGGGACGTGTTCCAGCTCGTGGTGGCGACCTTCCTCATCGAGGTGATGTCGACGCTGTTCGTCCCCGCCAAGGACGCGACCCTGCCCAACCTGGTCAGCCGGGAGCGGCTGGTCCAGGCCAACCAGCTCTCGTTGATGGTGACCTATGGGACCCTGCCGGTCGGGGCTGCGGCCTTCGCGCTGTTCACCGGCACGGCGACGACGTTCCTGTCGGGCGTGCCGTTCCTCTCGGCCCGGCCGATCGCGCTGCCGATCCTGATCAACGCGGCCACGTTCTTCGTCAGCGCGGCGTTCATCGCCCGGATCGCGGTCCCGCGCAACGGCCGGCACCGCCGCGAGCCGGCACCGGCCCACGCCGCCGCCCAACAGGGCGCGTGGTCCGAGCTCGTCGCGGGCTTCCGGTTCATCGCGCAGCAACCGCTGGTGCGTGCGCTCGTCGGCGGTGTCATGGCGGCCTTCCTGTCCGCCGGGGTCGTGCTCGCCGTCGGCAAGCTGTTCACGACCGTGCTGAACGCCGGAGACACCGGGTTCGGGGTCCTCGGCGCGGTCGTCGGCGTGGGCCTGTTCGTGGGCCTGGCGATCGCGGGACCGCTGTCGGCACGGATCGACAAAGCGCGCCTGTTCGCGCCGGGCATCGGCATCGGGGGAGGGGGGTTGGTCGTCACGGCCCTGATGCCTCGGCTCGACCTGGCCACCATCCCCGCCTTCGCGATGGGCGCCGGCGCAGGCGTCAGCTTCATCGTCGGCTACACGATGCTGCAGGAGCAGTCCGTGGACGAGCTGCGGGGCCGTACCTTCGCGGCGTTCAACACCGGCGTGCGCGCGGCCCTGTTCGTGGCGCTCGTGGTGGGGCCGGCGCTGGTCGGGGTGATCGGCCTGGAGCAGAGGACCGGTGGCACCTACCCGTACACGATCGGCGGGGCCCGCCTCACGCTGATCATCGCGGGCACCGTGGCCATCGCGGGTGCGGTGGTCACCGGCCGGGCCATCCACCGGGCGCTCACCTCCCGTATCGGACTGGCCGACGTGCACGAGCCTCGCGTACGCCGCGCGACCGGGTTCCTCGTGGCCTTCGAGGGCGGCGAGGGCGCCGGCAAGTCGACCCAGATCTCCCGGTTGCGCCGGGCCGTCGAGGGGGCCGGCTACGACGTCCTGGTCACGCGCGAACCCGGCGGCACCCCGCTCGGCGAGCAGTTGCGGCACCTGCTGCTCGAACACGGCATGCCCGACATCGGCGACCGCACCGAGGCGTTGCTGTACGCCGCGGCTCGGGCCCAGCACACCGAGGAGGTGCTGCGTCCGCACCTCGCGTACGGCACCGTGGTGCTGTGCGACCGGTACGTCGACTCCTCGATCGTCTACCAGGGTGGGGTCCGTGGTCTCGGCGAGGCGCAGATCGAGGAGCTCAACCGGTGGGCCACCGACGAGCTCGTGCCGGACCTGGTGGTGCTGCTCGACGTGGATGCCGAGGAGGGGCTGCGGCGGGCGCGCGGCCAGGACGCCGCCGGGCGGGCGGGGGACCGGCTCGAGTCCGAGGGCCTGGCGTTCCACCGGTCGGTGAACGAGCTGTTCCGCAAGCGGGCCGCGGCCAGCCCCGACCGCTACCTCGTCGTCGACGCCAGCCGCGACCCCGACGAGATCGGGCGAGAGGTCGGGGCGACGGTGCTCGAGCGCCTGCGACGCGCCGAGCCCGGGCGGCCGGCGCCGCCCGACGCGTCGCAGCACGCCGGTACGGTGCGGCTGCCCCGTTCGGACGTGGAGCAGCCTGGCGTCCAGGAGCCGTCCCGTGACTGATGTCGCCCCTGTCGCCCCACCTGTGTGGAGCACGGTCCGCGGGCAGGACGCGGTCGTCGAGACGCTGCGGACCGCGCTGGTGCGCGATCAGGTCTCGCACGCCTGGATGCTCGTCGGGCCGCCCGACGTGGGCCAGGATGCCGTCGCCCGGGCGCTGGCTGCCGCGCTGAACTGCCCCGAGGCAGGGGCGCCTGCCAGCGAGGGCTGCGGTGCGTGCGGGATCTGTGACCGGATCGCCAAGGACGTGCACCCAGCCAGCCAGACCTTCCTGCCCGAGGGCACCAGCCACCTGGTGTCCGGCGTCCGCGAGCGCTGGATCCCGGCTGCGACGCGCTCGCTCGTCGACGGGCGCGTCAAGGTCCTGCGCATCGGCGTTGCCGACCGGATGAACGAGGCCACGCAGAACGCCTTCCTCAAGATCCTCGAGGAGCCGCCGCGGACCGCCGCTGGAGCGACCACCGTGGTGTGGCTGCTCGACGTCGAGGACGAGAGCGCCCTGCTCGACACCATCGTGTCGCGCTGCCGCCGGCTGACCTTCCGGCCGTGGACGCCCGAGGTGCTGGGTGCGTTCGCCGAGCAGCAGCTCGGGCTGCCGGACGGGGTCCGGCGGCAGGCGCTGGTGCGTGCGGCGATGGGCTCCCCGCGCCGGCTGATCGAGCTCGCCGATGCGGACGTCAGCGACCTCGTCGACCGGCTCCGCGCCGAGCGCGACGCCAACCCGCGCCGCAAGAAGCCCACCGACGAGGATCTGGAGGAGATGCGCGACCAGCTCAGCGGCGAGCGGGCACGCCGCCGTCACCTCGAACTCCTGCGCACGCTGCTGGACCAGGGTCCGGCGGCCGCGGTCCCGCTGGCCCGTGGCGTCGAGGCCTGGGCCAGGGCCCGGGTGGAGGTCCGCAAGGCTGACAACGCGGCCGAGCTCGCGGGGTACGAGGACGCGTTCCGCGGCCAGGGCACGCGGGTCGAGTGGCCCCCGGGGTTCAAGACCCAGCTCGAGCAGCGGCACAAGCGCACCGAGCGCGAGGCCAAGCAGGAGGCGCTGGCGGTCGCGCTCGACGAGTTCGCGTCCTACCTCCGGGACGTCGTCGCGGCCAAGTCAGGGGCAGCCGACCAGGCCATCGTCCACGTCGACCACCTCGAGGCCATCCGCTCCGATGCCGCGCGGACGCCTTATCCATCCCTGTTCTGGGGGCTGCAGGCGGTCTCCGAGACCCGCGAGGCCTTCGAGCGCAACGGCGCCCCGTCGCTGCACCTCGAGCGGCTGTTCCTGGGCCTGGCGGTCCGGCTGAGCGCCGCGGCCTGACAGCCAGCGCTGCGGCGGCGGGCCCTGAGGGGTCGTTACACTCCCGCCCGGATCGGCACCGGTCCTCCCGCCGAGGTAGCTCAGTCGGCAGAGCGGCTCACTCGTAATGAGCAGGTCAGGGGTTCGATTCCCCTCCTCGGCTCCACACAAGACCCCAGGTCGGAGGCGGATCACCGGTCCCCGGACGACCTGGTGTTCCTGCGCTGCCGAGCAGTCGGTCTCGGTGAGCAAGCAGGAGCTGGGGGGGTGGACGGCGAAGGTGTTCCTGTGACACCAGCCGATCCGGGTGGCCCGCAGGGCCGCCTGATGGAGTGGACGTGAGACGCAGGGGATGGGGCCGGCACCAGCCGTCCGAGACGGCACGTCACCGGCTCGCGGCTGCCATCCGGCAGAACCGGGCGGAACTCGAGGTGCAGGTGGCCGAGGGGCTCCTGCGCTCGGAGCTGTACCTCGAGACCGGCCACCCGGACGAGGCCGCCGAGGTGCTCGAGGAGCAGCGCCGCCGTGTGGTCGACTTCCATGGCAGGCTGCGCGATGTCCTGGTCGCGGCAGCCGCCGAGGCCGAGGCCGAGGCCGTGCTCAGCGGGGCTCGCGGCGTCGAGGCGCTGCACGACCGTGGACCGGCCGTGTCCCGCTTCCCACAGCTCGTGGCGGCATCGCTGGTGTTGGTGCTCGGCGTCGCGATGGCCGGGACCTGGACCGCGTCGCACGAGGGGAGCCTGCGGGCCGCCGTGCGCATCGACTCGACCGACGAGTTGGACACCACCGAGCGCGACGTCGTCGCCGCGGCGCCACGGCCCGACCGTCGCCGGCCAGGTGACCCGCGTTCCGGCCTGACGGGCGCGGAGAGGGCCGAACGCGATCCGGCCGGTGACCAGGCCGCCACGCGCCGGTGGCTGGCCCAGCAGGGCTCGCTGCTCCAGCGGCTCGGCGCGGGGATCCGAGTCCGCAGCGAGGTCCTGCGCGAGCTGGAGGGGCTGGTCGCCACCTTGGCCCCGGGGACGCCGCTGGCCGACCAGATGTGGCTCCAGGTGCTGTCAGAGGCCGTTGCCGCCGGGTCCGAGGCGGCCGAGCGCGACGCGGCCGAGACCGACCCGCCGGCTGAGGACGCCGAGGGGGGAGCAGCCAGCGGGGACGACGACCGGGAGCGCTCGTGGTTCCGTCGCAGCGTCGACCAGGGTGAGCAGGACGCGGAGGCCGAGCCCGTTGATGGTGAGCCCGGTGACGGTGAGCCCGGGACCGGCGAGGCCCCGGGTGGCGACACGCCGACGGCGCCGCAGCCGGCCGGTGACGCCGACGGCGGGCAGGACGGCGGCGAGTCCGGCTCGTCGACCGCGGACGGTGACACCTCCGGCGCCCGCAGCGGGGAAGCGGGAACGCTGATCGGGTCCTCGGAGTAACATTGCGCCTTCCGCACAGTGGTGTGCGGATACTGCAACACCCGGGAGGTGCTCGCACGGCGCCCCTTCCCACCACGCGCCGCAGCGTTACACTGAACGTGCATGTAGCACCACGAACAGTTACCGGCGGGCACCCCGGTGGGCGCGAGGTGGGCCCCCGGCACCGACGGGGGAACGCGAGGCCACCGTGACCATCATCACGTACCGCCAGGCACGCCTCATCGTCCTGGGCTTTGGCACCGCACTCATCGCCGGGGTCACGCTGTCGGCGTGGTTCCGGGGCGCCGATCCGTACGAAGCCATCGCGATCGCGCTGTTCCTCCCGGTCCTGGTCGGGCTCGCCTACGGCGGGACGCGGTGGGGTGTCGCGGTGGGAGCAGTGGTGTCGGTCGTGTACGTCGTGATGCGCTTCGCGACCCTGCCCCAGGAGCTCGAAGCGGCCGAGTTCATCCCGACCGCGATCGTGCGCGTGCTGCTCTACCTCGGGTTGGGCTTGTTCGGCGGCTGGTCCAACGAGATGCTCGAGCAGTCGCTGCGCAAGCTGGAGCTGTACGACGACATCGATGACGACACCGGCGTCGGCAACACCCGGGCGATGCTCTCGTTCACCGATCGCGAGGTGGCGCGCGCGCGCCGCTACGGCTCGATCTTCTCGCTGACGGTCCTGCACATCGAGCGCGACGTGTTCAACCAGGTGTCCGAGAAGAAGGGCCGTCGGGCGTTGCGGGACCTGTGCCAGAGCATCGACACCAGCGTGCGGACGACCGACCTGGTGTCGCGGGTCCCGCTGGAGTCACGCGAGGACGTGGTGGTGATGCTCCCGGAGACCGGTAGCGAGGGCGCCCGCATCTTCCTCGATCGACTGATCCCGGGCAGCCGCGAGCTGCTGGGCCGCGAGGGCATCCAGGCGAACGGTGAGGTCACCGGGACCATGTTCACGCTGCCCGGTGACGAGGACCGGTTCGCGCGCTACCAGCACGAGCTCGTGGCGGCGCTACAGGTCAGCGGTGTGACGGTCGATGACACACCGGACGAGGACACACTGTGACGCTGTTCAGCCATCTCGGTCGACGCGGTCTGCTCGCGCGGATCGCGCGGCCTTTCGTGTTCCTGCTGATGATCGTCGGGCTCATCGGCGGGGCCGAGATGTCGGCAGCCATCGCCACCGAGTTCCTGTCCGCCCAGGAAGCCGAGCTGTCCCGGCTGCTGAACGACGAGCGGGTGGCGCGTGGCCTGCCTGGGCTGCCGCACTCAGACGCCCTGCGGACGGTGGCGCGCCGGCATGCGCAGAAGATGATGGTCGAGGGCCGGATCTTCCACAACGAGCGCCTCGCCGAGGACATCCAGGCCGTGTTCCCCGACTGGGCACGGGTGGGCGAGAACGTCGGCGTCAGCCCGAGCATCCCGTCGGTCCACCGGGCCTTCATGGACTCGCCGGGCCACCGTGCCAACGTGCTCGACCCTGACTGGGGCTGGCTCGGCGTCGGCGTGGTCAGCGGTGGCTCTCGGCTGTTCGTCACCGAGAACTTCCTGAAGCTGCGCGCGGGCGCCCCCCGGCCCCTGCCGGCCCAGTTCCGGCTCGCGGGCGCCACCCGGACCGGCACCGCCGAGGTCATCGCCGACTTCGGCTTCTCGCCCGGTACGGCCAGCGCGGTCGTGCTGGCGCCCTCGGGAGACTTCCACGGCGCGCTGGCGGCTGGTGCGCTGGCGGCGGCCGTCAACGGCCCGCTGGTGCTCAGCGGCACCGACAGCCTGTCGCAGGACGCCTCTGACGCGATCGGTCGCGCGCTGGGGAGCAACTCGGGCAAGACCGCGTACGTCGTGGGCGGGCCGTTCGCCTCCGGCGTCCAGTCGTCGCTGGCTGGCCTCGGTCTGAACGTCGTGGAACTCGGCGGCGCGGACCACATCGACACGGCCGCTGCCGTCGCTCGGGCGCTGCCCGGCACGCCGCCGGCGGCGATCGTGACGACCGTCACCAACTACCCCGACGCCCTCGCGGGCGCCGCGCTCAGCGCCGTGACCGGCTGGCCGATCCTCTACACCAATCCTTCGTCGCTGTCATCGGGGACCGTCGACGTGCTCGACGAGCTCGGGATCGGCTCGACCTACGTGCTCGGTGGGACGGCGGCGGTGAGCCAGACGGTGGCCAACCAGCTTGGAACGGCCGGCGCGCCCGTCGCCGAGCGCATCGCGGGCACTGATCGCTACGGGACCGGTGCCGCCATCGCCACCTTCGGTCTGAGCCGCGGGCTGCGGGCGGACCACGTCATGATCGCCACCGGGCAGAACTTCCCCGATGCTCTCGCGGGTGGTGGGCTGGCCGACGTGCTGAAGGCCCCGGTCCTTCTGACGCCGACGGGGAGCCTGGCGCCTGCCGCCGCCGGCTGGTTGTCGCAGCACAAGGCCACGATCGACGCGGTCTACCTGCTCGGCGGTGGGGCCGCGTTGAGCGCGCAGGTCGAGGACGCCATCGCGAGCGTGCTGCGCTGAGCGCAGCCGAGGTAGGCTCGGGCTCCGCCCAGGTCACCTCGGAGGACCCTCGCCGATGCGCACGCGCCTGTCCGGTCTCGTCCTGCTCCTGACCCTGCTGGTCCTGCCCGTCGCTGCCGCCGGCGCGGCAGTCGCGGGCCCCGCCGAGGCTGCCGACACCGTCGTGGCCACCGAGGCGGGTGAGGAGGCACCCGGGCTGGAGCCACGGACCGCCGACAACCTCGACAACGAGTTCCGCCCCGAGGGCTACGAGGAACCCTGGACCTACTGGCTCGGGGTGTTCGTGCTGGTGAGCACCGTTCCGGTTCTGGCGCTGGTGGGGCTGCTGTACTACCTGCTGGTGCACCGCCACCGCGACCAGGCCAAGGCCGGCGCCCGCTGAACGGGTCCGACGCGCCTCCGGTTCTCGACGAGCGCATCGCCCTGTGGGCGGCGCGACTGGTCGCTCCGAGCCGTGGCGAGGAGCCGGTCCAGGTCGCCCGGCTGCGCGCTGATGTCGCCGGCGAACTGGCCGAGGTCGACGCCGCTGCCCGTGCCTGGTCGCAGCTCGGGGCCGGGCTGCCGCCGACCCAGGTCCGCGTGGTCGGGCGCGTGGGGTGGGTACGCGCGAACCTGCGGGCACTGCAGGGGGCGTTCGATCCGCTGGCCGCCAAGCTCACCTCGAACCGCGCCCTCGCGTCCCGCGCCGTCGGGTTGCAGGTCGGGCTGCTCCTGGGCCTGCTGTCGACCAAGGTGCTGGGCCAGTACGTGCTGCCGCTCGGCGGGCCCGGGCTGGGGCAGCTCGTGGTCGTCGGGCCGAACCTGCTCGACCTCGAGGCCCGCTTCGGCCCGCTGGCGGCCGACCTGCGGCGCAGCGTCCTGCTGCACGAGGTCACCCACCGGCTGCAGTTCGACGGGGTGCCGTGGCTGGGCCAGCACCTGCGCGACCTGCTGGCTCGCTACCTGTCCCATGCCCGCATGGACGGCAGCGCCGTCAAGCAGATCGCGGGTCGCCTGCCCGGTGCCCTGGCACGGGCGCGCGACGAGTCCAGCATCACGCCGATCGTCGAGGCCGTGCTGACCGAGGACCAGGTCGCGGTGGTCCGGGATGCGCAGGGACTGATGTCGTTGCTCGAGGGCCACGGCAACGCCGCGATGTTCCGCGGGGCCGCAGGCGTGGTCGGCGACAGCGCGGCCGTCAGGGGGGCGCTCGAGCAGCGGCGCACGGACGTCACCACCCGCATCCTGGCCGTGGTGGCGGGCATGGAGATGAAGCAGCGCCAGTACCGTGAGGGCGAGGCGTTCGTGGCCGCGATCGTGGACCGGGTCGGCACCTCGGGGCTCAACCAGGCGTTCGCGGCCCCCGAGAACCTGCCGCGGGCCGACGAGGTCAACGACCCGGACTCGTGGCTGGAGCGGGTGGGCCTGGCCCCGTCGTCGGAGGACGGCTGAGGCACACTCGCCCCGATGGCGTCGGCGGGAGCGTCCCGCCAGGCCGGGGAAGGTCCCGGATGGGTCCGCGTGAGCCGCGCCTGCCCGGCCCGCTGCCGGCCGGGCTGGACCGTGAGGCGCTGGGCGCGGACGTGATCGTGGCTGTCAGCGGCGGGCCGGACTCGACCGCCCTGGCCTACCTGACTGCCGAGGCCAGGCCGGACCTGGCGTCCACGCTCGCGCACGTGCGCCACGGCCTGCGCGACGACGCCCGCGACGTCGAGGTGGTGCGGTGGCACGCGCAGGCGCTGGCGGCGCCGCTGCACGAGCTCGCGGTGACGGTGCGCACCGGCGGCGAGGGACTGGAGGCGGCGGCGCGCGACCGCCGCTACGCGGCGCTGCGCCGGCTGGCCCGGGAGGTCGGGGCTGGCTGGATCCTCGTGGGGCACACCGCCGACGACCAGGCGGAGACGGTGCTGATGCGCCTTGCGCGGGGGACCGGCTTGACCGGGCTCGGCGCGATGGCGCCCTTCCACGGGGACCTGGTGCGTCCGCTGCTGCGGCTGCGGCGCGGCGACGT
>Ga0214471_10002428_pt1 | contig 14608 bp, 16 predicted proteins | sample RVTome_5_FD_207665 | JGI IMG/M metagenome (GOLD analysis project Ga0214471, IMG submission 207665) | Soil microbial communities from uranium-contaminated site in the Upper Colorado River Basin, Wyoming, United States - RVT142D155 | ecosystem: Environmental > Terrestrial > Soil > Contaminated >... | reverse complement strand
ATCCACCAGTGCAGGCTAAACCGGCCGCGCCGGTGTGGCGCGATGAATCTCAGGAGGCGGTCAGTTCGGTCGGGTCCAGCCTGCGAAAGGTCCTCGGGCCTTTGGAGGCGTCGAGCACGGCCGCCTCCCAGCCTTCACTCTCCCGGCCCTCGGCCTGGCGAAATACGTCGGCGCCAATCTCGAACGCTTCGGTCAAGGTCAAGCCTTCCCTCCAGAGCTCACCGAGCGCGGTGGTGAGTTGCTCGGCCTTGCCCCCGATGGCCACGAAGTTCCTCTCGTCGAACAGGGTCCCGTCGTAGGTGACCCGGAAGAGGCGATGCTCGGACCCGTCCTCGCTTACCTCGGCAATGAGCACCTCGACCTCGAATGGCTTCGGATCGCGGATGAAGATGATGCCCAATGTCTGGGAGAAGGCCGTGGCGAGGCCCATTGCCGTCACGTCGTCACGGGAATAGAGATACCCCATCAGGTCGGCCTGTCTGATGCCGGCCTTGCGGAGGGTCTCGAACTCGTTGTACCTGCCCACACCGGCGAAGGCGATCCGGTCATAGACCTCACTGATCTTGTGTAGCGCCGTCGAAGGGTTCTCGGCAAGGAGCAGCACCCCGTCCGCGTAGTCGAGCCCCAGGATCGACCTGCCCCGGGCGATCCCTTTGCGGGCGAACTCGGCTTTATCCCGAACCAGCTGTTCGGGTGCGACATAAAGAGGGAACGTCACAGGATCGACTCCACGGCGTTCTCTGCCAATGGCCCGACGACCTCGTCGCTCAACTCGGCGACGCCGTCACTATCGACGCGGACCACGTTCGGAAAGATGCCTCGAATCAGGTCCGGCCCACCGGTTCCTGTGTCCTCCTGCGCTGCTGCCACCAAAGCCTTGACGGCCAGATCGGCGGCGTCTTCGGACGTCAGATCTTCCCGGTAGGTGGTGCGCAGAAATGACTTGGCAAGTCGGGCCCCGGAGCCGGTACTCCCGAAATCGGTCTCCTCATAGCGACCGCCGACCACGTCGTAGCTGTAGAGCCGGCCTTTCTGCTCCCGTTCGTCGTATCCCGCAAACAAGGGGACCACGACCAGACCCTGGATCGCAAGCGGGAGTTGCCCCCGCACCAGGCGCGCCAGAAACGACGCCTTGCCTTCGAGGGATAGCCGGACACCTTCGATCTTCTCGTAATGCTCCAACTCCACCTGGAACAGCTTGACCATCTCGATGGCGAGGCCTGCCGTCCCGGCGATGGCAACCGCCGAGTAACGATCGGTTGGATAGACCTTTCGGATGCGCCGGTGAGCGACCAGATGACCCTCGGTGGCCCTTCTGTCGCCGGCCATTACCACACCATTGTCGAATCGCAGGGCGAGAACGGTCGTTCCCTCCGGTGTGGAGGGGGCCTTCTCGCCAGGCTGGGTCGTCCAAGTCGGCCGCGCGCCGAGAGAGTCGAGAAGGTCGGTGAAACTCGCACCGGGTACTGGCACATCCATGGGAAGTGGCCCCGACCAACGATCCGTCACTCGCCGCCCTTCTGGACGTAGTTCTTGACGAACTCTTCGGCGTTCTCTTCGAGCACTTCGTCGATTTCATCGAGCAGGTCGTCGAGCGCCTCCAGGTCGGCTTCGCTCTCTACCTTCGCGGCTGCCTGCTCTTGGTCCTCGCCTTCGTCTCGACCCCGGCCCTTGGACTGTGACTGTTCCCTGTCGGACATCTCTCGAATCATCCTCCTAGGCGGCGTAGAAGATCAGCCGCATCCTCGGCTTCGTCGAGGATGGCGCCGACCAATTCAGCGTCTCCTCGCAACGGTTCCATCATAGGAACCCGCTTGAGATGGGATTCACCGACGTCGAAGACCAGGGAGTCCCAGTTGGCGGCGACCAAGGCGTCGGAGAACTCACTTACACAACGACCCCGGAAGTAAGCACGGGTCCGGGTCGGTGGATTCACCCGGGCGTCATCGATCTGGGTGTCGTCGAACAGCCTCCGCATCGCCCCTCGCTTGGCGAGACGGTTGTAGAGACCCCGCTCGGGGTCCACGTCGTGATACTGGAGGTCGAACGCCCTCAGCTTGGCGTTGGACCACTCGAGCCCGTCACGCTGGACATAGCCCTCCAGCAGCCGTTTCTTGGCTACCCAGTCGAGTGTGTCGGCGAGCCGCATCGGGTCCTCATCGAGAGCGTCAAGGATCCGCTCCCATTCGGTGATGACCATGTCCCAGACGGGGTCGTCCAATTCCTTCTCCACGTACTTGGAGAGCCATTCAAGGTATCGGCCTTGAAGTTCGAGCGCAGTTGCCGAGCCGCCACCGTCGAGCTCCAGAGGTTTCCCCAAACCGGTGTCGTGGCTGACCTTCCAGCACGACTCGACCGGGTCGAAGAGATCCAACGGGTCAGGCAAGGCGCCGTCTTCAAGGGCGGCAAGCATGAGGGCCGTGGTGCCCATTTTGAGGAAGTTCTGGGTTTCGGAGAGGTTGGCGTCACCGATGATCACGTGGAGGCGGCGGTATTTGGATGGATCGCCGTGTGGCTCATCCCGGGTGTTGATGATGGGGCGTTTGAGGGTGGTTTCCAGGCCAACCTCCTCCTCGAAGAAATCGGCGCGTTGGGTGATCTGGAAATCGACGGGGGGGCGATCGTTCTCCGAACCCACCTTGCCCGCACCGGTGAAGACCTGACGCGTGACCAGGAAGGTCGTTGCGTAACGAATCACCTCGCCGAACGGTGTTTCCCGGGAGAGCAGGTAATTCTCATGTGCGCCGTATGAGTTGCCTTTGCCGTCCGAGTTGTTCTTGTAAAGGGACACTTTCTTGCCGGAGATCTCCGTGGCTGCAGCGGCTGCTGCTTGCATCACCCGCTCCCCCGCCTTGTCGAAGAGGGCTGCCTCGAGCGGATCGTAGGACTCCGGTGACGAGTACTCGGGGTGGGCGTGATCCACGTAGAGCCGGGCACCGTTGGCCAGCACCGAGTTGACCACTGCCCCCTCGGGGTCCACCACACCGAACGAGTCGTGGCCGAAGCCGCGGGCGTCCCTTCCCGGTGACTCTTCCTCGTAGGACCACTGGATCCTGACCCGCGCCCCCGGATAGCTGTTGACGACGAGCGAAGAGGCAACTGCGGGGTTGAAGCCGACGTCACCTCTGACCACGATGCCGTACTCGGTCTCGGTCCCGAGCACCTTGTGGATCGCCATCAGAGGTATTGACCCGGGGAGACCTTCTCGATCATGCGGCTCTCCTCATCCCCGCCCACCAGAGTGCGGACGTAGATGATTCGCTCGCCCTTCTTCCCCGAGACCCGGGCCCAGTCGTCGGGATTGGTGGTGTTGGGCAAGTCCTCATGTTCCTTGAACTCCTGCTTGATCGCGGAGATCAAGTCTCCTTCACGAACCCCTGGAGGGCTACCCGCAATCTGACGTTTGATCGCGTCTTTCTTGGCGCGCCGGACGATGTTCTCGATCATCGCGCCCGAAGCGAAATCCTTGAAGAAGAGGATCTCACGATCACCCGAGGCGTAGGTCACCTCGAGGAAACGGTTCTCGTCGGACTCGCTGTACATGGCATCGACGGTCGACGTGATCATTTCCTGGATCAGTGCCGGTCGATCTCCATCGACCTTGGCGAGGGCCTCCTCGTCAAGCGGGGTGCGGTCGCTGAGGTAGATGCGGAATATCTCACGTGCCGCGACGGTGTCGGGCCGATGGATCTTGATCTTGACGTCGAGGCGGCCTGGGCGAAGGATGGCGGGATCGATCAGGTCCTCGCGGTTTGAGGCGCCGATAACAACGACGTTCTTGAGCGATTCGACACCATCGAGCTCCGAGAGAAGCTGGGGCACGATGGTCGACTCCACATCAGAGCTGATCCCGGTGCCCCTGGTCCGGAACAGGGAGTCCATCTCGTCGAAGAAGACGATGACAGGCACCCCTTCGTCGGACTTCTCTTTGGCGCGTTGGAAGATGAGACGGATCTGACGCTCGGTCTCCCCGACCCATTTGTTCAACAGCTCGGGGCCTTTGATGTTGAGGAAGTAGGAGCGAACATCGGGGTTGCCGGTGCGCTCGGAGACCTTCTTGGCGAGGCTGTTGGCCACCGCTTTGGCGATTAGCGTCTTGCCACAGCCGGGTGGCCCGTAAAGCAGGATCCCCTTCGGTGGTTCGAGCTGATACTCGCGAAACAGGTCACGGTGCAAATACGGCAGCTCGACCGTGTCCCGGATCTGCTCGATCTGATCGGCAAGACCGCCAACATCTTCGTAGGTGATGTCAGGAACTTCTTCGAGAACCAGTTCCTCGACCTCGGGACGCTCCATCTTCTCGAGGATCAACCCAGTCTTGGTGTCGATCCGAACATAGTCGCCGGGTCTGAGTTTCACATCGCTCATGGTCTCTGCGCGATTCAGGACTTTCTCCTCGTCGGCATGGGCAAGGACCACAACCCGCCCATCGGCCATGGGCTCCCGGACCCTGAGAACTTCGCCTGCAGGTTCGAAATGGCGGATGTCGATGATGTTGAATGCCTCGTTGAGCAGGATCTCCTGGCCGACCTGGAGCTTCTTCACCTCGACGTTGGGCTGGGCCGATACCCGCAGTTTGCGGCTGCCGGTGAGGATGTCGATGGTCCCGTCGTCGTTGACCTGAAGGACAGTCCCAAAGTTGTTGGGAGGAGCGGTGAGCTTCTCCACCTCTTCACGAAGCACGCCAAGTTGCTCCCGCGCTTCCTCTAGGACCGCCGCCAGCTTGTCGTTCTGGGAGGTGGCCCGATCGAGACGTTCTCGGGTGCGACCGAGCTCGGTTTCGAGGTCTTCGATGCGACCAGGGGTGTCGCGAAGACGGCGGCGCAGAGTGGCGAGCTCCTCTTCCAGCGCTGTGATCACTTCACGCAGCTGGGTGGCATCGTCCGGTCCACGTGCTTCGTCCACTGGGCTTCCTCCTGGCTTGGTCGCCTTACGAGCAGTATACGAATGGCTGTCCTTAGTTCTTCGGGTTCCCAAGACCATCACTGAAGGACGTCGAAACTTTCACCCAGGAGCGGAGTGGATCCTTCTCATGAAGGTGAGAAACCCGGTATGGCCGATCATCGAGTGCTCCGGACGCACCGACCTGCCCGCTACGTTCCAGTCACGAAACAGGAACTCCTTGACTTCGATCTCAGCGAAACGCCCCGTTTGAGTCGCCCGTTCCACCAGAGTCTGCACCTGGGGCACGGTGGGCAGAAAGGCACAGAACACCCCACCTGCCGGCTGGTGCTCAGCAGCGACCTCCATCGTGTGCCAGGGCTCAGGGAGATCGAGGATTATGCGATCCGGGTGGACCCCTTCCACATGGTCGGCAACCTCGCCGACCACCAGCTCGAGATTGGGTGGAACTTCTCCAAACCACCGCTCCATGGTTTGGCTGGCATGAGCTGCATGATCCTCTCGGATCTCGACACTCACCACACGCCCTTCAGGCCCCACCGCGCGGGTGAGACCGAGCGTGAGCGCCCCGGACCCGGTGCCTGCCTCGAGCACCGTCATCCCCGGCGCGACATCGGCGTAGACCAGGATCGGGCCCAGGTCCTTGGGGTAGACCACCTGGGCGCCTCGCTTCATCTTCAGGATGAAGTCGGCAAGCCGTGGGCGAAGGAGCAGCAGCAACCCGCCGCTCGACGACTCCACCCACGAACCGTCGCCTTTCCCGATCAGCTCACTGTGGGGGATCGCTCCCTGGTGGTATTGGAAGGTCCGCTCATGGTCGAGCTTCAATAGGAAATGTCGACCCTTTGAATCGATGAGAAGTGCAGGGTCACCCGCCTCGAAAACCATCAGATGAGGGCGATCACCGAGACGAGTAGACCGAGGACCATCGAGAGGACGACGACCCAGATGATGATCTGAACGAGTTTCTTGTTTTGCATGGTGGTTGAATGAGTTTCCTCCGAAGGGCAACGGTAGACAGATGAAGCGTCTGATTGATTGGTTGGTCGGATCTCAGAGTTGGGGAGCCGTCGGGCTCAGCCGGACTCTGCGCGGGCTTCGCACTGGAGATCAACGCGACCTCTATATGGGACTCGGCCTTGCGGCGCTCTCGTACATCCGTCGCACCGCACCGCGCAAGCGGCTTCTCTACCGCCGCACGGTCCGCGAGGGATCGGCCATCGTGATCTACAACCGCCGCCGCGGCGCCCCGATGATCGAGGTGATCAAACCGCGTTGATCGCACCGAAATTGGGATCCACAGGTCCGTATATGACCCCTGGACGTCCCAATTACGAGTGGATCAGACCCGATAGACCTCGACCAAGGTCTTGTTCCTCGAGCCGCGTCGGCGCCCGTAGAAGAACGCAATCACAACCACGATTGCGATCGCGACTCCGGCGAGGACCGCGGTGTCCTTCGCCGACTCCTTGGTCTCGTCGATCGCACTGACGATCTGACGGGCCTTGGCCTCGATGTCATCCCTGCTGATTGTCACTTTGCATCCTCCAAGCGACCAAACCCGCGGCACCAGCGGCCCCGATCGCAGTCAGGAACCTGGCAAGCACCTCGAACCACTGGCCGCTCGGGAGCCAGACCCGCAAGCCGCTGAAGAGCCCGAGGACCAAGAAGAGGGCGCCCAGGGAAAGGACCATCGCACCGCCGATCCCCATGCCGGCGTGTTTGGCGAGCGCCTTTGCCGGCTCGATCGTCTCCTGTCGCAGATACTGGCGCGACATGTCGATGAGCTCGCTGGTGAGCTGTGGGATCTCCTGTGGGCTGGGCATGGCCTGATGAGGCTAACAAAGGGTGGACAGAGTGCCACCCGCCGGTAGGGTGCGTTTTCTGTGAGCTTTGTCCGCACGCTGACCTCTCTCGGCCCGCGTTACCGCGCTTTGTGGATCGGTCAGACGATCAGCCAGTTCGGGACATATATAGCGTTCCTCACCCTTCCACTGCTCGTCTTGCACATTCAGGCAGAAACCGGCACCGGTTCGACCCTCGATTTTGCGATCGCTTACGCCCTGGAAACAGCCCCCACGGTTTTGGTGGGTCTGGTGGCGGGAGTCCTTCTCGACCGTCTCAATCTCCGTCCGGTGATGATTGCCACCGACCTGGTGCGGGCCTCGGCCTTCTTCTACCTGACGGCCAACCTCGACAACTATGGGATAGGAACGGTTTTTGTCCTGGCATTCCTGGTCGGGTCGATGACCACCCTCTTCGACGGTGCTTTGTACACCATGATCCCGGCACTGGTTCCCAAGGAGCGCCTGGCCCACGCCAACGGGTTCGTCGCCGCCAGCCAACAGGCCAACTTCGCCCTTGGCCCGCTGGCGGCGGGAGTGTTGGCCTTCACCACTGGTGGCCCCGGCCTCGGGCTTTTCATCAATGGAGTCACTTTTGTGATTTCGGCGATCAGCCTCATCTGGGTGGGTCGGGTGCAACACCACCGCCGCCCCGAGGACGAGCGAGCTGCGTTCCTAACCGAAGCGGCCAATGGCATTCGCTTCATATGGGCGGAACCCCGCCTGCGGATAACCACGATCGCTGCGATCGTTCCAAACTTTGTTGTCGGTTTCGTTGAGGCCACCTTCGTTGTCTTGGCCGTAGTGGTTCTCGATGCCTCGACCGAGACCGAGATTGGGATTCTTCTCGCAGCCCTCGGAGTCGGTGGCGTGGTTGGGGCCTTGGCGGCCCCGCGCATCATCAGATCGCTTGGCTTGGGGAAGACCCTGGTCCTGGGGATGGGCCTCACCGGAGTTGGGCTGTTCGCAGTGATGTTCACGAGGTATGGCCCACTGGCGATCGGCCTTCAGATCGGATGGATGGTCGGGGTGTCGACCATCAACGTGCCGCTCGCCACGATCCGCCAGCACTATGCCCCGCCGAGCATGATCGGCCGGGTGATCACTGCCAGCCGTGCCATCGGTTGGGCAACCCTTCCTCTGGGAGCCCTGATCGGAGGTTGGCTGGGCGCTGGGGAGGAGACTTATCCCTGGGTGGCGAGGTTGTTCCCCATCCTCCTACTGGGGACGACTCTTTGGTTGTTCACCACTGTGGTGTGGACCGACACCTTCGGTCCCGGGTACGGCGGAAGACACGAGAGACCAGTGGAGCGATCGGCTGGCGCCTGAAACTCAGGGAATCTCGAGTTCAAAGGTCGTTGAGGGCTCCTCGCTGGGGAGGGAAGTCGATGTGGTCACGGACACAGCAGGCGAGACGGTGGCGTCGGTCGCTGATTCCGGGTTGACAGGAACCTCCACCTCGACCCCGATCCGGAACACCTGCATGACTCCACCGCTGACGTCTAATGCCGCCGCTGAGGCCACGACGACGCCGGTCAAGACAACCACCAGTGCAAACAGAAGGAGTCGTCTCACCGAGCGGCCTCGTGGCGTATCGGCAAGTGATATTGGTACGTCACCGTGCCGTCAGGCACGAAGAACCAATGCTCTCCGGAGCGCCGCTGCTCGTAGAACATCATCTGCTCGGCGCGCCGCGCCAATCGTGCGAGATCGGCCATCGAAGACACGTCTATGGGACGTGTCCCGTTCGGGGTTGTTCCCGTCACCGGCACGATGAGTGAGCCGTAGCGCAGCTTCACTCTCGCCACCTCACCCTTGCCGAGGCTCCTCCGGAGCCCCGCGGCGTAGATGCCGCCACCGATCAGCAGCATGACAAGTAAGGCACCGATCGTGGCGCGCGCCCAACGCAGGGGCACGGTCATCCCGAGACCCTCGAGGTCATTTGGCACTAGGGCCTTCTCTTGCTCCGTGACGGTCTCGGAGACGACCAGCTCGTTGTTGATGGTGAGCAACGTATCTCTCAGCTCCATCGGTAGCTCCGCCACGAACGTGTCCCCCGATCCGGTGGTCTCGCCGTCCAAGCTGACCCGTGTAACCACTACCAACTGGTACAAACCCGGGACGAAGCCCGTCTGTTGCTCGGCCAGGGCCACCATCGAAAGAACTCGATCCATGTCGATCGAGAAGTCTGCCGACGTGACTGACCCTGCAAACTCTCGTGCTGGAAGGAGAGACAGGGTCCGGGTCCAGAGCCCGTCCCCAGCGCCGATTCGCAACTCAGCAGACATGGTCCCCTGACTCCCTGGAGGGGGCGGCGAAGCCAAGACATACTCGAATTCGACCCGCAGGTGCTCGAGCAACCGGGTGTAGATAGGAGTAGGGGCCGATCCGCTGGAAGGCGACCTGATGATTTCCGAGTCGTAAACCATGGAATTCTCCACCAATGCGGAGTACTGATATTCGCCGGTGTGCTCGAATTGGATCCGATCGACAGTGCCGATTCGCTCCAGAGGACGTAGCACCAGATAGACAATGGTCCCCCCAAGCACAATGGCCAAAGACGCCAACACCACCAATATCGTGCCCGCTCCCCGCGTCGAGACCACCGTTCTTCCTGGTGAACTTCTTGCCCGAGCGCCATCTGCCAGGTGGGCCCCTCGTCGTCGTCGCCTTCGTCGAGGGCTCCACAGCATCAATGACCCAAGACCGCCGATCAGGGCGCCGAACCAAATCGGATTGCCAACGACCATTTGCGTCCATCGACCTGCGCCCGGGATTTGGGCGAAGTGCTTGCCGACGATCGCGTCTTCTGTGGGACGCCACGGATCCGGGTGCTCCCTGTTGTCGCCTTGCATGATGAATCCGGTCTCTGCCGCTCCCCCGACGATGCGGTGGATCACAAGACCACGGCCGGTCTCGAAGGCGACCACATGGCCGACCGCGTAGGTACCGCGGCGAACCACGATGAGATCCCCGTCTGAGAAGGTTGGTTTCATGCTGTCTCCGGAGACGATCACGTAGGACGCGGCGCCGCCGACGCTTGCCGGGGCGAACATGACTAGAAACGCGACCACCAAGAGCGGGCTGGCGATCCATCGAATCGGTCGGATCTTCCTCATGGTCTGAACCAGAGGCTGGGCGATGAAGTTCATCGCCCAGCCTCTCAGTCCTCAGCTTCCGCTTGGACCTTCGATGAACACGTGGAGGTCATCGATCAATGCGGCCGGGTAGCCACCAGGGATCGACACCACCACCTGTCCGGCTCCGGTGTGAGCGGGCAGCAGCGGGTCGACGTTGCCACTGGCGACGGAGACACCGCCGTCAGTCACTCTGACGAATAGGGCGTTGCCCTGGCAGGTGTCAGCGATACCGCCGATCCTCACCGAGTACACCAAGCCATCGTCGGTCTCCAAGCCCCAACCCAGGACCTGAACACCATCCGAGTCGCAGGTCAAGGTGAGGTCCTCACCAGCCTGGATTGCTCCGCCGTTGACTCCTAGCGCCGCCGCCGAGCCGATGGCCAATGCGGACAATGCCCCTACTGCGAGTAGCGCCCAAAAGCGCCTCATCGCTACCTCCTTCGATAGGCCAGCTATGTGCTGGTGATGGCCCGACTGAAGTGGCAGCGACCACCGACAGTGAGATTGCCGGTATGATCTGATCTTGCGTGGAACCCGTTCAGTCGGGTTTTGCGTCGGGTCTTGAGAGAGCCATCTCTCAAGACCCACTACGAGTGGGTGATTCGGACTTTGTTCACCTCCCTTCGTCGCTGAGACTGCGATCCCGTGGAGTGAAGTCAAAGAAGCTGCATCGGGCCGAAAAAGACACGCCCTAATTGCCCCCAGCGAGGTTTAGCGTGTTGCTATTCAGGACAATGCCCAGACCTCCAGACACTTCACATTTCCACACGCTGTGGATAACTCGGCCGACTTTACGCACTTGAAACAGATCGTGCTGGGTTGCGGCTTATCACTCCGCGCGCAGAGTGGTGAGTGGTTTGGAAAGGGAAGGGTGCGGTTCCATTTGGTGCGGCAATCGCTGATCATCGGCGTCGTCGCGGGCCTGGTTGCCTGCTCAGCGCCGGCCGCCCAGCCAACGTCATCGGTCGACAGCACTTCGCTGAGCACACCGCCAACCACCAGTCCAACGCAGACAACCGCAACCACCACCACCCCAATACGGGTGCTGGTGTTCTACAAGACCGCCGGGTTCCGCCACGATTCGATCCCGGTGGGTATCGAGGCCGTCACCGCGCTGGGCGAGGAGCACGGGTTTGCCGTAAGCCCCTCCGATGACGCCTCGATCTTCACCGAGGCCGGCCTGTCCGGCTTCGAGGTGATCGTCTTCCTCAACACCACGGGTGACATCCTCGAGAGCTCCGAGGAACAAGCGATGGAGGGTTTCATCCGGGACGGGAACGGTTTTGTTGGGATCCACTCCGCCACCGACACCGAATATGCCTGGGCCTGGTACGGCGAGTTGGTCGGCACCTACGTGGAGGGTCACCCGGCTATCCAACCGGCAACTGTCAACATCGTCGCGCCAGGTCATCCGATCATGGACGGATTACCGGCCGCATTCGACAGAGTCGACGAGTGGTACAACTTCAGGGACGTCCCTGAAGCCGAGGTGACGGTGCTGGCCACCCTGGATGAGACCACATACCAAGGCGGGACCATGGGTGAGGACCATCCCATCACCTGGGCCCATGAGTACGACGGCGGGCGGTCCTTCTACACCGCGATGGGCCACACGGAGGAGAGTTACACGGAGCCGTTGTTCATCAAGCTCTTGGGAAACGCCATTCTGTGGGTTTCAGGCGAGGGCCAATTGAGATTCCGACAGGACTTTGGGTCGGCGGAGTCAGCGCGTGGAGGGGATCCCGCTGCGCGAAACGGCGCGCACGAGAGGCGTAGGTTCAGCCGGTGAGCTTCAACGTCGGGGCTGATTCGTATGACAGATTCATGGGCCGGTATTCATTGCCGCTTGCCCCTCAGCTCGCCGACTTTGCGAAGGTCGAGGCTGGTCAGGTTGTGCTCGATGTCGGCTGCGGGCCGGGCGCACTCACGGGCGAGCTCGTCAGGCGGTTGGGTCCGGCCGCCGTGTCAGCTGTCGATCCTTCAGAAACCTTCGTCGCTGCGGTGCAAGGGCGCTACCCCGAGATCAGAGTGCGACGCGCCGCGGCTGAGCAGCTGCCGTTTGCAGATGGAGCGTTCGACGCCGCCCTTGCCCAACTCGTAGTTCATTTCATGGAAGATCCCGTCATGGGTCTCCACGAAATGGCGCGCGTGACACGCAAACGGGGGGTCGTGGCAGCCTGTGTTTGGGATCATGCAGGAGCCCAGGGACCCCTCGGCCCATTCTGGGAAGCGGCGCGGGAGCTTGATGCGGACGCCGAGGACCAGTCCGAGCTTGCCGGCACCAGCGAAGGCCACCTTGCGCAGCTGTTCCAAACAGCCGGGCTGCACGAAATCGAGGAGTGCGCTCTCTCAGTTGACGTCGAGCATCCAAGCTTTGACGAATGGTGGGAGCCGTTCACGCTCGGCGTGGGCCCTGCCGGGAGCTACACGGCTGGTCTCGACGCCGAGCGGCAAGGCCAGCTGAGTGAACGATGCCGCGAAATGCTGCCGCCAGAGCCTTTCGTGTTGACGGCGAAGGCTTGGGCTGCACGAGGCCTTGTGCGATCCCCCAAATGAAAACCCACGCGTAACGACCTAGACCGATCGTGAGGTCCCGATCTTCAGATTGATGACTCGGGAAACCTGACTGTTGCCAGCCGTCGAAGTTCGTATCACGACGATCGTGTCTGAGGACCGACCCATAGGCTAACTACACGGCCGGCGGGCCTGTCCCGGTCGTATGTTGTGATGGCCTAATGGCGGGAACGCGGTCAGACAACTTCGATCTCGACGCTTCGAGGCGTTGCCTGAAAGTGTCAAGAACCCTATTAGCCCGATGTGAACGGCAGGACTGTCCCGAGAATGCCATTCTTTGCCGCACAACGGTTGGCCCTGTCGCCGCCTACCCACCCAGCGATCTCCGAGGGCGGGGACCCAACTCGGACTCCTAAATAGACCGTTCACCCTTGGACGCCTCCAAGACTTGACTAGTCACCCTGTCGCCGGGCGACAGCAAACCACAGCCCTCAGCTCTGGAGGCAAGACTTCGCTGAACTGTGTCCGCTCGATCCACGCCGACGGTAACACCGCGATAGTGATGTGGGACGGACGTGGTGTCGGAAACGACGACCAGCCCTTCGGGAACAGCTACACGTGGATATGCGACTCCGTGACCCCAAATCGTCGACGGCACCGCCTTCTATGACGGCATCTCCTTCGACGACCTGACGAATAACGTCGGTATGGCCAGCGTGGTTTTCGATGCCGAGGTCGTCCACGCCCACCGCTCCCTGCTGCAAGTCAGCGATCCGAGGTATCGAAATCAGGTCCTTGACCGTATTACGGTGGGCCAAATGACGCTGCCCGGTTATGCAACCATGCCCACTCGGGCTGTCGGTATTGACCTGCGTCTTTGGGCGGAGCTCTCGGACGAGAATCGTCGCCGCTTCCGCGATCGCATCGGTGCCCACCGCCACGACGTACTTCTCATCGGTATTTCTGAGTCTCCAACGGCTCCGGATGGAATCGAACCCGACTACTTGGTCGAGCGAAATGGGACCTGGATTCTGCGGTTGCCGGCCTCCGAACCGGTATTGAACGCACCCGCAGGATCACTGGCCGATGTACTGCTGCACCTGACGGAAGAGTTTCTGATCTTGCCGTCGTCAATGGCCCTGTTGTCAGGCCCGGACCTGCAACTTGGGGACGGCAGCCAGTCCTGGAATGTCGAATTGATCAACCCCGGTGACGGTGACGGGCTCATTGCCGCACTGGACCGGTTTCTGACGTTTGCTCCAGCCACGCTCGGGTCCGACGTGTGCGACGAAGGCCTGGTCAAGGCCATCGAGTCGCTCCACAGGAACGTAACTCCCCTCGGATTTACGGCGGCATCGCTGGCCGACAATCGCCTGGGCCTCGAAGACGCCAACTACGCCTCGGTATGGGCTCGGGATGGCGTGATGACTGGCCTGTGGACTCTAGGTTTGGATGAGGACGTGTTCACCGATGCCTTTAGGGCAACCGTGAGGCTCTTGGCCGAAAACCAGACGCCGGCCGGACAAATACCTTCATACGTGTTGATCGAGAGTCGGCGCCCGGACTACTCGGGTATTGGTGGCATCGCTTCGATCGACTCGCTCCTGTGGTTTGTGATCGGAACCGTTCGACTCGCGTTTCATACCGCCGACCGGACTTTCGCTCAGGAAATGCTGCCCTCAATCGAACGTGCGATGGCATGGCTCGCAGCCCACGACTCGAACAACGACAGCCTCATCGAAATCCCGGAGTCATCTGACTGGATGGATCTCTTCCCTCGAAGCTACAACGTCCTCTACGACGAGGTTCTCTGGTATCGAGCTTGTCACGACACTGCCAGTTTGCAGTCGGCGCTCGGAGGCGACGGTTCGGGATGGAAGAGCCTTGGCGAGACCATCGGCCATCGAATCGTCGATCTGTTCTGGCCGACCGCTCGACAATTGATGGACCTGGCAGGCTCGTCAAGTGGACGGAATTCGGTGGGCGAGGCCCGTTACCTACTCGCCCAAGTGACTCCGTTCGATTTCTCCTGGCGTTGTGACGTGCTCGGCAACCTCCTGGCCGCTCTCCACAACCTCCTCGACGACGACAAGTGCCAGCGCCTCTTCGACTTCCTATGGGGTGTCGGGATCAACCAGCCCTACCCTGTCGCTTGCCTCTACCCAGCGGTCAACTCAGGTGCTGACGACTGGAAGGACTATTTCCTCA
>Ga0214471_10002427_pt1 | contig 14611 bp, 17 predicted proteins | sample RVTome_5_FD_207665 | JGI IMG/M metagenome (GOLD analysis project Ga0214471, IMG submission 207665) | Soil microbial communities from uranium-contaminated site in the Upper Colorado River Basin, Wyoming, United States - RVT142D155 | ecosystem: Environmental > Terrestrial > Soil > Contaminated >... | reverse complement strand
CCGCGCGCGGCCTGACGCTGCTGTACTCGGTGCCGTGGCCGGGCCAGGGCATCTACACCAAGGAGCCGCTGAAGTCGGTCGACGACCTGAAGGGCACCAAGTTCCGCACCTATTCGCCGCTCACCGCACGCCTCGCCGAGCTGCTCGGCGCGAGCCCGACCGTGATCCAGGTGCCCGAGATCCCGCAGATGTTCGCTACCGGCGCGGTGCAGGCGATGATCACCTCGTCGGCCACCGGCACCTCGACCAAGGCCTGGGAGTTCGTCAAGAACTACTACAGGACGAGCGCCTTCCATCCGAAGAACGTGGTGGTGGTGAACACGCGCGCCTTCAAGGGCCTGCCCAAGGCGCAGCAGAGCGCGCTGCTCGCCGCCGCCAAGGCGGCCGAGCCGCGCGGCTGGGACATGTCCAAGCAGCGCGAGAAGGACGGCGACGAGACGCTCGCCAAGAACGGCATGACGCTGCACGTGCCCGACGCCGCGATGAAGGCCGCCTTCGCCAAGGTGGGCGCGCAGATGGCCAAGGAATGGGAGGACAAGGCCGGCGCCGACGGCCAGGCGATCCTCAAGGCCTACAAGAAGAAGTAATTTGAGGCGGTTTCTCGACCGCCTCTACGCCGCGAGCGGCGCGCTAGCGGCGCTGTGCCTCGCCGGCATCGCCGTGGTGATGCTGGCGCAGGCCGGCATGCGCGAAGCGGGGCTGCTGCTGCGCGGCGCCGACGACATCGTAGGGTGGCTGTGCGCGGCGAGCGCCTTCCTCGCGCTCGGCTACACCTTCCGCCACGGCGAGCTGGTGAGGGTCGGGCTGCTGATCGACCGCCTGGCGCCGGCCGCGCGCCGCCGTGCCGAGCTCGCCGCGCTCGGCTGCGCGGTGCTCGTCGCCGGCTACATCCTCTGGGCTGCGGCGAACTTCGTCTACCAGAGCTGGCGGTTCGAGGAAGTGGCGCAGGGCCTGATCCAGATCCCGATCTGGATGCCGCAGATGAGCTTCGTCGCCGGCGCGCTCGTCCTGTTCATCGCCCTGCTGGATGAATTCGTGGTGCTGGCCGCGGGCGGCACGCCCGCCTACCGGCGCGCCGAGGAAGCGCATCGCGCGAGCCCCGAGCCGGCGGAGGCGCCCTGATGGGCACGCTCACCGTCGCCGCGATCCTGCTCGCCGTCCTGCTGGTGCTGCTCGCCGGCGGGCTGTGGATCGCCATGGCCATGAGCGTGGTGGCCTGGGTGGGCCTGCAGTTCTTCACCACCAGCCCGCCCGACGTGAACCTGTTCCAGGCCTACTGGGGCTCGAGCGCCTCGTGGACGCTCGCCGCGCTGCCGATGTTCGTGTGGATGGGCGAGATCCTGTTCCGCACGCGCTTGTCGGAAGAGATGTTCAAGGGCCTCGCGCCCTGGCTCGGCTGGCTCCCCGGGCGCCTGATGCACGTCAACATCTTCGGCTGCGCCATCTTCGCCGCCGTGTGCGGGTCGTCGGCCGCGACCGTCGCCACCATCGGCAAGGTGGCGCTGCCCGAGCTCGCCCGGCGCGGCTACGACGAGCGCACGAGCGTGGGGTCGCTGTGCGGCGCCGGCACCCTGGGGCTGCTGATTCCGCCCTCGATCATCATGATCGTGTACGCGGTGGCGGCCGAAGTGTCGATCCTGAAGATGTTCCTCGCCGGGGTGTTCCCGGGCGCGCTGCTGGTGGCGCTCTTTTCGGGCTACATCGTCGCCTGGGCGCTGCTCAATCCCGGCAAGACGCCTGCCGCCGTGGAAAAGATGAGCTTCGGCGAGCGCGTGCGCCGCGCGAAGAACCTGATTCCCTGCCTGGTGCTCATCTTCTTCATCATGGGCGTGATGTTCACCGGCGTCGCCACGGCCACCGAGGCCGCGGCCTTCGGCGTGCTCGGCGCGCTGGCGATCGCCGGGTGGAGCGGCTCGCTCACGCGCGCGAGCTTCGCCACCAGCCTGATGGGCGCGACGCGCCTGTCGTGCATGATCCTGTTCATCCTCGCCGGCGCCTCGATGCTCAGCTCGTGCATGGCCTTCACCGGCATCCCGCGCGCGCTCGCCGAGTGGGTGGCGGCCTCGCAGTTCAGCCCCTACGCCCTCATCGCCGTGCTGGCGCTCATCTACCTGCTGCTCGGCATGGCGATCGACGGCATCTCCATGATCGTGCTCACCACCTCGATCGTGCTGCCGATGATCGACGCGGCGGGCTTCGACCTGATCTGGTTCGGCATCTTCATCGTCATCCTCGTGGAGATCGCGCAGATCACGCCGCCGGTGGGCTTCAATCTCTTCGTGCTGCAGACCATGGCCAAGCGCGAGGCGAACTACGTGGCGCGCGCGGCCATCCCGTTCTTCTTCATGATGCTGCTGGCGATCATCGTCGTCTCCGCGTTTCCGGGCATCGCCACCTGGCTGCCCGACGCGATACTCGGGGTTACAAAGAAATAGGGACAGTCCCCATTTACCTCGCCGCGGCCAGCTCCTTGAGCGTGAACACATAGCTCGCCGCATCCAGCGGCTTGTGGCAGGCGAGGCACTCCGCCTGGTTCACGCCGGGACGCGGCTTCTTGTCCAGCGTGAACACCGCGTAGTGCCAGTTGCCGTTGCGCAGCATCCCGGGAATGTCCGCGCCCCAGCCCGCGCCGCTCGCCATGGCGGTGTAGAACATGAGCTTCTCCGCGACGTAGAAGCCGTCGGCGCCCGCCACCGGCTTCTTGTCGGCGTCGAGCTTCGCCGCATAGACCTCGGCAAAGAGCACCGAGCCGTCGGGCAGCGGCCTGCCCGCCTTTGCGGCTTGCACGGCGGCCGGGTTGGCGTAGTAGTAGCGCACCTGGCGCGTGGCCGGGAAGTTGATGGTGTGGTACTTGGTGAACGACTCCTTGTAGCCCTCCGGGAAGGAGACGTTGGACTTCGCCACATGCGCCAGCAGCCCCGACTTGGCGCCCGCCGCCGCGCCGGGCTGGCCGGCGAAGTGCGCGGCGACGTCGGCGAGGTCCTCCGCGCTCAGCTGGGCGGCGATGGCGTTCATCAGCGCGTTCTTGCGCACGCCGTCCTTGAACGCCTTGAGCTGGTTCTCGAGGTAGCCGGCGCGCTGCCCGGCAAGGTGCGGGATGTTGTCGCTCACGCTCACGCCGTTGGCGCCGTGGCAGGCGGCGCACACCGCCTCGGCCCGGGCCTTCCCGGCGGCGACATCCGCGGCCTGCGCGAAGGGTGCGACGGCCAGCATGGCAGACAACGCGATCAGCTTTTTCATGATGTTCCTCCTTGTGCCGCGCAAACAGCGAAACGGCCAGCCCCATTCCATGCCGCGTGACGGCATAATCGGTAGGGACAGACCCCATTTTCCATATAGTGGAAAATGGGGTCTGTCCCTGTCTCCATGCCCGCGCCCATCTACCTGACCAAAGACATCCGCCGCATCGAGGAGGCCGCGAAGGACGTTCCCCTCATGGAACGCGCCGGCGCGGCCGCCGCGGATCTCGCCGCGCGCCTGTGCACCGAGACGGCCAAGGACGTGCTGGTGCTCGCCGGGCCGGGCAACAACGGCGGCGACGCGAGGATCGTCGCCGAGCGCCTGCGCCAGCAGTTCTTCCGCGTCACGCTCGCCGGCGCCGCCGACGCGGCGAATCTGCCGATGGACAAGCCCTGGGGGCTGGTGGTGGATGGGCTCTTTGGCATCGGCCTGACCCGCCCCGTAGAGGGCGAATACGCGCGGCTCGTCGACTACGCGAACGCGCAGCGCTGCCCGGTGCTCGCCCTCGACATCCCGAGCGGCATCGCCTCCGACACCGGGCGCGTGCTGGGCCGCGCCGTGCGCGCCACGCACACGCTCACCTTCATCGCGCTCAAGCCCGGGCTGCTCACGCTCGACGGGCCCGACTGCTGCGGCGAGCTGTCCGTCGCCGACCTGGGGCTCGACTTGTCGAAGCTCGCGCGGCCGATGGCGTGGCGGGCCTCCCCGGAGCTTTTCGCCGACGTGCTGAAGCCGCGCCCGCGCAATTTCCACAAGGGCAAGGCCGGCTCGCTCGGCATCCTCGGCGGCGCCGCCGGCATGACGGGCGCGGCGCTGCTCGCCGGGCGCGCGGCGCTCAAGCTCGGCGCCGGGCGAGTGTACGTGGGCATGCTCGAGGAGACGACCATCGATCCGGGCGCGCCCGAGCTGATGCTGCGCCATCCCGACGACGCGCTCGGCCAGGACCTCGACGCGATCGTCATCGGGCCCGGCCTCGGCCAGAGCGGGCGCGCCGAGGCGCTGGTAGGGGCGGTGCTGGCGAGCGACATGCCCTGCGTGCTCGACGCCGACGCGCTGAATCTCCTCGCCGACAACAAGGACCTGCGCGCCGCCTGCGTCAAGCGCCGCTCGGACACGCTGCTCACGCCGCATCCCGGCGAGGCGGCGCGGCTGCTCGGCGCGGGAATCCCCGAGGTGCAGGGCGACCGCCTCGCCGCCGCGCAGGGCATGGCGCGCGAGCTGAACGCGCACGTCGTGCTGAAGGGCAACGGCAGCGTGCTCGTGGCGCGCGACGGGCACTGGTTCATCAACACCTCCGGCAATCCCGGGATGGCCTCCGCGGGCATGGGCGACGTGCTCTCCGGCATCCTCGGCGCGCTGCTCGCGCAGGGCCTCTCGGGCGAGGCGTCGCTGGTGCTCGGCGTGCACTTGCACGGCGCCGCGGCCGACGCGGCCGGCCACGGCGTGGGGCTCACGGCCTCGGAGCTGATCGAGCCCGCGCGCGAGCTGTGGAACCGCTGGCTAACTAAATAGGGACAGTCCCCATTTACTCGCAGCGGTAGAACGCCTGCCGCTGCTGGAAGCTGATGGCGTCCAGGTCTTCGCGATTGCGCGCATGGCCTCGGCTGTCGAGCACGCGCGCTTCCAGCACCGCGAGGCGCTTCTCCAGGCGCGCGGTCTCCGGGTCCGCGTCGATCTCGGCGAAGCGCGCGCGCAGCTTCTTCGCGTCCGCTTCGCGCCTTTCGACCTCGGCGAGCACGATCGCGCGCCGCAGCTTGCGCTTCTCGCACTGCACCGGCTCGAGCCGGGCGGTGACCTCGATGAACTCCTGCGCCTCGGGCGTGATCGCCAGCGCCGGCAGCGGCACGAGCAGCAGGCAGAGGAGCAGACGCTTAACGCCGATCAGGACTTCAGGCGCCTGACGACGTCGATGATCTCGTTGGCGTGGCCGCGCGGGCTCACGCCGTAGTGCACGTGCCGCAGCACGCCCGCCTTGTCGATGACGAAGGTGGAGCGCACCAGGCACTCGCGGCGCACGCCGTCGGTCTCCTTCTCCTGCAGCACGCCGTAGCTGCGGCACACCTCGCCCTCGGGATCCGAGAGCAGGCCGATCGACAGGCCGTGCTTGTCGCGGAAGGCGGCGTGCGACAGGCAGTCGTCGCGCGACACGCCGAGGATCACGCAGTCGTGCTTGACGAACTGGTCCTCGTGGTCGGAGAAGTCCGCGGCCTCGAGGATGCATCCGGGCGTGCCGTCGCGCGGGTAGAAGTACAGCACCACGTGCTTGCGGCCCTTGAACTCCGACAGGCTCACCACCTGCATGTCGGCATCAGGAAGCGTGAAGATCGGCGCGGCTTGTCCCGTGTGCAGCATGGCGCGATTCGATGCGGCCGATTCTAATGCACATCGATTGCGGCATGGCAAGCGCGCGGCGCAGGCTGTAGCGGAACGGCCACATATAATTCAGCGATGAAACTACGCGTGCTGGGCGGCCTGAGCGCGCAGCAATTCCTGCGCCATCACTGGCAGAAGCGCCCGCTCCTGGTGCGCGGCGCGCTGCCGGGATTCCGCGGCGCGGCGACGCGCGCGCAGCTCGCGGCGCTCGCCGCGCGGCCCGACGTCGAGTCGCGGCTGGTCGGCCGGCGCGGCGCGCGCTGGCGCGTGGTGCACGGCCCGCTCGCCTGCACCGCGCTGCGGCGCAACTCGACCCTGCTGGTGAGCGGCGTCAACCTGCACCTGGCGGCCGCCGATCGCCTGCTGCGGCTGTTCTCCTTCCTGCCGCAGGCGCGCCTGGACGACGTCATGGTGAGCTGGGCCGCGCCCGGCGGCGGCGTCGGCCCGCACTTCGACTCCTACGACGTGTTCCTGGTGCAGGGCGCGGGGCGCCGTGTCTGGCGCCTGCAGCGTCCGCGCCGCTTCCGCCTCGTCGAAGGCGCACCGCTCCGGCTGATCGCGGACTTCGAGCCCGGCGAGCAGGTGCTGGCAGAGCCGGGAGACTTGCTGTATCTGCCGCCCGGCTGGGGGCATGACGGCGTCGCGCTCGAGGACTGCCTCACCTGCTCCGTCGGCCTGCGCGCGCCGCAAGGCGAGGAGCTCGCGGCCGCGTTTCTCGACTACCTGCACGAGCGCGGGCTGCCGCGCGCCGGCTACCGCGACGCGCGCCTGCGCCCCGCGCGGCGCAGCGCCGAGATCCCGCGGCCGATGGCGGCGCACGCCGCGGCGGTGCTCGGCCGCATCCGCTGGCGGCGCGCCGAGGTCGAGGATTTCCTCGGCCGCTACCTGAGCGCGCCCAAGGCGCACGTGGTCTTTCCGCTGCCGCGGCGCGCGCTGGCGCGCGGCGCCTTCGCGCGCGCCTTGCGCCGCGCCGCCGTGGTGCTCGATGCGCGCACGCAGATGCTGACGCTGGGTGCGCGCTGCTTCATCAACGGCGAGACGCTCGGCGCGACGCGCGCGCTGCGCGCGCTCGCCGACCGGCGCCGGGCGCGGCTGCCCGCGTCGCTTGCCGATCGCGCCTACGGCTGGTATTTGTCGGGTTACCTGCACCTGGAGCGCGCGCGATGAACGAGGCAGCCCCGCAGACCGAGTACCGCCCGTTCGACGGCGAGGCTGAATTCCAGCAGGCGGTCGACCGGCTGCTGGCCGCGCCCGGCCGCGAGCTGCGCATTTTCGACCCGAACCTCGCGGCGCTGCGCCTGAACGACGCCGAGCGCATCGAGCGGCTCAAGGCCTTCCTGCTGGCAAGCCGCACGCGCCGCATCTTCATCGCGCTGCACGATCCGGAGCACGTGACGCGCGAGTGCCCGCGCATGATGTCGCTGCTCGCGCGCTTCGCGCACGCCATCCAGGTGCACTGCACGCACGAGGAGATCCGCGCCATCCAGGACAGCTTCCTCGTGCTCGACCAGAGCCACTACCTGCGCCGGCCGGTGGCGCAGCTCTACCGCGGCGCGCTCGGCCTGCACGACGAGACCGAGGCGCTCGCCATGCGCGCCCGCTTCCAGGAGATCTGGACGGGGTCGTTTCCGGGGGTGTCGAGCACCACGCTCGGGCTCTAGCTCAGGCTGCGCCAGCCGAAGCCCTCGTCCTGGGTGGCGACGCCCACCCAGTCCTCGGCGCAGCCGAGCGCCGCGGCGAGCGCCGCGCGCGCCAGCGCGGCGCTGTTGTTCTGCTGCGACAGGTGCGCGGCGACGACGTGCTGCAGCCGCGAGCGGTCGAGCGCCGCGAGCAGCCGCCCCGAGGCGGCGTTGTCGAGGTGGCCGAAGGGCCCGCCGATGCGCTCCTTCAGCCACTTCGGGTACTCGCCGCCCCAGAGCAGGTCGAGGTCGTGGTTCGCTTCCAGCACCAGCGCATCGCAGCCCGAGAGCATCGCCTCGACGTGCGCGGTCGACGTGCCGAGGTCGGTGAGCACGCCGAGGCGCCGCGCGCCGTCGCCGAGCACGAACTGCACCGGCTCGCGCGCGTCGTGCGGCACCGTGAACGGTTCCACGCGGAGGCTCCCGACCGCGAACGGCTCGCGCCCCTCGATCAGGCACAGCGCGACGCCGTCCGCCGACGCGCCGCCGTCTTCCTGCGCGCGCCGCGTGCCGTGCGTCAGGTACACCGGCAGCGCGTGCTGCGCCGCGAACGCATAGGCGTGGCCGGCATGGTCGTCGTGCTCGTGCGTGACGAGAATCGCGCACAGGTCGGCGGGCGCGAGCCCGAGGCGCGCGAGGCGCCGCGCCGTCTCGCGCGGCGACAGGCCGCAGTCGAGCATGACGCGGCTGCCGCCCGCCTCGGCGACCAGGCAGTTGCCCTTGCTGCCGCTGGCGAGCGACGCGAAGCGCACTACTTCAACTGCTCGTGCAGCAGGGCGAGGATGCGGCTCGCGGTGGGCGAGCTCTCCGTGGCGCCGTTCTTGTCGAGCACCTGCACGCGGCTCGACTCGTCGGCGGGCGTGACCGAGACGCGGTACTGCTCGGCCTTCACCTTGGGCTTGTCGTCGCGCCAGAACGCCAGGCGCGCGAGCAGGCCCTTGTCCTTCCCGGCCAGATCCGCCTGCGGGTCCGCGTAGCGCACGAAATACACGCCCTTCTGGCGGTCGCGGTCCTCGACCGTGAAGCCGACGCGGTCGAGCGCCAGGCCGACGCGCCGCCAGGCGCGGTCGAAGGGCTCCAGCACTTCGAGCAGCTCGGCGCCGTCGAGGCCTTTCTTCAGCGTCGCGCGCTGCGCCGCGGGCTGCGCGGCGGCGAGGCGTGCGCGCGCCTCGCCCTCGGGCGCGCCCAGGCGCACCATGAGGCGGCGCAGGAACTCGGCTTCCAGCCCCGGATCGGCGGGGCGCGGCTGCCAGGCGGTCTGCGTGCGATCCTCGCTCACGTACACCTCGGCCAGACCGCGGTGGCTGATGTAGATCTCGGTGCCCCCGCCGGGCGCGCGCTCCAGGCGCGCGCGGTACTTGTCGCGCTCGCCGGAGGAATGCAGCGGCTCGAGGATGGAGCCGAGCGTGCGGCGCACCCAGCTGTCGGGAATCCTGGCGCGGTTCTCGGCCCATTCGGTCTCCACCACGCCCGCCTCGGGAATCTCGCGCGCGATGAGAAAGCCGTTCTCCTGCCAGAAGGCCTTCACCACCGGCCAGAGCTTTTCGGGCGGCTCGCTCACCACCAGCCAGCGCTGGTCGCCGGCGCGCTCCACGCGCATGCCTTCCACGGACGGCAGCAGCGAGGTCTCGCCCGGGCGCGCTTGCTGCGTGCGGCCGGCCTGGTAGCCCGAGAGCGTGGTGCCGCCGCGCTCCGCGCCGGGCACCTGGTAGCGGTCGTCGCGCGCCGGCGCCGTCAGGTCGGGCGGCACGTCGAGCGGCGGCAGCTTTCCGGCCGACTTGTAGTCGATGCGGCTGCCGCCGTCGAGCAGGCCGTCGGTGCTGCTGCAGCCCGCTGCGAGCAGCGCCAGCGCGGCGGCCGCGGCCGCAAGCCTTCTCATGCGCGTTTTTCCACCACGCGCAGCCCCGGAATGTTGATCCCCGCCTCGGCGAGCGCCTCGCGCAGCGCCTCGTGGCACCGGTCCGCGAGCGGCGTCATCGGCAGGCGCAGGCCGGCGTCGATGCGGCCCATCTGCGCCAGCGCCCACTTCACCGGGATGGGATTGGCCTCCGCGAACAGGCGCTGGTGCAGCGGCAGCAGGCGCAGGTTGATGTCGCGCGCCTTCTTCACGTCGCCGACCAGCGCGGCGGCGCACATCTCGTGCATCAGGCGCGGCGCGACGTTGGCGGTGACCGAGATCACGCCCTGCCCGCCGAGCAGGACGAGCGCGAGCGCGGTCGCATCGTCGCCGCTGTAGATCGCGAAGCCGCGCGGCGCGCGCTTGACGAGATCCGTGCCGCGCTCGATGTTGGCGGTGGCGTCCTTGATGCCGATGATGCCGGGCACCTGCGCGAGGCGCAGCACCGTGTCGTTCTGCAGGTCGGCGACCGTGCGCCCCGGCACGTTGTACAGGAGCATCGGCAGCTCCACAGCTTCTGCGACCTTGCGGAAGTGGCGGTACAGGCCCTCCTGCGTAGGCTTGTTGTAGTACGGCACCACGGACAGGCAGGCGGTGGCGCCGGCTTTCTTGGCCGACGCGGTGAGCTCTACGGCTTCCGCGGTGGAGTTGCCGCCGGTGCCGGCGACCACCGGGATGCGCCCCTTGGCGTGATCGACGGCGACGCGGATCAGCTCCTTGTGCTCGTCGAAGTCCACGGTGGGCGATTCGCCCGTGGTGCCGACGACGACGATGCCGTCCGTGCCCTCGGCGACGTGCCAGTCGATGAGGCCGCGAAAGCGGGCCATGTCGAGGCGGCCGTCCTCGTGCATCGGGGTGACGATCGCGACCAGGCTTCCGGTAATCATGAAGGGACCTCCTTGCGGCGCAGTGCCCGCGATTTTATCCGTTCCGCGCCCGCCGGGCGCACAGCCGCTGCACCATGGCCGGCCTCGGCTGCAGGCTGCGGCCCTGCTCGAAAGCGATGATGTGCAGACCGGCGAACGCCGCCCACAGTTCCCCGGGCCTGAGCAGGAACGCCGGGTTGGAGGGCTTGCCGAAGCGCTCGTTGCCCGCCATGAAGGTCTCGTAGATCAGCACGCCGCCCGGCGCGAGCGAGCGCTCGATGAGCGGGAACAGCGGCCGGTGCAGGTAGTTGGCGACGACGATGCCCTGGAACTGCTCTCCCGGCAGCGGCCAGGGGCCGCCCTCTTCGAGGTCGGCCTGGACGAAGCGCATGGCTGCAAGCGACTGCGGCTCGCGGTCCACGGCCGTCACCTCGTGGCCGAGGCCGGCGAGATGGCGCGCATTGCGGCCGCCGCCGCAGGCGAGGTCGAGCACCCTGCCCCGCGTCATGAGCGGCGCCCAGCGCACGACCCACGCGGAGGGCGCGACAATGTCGTGCTCCTTCATAGCCGCCCGAGTCTAAATCATGCCCACCGAAACCCTCCGCTTTCCCGGCCGCCGCGGCCGTGAGCTTGCCGCGCGCCTCGACACGCCCGCCGAGGCGCCGCGCGCCTATGCGCTCTTCGCGCACTGCTTCACCTGCTCCAAGGACAGCAAGGCGGCCGCCTACGTGTCGCAGGCGCTCGCCGGGCACGGCATCGCCACGCTGCGCTTCGATTTTTCCAGCCTCGAGTTCTCCTCGAACCTCGAGGACCTGCTCACCGCCGCCGACTGGCTGCGCGCGCGGCGCGCGGCGCCGCAGATCCTCGCCGGGCACAGCCTGGGCGGCGCCGCCGTGCTCGCGGTCGCGGCGCGCATACCGGAGACCCGGGCCATCGCCACGATCGGCGCGCCCTTCGATCCCGCGCACGTGACGCACCTGGTGAAGGATGCGCAGGCAGCGGGCGAGGACCTCGAGGTGAGCATCGCCGGGCGGCAGTTCCGCGTCGCAAAGAGCTTTTTCGACGACCTCGCCGGTCACAAGGCCGCCGAGACGATCGCGATGCTGCGCAAGCCGCTGCTCGTCTTCCATTCGCCGCGCGACACCATCGTCGACATCGACAACGCCTCGAAGATCTTCCTCGCCGCCAAGCACCCGAAAAGCTTCGTCTCGCTCGATCGCGCCGACCACCTGCTCACGCAGAAGGACGACGCGCGCTACGCCGCCACCGTGCTCGCGGCCTGGGCGTCGCGCTACCTCGAGCCGGAGGCGGCGCCCGCCGATGCGGTGCCGGGCGTGCGCGTCGCCGAAGCGGGCGAAGGCCGCTTCGCGCAGCTCGTCACCGCGGGGCGGCACCGCCTGCGCGCCGACGAGCCGGCGTCCGTGGGCGGCGACGACAGCGGGCCGGGCCCCTACGACCTGCTGCTCGCGGGCCTGGGCGCGTGCACGTCGATGACCGTGCGCATGTACGCAGCGCAGAAGAAATGGCCGCTCGAGCGCGTCACGGTGGACCTGAAGCACGACAAGGTGCACGCGGCCGACTGCGCGGAATGCGAGACGCGCGAAGGAAAAATCGACAAGATCGAGCGCGTGCTCACGCTCGAAGGCGACCTCGACGAGACGCAGCGCGCGCGCTTGCTGGAGATCGCCAACAAGTGCCCGGTGCACCGCACCCTGCACTCGGAGGTGTGGATCCCGACGCGGCTGGCTTGATCGCTAGTTGCGGCCCTTGCCGGCCGCCTTCGCGGCCCCTTTCCCGGGATGCTTGTAGCCCGGCTCGTACTCCGCGGACTTCACGAAATACACGGGACGGTTGCAGGCATCGTACTTGCTGCAGTGCTTGGACCAGTTCTTGGCGTGTCCCGGAGGCACGTGCAGGTACACGGGCGCCGGCGCGCGCGCCTGCCTCACCACGACCACGGGCTGCGGATAAACCAGCGGCGGCGGCGGCCGGCTGCCGAAGTCGACGCGTCCGTAGACGCCCGGCGCGACTTCGCCGGAAATGGTGACGCGCACGTCCTGGGCTGCGGCCGGCGCGCTGCACAATGCCGCCACGAGGCTCACGGCGCACGCGCTAATGCGGCCATGCTCAATCATCGTTGTCATCCTTTCCTCTCTTTCCGCCCTTGCCCTTCCTGGGCCTATCGCCGCCGGCCGCGACGATCGTCGTCGTCATCGTCGTCGTCGCGGCCTCTGCCTTTACCCTTGTACCCCGGCTCATACTCCTTGGACTTCACGAAGTACACGGGCACGCCGCAGGCGTCGTACTTGCGGCAGTGCTTGGACCAGTCCCTTGCGTGCCCCGGCGGCACGTGCAAGTAGACCGGCGCCACCGGGCGGGCCTGCCTGACGATGATCACGGGCTGGGGATAAACCAACAGCGGCGGCGGGCGGTTGCGCACGTCGATGCGCCCGTAGACGCCGGGCGCGATCTCGCCCGACGCTCTCACGCCCACGTCAACGCCGCGCGGGTGGACGCAGCCGGCGAGACCGACGATTGCAAGGACCAAGCCTGCGTTTCGACAAGCGCTCATCTGTCAATCCCCCTTGGTGCCAAATCGCATGATGCGGCCGGCGCGCCCATTCGCGCAACCAGTCCTGTCGCCGTGCAGCGACACGGTCAAAAGCCGCACAGCGCGAGAAAGGCGTTGGTGAGCGAGACCATCGTATCCGGCCGCAGGTAGGCGGCGAAGATCGCCGCGCTCGCCAGCGCGAGCAGCACGAGCCCCGCCCATTTCCACGCGTTCATGCGGCGGCGGCCGCCGGGCGCCTTTCCGCCAGCGGCTTCTCGTTGACCGGCAGGTTGACCAGCGCGGCGAACACGCCGAGGCCGATGGAAATGGTGAGGGCGCCATTGTAGCTGCCGGTCTGGTCGTAGAGCCACCCGGCGAGCCACACGCCGATGAAGCTGCCGATCTGGTGGCCGAGGAAAACGATTCCCGTCAATGTCGCGGCATAACGCAGCCCGAAGATCTGCCCGACGAGGCCGGTCGTCAGGGGTACCGTCCCGAGCCACAGAAAACCGATGCCACAGGCGAAGAAGTAGAGCGTCGCGGGCGTGAGCGGCAGTGCAATGAGCACCAGAATGAGCACCGCGCGCACTGCGTAGATGAACGAGAGCAGGTACTTCTTGCTGTAGCGTCCGCCGAGCCACCCGGCAGCGAAAGTACCGACCATGTTGCACAGACCGATCAGCGCCAGCGCCATCATCCCTTGCTCGGGCTTCATGCCATTGTCGGTCACGTACGCCGGCAGATGCACCGTCAGCATGGCGATGTGGAAGCCGCACACGAAGTAGCCCCAGAAGAGCAGGTGGAAGCCCCGCTCGCGCAGCGCCTCGTGCAGCGCCCCACCGAGCGACTGCTGCGGACCGCTGTGCGGCGCACCCTTGCCGCTGGTGAAGAAGGCGAGCGGCACGATGAGCGCCGCGATCGCGGCCAGGACGAGAAGCGCAACATGCCAGTCGAAGCTCGAGATGAGCAACTGCGTGATCGGCAGGATCGCGAACTGGCCGAAGGAGCCGGCGGCCACCGCGATGCCGAGCGCCGTGCTGCGCTTTTCAGCCGGCGTGACTCGCCCGATCACGGCCAGCACGGTCGCAAACGTCGCGCCGGAAAGCGCCAGGCCAATGAGGAAGCCCGAGCCCAGGTGCAGCGCCAGCGGAGTCTCGGCAAACGCCATGGCGACCAGTCCGAGCACATACGCGACGCCGCACAGCACCACCACTCGCCCGGTACCGTAGCGATCGGCGACGCCTCCGGCGAACGGCCCGAGCAGGCCCCAGATCAGGTTCTGGATCGCCATCGCCAGCGAGAAGGTCTCGCGCCCCCAGCCGTTCTCGAGGCTCATCGGCTGCAGGAACAGGCCGAAGCCCGAGCGCACGCCGAAACCGATGCACAGGATCGCGCAGCCGGCAACCAGCACGGCGGTCGGGCTGCGCAGCGCGGACACTTTCATGGACGCAGTTTATCGCAGCGCAGCAGGACGGGCAGGAACAGTTGGCCTAATGGATCTTGGTCACCTGCGGCAGGTCGCACTCGAGGATCGCCTGGCGCAGCGCCTCGATCGCCTGCGGCCGCGGGAAGCTCTTGCGCCACGCGAGCACCACGCGCCGGTCGGGCACCGGCCGCGTGAAAGGCCGGAAGCGGATCAGGTCGCCGCCGCTCTCGCCCGCGTGCACCGCGCTCGAGGGCAGCACGGTGAGGCCGACGCCGCTCGCCACCATCTGGCGGATGGTCTCGAGCGAGCCGCCCTCCAGGGTGCGCGCGAGCGTGCCGCGCGGGCCGCGCTGCACGGTGGAGCACAGGTCGAGCACCTGGTCGCGGAAGCAGTGCCCGGCGCCCAGCAGCAGCAGGCTCTCGCGGCTGAGCTCGTCCGCCGAGATGTGCTTCTTCCTCTCCAGCGGATGTCCCCGCGGCAGCGCCACGAGGAAAGGCTCGTCGTACACCGCGCGCGTCGCCACGCCCGGCTCGGCGAACGGCAGCGCGACCACGATCACGTCCACCTCGCCCTGCTTGA
>Ga0214471_10002426_pt1 | contig 14620 bp, 13 predicted proteins | sample RVTome_5_FD_207665 | JGI IMG/M metagenome (GOLD analysis project Ga0214471, IMG submission 207665) | Soil microbial communities from uranium-contaminated site in the Upper Colorado River Basin, Wyoming, United States - RVT142D155 | ecosystem: Environmental > Terrestrial > Soil > Contaminated >... | reverse complement strand
GCCGCCAGTCACCGCACCAACCCCGGCCGCCTGTCGCACAATTATTCGAAAGAACGACCGTCCTTTCTACACACGATCCGGTTCATCGTTCCCCGCCAGCGGATCATCCCCGCGCCCACCACCCCAGCACCGCCGCCCCAAAAAGGTTGCCGCGCCTCACCGCCCCCGAAACCGTTGACACCCACCCCCCAACCCGCGAATATTCACCGAGTTCAGAACCACCAAGCCAATATCGACCGGCACTGCCGTTCCCCCTCTCCCTTTGGGAGAGGGCCGGGGTGAGGGCAACCCGAAGGAGAAGAACCCCCCTCACCGCGTCCATCAAGGAGGAGCCTATATCCGAATGCGCCCGCGAACCTCCAGCCTGCCGGCCTTAGGGCTACTGCTCGCCGCCGCGGCGGCTTACGCCTTCGACATCCAGGAATACCTCGTCCCGCAGGGCGCCCACCCGCACGACGTCGCCCCGGCCGCCGACGGCGGGGTGTCTGACTCCGATATTGTTGTTAACGAAGATACTTAAAAACAGAATGTCCACGGACATAATTAAGGAGGAGAAATGAAGTTAACGCATGGACTGTCAATTTCAGCAATTTTCGGGAGTCTATTTTTTTCGGTTGGTGTCAACGCCGCTGTCAATTCCCCTGTAGCGAATGCGGCAGTCGTTGTCGTTCGCACGACCTGTGTCGAAGGCGGTGCCGAAATCAAAGACTGCTTCGATCAGATTGCGAGCCTGAATGACTGGATCAACAATGTACGCAAGCCAAACGCCACGCGCCCACTGCTGGTTGACATCGGGCCCGGCCGTTTCACCGATTCCGGTATCTGGTTAAAGTGCGTCAGCGCGCCGAAATCCATCGGCAGCATAACGTTTCGCGGCTCGGGTAAGGATGTAACGATCATCAATACAGGCCTCGCGTTTTTTAATGAGCGTTGTGGCGATATCAGCGTGCAGGATATTACGTTCGACTCACGAACAAGCGGCGACCCCGGGATTTGGGCCATAAAGTGGCACGGCGACGGAAACTCCAACTGGAGTAACGTCAACAGCATCGGCCTATATGGCTGGGTGGACAGTGCCTGTACCCCGGGTGCGCCGCGCGCGAAGCATTACTGGTCCGGCAGCCGGATTGTCGGGACCTTTCGCGGTTATCTCAGCGCATGCGGTGAAAGTTGGATCCTGGGCAGCGAAATTGCGGTCCAAGGCAACGATCCTACGCTCGGGCACGCGTTGATTGCGGGTGGGGGGAGCGAGGTGCACGTGTACGGTTCCGCGATACGAGCGATCGCGCAACCCGGAATGAGTTTTGCTCCGGCCGGCCCGACGGGCAATGCCGGAAGCGGGTCCGGACTCGCCGCCGTGTTGGTGAAAGAAGGCGCGAACATCCATATTCACGGCACTGGTATCGACGTGATCGGAAACTCGCTGCCCAACAATGTTGCCGCGTTGATGGCGACAGGCGGCGGGCAGATCCACGCCAATGAATCGTCGTTCAATCTCAGTACCGGCCAAGGCGGTACCGTCAGCCGAATCATCAACGTGGGAGGACATGTGCATTCACCATACTTATGGGAGCATCCGCCTACCGATTTTCCCTTGGTGTCCGCACACGGGGCGGATATGGCGATCCTTGCTGATCAGCCCAACCCCCGTCTACTTATATACAGCGTGAACTGCACGGGAAGCGGGGGGCCATGGTTCGACCCTATCGCTAACCAGTGTCGGCCTTGACCAATGCAACAGCCGTCGGAACTACCTCAGGTAATGCGGTAGCAGGTAATGCGGCAGAAGGTAGAAAGCCCGTGCACTGCACCCATTGGCGGTAAATACACCAGTACAAAGAGAGGAGGAGACTATGAGAAACTCCAGATGGAAAGTCATACCCAATTTCATTTTGGGCGTTGTGACGTGGGCAGCGATTCCCGGCATTTGCCATGCTGCCTCCGACAGGTTTCTGCCGACGTTCCTGGTCTACTACGGCGATGTGGTCCAGGGCGACGAACAGAGGCTTGCCAAGTATGATCTCCTGGACGTTACCCGACGGAATTATAATCAGATAAGCGGAAACGGCACGCAGACTTGGGGAGCGATCAAGGCGCTGAATCCGGATATCGAGATCTACCTCTACGAACTGGCGGCCGAGGTCGCGAATTTCACTGATGACAGGGAAGTCATCGATCTCACCAACCTAGGTCGTTACGACGTCTCGCGCGGGCACTCCATGGGCAGCCTGAATGGCCAGCATCCGGAGCTTTTCCTGGTCGATCAGGGAGGTAACCGTATGCTGACGGGAACTCAAGGCGGTGATCCAAACAAACGGTGGCACTTGATGGATTTCGGTCATCCGGACTATCAATCGTATTGGTTGCAGTCCGTGCTCGCGGACATCGTCGGCCAGCCGTGGGGCGCGGACGGGGTGTTCGCGGACAACTGCTTTTCCGTGAGGTTCGGCGTGCCGCTTCCGGCGAAGTATCCCACTTATCAGGCATGGGCGGATGCCATGAATTCTTTCGCCAGTGCGATCGCGACCCAGCTGCACGTATACAACCGGAAGGTCTGGTGCAACCGCGGCAACAGCCGGTGGCCGGAAGGTGCGGCGGCCTGGATCGCGTTGGAGGCATCTACCACGCCGCCCGATCTGGTTATGGAGGAGGGCGCGTTCGTCAGTCAAACCGGTGCAAATATCACGCAATTTTGGAGCGAGGAGCACTGGAAGCGCCAGATCGACATGATGGGCGCCATCGCCAAGTCGCGCATCACGCTGCTGAGCAGTACGCATCTCGCACCGGACGGCAGCGGCGTGGACAGCAATCAGCAACCTATCAGCTTCTGGCAGACGCTTTGGTATTCCATGGCCTCGGTGTTAATCGGAAAGAACGATACGCTTAATAACGCCTACTTCATGTTCCGATCCGGGCACAACTACGACCAGATGCCCTGGTATCCAGAGTACGAGCACATTGATCTTGGCCGCGCGATGGGAGCTTATGCCATGGATACCGTGGGCGGCGTCAATGTTTACCGGCGCGAGTTCGAGTATGGATACGTGTACGTGAATCCGATCGCGAACGGAGCCAACAACATCGTCATCGCGCAACCGGTCAAGCAGCTTTCCCACGACAATCTGCTTGCGGATTGGTCTACGCTGACATCGGTCTCGTCGATCAGTCTAGCGCAGCATCATGGCACGGTGCTCGTGAAATCTGCCGTCGTCGACGGGTCCCAGCTACGTCAGGGCGAGGCACGTGCTGAGTTGGCCGGAAACGCCTATGAGGGCATTGCGCTGACTTTTGCGGTTCCCCCAGGCGCTGAAACCGCGAACTTCCGAATGTCGGGCGGGACGGGCGATGCGGACCTTTACGTCAAGCACGGGCAGGAGCCGAGTATCAGCAATCCCGACGGCGGATACGACTGTCGCCCCTATCTGGAGGGCAATGAAGAAACCTGCGCAATCGGCAGCCCGAGCTCGGGAACCTGGCACATACTGATCTATGGTTATTCAGCGTTTTCGGACGTAACGATCGAGGTATCGTATCAATAGCTCACCCAAAAAACCGAAAAAACCGGGTGAGACGGTATCTGACCTGGGTTTTCCCACCGCCCCCGAAACCGTTGACACCCGCCCCCCAAGCCGCGAATATTCACTGGGTACCCCGTTCGCCGCCGTCACATAAGGGCCCACGGCCGCCGCGCATCAAGCGACCCCCGGCCCCGCCATTCAGGGAGGAGTCCGTATCCGAATGCGCCCGCGAACCTCAAGCCTGCCGGCCTTAGGGCTACTGCTCGCCACCACGGCGGCTTACGCCTTCGACATCCAGGAATACCCCGTCCCCCAAGGCGCCCACCCGCACGACGTCGCCCCGGCCGCCGACGGCGGCGTGTGGTACACCGCCCAGCACCAGGGCGCGCTTGGCTGGCTGGACCCCAAAACCGGCAAGACCCGCCACATCCCCTTAGGGGAAGGCTCCGCCCCGCACGGTGTCATCGTCGGCCCCGACGGCGCGCCGTGGGTCACCGATTCCGGCCTCAACGCCAACCTGCGCGTGGACCCGAAGACCGACCGGGTCACGGTCTACCCGCTGCCCCAAGGCACACCCAACGTCAACCTCAACACGGCCAGCTTCGATCGCGCCGGCATCCTCTGGTTCACCGGCCAGGCCGGCTACTACGGCCGCCTCGACCCGCGCGCCGACGACGGCCGCGGCAAGACGGAAGTCTTCAAGGCCCCGCGCGGCCGCGGCCCCTACGGCATCTGCACCGCCCCGGACGGCCAGGTCTACTACGCCTCGCTCGCCGGCTCGCACATCGCGCGCATCGACACCCGGACGGGCAAGGCCGAAGTCATCGAACCCCCCACGCCATCCCAAGGCGCCCGCCGCGTGTGGGCGGACTCCCAAAGCCGCATCTGGGTGAGCGAATGGAACTCCGGCCAGGTCTCGCGCTACGACGCCAAAACTAATCAGTGGCGCGCATGGAAAGCCCCCGGCGACAACCCGCAGATCTACGCCGTGTACGTGGACGAGAAGGACATCGTCTGGCTCTCGGACTTCGGCGCCAACGCCATGCTGCGCTTCGACCCGAAGACGGAAGCGTTCACGACCATCCCGAGCAAGAGCCGGAATGCGCGGGTGCGGCAGATACTGGGGAGGGCGGGGGAGGTTTGGGTGCCGGAGTCGGGGGTGGATAAATTAGGGGTGATTCGGGAGTGAGAGAAAAGAGTGACTGGCCAGAAAATTAATCTGCTTCCTCCAACATAGGGGATTCCGTGCCATGTTAAGAAAGAATGTTTTCGCGCTAGTATTCTGCGTTGTCCCGCCACTACTTTTCGCTGCGTGCCATACGGCTGTATCTGATTCAGATGGTGGTACAAAAGAAATTTCGTACGCGACCCTGTTGTCTGAGAATCAGCTCAACATTCTCAAGATATCGCCCGGTCAAACAAAGCAACAAGTTTTGGAGATCATGGGGTCGAAGCCATCCCGGGTAAAAAGCACATTTATTACCAATCCGTATAAGCAAGACTTCTTTTCTGTCGATAAAGTTGATTATGAAATCCTCTATTATCTGACCAGAAGATATCCTGCCTATACGGCGATCAAGGAATCTCAGGCAACGCCGATTGTGCTGAAGAACGGACGTGTGGTTGGGCTGGGAAAAGAGGCGGTACAGAAGGCAAAGAGCGGCGGGTTGTAAAAATACTTAAGATGAAAATATATCCGCCCCCCTTATTTTTGCTGGGCTAACTGGGCATTAATGGCGGAACGATTCTAGTGATGCCAGAATCAAAAGAAGGCGCAGAAATACGAGCGACGAGAGAGCTGGAGGGCAAAAACGTTGCTCACTACTCAGTTTTATTGAGCGCCTGGATTGAAACAAAAATGGAAAGGGATAAAACTCTTGTTACTCTTTCTGCTGCTGCGATAGGTCTATTGGTAACAATACTAACTACCGTTGGGGTAAAACATCTTTGGGAGATTTCACTGTTTGTAGTTGCGGTAGGTTCATTCATTGTTACCATATGGAGCTCTTTAGTAATTTACCAACTTAACTCTCAACATCTAGAGGACGCTATCAGAGGATCGTCCAATAGAGATCCGAGACTAGAGAAATTCGATAGGCGCTCTATTAGAGCGTTTATCATCGGTGCTATTGCATCGCTACTTGTTGGTATCTCATCGGCTATTTATCAACTTACAAACTCGGAGACAACTGCTATGGCAGATCAACGATCTTCTAAGAACTCAGGAAAATCCGTCAGTCGCAAAGACAGCCTCGATGGAGTAACGAACTTACGTCCCAATTCGACCGAAAAGAAGAGCCTTGATGGAGTAACAAACCTAAATCCACAAACAACGCAGCAAACAACGCAGCAAACGACGCAGACGGAAAGCCAAGCTCAGGGTAGTACGTCCAATCAGCCAGGTTCTGGCAGTGCATCATCAGGAAATAACAAGAAATGAGAAATCGAAGAAATGTAAGGCAGCAAGAGAAAAACCGGGTCAGAGAGGATTTTCCGCTAATATTAGCAACTATTTCTCTCTGACCCGGTTTTTTCGGTCGAGCCCGGATAGCAATTGGTTTCAGCGTTCGATGAAATCGGGATCATGTTTGATAGCATATTTGGCGATTGATTAGGAGCTCGAATTTCAAACTCAGGAAACGGGTACAGTCCACTCTGTACCCTTTTAAACTTTCTAATCCACATTTTGGTTATAGTGCGCTCAAGATCATGAAAACGGTATTCATACTGGGGGCTGGTGCGTCGGTCGAATCCGGAGCTCCGCTAATGGCCGATTTTATCAAACGGGCGAAGCAACTTCAGGCCGCGAACGCATATGGCTCGGCCGCGGGTCAAATACAAGATGTTCTCGATGCCGCATACAAAGACCTTAGGCAGATTCACACGAAATCAACAATCGACTACGAGAATGTTGAAGAACTATTCAGCGCAATCGACATCGCCCACTTGGTACAGCGTTTCGGGTCGCGGCCGTCGGAGAGGATTGACGAGCTCCGAAAGTCGATAGTGGTCTTCATATATCGGACAATCGAAGAGACAGTGCGCATCCCTTTCAATGGCTCCATGGTCAGGGCAACGAAGGGCTATGACGACCTTGCCCGATATGTTCGAGAAAACGTTGACAGAGCAGCTCCGCGTGGACTCCAAGAAGTGTCATTCATCACTTTTAATTATGACACTTGTCTTGAGTTTGCGCTAGATAGACATGGCCTGGGAGTTGACTATGGACTGGGTGAGCCGTTCGTAGATGGCTCAGCAAATAAATACCAAGTGAAGATACCGGTCCTGAAGCTTCATGGCTCGATCAACTGGGCTACGTGCTCCAAATGCAAAAAAGTCATCCCAACGGAAGTCAATCCCTGGAGGCATGGCGGATATCTCTTCATAATCGATCAGGGGCAGGAGTTGTCTCTCCCCTTGGGAACACGTATCGCAGGCCAAACCCACTCGTGCGGTACACCTCTGGATCCTCTCCCACTGCTAGTTGCGCCCACTTGGAACAAATCATCCTCCGCAAGTGGTTTACACGACGTTTGGAAGCGAGCCGCTATGGAACTTGGGAGCGCCGAGAACATTGTAGTGATAGGCTACTCTTTTCCTGTAACCGACATGTTTTTCAAGTACCTTTTTGCCCTTGGAAGCGACAGCGATGCGCATCTTGATAAGTTTATTGTAGTAAATGGACCTAACGGCGAGGATACACGCGGTAAATTTGAAGGCCTTCTTGGGCCAATGAGTGCACGTGGGTTCACATTTTATCCGTTCTTGTTCTCTGGTGCGAGCAATATTATCAAGGATGTGCTCGGATCCTGATGTCGAAGCGGAGACGACGAATGAAGCTGAAAAAACCAAGGTTCCTGCTGGCCGCATTACTTATCTGCGCGGCCACAAATTCTCTTGCAGAGAGGTATCAAGATGCCCATCATGCTTACCAGGCCGGTGACTACAAAACCTCCGTCAGCATCCTAAGAGAGCTCGCCAATCAGGATCATATAGCCGCTCAGTTCCAGCTTGGTACGATGTACTACGAGGGCAAAGGTGTTACACGAAATTATCAAGAGGCCATCAAGTGGTATTTGAAGGCGGCTAACCAAGGGCTCGATGTTGCGCAATACAATCTTGGCTATATGTACCAATCTGGTGAAGGCGTTTCACTGAACTATCAGGAGGCGATGAAGTGGTACCAAAAGGCCGCGAATCAAGGAAACGATAGAGCTCAATTTGACCTCGGCAATCTATACGCCAGTGGTCGCGGCGCTCCGGTTAACTATCGACTCGCGACGAAACTGTGGAGGAGCGCGGCAGAACAGGGACATGTCGAGGCCCAATTCGCCATGGTTGATTCGTATGCGTATGGGCAAGGCGTCGCGCAGAGCGATGAGGAGGCAGTAAAATGGTGGCGAAAGGCAGCTGAGCAAGGGCACACAAAGAGTCAATTTAATCTCGGCGCCAAGTATCAAGACGGCCTAGGTGTGCCAAAAAATAACATTAAATAACATTCTTACCTATATGTTGTATAGCCTCGCTGCCGCGGGCGGCGACAAAAAGGTGATTCAACATCGCGCCGATTGCCAAAAGTGGATGACCCCATCAGAAATAGCGAAAGGCCAGGCACTGGCCGCCCAAATGAGTATGATCTTAAGCAGCGGATATATTCTTGCCGACCTTAGGCTGACATCAGTGTCGGGACGTCCAGGTTTGCGCTTCTATCGCAACGGATTCAGCTGTGAATTCACATTTACAACGAGCAGACAACCTGGCGCTCAGGAAAAGTCGACAGATCTATTTAGTTGGTGTGTCGTACTGCATTTGATCGGAAAATATATCTGTCCATTTTCAAATTAGCCGAGGAGGTGCGACATGGGGCTCCGGTTTCGAAAATCTGTAAAGCTTGCCCCGGGTATAAGAATGAATGTCAGTGGCAGCGGAATTAGTTGGACGCTCGGTCCCCGCGGTGCATCAGTCGGAATCGGAAAGCGAGGCACGCATCTTAATTCCGGAATCCCCGGCACTGGACTTTATTCCCGCGAACGCATCGGAGGTTCAGGTGCAAATCGTCGGGACGATGGTTCATATACAAAGATGTCCATTACCGTCGAGGTGACAGATGAAGGAACCATAAGTTTTCGAGACGCGGAAGGAAACGTCCTCCCCGAGCGCATAGTCAATGCAGCAAAGAAGCAGCACGGTGACACCATCCGTGATCTGATCAACAAGAAGTGTGATGAGATAAACTCACAGATCGATGCGCTCGGCGAAATCCACCTCTATACCCCGAACTCCAACGTAAAGCCTCAATTTCAACCTCAAGAGTTTCCGGAGCCTTCCCCCGTAAAACCAATACCCAAGAAGCCGGGCCTACTAGGTATGCTATTTAAAGCGAAGTTACGGAAGATCGAGAAAGAGAACCAAGAAAGAGACCATCAGTATCAGAACGCTTTAGCTGCATGGCAGGCAGAGAAACAGAAGTTCGAAAATGCGGAGCGAAATCGTAAGGATATTATCGAAAGGGCAATTTACTCTGACGTAGATGCTATGCAGATGTTTATTGAGGAAAACTTACTGGCTATCGTTTGGCCGAGGGAAACTACTATCTCAACGGAGATTGTTGAAGGCGGACGAAACGTATTTGTTGATGTCGATCTCCCGGAGATTGAAGATATGCCGAGAAAGATAGCTTCGGCACCACAACGAGGTTACAAGTTGTCCGTTAAAGATATGCCTGTTACCAAAGTCCAGAATTTGTACATGCGCCATGTACACGGTATCGGCTTTAGAATTATAGGCGAGGTGTTTAGTGCCCTACCTAATACACAATAAGTGGTGTTATCAGCATACTCGCAGCGGCCGGACCGCGCTACGGGACATGTGACAGATGAGTACCTCTATTCGGTACAAGTGGACCGAGAGAAATGGTCGCGGATCAATTTTGATAATTTACGGAACTTGGATGTCGTTGAAGCTTTCTCGCAGTTTAACATCAAGCGAAATATCACCAAGACTGGCGGGCTCAAACCAATTGAGCCATTTGGTCCGAAGCTTCAATAGCGAGGCGAGAGTCAGGAGGTGTACCCATTTCCGGTCTCCTTTTCTGCGTAAGTTTCACAGCAGGCCGCTCATGTATGTAAGCGATTGTCATTATTACGAAAGGTTACCTAAAGCGAAACCAACCTTTGTTCGAAATACAGATTAATATGTATAAGCTAATATTAGTTACGGTATTTGCTCTTGCCGGAGGCAATCATGCTCTTGCAAGTGAGCCAGTGAAATCCTTACGACCAGTGTATCCGGCGGTTTGGGCCCCGGCTACAAAGTTTTCTGACGGTAGTAAGTTGGTTACACTTGAGCACTTCCGAGGGCGCATTGTAATTCTTAATGTCTGGGCCACATGGTGTGGTCCATGTATTAAGGAAATGCCGTCGCTGGACAGGCTATCCACCAAAATGGCGGGAGACAAGTTCGTCGTTGTCGCGATAAGTCAGGATAAAGGCGGAAAGTCGGAGGTAAATCCCTATCTCGAAAGACTCAAGGTCAAAAATGTCACGATTCTTTACGACTACAGTCAGAGGGCATTCCGAGATTTCGCAATTCGTGGCCTTCCGACGACGTTTTTGATCTCGTCGGAAGGTAGGATTCTGGCAAGGCTGGAAGGGGCCGTCGAATGGGATACGCCGGCAATAATTGATCAAATTAATGAGTTTTCCCGCGAAAAATAACAACCGCAACCAGCGTATCATTTTTTACTTGACAACATACTTTCGCAAGTACAGCATGATTATCCTTCACAAAGGAGGTGTATTATGAATCTAATAAAAACTCTAATTCTAACTGTCATTTTCTCCCTATCATCTGGCGCAATGGCAGGGGACTTGGTAGCTATGTCTCTCTCGAATTCCAGCACCGAAATTAACGGGCTGAGTGCTGCCGATTCAAAGTTCGTTATCTCTGACACAGCTACACCTGGAAAGGTCAGCATGGACAAGCTCGCGATGAACTTGGGCCTTGATTTGCAAGGTACGGATCAGGTGGTTGAGCGCAGCGACTATTGTTCATCAGGCTGCTCCAGCGGCTGTTCGTCTGGCTGTTCGTCTGGCTGTTCATCGGGCTGTTCAGTTGGTTGTTCTGTCGGTTGTTCTGTCGGTTGCCGTTAGTACAGTTAGCTGTCGGTTGCCGTTAGTCAATCAGCTGTCTACAGCAATGGTCCAACTTCCTAGTTGGGCCATTGTTTTTTGGTTCCTAGGCTTGATCTCGTTCGGCACTCTGGCGCTGCTGGAGGGTAATGAACTTGCTGCCTGGGCTGTAGCACTTCTCCTTCCTATTACCCCTGTCGCCTGCGATTTTCGCAGACGGCTTGTTCTGATCACTCTTTCCATGTTGCTAGTATGGGGTGGTCATTACGCCACCTTACTCACTGTGCCTCTGGGACTCTGGATTGTGGGCTATGGGGCCCAGGTCATTTCCAGTTCCCTTCTGCTCGGGGCCTTGGCAGTCCTATATCCACAATTTCAGTCACTTCCTTCTACTTCGCTCCTGAGCATCCCGTTGACCTCTGCAATTTTTATGGTTTTGTCTTCATGGGCTACGGTCCTGGTTTTTGGACGTCATCTTGACCTCCACGCATTACTCGCTCTATTACTGCTGCCTCTCACGACTGTGATGCTTTTGGATTTATCAGTAAGCCACTGGATAGGCCCCTTGTTATTTACAGACCCGGCTTTTAGGTTGGTCATCGCGACTCTACCTGTGATAGTCGCCTCGGTCATCGCCCAAAAGATGAACATCAGCCCCGAGCCTGTGCCACTTAGATATTCCATCGCAGTTTTGATTGGCGTCACAATCGTCATTGTCACAACTGTTCCATCTTCTCGAATTGAGCGCATAGTTTTTGATGAAGCTCATGGCAAGTGGGAAACAGTTCTAACGTCCTTCGGACCAGATGACTTCGGTAGATCAGCAAACTACACCTATTCGCTTCTTTTTGACCGAGCAAAGAATATCGTTGGTGAAGCGACTGTATTTTCAACTGAAGATGACGAACTTCCCGATACCAAATCAGCTTTCGTTATCAAGATGCCAGCCGAGCCTTTGTCTGTGGGATTCACTAAGAAACTGGCATCATGGGTCAAAGATGGCGGAAGGCTGATCGTAATCGCTGACCATACCGATCTTTATGACACGACCCAAAACATTAACGCGTTCATTCGTCCGGAGTTTGGCGCCGCAGTTAATATCGATGCAGTTTATAACGAGATTGGAATGCCGACCGTGCCGACAACCAAGTGGCTGGGGGTCATTACAGGGAGAATTGATTCTCATAACCGGCCGTCACCATGGCAAACCGGGGCCAGCATCAAACAGCTTCCTTTAAATGCCGTGGAACTCGCGACCTTTGGTCCATCTTTCGCAGAGCCAGGGGACTATTCGCGGCCAAACCGTTTTGGCCCATTTTCCCCAAGTCTTTCCAATCGTTTTTTCAAACATTCATCAGTTGTCGCATTCGGCAAGGGAAAAGGCGCCGTTGCCATCGTGCTTGATAGCACACCCTGGTCAAATTTTTCGATATTTCGGGAGCAGTACATCCAGTTATTCAGGGGCCTGATAGACGCGTTGTCTGATCCCATTCGACTCTCTCTCCTTGCCTTGTCTGGCTTAGTACTGGCTGTACTTTCCATCGTTTCGCTCTGGGTTCCGCTTCGAGTTATTGCCCCTGTCGGCGGATTCTTTGTCGGCATTGCCTTGGCTGCCGGTTTCTCTTTGGGAAGTGCCTCACTTACTAAACATCAGGAAGGTCGAGACTTTGGTCTAAAGGTAATTGCTGGGGAGGGCGCTCGTCTAGATTTCTTGAAGCAACTAATCTTGCCAGGGGAAAGAAACTATTCGCGGATAGTATCGGCCATGGCTAAGTACAATCTTATGCCTTTGGCCTCTTTTCCTGGTACAGAGAAGCCAAATCTCGCGGCATCGAAGCGATGGTTGTTGATACAACCTTCGCCAGACCAACTACCGTTTCACGCTGAGACGATGATACACCTTGAAAGGGGCGGAGACCTGACAATCCTTTTTGGCCCAGAACAGGCGGCATCCAAAGATGTGTTGAAATGGCTAGCCCAGTTTGGTCTCGTTACACAACGTAGTATTGGCTTGTTTGTTTCAGACGGAACAAAGTCTGCCAACGGTTCATTCCTGGGGGGAAGAGGCCCATCTCTGGGTAGAGATATGCGGGTAGTTTCCGTAGCTTTGCCATCTTCTAGGCTTAACGGGTACGAAGCCGACCACTTATTCCAGTCTTATACTCTGCGCCCAACCACGATGCCACGTACAAGCGGTCTGTTTAATCTCAGTTTTTCTTCAGACCAGTTTACCGATGATGCCATTGGCGAGGTATGGGAAGGCATTCGTCCGTCTTCACTCGGAAAGCTCAGAGAGCGGCAGTTAGCAGCCATACTTATGGGTAGCGATCGTCCTGAGTTGATGCCAAGCTGGATCATTCGCCCTGAAAAGACGGCTGGTGCGGCATTGACTGCGTATATCGCTGTGGAGAATGGGAGAACTGTGCTGTCAGGGAAGTTTCTGGCCAAAGACTCGGACGATCCTATAAACGAGAAATTCAGAAGTTTACGTGATCAAGCATATGGCTTCGTCCAGGCTTATTGTCCAAGCACTGGCCCCTTTACCCAGTGTGAAAAAAGGCTCCTCGGGCAGGACATGATTGAATGGATGGTTTCTTGGCGGTCTGCGCGGGACGGACGGATAGATGCTATCGAACTTCTTCATGAGCGCCGGCTATCTGGTGTAGGTAGCACCTGGAACGTTGTATTCGGGCACTAGGATGTTATCGCCCCTCGCCTCCAGCTTTGGCATAGGTGCATTTGCTCTGCCATTGGCAGCGCCATGGTCGCTGGTTTTGTGTTTTGCGGTGGCTGTAGTAAATGTATGCGTAGCTGAATCCAGGAACGAGTATCTACTGCGACTGCTTACCTCTTCGCTCATCAGTGCGGCAACAGCGGGAATGATCATACCTGCCCCCTTGGCCACTGCGCTGTTAGCAGCTGCCGCTCTTGCAAAGAGACGTCCAGAATTGGCTGCATGTATTTTGGTCCTGCAAAGCTCCTACGCAGCCTCAATCCAAAGCCTTCTGGCGAACCACCTTCATACTCTGCAAATTGAAGCTGCTGGTCCTGCTTTGGTGTCTTCTTTCTTTATTCTGTTCTTTCAGGCAAGCACCAAACTCACGAGTATCGGATTATTGCTGTTGGCCCCGTTGATGGGTTATGCCTCTCGGGGACTAATCTCAAGCCCAGCTCTCTTAATGCTCGTTTGTGCCATTCCAGCCCTTGTTCTTGCGTATATGGCGGCTCGCGAATCCCCTTCGGCATTTCAGATATCCCGGTGGAGGTTTGTGACCATCGTCCTTATCTTCATTGGCTTGTTGGGTTGGGCACTTACACCGCCTCGTATACCTATCGACAGATACATTCTTCTACCCAAGAATGCTGAATCTGTTGACGCAAAGTACTATCAGCATTACTTATCGTCTGCCAATTTCGCAGGTCTTGGGCTTAAGCAGGCCAGTGAGATTGAATCCATCCCCGAGAACAGCCTGGTCCTGTTGCCATGGCTGACTGTGCCTCTCATCGACGACAAGGGCGAGGATATGGTCCAACGAATCAGAGAGTTCGCTAGTGCAAGAAGCTGGACAGTGCTCTTGATTGGTGAGCATACAAACATGGCTGGCGTAAGGGATCGCATTACAAGCCTCACAGGGCGAAATGCCTTAAGAAATGACTTATCGGTTCCTCCTAGAAACACAGATGACAGCGGGCCGCTTCATGCCGCAGACCTTCGTGCGTGGCCTCACCAATCTATTTTCAACAGGGGTGCTTCGGTCGAGATACATGGACTGTGGGATCGGGCTCTACTTGAGGGTGATGGCTGGTGGGCTGAGCCAGACATTGGCGAGTGGCTGTGGGTGGGAGATTATCAGTGGCAACCATCGGACCGGAATGGCCGGTTGACTCTAGCGGCCTCCATCGATATTGACAAAGCAAGATGGATCGTGATTGGGGACACAGGCCCTTTCGTGAATCGCCAACTTGCCTCGG
>Ga0214471_10002424_pt1 | contig 14632 bp, 14 predicted proteins | sample RVTome_5_FD_207665 | JGI IMG/M metagenome (GOLD analysis project Ga0214471, IMG submission 207665) | Soil microbial communities from uranium-contaminated site in the Upper Colorado River Basin, Wyoming, United States - RVT142D155 | ecosystem: Environmental > Terrestrial > Soil > Contaminated >... | reverse complement strand
ACACCAACAGCGGCGCGAGCACGGCAAACTCCCGCGCGGACAGGTCCCGCAGCCCGGCGTTCTCCGGTTTGTCGAGCTTCTCGAACAACACGCGCTGGATGGCCCACAGGAGGTAGGCGGCGGCGAAAATCACGCCCGTGGTCGCGATCGCCGTGGCCCAGGGATACCGGCCGAAGGACCCCACCAGGACCAGAAACTCGCCCACGAAGCCGTTGGTACCGGGCAGCCCGATAGAGGAAAGGGAAACGACCGTAAGGACGGCGGCCAGCATGGGCGTGACCTTGGCGAGTCCCCCGAACGCCGCGATCTCCCGGCTATGCCGCCGCTCATACAGCATGCCGGCCAGGAAGAACAGCGCGCCCGTCGAGATCCCGTGATTGAGCATGATGATGACTGCGCCCTGCACGCTCTGGAGCGTGAGGGCCCAGATCCCGAGCATCACGAAGCCCAGGTGGCTCACGGAGGAATAGGCAATCAGCTTCTTGAAGTCGGGCTGGACCATGGCGACGAGCGCGCCATAGACGATCCCGACCACCGCCAGCGTCACCACGACGTTCACCACGGTGGGGTGCAGCGCCACGTCCGGAAAGAACGGCAGCGCGAACCGCAGAAACCCGTAGGTGCCCATCTTGAGCAGGATGCCGGCCAGAATGACGGAGCCGGCGGTGGGCGCCTCCACATGCGCGTCCGGCAACCACGTGTGAAACGGGAACATCGGCACCTTGATGGCGAAGGCCAGCGCGAAGGCGCCGAACAGCCAGAACCCCCAAGGCCGGGCGTACGCGATGTTCCGCAGCAAGTGCTCATACGCAAAGGAGTACTCGCCGGTGGCTCGCCCGACCACCAGATAGATCGTCAGGATCGCGACGAACATAAGCAGCGATCCCAGGAACGTGTAGATGAAGAACTTGATGGCCGCGTAGAGGCGCCGTCCGCCGCCCCAGACCCCGATGATGAAGTACATCGGGATGAGCATGACCTCCCAGAACACGTAGAAGACGAACAGATCTAAGGCGACGAACACCCCGAGCATCCCCGTGGTGAGCACCAGGAGGAGCGCGTAATAGGGGCGCAGGCGGTCCGTGATGTAGTTCCAGCTGCCGAGCACGGCCAGCGGCATGGTGAGGGTGGTGAGCAGGACCAGGAAGAGCGAGATGCCGTCCACTCCCACGCGATAGCTGACCCCCCACAACGGAATCCACGGACGGTCCACCACGAATTGCATGGCGGCCGAGGCTTCGAAGCCCCACCACAGGCCCGCCGAGAGCACGAACTCCACCAGCGCCGCGACCAGCGCGATGCGCCTCGCATCCGGGGCGGGGCGGACCAGGACCACCCCGGCGCCGATGAGCGGCACGGCGAGGAGGGCGTCCAGCACCCACCGGTGATATCCGATCGAAATGAGGAAGGCGTGCATGGGCTACCTCGTCAGCACGCGCAACAAGACGAGCGCCCCGACCACGAAGACACCGACATAGGTGCCGGCGCGCCCCGTCTGGAGGCGGGTGCCGAGCCAGCCGGTGAATCGCGTCACGCGGGCGGCCCCGTTGACGCCAAGGCCGTCAATCAGGAACGTGTCCGCCACTTTCCACAGGACCCGCTCCGAGAACCACACCAACGGCCGCACCAGGACGGCGTCGTAGATCTCGTCCACGTAGTACTTCCGGGCGAGCACGCGTTGCCAGCCCGCCTCAGGCGTGGCCTCGCGGGCCGGGCGCAGCGTCTCGGGCCGGAGGAACCGCCACGCGCCGCCTATGCCCGCCGCCGCGATGGCCGTGGCTCCCAGCAGCAGCAACCACTCCGTCCGGGCGCCGAGGTGAAATTCCGGCCCGCTCAGCATACCCGCGGCGGTGACCGGCTCCAGCCAGTGCTCCAGCCAGCCGGCACCCGGCAGGACGTGCGGCAGATTCAGCAGCCCCGTGACCACGCTGCCCACGCCCAGCACCACCAGCGGGCCCGTCATGATCCAGGGCGCCTCGTGCAGGTGATCCCGCTCCTCTTCCCCCGTCCGGTTGGGGCCGTGGAAAGTGTAGAGCATCAGTCGCGTCATGTAGAACGCGGTGAGCAACGCGGCGACCACGCCCGCGCCCCACAGAGGGTAGAACACCCACGCCTCGTGGCCCAGGGCAAAGGCCCGGGCCAGAATCTCATCCTTCGAGAAGAACCCCGCGAACGGCGGGACGCCGGCGATGGCCAGCGTGGCCACCCACATCAACGTGGCGGTCCAGGGCATGTGGCGTGCGAGGCCGCCCATATTGCGCAGGTCCTGCGCATCCTCGTGGCGGTGCGTGGCGTGATAGGCGTGGTGCACCGCGTGAATGACGGACCCCGCGCCCAGGAACAACAGGGCCTTAAAGAAGGCGTGCGTCACCAGGTGAAAGATGCCGGAGGCCCAAGCGCCCACCCCGACGCCGAGGAACATGTACCCGAGCTGCGAGACCGTGGAGTACGCCAGGATCTTCTTGATGTCCCACTGTTTCAGGGCGATGGTCGCCGCAAACAGTGCGGTGACGGCGCCCACGGTCGCCACCACCAGGCTGGCAATGGGGGCCAGCGCGAACAACACGTTGGCCCGTGCCACCAGATACACGCCCGCCGTCACCATGGTCGCCGCGTGAATGAGCGCGGACACCGGCGTCGGGCCCGCCATGGCGTCGGGAAGCCAGGTGTACAGGGGGATCTGGGCGGACTTGCCGGCGCACCCGAGGAACAACGCCAGCGTGATCAGCTCGATGGTCGGGCCACCGACCTCGAACACGCCGGGCGCCGCGGCAAACACGTCCACGAAAGTGAGCGATCCCGTGGCCTGAAAGATCAAGAACATGGCGACGAGGAACCCCGCGTCGCCGATGCGGTTCATGATGAAGGCCTTCTTGCCGGCGTCGGCGTTGGCCTTTTCCTCGAACCAGAACCCGATCAGCAGATAACTGCAGAGGCCCACGCCTTCCCACCCCACGAACATCACCGGGAAGCTGGCGCCCAGGATCAGCACCAGCATGAAGAACACGAACAAGTTGAGGTACGCGAAGTACCGAGCGTAGCTCGGGTCCGCCCGCATGTAGCCGATGCTGAACACGTGAATCAGTGCCCCGATACCGGTCACAACCAAGAGCATGACGGCGGACAACGGGTCCACCTGGAACGCGACGTCCACGGCCAGATCGCCGACGGGCATCCAGGACCAGAACGTGAGGACGTAGGGTCCCTCCGCGTGCCCCCGCACGACGCCCGACACCACCCATGCGGCGACCAAGAACGCGGCCACCAGGACGCCCGCGCCCACCGCGGAGACCGTGCGCGTGGCTAAGGGGCGAACGAAGCTCAGGACGCCATTCACCAGGAATCCCAGCAGTGGGAGCGCCGCCACCAGCCACACGAGCTGCACGGAGCTAGGCAGGTCGGGCGTCATCCGCGGAGCAGGCTGAACTCGTCGATGTCGAGAGTTTCGCGATGGCGGTAGATGGCCAGCATGATCGCCAGGCCAACGGCCGCCTCCGCGGCCGCCACCGCCATCACGAAGAAGACGATCACCTGGCCCTGAGGGCCGAGCTGCTGGGCGAGCGCCACGAACGTCAGGTTCACCGCGTTGAGCATGAGCTCGACGCTCATGAAGATCACGATGGCGTTGCGGCGGAGCAAAACGCCGCCGACGCCGATGCTGAACAGCATGGCCGAGACGGCGAGCGCGGGACCGAGGAGCATTACAGCTTCCGCTTGGCCAGCACCACGGCCCCTACGATAGCGGCCAGGAGCAGCATGGATGTCACTTCAAAGGAAATGAGGTACTCGCGAAACAGCGATTGGGTGATCACCCCGACAGCCCCCTGGGTCTCCGCCAGGCGGGCCATGGCACCCGCCGGCAGGCGCACGTGCTCGGCGGGCAGAACCGTCCGAACCGCCCAGAGCTCCGCCACCAGCACCGCACCCAGCCCCAGCGCCGTCAGGCGACCCGACCAGCCCCGCAGGTCGCTTGGACCGGCCCGCCCCAGGTTGAGGAGCATGATCACGAAGAGGAACAACACCATGATCGCGCCGGCGTACACCAGCACCTGGAGCGCGGCAATGAACTGAGCGTCCAGCACCACGTAGAGCGCCGCCAGGCAGAACAGCGTCAGGATCAGCCAGAGCGCGGCCGCCACAGGGCTCCGCCGCGTGACGCACAGGAACGCCGAGACGATGGCGAGCCCCGCGAACACCCAGAAGACCAGCTCGGTCATGGGTCACTCGCCCCGGGGATCGGACGGATCCCACAGGGACGAGACGGGATGGGTCTGGGCGCAGAGCCGCTCGAGGTCGTAAACAAAACGGGCCCGGTCGTACTCGGCGTTCTCGTAGTGCACGCCGACGTGGATGGCCTCTTCCGGGCACACTTCCTGGCAGTAACCGCAGAACACGCAGCGGAATTCATCAATCTCGTAAATCAGGGGATACCGATGACCCTCTTCATCCTCTCCGGGGACCAGCTTGATACAGTTCGCGGGGCAGATCTGGGGACACAGGCCGCAGGCGACGCATTTGGCTCGGCCCTGTTCGTCCGTGAGCATCCGGTGGGTGCCGCGCCAACGGGAGGAAAGTGCGTAGCCCGGTTGGGATTTCTCCTCCGGGTACTGCATGGTGACTTTGCGCTGAAACAGGTGTCCGAACGTGAGCGCCATGCCCTTCAGCGTCGCCCGCAGGTAGCTCACGCCGTCCGGACGGCGCACCACCGTGACGCCAATCGCCATCAGGCCGCCATCCGGGCGCGCTGGCGGGAGCCCACCAGCAGCCGCCCACGGTCCACGCCCCACAACAATGCGACCATCAGGACGATGTTCACGGCGAAGAGCGCCAGCCCGTACGCCAGCCTCACCTCCCACCCCATGGCCCCGAGCACGTACACCACCGTCGCGATAATGACGATGTAGCCCAGGGCGAGAGGGATCATGACCTTCCAGCCCAGCTGCATCAGCTGGTCAAAGCGGAACCGCGGCAGGGTCCAGCGCACCCAGATATAGCCGAACACGAACGCGTTCATCTTGACGAAGAACACTGCTCCGGTCACCAGCGTGCCAAGCACCGACGGCGGACCCTCGTCCCAGGTCGTGAACGGGACGTCCCACCCGCCAAAGAACAGCGTCGCGATCAGGGCCGACATGGTCATCAACGCGGCGTACTCCGCGATGAAGAACATGGAGAACTTCATCGAGCTGTATTCCGTGTGATACCCGGTGATCAACTCGGCCTCCGCTTCCGGCAGATCGAACGGCAGGCGGTTGGTCTCGGCGAACGCTGAGATGAGGAACAGCACGAACCCCACTGTCAACGCGAACACGAACCATACGGACTGCTGCTGGAGGGTGATCACGGACGACAGGGTCACGTTGCCAGCCACCAGCAACACCGAGACGGCGCTCAGTCCCAGGGCGATCTCGTAGGAGATCATTTGGGCGCTGGACCGCACGCCGCCCAGGAGCGCGTACTTGTTGCCCGACGACCAGCCGGCCAGCACGATCCCGTACACACCCAGGCTGGAGACCGCCAGGATGAACAAGAAGCCGATGGGCAGGTCCGCCACGACCATGGGGATGTCGCCGGTGTACGCGAGGCGCCCCACCAGCGGCCACGTCACGTCAAAGCCCGGGAGAGGCGCCGCGAACGGAATGACGCAAAACGTGAGCAGGGCCGGCACGAAAGACATCATCGGGGCCAGATAGAAGAGCGTCCGGTCGGCACCGCGTACCGGCGTGGTCTCTTCTTTCATGATGTTCTTCACGCCATCCGCCAGCGACTGGAGCAACCCTTGCGGTCCCACGCGGTTCGGTCCCAGCCGATCCTGCATCCACGCGGAGATCCGGCGCTCGGCCCAAATAACCATCATCACGCCAACGTTGATCGCGGTGAACACCACCACAATCTTGAGAATCGCGACCAGCAGGAACCCCTTCAGCTCCGCGCTCACGCCGAGACCCTCGCGCCGGACCTGGCCGCCGGCGCCACGGCGCCGGCGCTACCGAGCGCAGCGTACGTCAGACCGCCGAACGCCGGCTCCGCGGCCGCCAGCCCATCGAACGCGGCGTCGGCCGAGAGCAGACCCTCGCCGCGGCCCAGCGTGGCCTCCAGTTCCGCGAATACCCACCAGGCCGGCCTCGCCATGCCGGGCGCAGTGCGGGCCTGCATGTATCGCTGGACCCTGCGATCCCGGTTGACGAAGGTGCCGTCCTCCTCCGCCACATTGGCGAGGGGCAGCACCACGCGGGCGCATCGCGCCGCTTCCGGCAACACGGTCCCCGCGTAGATCACCGCACCGGCGCTCGCCAGGGCGTCGGGCGCGACACCGCTGAGGGACTCGTCCAGCACCAGCACAATGGCGGCGCCCGCGGCCGCCCGCACGGCCGCGTCGAACGCTTCCGTGTATCCCAGCAACCGGGCGCCCGTGGCATTGGGCACGCGCTCGGTGCGCAACGCCAGGTTGGGCACGCCCGGGAGCGGCACTTCCTGACCCGCGTGAGGCACGCGGAAGGCCGCCGTGACCGCGGAGCCTCCCAGCGCGCGCCGCGCCAGGAACAGCGCCTCGGTGGACGCGCCCGGCGACGCGAGGATCACGATCCGGCCAGCCGCACCCTTGATCAATTGCGCCGTCTGGGCCAGCCCATGCTCCCAGTCCGCCGCCGCCAGACCGTCCACGCCCGCCACTAGCGGGGCCTCGATCCGATCCCCCCGGTTCAGCCAGCGGTGCTCGGCCCGGCCGTGGTCACACATGAAGTAGCGATTCACCGCTGGATTGGCGCGTGGCCGGCTCCGCACCACCACGTCGGTCCGGGTATCCAGCGTCACGTTGCAGCCTTGCGAGCAGCCGGTGCACACGCTCGGCGTCCGGTCCAGCTCCCACGCCCGGGCCTTGTGCAGAAAGTCCTTGGAGATCAAGGAACCCACCGGACACAGGTCCACCACGTTCCCCGCCCAGGCGTGCTCCAGCTGTTTTCCGGGGTGTATGCCGATGAACGCGCGGTCGCCGCGCTCGCTTACGTTGAGAACGTCGTCTCCCGCCACGTGATCCATGAAGCGGACGCATCGGGTACACAGGATGCAGCGATTCGGCACGTACAGGACGTCGCCGCCGAAGTCTTCCACCGGGTTGAAGCGCTTGGGAAACGCGGCGTAGCGCGTGCGGGCGCGGCCTTCCTGGAACACGTAATCCTGCAACTCGCACTCGCCAGCCTGATCGCAGATGGGGCAATCGAGCGGGTGGTTGATCAGCAAGAACTCCAGGACGGCGGTCCGCGCCTCTCTGGCCTGGGGGCTCAGCACACGGACGACCATGCCCGCCGCCACCTGCGTGGCACACGCGATCTGGAGCTTGGGGGTCTTTTCCACCTCTACCAGACACATCCGGCACACGCCGGCCACTGGCAGCCCGGGGTGATAGCAATAATGCGGAACGACCACGCCGGCCTGCTTGGCCGCCTCGATGAGCAGCGTGCCTTTGGGCACGCTCACCTCAACCCCTTCGATGGTGAGGGTGACGATCTCCTGGTCGCTCATCGATCTACACCGCCGCGCCGGCCGGTCGGCGAGCCCGGGAGATGTAGGCCTCGAACTCGCGGCGGAACTTCTTGATGCCGCTCACCACCGGTGCTGCACAGGAATCACTCAGCACGCAGATGGTCTTGCCCGTCATCTGCTCCGAGAGATCCAGCAGCAGGTCCAGATCTTTGGGCTGTCCGTCGCCGGCCAGGATCCGCTGAAGGATCTTGGTCATCCAGGCGGTACCCTCGCGGCACTGAGTGCACTGGGCGCACGACTCGTGGGCGTAGAACCGCGCCAGCCGCATGATCTGGTAGACCATGTCGGCCGTGTCGTCGAACACGATGACGCCGCCCGACCCGAGCATGGTCCCCTTTTCGGCGCATCCTTCGTAGTCCATCAAGCAGCTCTCGGTCTCCTCACGGTCGAGGATGGGGACCGACGACCCGCCCGGAATGCACGCCTTGAGCTGACGACCGTCGAGCATGCCGCCGCACAGGTCGTAGAGCAAGTCGCGCAGGGGAAATCCCAGTGTCACCTCGTAGTTGCCAGGCCGGCGCACCTGCCCGCACACGCTGAATAGTTTGGTGCCGGTGCTCTTGGGATTCGACAGGCACAGGCCCTTGTACCACGCGGCGCCCCGGTTGATGATGTGCGGGACGGCCACCAGGGTCTCCACGTTGTTGATGGTGGTGGGAAGGCCAAACACGCCCGCGGCCGCCGGGAACGGTGGTTTGATGCGGGGGTTGCCGCGACGCCCTTCGATAGAATTCATCAGGGCGGTCTCCTCGCCACAGATGTAGGCGCCCGCGCCGCGGTGGATGTACATATCCAGCCGTGTCCCCGCGCCCATGGCGTTCGCCCCCAGAACGCCTTCGCGATACGCCTCATCCAGCGCCCGCTGCATGACCTCCAACGGCTCGGTGAACTCGCCCCGGATGTAGATGTAGGTCACCTCCGCCCGGATGGCGTACTGCGCGATGGCGCATCCCTCGATCAACGCGTGCGGGGTCCACCGCATGATCTCGCGGTCCTTGAACGTGCCGGGCTCCGATTCGTCGGCATTGCAGCAGAGATAATGCGGCTTGGTCTTTTCCCTGGGCATGAAGGACCACTTGAGCCCCGTAGGGAATCCCGCGCCGCCGCGCCCGCGCAACCCGGACTCCTTGACGAGATCCACCACCTGGGACGGTTGCATCCCCAGAGCCGTGCGGAGCGCCGCGTATCCGCCGCGCTTGATCCACCCTTGGTAGGTGCGAGCCTCGGCGTCCCCGAAGTATTGAGAGAGGACGACGGTTTCTTTGGGATGGGGTTGGTGCGGGAATCCCATGTCAGCCCCCAGGCCCCACCGCTCCCCGGCACACCGGCAGGCCGAGCCGAACCCCCACCCCACCCGCGGCCGAGCGGCCGCCCACCGTCACCGGTACCCCCTCAGCAATTCCGGCACCGTCTCCGCCTTCACATTTTCAATGAAGTCGTCGCCGATCAGGACCGGCGTGGCGAACCCGCACGCGCCGAGGCATTCAACCTCGACCACCGTGAACCGGCCGTCCGGCGAGGTGGCGCCCAACTCCTCGCAGCCGGTGTGTTTGAGCAGGGCTTTCACCACGCCTTCCGCACCGCACAGGTTGCACGGGGTCGTGGTGCACACCTGGATGAAGTGCTTCCCCACCGGATGCTGGTGATACATCGTGTAGAACGTGACGACACCCTTGACGTACGCGGGCGTCAACTCCAGCACCTCGGCCACCTCCGTCATGGCTTCGTCCGAGATCCAGCCGCGTGCCTCCTGCACCATCCACAGCGCCGGCAGCAGACCCGCCCGCTTGGTGGGATACCGTGTCAGCACCTCGGCCAGGCGCTTACTCACCTCGCCGGTGAAGACCGGTTCGTAGGGAGCGGTCTTGTGCATGGCTATCGATCCACTTCCCCCATCACAATATCCACACTCGCATTGATCGCGATCAGGTCCGACAGCAACGCGCCCTCGGCCATTTTCGGCAGCGCCGCAAGGTTGATAAACGATGGAGGACGGATGCGCCAGCGCACCGGCTTGGCCGTCCCGTCGGACACGAAGTAGTAGCCCAGCTCCCCTTTGCCGTTCTCGATGGGGAAGTAGGCTTCGCCCACCGGCGCCGCGACGCCCTCCATCACCTGCTTGAAGTGGAAGATCATGGCTTCCATGTCGCTCATCGCGGCGCTCTTGGGCGGCAGGATGACCCGCGGATCGGACACGTTGATCGGTCCGTCGGGCAGGCGGTCGAGGGCCTGCGCCAGGATCCTGCTGGACTGGCGCACCTCTTCGAACCGGACCAGATAGCGGTCGTACACGTCGCCGTGCTCCCCGATGGGCACGTCGAAGTCGTACGTCTCGTACCCCAGGTACGGGCGATCCTTGCGGACGTCGTAGGCGACCCCCGAGGCCCGCAGCATGGGACCAGAGAGCGAGAAGTTGATGGCTTCCTCACCGGTCAGCACCCCGACGCCCTGCGTCCGGGAACACCAAATGCCGTTCCGGCTGAGCACGCGGTCCACCTCGTCCAACGTCTTGGGAAAGGTGCGGCACCAGTCGCGGAGCCCGGTGGTGAATCCGTCCGGCACATCCGCCATCATCCCGCCCACCCGGGTCAGGCTGGTGGTGAGTCTGGCTCCCGTCCAGGCCTCCTGGAAATTGTAGATCCGCTCGCGCTCGTAGAAGGTCCAGAGGAAGGGGGTGAACGCCCCGATGTCGATCGCCGTGGTCCCCATCCACACCAGGTGGGAGATGATCCGGCTCATCTCACAGGCGATCACCCGCAGCACGCGGCAGCGCTCGGTGACCTCGATCTCCATGAGTTTCTCGACGGCCAGCGCCAGCCCCACGTTGTTCGCCATGGGGGACAGGTAATCGGTCCGATCTGTGAGCGGGATGATCTGATTGTAGTGGCGATACTCGCCGAGCTTCTCAAAGCCTGAGTGCAGGTAGCCCACGTGCGGGATCACCCGAATCACGACCTCGCCATCCAGCTCCACCACCAAACGGAGCACGCCGTGTGTCGCCGGGTGCTGGGGCCCCAGGTTGAGCAGCATGTGGTGCCCGCCCAACTCCACGTCGTCGTCCGGCGGTTCTTCCAGGGCGACGCCGAGCGGCATCCGGGCCGGTCGGCCGTAGGCATCCACGCCGGTGGTGGCCAGGTCGAACTCCATGGTGCGCTTGGCGCTCACGGATTCCCCGCCCCGCCGGGCGGCTCCGGCACCACGCCGCGCTCACCGCGCTCCAGCCGCTCGCGCATGTCGGCGGGGAGGTCGCGGTGGGCTTCGGCGATGGAGAGTTCCTCCATGGAGTAGTGGGCTTCCGGATGGAGGTTCAGGGCCTGGCGCACCTGCTCGGAACGGGAAAACCGGCCGCGCAGCGGAAAGTCCTTTCGAAGGGGGTGACCCTCCGCATAGGTCTCCCACATGAGAATACGCCGCGGGTCGGGGTGGCCCCGAAAGGCGATCCCGAACATGTCAAAGGCTTCGCGCTCCAGCCAATCGGCCCCGCGCCAGAGCGGCACAATGGAATCCACCTCCAGCGTGGCATCCTTGGAAAGCTCGATCTTCACCCGCAGGGGGACGCGCCGTTCCAGGGAGAACAGCTCGTACACCACTTCCAGGGGGCGCTCCGCGTCCCGGTACTCGACGGCGGTGACGTCCACCAGGTAGTTGTACTGCTGGCCCGGCGTCTCCTTGAGCCACCGCAGCACCGGAACCGCGGCAGCGCGGTCCACGTAGACCACCGTGTCCCCGCAGGACACGAATGCCCGGCCCACGACGCGGCCGAAGCGCTCACGGAGGGCGCTGACGGACGGGTTCACCGGGGTGGAGCGAGCTAGGCCGACCGCGTTTGATGAACCGAGTTGCCGAACGGCTCGGACAACTCGTCCAACGTCTCCGCGGGCAGTCGCAGGCCGGTCACCCCCAGCGGCTGCTCGTCGCGTAGCGAGCGGTCCGCCAGGGTTTCTCCCTTGATCTTCTTTTGAAGCATGAGGATGCCGTAGAGCAGGCCTTCCGGACGTGGCGGGCAGCCCGGGACGTAAACGTCCACCGGCACCACCGTATCAATGCCCTGCACCATCGCGTACGTGTCGAAGATGCCGCCGGTGGAGGCACACGCCCCCATCGAGATCACCCATTTGGGCTGAGGCATCTGATCGTAGATCAGCCGGATCACGGGAGCCAGCTTGAACGGCAAGCGCCCCGCGCAAATCAGGACGTCGGCCTGGCGGGGCGAGAACGCCATGCGCTCCATCCCGAAGCGCGCGAGGTCGAACCGGCTTGCGGCCGTGGCCATGAACTCGATGGCGCAGCACGCCGTGCCGAACGGCATGGGCCAGAGGGAATTGGCCCGGCCCCAGTTCACCGCCCAGTCGGCCAGAGACGTGAGCCGGGTCGTCAGCCAGTTGGGCGACATGCTTTCCACCGCGGCCGGACCGCTCAATCCCATTCCAGGGCTCCGCGTTTCCACGCGTACACGTATCCCACCAGGAGAATCACGATAAAGACCAGCATCTCCACGAGCCCGAACAGCCCGAGCTGCCGGAACGCGACACTCCAGGGGATCATGAAGACGGTCTCGATGTCAAACACGATGAACAGCATCGCGATGAGGTAGAACTTCACGCTGAAACGCTCGCGGGTGCCGCCGATGGGCGGCATGCCGGACTCGTACGGCAAGGACTTGATCGTGGTGGGGCGCTGCGGCGACACCAGGTGGGAAAACACCAGCATGCCGACGGCATTCACCACCACGAGGGCGACGAGCAGCAACAGCGATCCGTACTCGCGCGACACCGGCCCCTTCACTCGTGAAATTTTTCACGTGCCATGTTGCGCCAAGTTACCGCTGGGCGCGAGCACGTGTCAAGCAAAGTCCATGTGGCGCAACAGGTAACGCCGCATATCTTTCGGCCGCCGGCCGGGGCGGCCGGGTGGGAAAAGCCAACCTTCACGGCCGGAACGCGCATGTCCATCAAGTCCGATCGCTGGATCCGCCGCATGGCCGAAGCGCACCGCATGATCGAGCCGTTTGAGACCTCGCAACAGCGCTCCGGGGTGATCAGCTACGGCGTGTCATCGTACGGCTACGACATGCGGGTCGCCCGCGAGTTCCGCGTCTTTACCAACGTCCACTCGCCGATCGTGGATCCCAAGCATTTTGACGCCAAGTCATTCGTCGAGGTCGAAACGGACGTCTGCGTGGTTCCACCAAACTCGTTCGCGCTGGCGCGTTCCGTGGAGTATTTCCGCATTCCGCGCAACGTGCTCACCCTCTGTGTCGGCAAGAGCACCTACGCCCGCTGTGGTATTATCACCAACGTCACGCCGTTCGAACCGGAGTGGGAGGGGTTTGTGACCCTTGAAATCTCCAACACCACGCCGCTCCCCGCGCGGATCTACGCCAACGAAGGGATCGCCCAGGTGCTGTTCTTCGAAGCCGATGACGACGACGTGTGCGCGATCTCCTACGCCGACAAACGGGGCAAGTACCAGGCGCAGCAGGGCGTGACCCTGCCCAGGATCTAGGGACCGCGATGGCGTTGGTCCGCTGCCCCAAGCACGATATCCCGTACAACGACGAGAACCCGCGGGGCTGTCCGGCCTGCGCCCAGGAACGGCAGGGACGGGACAGCTCCTCCATCATGCGAGAGTTGGCCCGCGCCTCCAGTTCCGGTCGCCGATCCAGCGGGCTCCAGACGTCCAAGATCCTGGAAGAGGCGGCCGAGCAATTGGCGGCGGGCTTCCCGCCCGTAGCGACGGAACCGGTCGAGCGGCCGTCGGCCGTCGAGCGGGTGCGCAGCTTCGCCCGGCGAAAGCCCTGGGTAGCCGGAGGGATCGCCGCAGCCGTGCTCGCGCTGGTGCTTCTGGTATCGTGGTCAGGTCCCAAGTTCGTGGAGCAGCGAGATCCGCCGGCGGCGGTGGGTGAGGCGCGGCCGCTGCCGCTGGACCCGGGCGCCGCCGTACCGCTGGTGTTCGCCATCCTTGGCGTCCAGCCGCCCCGTCAACACCCGGAAGCGCCTAGTCTGGAGCGCTACGCGTACGGCACGGATATTACGGTGGACGCACTGAACGGAGCGGTGTACGCCATCACGCTGCGGGTGCCGACGGTCACCTGGCGTGGCCTGCGTGTTGGCATGACCCGGCGAAACGCCGAGGGCGCCCTGGCGCTGCTGGGCCCGCCTCAAGAGGTCGGGGCCACCACTCCGCGGGCCGATACCATTGGAGGTTACCTGGTGTACCCCTCGCTGGATGCTCGTCCCCTACGAACGCTCCGCTCGCAGGTGCGCCCGCCCAACGGCTGCCTGGACGTGCTGGTGGACTTGCGGCCTCGCGCCGCGGGGCTCATGGTGGATGGTGACCGCCGCTACGCGGCCATCGGCCCGCCCCAAGTGAACCCGGAATGGGTCGCCACCAGCATCACGGTCGTGAGTCGGGCGGTGGGTGGGCCGGCCGGGTCGGTGGCCTGCTAGGAGCCCGGTCTGGTGATCTCGTAGTTGGTCGGCGGCTCCTTGCCGAGGAGGTGCCGGACGAAGTAATCCCACCGCCGGCGGACGAAGTAGGGTTCGTTCAGTCCGTGACCCCGGTCCGGCGCGATGATCAGATCGAAATCGCGGTTGGCCTTGATAAGCTCGTCCACCAGCTGGATCGTCATGGCGGGGTGCACGTTGTCGTCCATGTCCCCGTGCATCAGGAGCAGCTTGCCTTTCAGATCCTTGGCGTAGGTCTTGTTCGCTGAGGCCGCGAAGTTATTGGTCCGGCGGACGGAGTCGCGCTCCAGCAGGCCCTGATATTTCTCGGCCCAGTAGATGTTGTAACTCCGGTTGTCGTGGTTGCCGGCACCGGAGACCGCCACCTTGAAGAACTCGGGGAACCGGAGGATGGCATCGGTGGAGGCAAACCCGCCGCCCGAGTGACCGTAGATGCCGACCCGCTCCAGGTCCATCCACGGGTACCGGGCGCCCAGCTGTTTGATGGCGGTTACGTGATCCGGGAGGCCGTTGTCAATGAAGTTGCCGTAATAGTTATCGTGGAACGCCTTGGAGCGAAGCGGCGTACCGAGGTGGTCAATCTCGACCACGATGAATCCCAGCTCCGCCAGCGCCCGCTCCTC
>Ga0214471_10002423_pt1:5000-14635 | contig 14635 bp, 11 predicted proteins | sample RVTome_5_FD_207665 | JGI IMG/M metagenome (GOLD analysis project Ga0214471, IMG submission 207665) | Soil microbial communities from uranium-contaminated site in the Upper Colorado River Basin, Wyoming, United States - RVT142D155 | ecosystem: Environmental > Terrestrial > Soil >... | reverse complement strand
GCATCGCGCAGCCAGCGCTGCCGCCGCGGCGGCCGGCGCCGTTCGGCCAGCAGCGCGCGGCCGGCGTCGATCAGCCGGCCGTAGGGCACCTGCGACGGGCAGACCCGCTCGCAGGCGCGGCAGCCGAGGCACAGTTCGAGGTGGCCGGCGAGCTTCGCGCTCGCCTTGAGCTCGCCGCCGGCCAGCGCCCGCATCAGCGCGATGCGGCCGCGCGGCGATTCGTTCTCATCGCCTGTCAGGCGATAAGTCGGACAGTGCGGCAGGCACAGGCCGCACAGCACGCAGCGGTCCGCCAGGGCGACGGGGAAGGGCTCGATAGTGCGCGGTGCGGGCAAGGTGATGATCGCGGTGGTCGGGGCGCGGGACAGGGATGCAGGCCTGCGTGTACACTAACACCCCGCATCGAGCCATTCCAGCCAGCCATGCCGCAGCCCTACTACAAGCATCACGTGTTCTTCTGCATCAACCAGCGCGAAGGCGGCGAGGCCTGTTGCGCCAACAAGGGCTCGGTCGCCATGCGCGAGCACGCCAAGCAGCGCGTCAAGGCCCTGAAGCTGAACGGACCCGGTGGGGTGCGCATCAACAATGCCGGCTGCATGGACCGCTGCCAGGAAGGGCCGGTCATCGTGGTCTATCCGGAGGGTACCTGGTACACCTACGTGGACCAGGAGGACGTGGACGAGATCATCGACCAGCACCTGGTGAACGGCCGCGTGGTCGAGCGGCTCAAGATATAGGCAGCCTTTGAAGGAATCCCCGCCCCTCGGGGATCCCGCGGGGGGGGTAGGACACCTCCGGGCCGCGCGTCCCGCTCGTGACGTCCAGCGGCGCATCGGCCCCCGTCACGGGCGGTTGCGGACGCCGCGCCGGTTGTCGAAAAACTGCCTAAAATCCGAGCAATCCCCTCAGCGATTCATCTGGCTAGAACCGGATTGGCCGTGTTTTGATATAAAATTAACTTGTTGTATTAATATATAAATATTTACATTCCCCCGAGCCGGCTAAAATACTTTCATGTTGGTTGTTGACAGCATTGAAATATTAGTAAATAATTAAATACAGTTGATCGGCAGGCATATCGCCCGATCGGCAGCTTGGCTCAAAGCTTGCAACACTTAGGGCGTAGTCGACGGAATTTCGTATCCGGCCCCAATCGGCGGGATACAGCAAGGCTCCTCCATCCTCCTAGTGGTGGTTCGGGCGTGGTCTCCACCACGCCCTTTTTTTTGCTTCAGAGAAAAGAGAAAAGAAACAAGAGAAAAGCAGCCGCGGATCCGGGCGGCAATGGCCTCGATCCGGGTATTGAGTGTTGATTTCTTTTCTCTTTTCTCTTGTTTCTTTCCTCTGCCTTTCGAGACAAGAGAGAAAAGAAACAAGAGAAAAGGAGCGGCTCGACGGATACTGGAAGCGGCTGGGTCCGTGCTGAAGCCGGGCGTTGGGATGTTGATTTCTTTTCACTTTTCTCTTGTCTCTTTCCTCTGCCTTTTGTAATATGCCCGGCTCTTTTCAGGCATGTTTTCGGCAGGAACCGATGAAAACCTTCAGCGCAAAGCGCGAGACCGTCAAACGCGACTGGTACCTGGTGGACGCCACGGACAAGATCCTGGGCCGCCTGGCGACCGAACTCGCCCGCCGGCTGCGCGGCAAGCACAAGCCGGAGTTCACCCCGCACGTCGACACCGGTGATTACATCGTCGTCATCAACGCCGAGAAGGTCACGGTGACCGGCAACAAGATGAAGGACAAGCTCTATCACCGCTACAGCGGCTACCAGAGCGGCATGAAGACCATCAACTTCGGCGACCTGCGCGTGCGCGACCCGCGCCGCGTCATCGAGACCGCGGTGCGCGGCATGCTGCCCAAGGGCCCGCTCGGCCGCGCCATGCTGCGCAAGCTGAAGGTGTACGCCGGCGGCGCGCACGAGCACGCCGCCCAGCAGCCCAAGACCCTGTCGCTCTAAGCGCGACCGACCCGACCTTAAGGACCACCATGGCACAGCAGACCCCCTACGGAACCGGCCGCCGCAAGACCGCCACCGCCCGCGTTCGCCTCAAGAAGGGCAAGGGCGAGATCGTCGTCAACGGCAAATCGCTCGACCAGTACTTCGGCCGCGAGACCGCGCGCATGATGGTGCGCCAGCCGTTCGCGACCCTGGAGATGCAGGACAAGTTCGACGTCAACGTGAACGTCGCCGGCGGCGGCCCGAGCGGCCAGGCCGGCGCCATCCGCCACGGCATCACCCGCGCGCTCATGGAGTACGACGGCAGCCTGCGTCCCGCGCTGCGCAAGGCCGGCTTCGTCACGCGCGACGCGCGCGAGGTGGAGCGCAAGAAGGTCGGGTTGCACAAGGCGCGCAAGCGGCCGCAGTACTCTAAACGGTAAAGGCAGAGAAAAGAGTAAAGAAGAAAGAGAAAAGTTGCGGAGGGGATGGACGCTTTCGAACAACTGGATGTGTGGAAGCGGAGTTCTCGGCTGTGTGTCGAGCTGTACGGAGTATTGGCGGCCTGTCGAGATCGAGGTTACCGCGACCAGGTTGGTAGATCGGCATTGTCGATTCCGTCGAATATTGCCGAGGGATACGAGCGAAACTCGTCGAGAGAATTTGCGCGGTTCCTGAAGATTGCAAAGGGCTCTTGCGGCGAGTTGCGTACCCAGCTCTATATCGGGAGGGAGTCAGGATTCATGGAAACAGCGCGGGCGGACGCCTTCATCGTGGAAGCCGGCGAGATCTCCAGAATGCTCCAAGGATTGATCAAGCGGATCCAAGCCCGCGAATCGATAGGGTCCTGACGGAATCTTCCAGGGTTTCACTTTTCTCTTTGTTCTTTTATCTTTTCTCTGAATTACTGGGGGATCGTCTAGCGGTAGGACTACGGACTCTGACTCCGTCAACCTAGGTTCGAATCCTAGTCCCCCAGCCATTTCTTCCTCCTTCGCTTTTGCCCCGGCCCGGTTCTTCGGGCCCCCGGGGCGTTCCCGGCCGTTTCTCCTGTCCTAGCACACCGCTGGGGGATGGCAGCTCACTTTTATATAGGTAAATCAATATATTAGTGTAAATAATTTGCGCCGTTTACTAAGCGTCAAGTTGTGTTCTCGCAACAGATATATCAGTTGTTGCTGAAATACAATAACTCGTTGCGTTGACACAAAAAGCTGTGCTATACCTTCGCCCCAAGGTCTGGGGCTTCAATATCCGCTTCGGAGAAAGAATGCACCTGCCTCCCGTGTCCGGAGACAACGGACATTTAAATAACCTCATGCAGGAGGAATCCCTCGATGAACAAAAAGCTTCTCACCCTGGCCATTGGTGCCTCGCTCGCCGCTCCGGCGATGATGGCCCAGGCCGATGTGAAGGTTTACGGCGCGGCGCAGGTCGAGATCGCGCGCATCAAGAATGACGGCCCGAATGCCTATCCGGGCACGCAGTCGAGCCTCAACAACAACGCGGTCGCCGCCGGTGACGAGAAGACCGCGACGCTCGACAACAAGCGCGGCCGCTTCGGCATTTCGGCCGACGAGGATCTGGGCGGCGGCATGAAGGGCCTGGCCAAGTTCGAGTGGAACGTTGACACCGCCGACAACGTCGACGACAGCAAGAACACCAACTCCCTGAGCCCTCGCGACTCCTGGGTCGGCCTCAAGGGTGTGTTCGGTACGATTCGCCTCGGCCGTTCCGGCAGCCCCTACAAGCAGACCGGTGTGGCGCTCGACCCGTTCGTGACCACCAGCATGGAGGCCCGTAACAATTTCGGCATGTCCGGCAACTCCGACGGCTACGGCGTGCTGCTGGCGCACAACAGCTTCGTCAGCGAAGGTCTGCACTACACCTCGCCCTCCATGGTCGGCATCACAGTAGATCTGTATGTCGGTCTTGACGGCACCGGCGCCAATGTCGCCGCCGGCGGCCAGGGCCAGGGCGCACAGACCAACGGCGACCTGAGCGCGGCACTTTCCTGGAAGGGCGGGCCGGTCAATGTGTTCGTGGCCTACATCAAGGGCAACAACGTCGTGAAGACCGCCGTGCTTTCGCCGGAACCGGAAGCCTTGAAGATCGGCGGCCAGTTCAAGTTCGCCAAGATGCACACCATCGGCTTTCAGTACGAGATGACCGACCTCGACAGCGTCGCGGCCGACGACACCGACGAGGGCGAGTACCTGTTCCTCAGCTACCAGCTCAAGCTCGGCAACACGACGGTTGTTGCGCAGGGCGGCCTGTTCGAGAACGGCGGCGGTGGCGCTGCGGCGGCGAATCAGGAAGCGACCTATTTGAACCTCGGTGCGATCTACAACTTCTCCAAGACCTTCCGCGTCTTCGGCGGTTACCGCGCCACGGAACTGGAGGATGAGACAGCCGCGCCGACGGTCCGCGACGACAGCGTGATCACGGTCGGCATGCGCAAGGACTTCTAATAACAGTCTCAAACAATAAGAAGTTGAGCGGGGCCCTTCGGGGCCCCGTTTTTTTTCAGGCGATATCGATCAGGCAATCCAGGTACCGGTCGAGGTGCAGCAGCTCCGGATTCTGTTCCAGGTGGCGATATATCAGTGTGTTGTGACCGATCCGCCGTTCCGTCCGGTAAATCAGCTCGACAAGTTCCCCCGCTTCGAGCGCACCGCGCACAGGCGTGAGCAGCCATGACTGCAGCTGGACCAATGAAAACGCGATGATGCCGCTGAGAAAGGATGCGACGAAATTTCCACCGACCGGATTCAACGGGAAGCCCCGGCTCAGCAACGACACGAGCAGATAGTTGTGCAGCGCCGAATCGAGCTCGGCCCCGGGTCTCGCGTGCGCTTCGGCATGCAGGGTGCTCAGCTCATCATACGCTGCGCTCAGCTCGCCTGCCGTTTTGTTCCGTGAGTCAGAGAGGCCCGGCAACCGTCGCCCGGCTTGCGCGCGCGCCTCGGGTCCCAGCAGTTCGCGCGTGTCGGCAAGACGCAAGAGCATGTTCCAGAACGCTCCAGCCACAGCCGGGTCCGGACGCAAGCGCTGGTTTTTGACTGTTACGTTGATATCGAACATTTCCTGTTTGAGCGTGCCGCGCAGGGCGGCAAGATCCTGTTCACCGAGCTGATCTCGCGCCGACATGGCGGCCAACCGGCACAGGGTACGGCCGAGATAGACGATTTTTACTCGCAGCGGAAACTTGCCCTGCGCGAGCGTGGCGCTGAGGGTGTCAAGCAAGTAGGCGGCGACCGGATCGGCCGCGGAAATTGCCGATGCAGGTGTGTCGTCCACCGGCCTTACTTCCGGCAAACGGCCCAGAACGACCAGGCGGGCTATTTCCGGGCAGGATGGCGTGGCGGCGGTGACGTTGACGCCGTTACGTTCGTGCAGCACGCGCGGGTAGGTGCGACAGGTCTGCGGAAGCATATGCTCCCCCAGGCTTCGCTGAATGGTGCAGAGATTGTCCGCGTCGAGGTGAACGCAGTGTCCCTCGGCGGACTTTTTGAGTACCTGCACCGGTGCCCCTCTGGATGGCTTCTCCCAAATAGAGTCCACGAGCTGTGCGCGCCCTTCCGTGTCCGACAACGATGCCCATCGCTGCAGCGTACCGGTATCGACATCGATATCCCAATTTCCGCGACAGCAAGACGCCGGGCAGTCGCCTGCGAGGCATTTGAACTGGTCGACAGTGGTCAGTCTGTACTCGAATGTCATGTCCGGCACGTCACGCGAGGGTTGGCGGGCGGTGATCTACGTTTGATACGGGCCTATCGCTATGATGCCGCATGAAGCCACTTTTACAAACAGTCGATTCTGTTAGACTTTCAACTTTATGCTGGCAGAGGGCTGAATGGTCAGGATCGGCATCATCGGCGGCACCGGCTACACCGGCGTGGAGCTGCTGCGGCTGCTCGCCCAGCACCCGGACGCCGAGCTCACGGTCATCACCTCGCGCGGCGAGGCCGGCAGGCGGGTGGCCGATTACTTTCCGAGCCTGCGCGGGCATGTGGACCTCGCCTTCAGTGAGCCGGACGACAAGCTGCTCGCCCAATGCGACGTAGTGTTCTCGGCCACGCCCAACGGCGTGGCCATGCAGCATGCGCCCAGGCTGCTCGAGGCCGGGGTGAAGTTCATCGATCTCGCGGCCGATTTCCGGCTCAAGGACGTCAAGGTCTGGCAGCAGTGGTACAAGATGCCCCATGCCTGCCCGGAGCTGCTGGCCGAGGCGGTCTACGGCCTGCCGGAGATGAATCGCGAGCGCATCCGCCAGGCGCGGCTGATCGCCAACCCCGGCTGCTATCCGACCACGGTGCAGATCGGCCTGCTGCCGCTGCTCGAGAACAAGCTCATCGACACCGACCACCTCATCGCCGACGCCAAGTCCGGGGTGAGCGGCGCCGGGCGCAAGCCGGAGCTGCATATCCTCTACGCGGAGGCCGCGGAGAACTTCAAGGCCTACGGCGTACCCGGCCACCGCCATCTGCCGGAGATCCGCCAGGGGCTGGAGCAGATCACCGGCAGGCCGGTCGGGCTCACCTTCGTGCCGCACCTCGTGCCCATGGTGCGCGGGATGCACACGACGCTGTACGCGCGGCTCACGGGCGACCCCGGCGATCTGCAGGCGATGTACACCAAGCGCTACGCCGACGAGCCGTTCGTGGACGTGCTGCCCCCGGGCAGCCACCCGGACACGCGCTCGGTGCGCGGCGCCAACGTCTGCCGGCTGGGCGTCCACCGCCCGCAAGGGGGCGATACCGTGGTGGTCCTGTCGGTCATCGACAACCTCACCAAGGGCGCGGCCGGCCAGGCGGTACAGAACATGAACATCCTGTTCGGCCTGCCCGAGACCGCAGGGCTCGCCGGACCGGCCCTGTCGCCGTGACCGGCGCGCCGGTCGTCGCGCCGCGGCTTGTCCTCGATTCCCTGGGCTATATAATCTGGCCCGCACGGTAACGAGGCTAGCGAGTGTTCAAAGGATCCGGCGGTTTCATGAAACGGCGCAACCGCACCGGCGAGCTGGTGGTCAAACCGCGCTACTCCTCCGGGGTCAAGCTGTTCATCGTGGCGATCGTGGTGATCGCGCTCATCGGTGTCGGCGGGTATATGTACAACCACGGCCTGCAGATGGCCGGCTTCGACCGGCTGTCGGTCTCCGAGCGCCAGCAGGGCCTCAAGCAAGAGATCAAGAAGCTCAAGGACGATAACCTCGAGCTGCGCGAGTCGCTGGCGCGCGCCCAGCGCGCCATCCAGATGGACCAGACCGCCTACCAGGAGCTCGACAACGCCCTCCAGGACTCGGCGCGCGAGATCGTCAAGCTGCGCGAGGAGCTGAGCTTCTACCGCAACATCATCTCCCCGGCCAACAAGGTCAGCGGGCTGCAGATCCAGAGCCTCAACATCGACCGCCAGCGCGAGGACGAGTACCGCTACAAGCTGGTGCTGATCCAGGCCCTCAAGCACGACCGCAACGTCTACGGCAACGCCCGCCTGGTGGTCCACGGCATGCAGGCCGGCAAGGATCATGAGCTGCAGTTCCCGGGCGACAAGCCGCTGGGGGTGAATTTCAAGTACTTCCAGGAATTCGAGGGAAGCATCAAATTACCGGGCGCCTTCAAGCCCCTGCGCGTGATGGTGCGCGTCCAGACGAGCGGCGGCGACGGCCGGACGGTGGAGCAGGTCTACAGTTGGCCGGCGCTCTGAAACACAAAATCTATAGTCTATAGTTCAAGGCATGAATCCGCGCCCGGACCCGGGCGCGGCGTTTGTCGATTAGCGGCGGAGGAATAGAGAGATGCTGGATGCGCTGGCAAAGAAGTCCAACGAGAAGCCCTGCAATACCATCGACACCCTGGTGGGCGTCAAGACCGAGCTCAAGGGCGACATCGTGTTTTCCGGGGGGCTGCGCGTGGACGGCAAGGTGCGCGGCAACATCACGGCCAGCGGTGAGGGCAACAGCACCCTGGTCCTGAGCGAGCATGCGGTGGTCACCGGCAACATCACGGTGCCGCACATGATCGTCAACGGCAAGATCAAGGGCAATGTGTTCGCCTCCGAGCGCCTCGAGCTGCAGTCCAAGGCCGAGATCACCGGCGACGTGAGCTACAAGCTGCTGGAGATCGCGGCCGGCGCCAGCGTCAACGGCGGGCTCAAGCGCGAGGGCGACAAGGGCGCGGTGGTCACCCGGCTCAAGACCGCCGCCGAGTCCGGCGTCGGGCGCGTCGAGGGCGAGTAATCCGCGGTTTCTCAAGGGTTTCTCGGGATACCGGTTGACCCCGGCATCCCGAAGCGGGGATAATTCACCTTCGAAGCTTGTCTATAGGTGAAGGTTTGGCCCCTGCACCGAAATCAATGTCCCGGAGGTTTCAATGAGTGTCGCCGCGAACGAAATGCCGTCCCCGCTGAACTTCACCGACAGCGCCGCCAAGAAGGTGAAGGAGCTGATCGACGAGGAGAACAACCCGGCGCTCAAGCTGCGCGTGTTCGTCTCCGGCGGCGGCTGCTCCGGCTTCCAGTACGGATTCACCTTCGACGAGACCGACGGCGAGGGCGACATGAAGGTCGAGAAGAACGGCGTCACCCTGCTGATCGACCCGATGAGCTTCCAGTACCTGATGGGCGCCGAGATCGACTACCAGGAAGGCCTGGAAGGCGCCCAGTTCGTGATCAAGAATCCGAATGCCAAGACCACTTGCGGGTGCGGGTCGTCGTTTAGCGCTTAAAATCAGTAGCGAGTGGCAAGTAGCAAGTAGCAAGTAGCAAGGAAAGGCGGCCTTAGAGCCGCCTTTTCCATTTCCGGTGTCGGGTTTCCGTAGGGTGGGGCCGTGCCCCACCGAACTGCCGTGTGGTGGGGCAGGGCCCCACCCTACGCCAGTCGACCCGGGGTTTTACTCGCCACTAGCTACTCGCTACTCGCTACTAGCCTACGGCTTACGACGTCGAGGCGCGCGTTCCACACCCTGGCCGCCTCCAGGAACTCCTTCTTGTGCTCCGCGGCAATCGGCTCGGCCTGGGGGAAGCGGTAGGTCAGCGGATTGCGGTGGCTGCCGTTGACCTGGAATTCGTAGTGCAGGTGCGGACCGGTCGCCAGGCCGGTGCTGCCGACGTAGCCCACGAGATCGCCCTGGTCGACATAGCCGCCGACACGCAGCCCGGAGCGGTAGCGTGACAGGTGCGCGTACAGCGTGCTGTAGGAGCCGCCGTGCTTGAGGATGACGGTGTTGCCGTAGCCGCCCTTCGACCCGACGTGGATCACCCGGCCGCTGGCGGTGGCCATCACCGGGGTGCCGGTCGGCGCGCCGTAGTCGACGCCGGTGTGGGCGCGCCAGCGCTTGAGAATGGGGTGGAAGCGGCCGGTGGTGAAGCGCGAGGTGATACGGCTGAATTTCACCGGCGAGCGCAGGAAGGCGCGCCGCAGGCTCATTCCGTCCTGCGAGTAAAACTGCAGGTTGCCCTTGGCATCGCGGTGCGCCATGGCGCGGTGCACCTTGTCCTGGTTGATGAACTCGGCGGCGACGATGTTGCCGTCGGCGACCTTCTCGCCGTCGACTACCCTTTCCTCGTAGATCACCGCGAAGCTGTCGCCGGCGCGCAGGTCCTGGGCGAAGTCGATGTCCCAGCCGAAGATATCGACCATCTGCATGATCAGCGCGTCCGACAGCCCGGCGGCCTGGCCGTCCAGGAACAGTGA
>Ga0214471_10002422_pt1 | contig 14635 bp, 14 predicted proteins | sample RVTome_5_FD_207665 | JGI IMG/M metagenome (GOLD analysis project Ga0214471, IMG submission 207665) | Soil microbial communities from uranium-contaminated site in the Upper Colorado River Basin, Wyoming, United States - RVT142D155 | ecosystem: Environmental > Terrestrial > Soil > Contaminated >... | reverse complement strand
CAGCGCGATCTTCCCCTGCACCTTCACGCCCAGAGAATCGAGCAGCTCGTAGTCCTCGATCAGGCCGTACCCGACGTAGACCACCTCGCCCGTCACGTCGCCGTTGCCGGAATAGCCGTTGAACGGCAGCACCTGCGGACCGCGACCGGCGGGGTCTCGGGCGACGGCGGGCTCGCGCAAGTCGATGCGCTGTGGCGCCGCGCCCGCGCCGCCGATCAGCCAGGCACCCACAGTGTCCGGTTGCGGCAGGTAGACGGAGTAGGTCTTGGCCCACGTCTCGAGGCCCCACTTGCGCGTGTTCGCCAGGACGAAGTCCTTCGCGGCCGCTTGCGCTGCCGTGCCGGCGACGTGCGGCACGTGGGACAGGGCGCGCGACATGGACCGGACCGAACCGGTGTCGGGGATGGCTAACAGACGCCGTTCCAGGGAATCGGTCGCCTGCAGGCTTAGGACGAGAAGAAGGGCGTCGACGATCATTTAAGAGTCGTCGAGGAGAGGCGTCGAGAGAAACCGTCAAGGAGATACGTAACTACGCATCCACGCTTCCCCTTGACGCCAATCCTCGACGCCTCTCCTCGACGCCTTTCGTTATTTGGGGTTCAGGGGGCGCTCGGGGAGCTGCACCATGGAGAAGTTGGTGGGAATGGTGACCGAGTTCAGCGAGCGATCGGCCCCGGTTCCGGGCGCGCCCGGGACCGAATCCACTTCGAACGTGTGCAGTGCGGAGACCTCCACGTTGCGGGGGAAGCTCTTCGCGCGCTCGATGAACGACCGCGCGGGGTCGAAACGCCGCACTCGCAGATTCAGCTGTCGGGCATTCAGCTCGGCGACGTCGGTAGCGAACAGCGTGGTCACGTCGACGACCACGTTCGAGTCGCGCGGGCTCCACGCCGCGATGTCGAAGCTCTTGATGATCGGCGCCGTGTTGGACAGATCCACCGAACGGCTCACGGGCAGCGTCGAGTCGGCGCGCATCGCAGAGCTGACCATTCGCAGGAGGACGCGGGTGGGTGTGCGGTCCCAGCGGACCACGCGCGCGGCGATCTGTTCGCCCGCGTAGCCGATGCCGCGGATGGTCCCCCGCCGGTCCACGACGAGACGGAACTCGCGGCCGAGCATGCCACGGGGGATCTCGTAGAACAGCTTCTCGTCGATGCGGTGCACGATGAACACGCCCGAGTCGGTGACGGCCTGCGCGGTGATCACATCGCGATAGGGCCGGGGCCCCTCCTGCGACTGCCCTTGGCGTCCCTGGCCGCTGGGCGACGTCGAGCGCGCCGGGGCGCGGGCGGTGTCTTGCGTGGGCTCGGGAGATGGGGCGGGCGCGCGACCGACGGGTGCGGCGGAGGTGCGGGCGCACGCGACAAGCGCACAGAGCAATACGACGGGCATCGCTCGCATGGAACGGGCTTTCCTCGGGGGTGTCCGGTGGACGGCCGTGCGGCGTCCCAAAGGTAGCCGCGGTGGTTTGCTCCCGCGAGGGTAACGCGCCAGATTGGACGGGAGGTCTCTGTGCTCATCGTCGCTGTCTTGCTCGCGACCGTCATTCTGCGCGTGGCCCTCGTGTGCTGGGCGGTCTACCTGCTGCTCCCGCGGGGCCCGGTGTGCCGAGCGTGCCGCATCGAGATGATCCATCTCCAGAACCGGTTCCTCGACGCCGTGGTGCCCATGCTGGAGCGCCGCTGGTGTTTGGCGTGTGGTTGGAATGGGATCGTGCGCCGGGGGCCGGCGCCTACGCCACGCCCTCCTTCCCCCGTCCCCGCTCCTCCTGCCTGGGAGTGATGAGCCGCGCCCCGCGGTCGTAGAAGAAATAGTCCCACGCCCAAGAGAGCAGCACGACGAGCTTGTTCCGGAAGCCGATGAGCTGGATCAGATGGATGACGAGCCAGACCACCCACGCGACGAAGCCCTTGACCTGGATGCGCCCGACGTAGGCCACAGCGGCGTTGCGGCCGATGGTGGCGAGCGAGCCGGGATCGCGATAGCGGAACAGCGCGAGGGGCCGCCCGGCCAGCAGGTGCCCGACGTTCGCGGCCGCGATCCTGGCCTGCTGGATGGCCACGGGCGCCATCATGGGCAGTGGCTGCCCGTTGTGCTCCAGGTAGGCTGCGTCGCCGATCACGAACACCTCCGGGTGGCCCGGGACTTGGAGCGTCGGCTCGACGACGATGCGTCGCAGCCGTCCCGTCTGGAGTTTGTCGAGCCCGACACCGACTGCGGCAGCCTGCACGCCCGCGGCCCAGATGAGCGTCCACGCCGGGACCACCTCACCACTCTGGAGGCGGACCTGCTCCCCATCGAAATCCGCGACGCTCGCGCCGAATCGGACTTCGACGTGCTTGCGCCACAGCTTGTCGGCGGCCGCCGCACCCAGGCGTGCGGGCATGGCGGTCAGGAGGCGGTCCCCGGCCTCGAGCAGCAGGACGCGCGTGTCGTTCAGATTGAGGCGCGGATAGTCCCGCGCCAGGACGAGTCGAATCAGCTCGGCGAGCGAGCCCGCCATTTCCACGCCTGTCGGCCCGCCGCCCACCACGACGAACGTGAGATACGCACGGCGGCGTTGGGCGTCGGACTCGAGCATCGCTTCCTCGAAGTTGCGCAGCACGGCGTGCCGAATCCGCAGGGCATCCGGAACGTCCTTGAGACCAAACCCGTGCCGCTCGATGCCCGTGAGGCCGAAGAAGTTCGTCTCCCCTCCGATGGCCAGGATCAGGTAGTCGTAGGCGAGGGGTCCGGAGGACGTTTCCAGGCGCCGCTTGGGGAGATTCACGCCCGTCACCTCGGACAGCCGGTACTCGAAGTTCCGTTGGCGCCGCAGAATGGCACGGATCGGCCGCGCGATCTGCTCAGGCTCGAGCCCGGCCGTGGCGACCTGATAAAGGAGGGGCTGGAACAGATGGTAGTTGTGCCGGTCCACCAACACGACGTCGACGGGGGCGGCCCGCAGCGCCCTGGCGGCCCGGAGACCCCCGAACCCCGCTCCCACGATGACGACGACGGGGCGTTTGCCCGTCATGGGCGTTGATCCAGGCGGAGCACCGTCTGGAGTAGGACGTTGGCGCCGTTCTCCACGTCCTCCGGCCGGGTGCGCTCGAGCGGCGAGTGGCTGATTCCTCCCACCGATGGCACGAAGATCATTCCCATCGGCGCGATGCGCGCGAGATTCTGGGCATCGTGGCCGGCGCCGCTGGGCATCTCCTGGTGCGAGAGTCCGAGGGCCCGGGCTGATTCCGCGATCACCGCACGCAGGCTCGGATCACTCAGCGCGGCGACGTTGGAGTGTTCCTGGACGAAGGAGAAACTCGCCCCCTGGCGGGCGGCGATGCCCTCGGCGTCCTCTCGGATCCGACCCCACAGCGACTCGATCTTTTCCATCGACAGGTCGCGCAGCTCGACCGTGAGCGTCACCTCGCCGGGGATCACATTCGGGGCGCCTGGCTTGACGGCTAACCGTCCCACGGTTCCTACCTGTCGCCCGGGGACGGAGCGAACGATGCGATCCACCGCGAGCACGAGCTCCGCCGCCGCCAGCATCGCGTTTCGGCGCTGGTCCATGGGCGTCGTGCCCGCGTGATTCGCGAATCCCTTGAACGTCACATCGTAATGGTTGATCCCGACGATGCCTTCGACCACGCCGATCTGGACGCCCGTGCGGTCGAGCATGCCGCCTTGCTCGATGTGCAGCTCGATGTACGCCGCCACGCTGCCGGGCCCGTGCGAAGCTTCGGATATGCGCTCAGGGACCCCGCCGAGACGCCGCAGCTTGTCGCCCAGCGGCACGCCGTCCCGGCCCGAACGGGCGAGCGCCGCGGGCGGGAGATCCCCGATGAACCCGCGGCTCCCCGTGAGGCCGCTCTCCTCGTCCGCCCAGATCGCCACCAGCAGCGGATGGTGACTGCGGTAGCCGCGCTCCCCGAGAGTCTGCGCTACCTCGATAGCCGACATGGAGCCCACGTCGCCGTCGTAGTTCCCGCCCTCGGGGACGGAATCGATGTGGGAGCCGAAGACGATCGGCCGGGTCCCAGGGAGGGATCCGGCGCGCGCCCCGAGAATGTTCCCGGCGGTATCGATCCGCACCTCGAGCCCTGCCGCGCGCATCACCCCAACGGCGAACTCCCGGCCCTTGAGATCGGCCTGGCTGAAGGCCACTCGGCTCACGCCGCCCTGGGGATTGGCGCCGAAACGAGACAGGTCGGTCAGGTGCTGGTTGACGCGACGGCCATTCACGCGCCACGAGCGCCAGTCTGCCTGCGCGTCGCGCGGACGGGGGGCGACCAGCGCAGCCCCGGCGGCGGTGAGGAACTCCCGGCGGAGCATGAGCGTCATTCCCTCGCCCGCGTTTTCCATTGCCACATGCCCGACATCGTCTTCATGCTTACGGGGTGGCCCAGGAGCCGTGCCTGCTGCACGATCTGGCCGCGGTGGTGGCTGTCATGGACCATGTAGTATGCGAGATAGCCCGCGGCGTCGTACGGGAACCCGGTGATGCGCCCGTCGCCCGACAACGCCGCGCCTACGATGCCCAACACTGCCCGCCGCTTGGCGCCGAGGGCGCGGGCCGCCTGCGCAGGGGTGACGCGGAACCGGTCGAGCTCGCCGGGCACCCGCACACCCGGCGCCGTGCGCTCGAGATAGAGCAGTCCGCAATTGTGCAGGTGAGCTACCTGAGCCGCGATGGTGCGCCCCTTGGGCACGGGCGACGGCGCGCGCCAGACGGCACCATCGAGCTGCTCGACGAGATACTGGTTCACGCGCGCGCTGGCCGAGTACGCCTGCAACAGCGCATCGACGACGACGAAGGGACGGCGGCTCATTGCCCCGTCACCTTCCTCCAAAGCTTCACGAGAGGGTCAGAATGCCGGTCCACCACCCGCTCCTTGAGCGGAATGATCGCGTTGTCGGTGATCGTGATGGATTCCGGGCACACCTCGGTGCAGCACTTCGTGATGTTGCAGTAGCCGATTCCGCCCTGCTCCCGCAGGAAATCACGGCGGTCTTCTTCGTCCAGCGGGTGCATCTCGTACACGGCGGCGCGCACCAGGAACGCCGGTCCCATGAACTCGGCGTGCTTCTCGTGCGTGCGCAGGACGTGGCACACGTCCTGGCAGAGAAAACACTCGATGCACTTGCGGAACTCCTGGGGGCGCTCGACCTCGTATTGATACATGCGCCACGTGCCGTCTGGGGAATCGGGTGCGCGCGGCTTGAACGGCGGAATCCGCTTGCTGACCTCGTAGTTCCAGGAGACGTCGGTCACCAGATCGCGGATGATCGGAAACGCCTTCATGGGCGTGACGGTGATGGGTTCGGCCGCCGGGTAGTCCGAGAGCCGCGTCATGCACATCAACCGGGGCCGGCCGTTGATCTCGGCCGAACACGAGCCGCATTTCCCCGCCTTGCAGTTCCAGCGCACGGCGAGATCGGGAGCCTGCTCCGCTTGGATCTGGTGCACCGCATCCAGCACCACCATGCCCTCGCCCGCGGCGACGCGGTACTCCTGCAGTTCGCCCGCTTCCCGCCCGCCGCGATAGATCCGCAACCGGCGCGTTTCGGCCATCTCAGACCCCTTCCTTGATGAGCTTCAGGAGGTCATCAGGGATCGCGGGCTGCGCTTCCCAGCGCACGGTCATCCGGCCCCCTTCCTTCTTCACGACCACCTGACGGCGGGCGAGCGTCTCGTCCTGATCAGGGTGTTCGATCCGCGTGTGTCCCCCGCGGCTCTCTTTGCGCTCGAGCGCCGCGCGCGCCGTCGCCTCCGAAACGGTGAGCAGTGATCGTAAATCCATCGCCGTGTGCCAGCCGGGGTTGTACTCGCGGCTTCCGGTGACGCCCACCCGGCCCGCGCGCTGCCTGAGCCGGTCGATCTCGGCGATGGCCTTTTCCAGGCCGTGCTGGTCGCGCGCGATCCCGCCGTGCTCGTGCATCACGGCCTGGAGCGCCTGCTGGACCGCGAATGGATTCTCGCCCCCCGGGCGCTCGAAGGGTGCCAGCGCCTCGCGGATCACCGCGTCTACCTCGGCGTCCGGCACGGTGGCCGGCGGACCCTGGCGTTTGGCGCTCGCGGCCGCGGCGAGTCCCGCGCGCCGGCCGAAAACCAGCAGGTCGCTGAGCGAATTGCCGCCCAGGCGGTTGGCGCCGTGCATCCCGCCGGCCACTTCCCCCGCCGCGAACAACCCGGGCACCGTGGACTCCTGGGTCTCGGCATCGACTCTCACGCCACCCATCATGTAATGGGTGGTGGGGCCGATCTCCATCGGCTCCCGGGTGATGTCTACCCCTGCAAGCTCCTTGAACTGGTGATACATGCTGGGGAGCTTTTTCTTGATGAAGTCGGCGGGACGCTTGGCGGCGATGTCCAGGAGCACGCCGCCGTGCGGGCTGCCGCGGCCTTCGTGGATCTCCTTCACGATCGCCTTCGCCACCACATCGCGCGTCAGCAGCTCGGGCGGCCGGCGGTTCTTCATCCGGTCGCCCGTCACCCAGGCGTCGGCTTCGGCCTCGGTCTCGGCGAAGTCCCCTTTGAACATGTCCGGGACGTAGCGGAACATGAAGCGTTCGCCCTTCGAATTCCGCAGCACGCCGCCCTCGCCGCGCACGCCTTCGGTGACGAGGATCCCGCGGACGCTGGGCGGCCACACCATGCCCGTCGGGTGGAACTGGACGAACTCCATGTCGATCAGCTCAGCGCCCGCGTCGTACGCGAGCGCGTGCCCGTCGCCCGTGTACTCCCAGGAATTGCTGGTGATCTGCCACGCCTTGCCGATGCCGCCCGTGGCCAGAACGACGGCCGGCGCGCGAAACAGCGCGAACCGCCCACTCTCGCGGACGTAACCGAGCGCCCCGGCCGCGCGCCCGTTCACGACGAAGAGTTTGACGACGGTGCTCTCCATGTGGACGTCGACGCCGCTGTCGACGGCCTTGTCCTGGAGCACGCGGATCATCTCGAGTCCGGTGCGATCGCCCACGTGGGCCAGGCGCGGGTGCGTGTGGCCGCCGAACGGACGCTGGTTGATCCGGCCGTCGTCGGTGCGGTCGAACAGCGCGCCCCAGGCTTCGAGCTCCCGAATGCGATCGGGGGATTCCTGCGCGTGCAGCTGGGCCATACGCCAGTTGTTGTGCATCTTCCCGCCCCGCATGGTGTCCCGGAAGTGCACCCGCCAGGTGTCCTGTGGGACCACGGTGCCGAGGGCCGCGGCCGCGCCGCCCTCAGCCATCACCGTGTGCGCCTTGCCCAGGAGCGACTTGCAGATCAGCCCGACCGTGGCACCCCCAGCGCGCGCTTCGATCGCGGCGCGCAAACCGGCGCCGCCGGCGCCGATGACGACGACGTCGTACGTGTGGGTGCGGATGTCGGCCACGCTACAGAATCCTGAAGTCGGCGATCACGCCCATGGCGCAGAGCCGGATGTAGACGTCGGTGAGCGCGACGGAAAACAGCGAGCACCAGGCCCACAGCATGTGGTTGCGATTGAGCGCGCTCACGCCGCGCCACAGGCGGTAGCGAGTCTGCCCGCCGCGGGCGCACGAGAAGCAGTCCACTCCGCCGCCCACGAGATGGCGCAGGGAATGGCAGCCGAACGTGTAGCCGGTCAGCAGCACGACGTTCGCGGCCATCACGAGCGTGCCGATACCGATCCCGAACTGCGTGGGGCCAGGGACTGGGGTCCCGGCGGGCAGGACGCCGTTCACCGGCCAGCGCGTGGCCAGGTAGACGTCGTACGAGAGGATGAAGATGAAGACGACGGCGGCGTACATGAAGAAACGGTGCAGGTTCTGCAGGACGAACGGGAATTGCGTCTCGCCGCGGTAGGCGTGGCGCGGCTCGCCGACCGCGCAGCCCACGGGATCGAGAAAAAACGCGCGGTAGTACGCTTTGCGATAATAGTAGCAGGTGAGACGAAAACCCAACGGGAACACGAGAATGAGGAAGGCGGGAGAGAGAGGCCACCACGACGGTTGCAGCAGCGGTGAGTAGAAGGGCGACAGGTATGGTCCCCACTCGTAGTGGGTACCGGTCCACGCCGCCCACGTGGCGTAGAGGCCGAAGCTCCCGAGCACGAGCGCCGTGAGGGCGGGCGCCACCCACCACGCGTCGCGCCGCAGGGTGGTGCCGAGGCCCCGCTCCTGCATATCGCGGATCGAGGTCGTCACAGCGTCACCGTCTTCATCGTGTCGATCACCGACGCCGCTGATTTCTGCAAAGCGGCCCGCTCGTCCGCCGTGAGCTCGACCTGGAGGATCTTCTCCAATCCCCCGGCGCCCAGCTTGCACGGTACGCCGCAGAAGAGTCCCTTGAGGCCGTATTCCCCCTCGAGCCAGGCGGCGCACGGCAGGACTCGCTTCCGGTCGAGCGCGATGGCTTCGACCATCTGGACCGTCGCCGCCGACGGCGCGTAGTAGGCGGAGCCGGTTTTCAAGTGTTTCACGATCTCCCCACCGCCGGCTCGCGTCCGCTGGACGATGGCAGCGAGCTTGCCCTGGTCGAGGAGCTGTGTGACCGGGATGCCAGAAACGGTGGTGTAGGAGACGAGGGGCACCATCGTGTCGCCGTGGCCGCCGAGCACCATGGCCTGGATGTCTGCGACCGAGACCTGGAGCGCCTCGGCGAGGAACGTGCGGTAGCGCGCCGTGTCCAACACGCCGGCCATGCCGAGCACGCGCTCGCGCGGGAAGCCCGTGACCTGCTTGGCCACCCAGCACATGACGTCGAGGGGATTGGAGACCACGATCACGAACGCGTCGGGGCTCGATCGCTTCACCTCGAGCGCCACGGCCTTCACGATATCCGTGTTCGTCTTCACCAGGTCGTCACGGCTCATGCCGGGCTTGCGCGCGATCCCGGCGGTGATCACCACGAGGTCGCTGCTGGCCGCGGGGCCGTAGTCGTTGGCGCCCACGACGCGGGTGTCGAAGCCTTCGACTGGGCCGGATTGCCACTGGTCGAGCGCCTTCCCTTGGGGCAGTCCCTCCACGACGTCCACCATGACGATGATGCGCGCGAGGTGCTTCTCGGCCAAACGCTGCGCCGTGGTCGCCCCCACGTTCCCCGCCCCCACCACGGTGATCTTGTCGAACATTCAGTCGGCTTTCTCGAAGACTTGGAGTTGTCGCAGAGCTTCGTAGAGCACGATCCCGACGGCCGTGGCGAGGTTCAGGCTGCGCACGCTGTCCGTCATCGGGATTCGGAAGACCGAGTCGGCGTGCTTTTCTCGAATCCGTTCGGGGAGACCGTCCGACTCGTTCCCGAACACCAGCACGCATCCGTGTCGGTACGGCGCTTCCCAGTGGGACCGCGTTCCGTGCGCGGAGAAATATAAGCACCGCTCGCGGGCAATCGCTTCACGAAAGGCCCGCCACCCGGGATGCACCCACAACTCGACGGCGTCCCAGTAGTCCAGGCCGGCGCGCTTCAGCTCGTGGTCATCGAGGGAGAAACCTAGTGGCTCAACGAGATGCAGCGGGGTGCCCGTTCCGGCGCAGAGACGCGCGACGTTGCCGGTGTTGGGAGGGATCTGGGGCTCGAGGAGGGCGACGTGGAGGCCCACGTGGGGACTTCAGTTCATCCAGGAGTCGATGAGGACCGAACGCCACTCTCCGTTGCGGTGCGTCAGCAGATAGCGGTGTCCGTGGCCACACAGGCAGGACTCGTTCCGGCGGGTCCAGTAATGCCCCTCCACGTCGATGACGTATCGGCGGCCGATGCGCAGCAACGGCGAAACGACTGTCGCCCAAATGCGGCTCTCCTGATCCGCCAGCCGCTGGAGTGAGTCGCCCGTCATGAGGCGATACCGTTGGCCGCACAGGTCTTGCGCTTCATCCGTCACACTTCGCGCGAGCAGGAATGCGGGCGCGGAGTCGGTCCTTGCCGGACGATCGCACGCGAGAACGTGAGCCTGCACCTCGGTGAGAGTCGCCAGGTCTCGGACGGTATCGGCAGCGACGTCGCGATACTTCCACAGGAGCTCGAAAGCCCCGCTGGCCACGCTGTCGCCTGGAAATCCGGGCCACGTTCGGATCACGGGTTGCCGGCGCTCGGCTTCCGCGGTCGCTACGAGCCACGCCGCAGGCGTGGTATCCCCGAGAGCCAGCAGGTAGTCCGCCCAGACGAAGCGCCCCACCGTGTCTGCTTCAGCCGCGTACTGGTTTCGAAGCGCCGACACGGGATCGAGCCGCCGCGCGGCGAACCAGCTCCGCAAAGCGCCGAGTTTTTCCTCCCAGGTGACGTTTTCGACGTACCGCGCGTGGGCCCGCCAGGGTGTCGCCAGCCCGGGGAACGAGGTCGTATCCTGAGGCGGGATGGCCCCGCGAGCGAAGCGCCACACCCATCCCCGGCGGTCTGCGAGCTGGCTGACCAGGGCCGCGTATCGGGCCGGGGCCGCGCGATATGCGGCGAGCAGAAAGACGTCGCGGGCACGGAAGTCATCGGTGCCCGCCGCAGCCGCAGCGAAGATCTCAGCTACCGCGTGGCTGACGGGCGCGCCCCGCATCAGCCCGCTCCACAGCGTGGGCAGGACGTCGGCTCGATCGATCGCCCTGACGCGCTGGCGTTTCAAGTCCCCGAGCTCGCGCGTCACGAAGGCGGCAAAGGCCGTGTCGTCACGGATTCCGCGGACGTCAAGCGCGGCCCGCCAAATCAGGCGGGACAGGAGCTCGGGGTCACCCGGACGGTAGGCTGCGATTGCTCGCCGGACGAACGGCGCGTGGTCGGCACCATCGGCGTCGAGAAACCGTGCGGACGCTCTGCGGAGGGGGGTGGCCTCCCCACGTCGCAACGCGAAGAGCGTGTCGAGGGCCACGGTATCCCCCCGCGCGACCCGCGCGGCAAGGGGCCAGAAGGTGCGGGGCCCTTCCCCGGGTGCGGGGCAGTGCGCGTCGACGTAGCCAGCGTCCCCGATCCAGACGGCTGCGGCGCTGTCGGGCGGACTGAACCAGCAGGCGTCCTGCGCGATCACCCAGCGACCGCTGACGGTGTCGGTGCGCCCGTCCGGGTGCACGAACACCCGGCGGCCCACGAGCGTCCCCCGGACGTGTACGCTGTCCAGCTGTCCCGTGGTGGTGTCATATAGCATCTCTTCCCGAAGCGGACCCGAGAGCGTCGTGCGGACGCGGACACCTGGCGGCTCCAGGTCGCGCTCGATCGTGGTCCAGCCGTCGATGCTCAGCAGAGTCGCACTGCCAATCCTGGCCCACCCTCCTCGCCTCGACCTTCGAGCATCCAGCCTGCGCGCCGCCCGGACCCATCGGACAACGATCGTATCGCTTGCGGCCGAGCCGGTGTACTCGAGTGTGTCGCGCCACGCTGAGGCCCGCGCGCGACGGGCCACGCTCCACCAGGAGGCGAGGGTGAGCGGAAGACTGCCGTACTCCCGAGCCGCCACCGAATCGGCAGCGGAGGCGGAGTCCGTCAGTACGACGACTGCCTGCAGTCGCGCGCGCGAATCTCCACGAATCTCGATGGCCGGTCTCCAGTCCGTCGGCTTCAGCCGCGCGACGGCGGTCGGCGCGGACCGAGCACTGTCGGGGATGAGAGCCAGCGTGGTCTCAGCCGGTGACGGCGCGGTGGGATCGATCCCGTCGGATAGCCAGTACGAGCGCTGGACCAGTGTGAATTCGCGCCCGGGCGCAAAGCCTGGCTGCTGCGCCGAAAGCGTGCATGTGGACAGGATGAGGATCGTGGCGGCGCGGAGCAGGTGGCGGCTGGTTCCCACGTCTTGAACCTCCGTAGCGTCACGGGCGCGTCGACGCGACGCCGGCCCTGGCGTTACGTCCGGTGCTGGTGTTCACGTTCAGCCGCCGCGCGTGTGCATCTCGCGATGGGGATCCGCGCGCAACCCGGCGCGGGAGTAGAGCGCGCCGCGCCCTGCCACCACCAAGCGTTCCTCCGCCCCGCGGTCACGCCGGCCCTGCCATGCCGGAGTGATCAAACCGGCCAATTCCGCGTCGGTCGCCCCCGACCGGAGCGGCAGCTGCAGGTCCACGCCTGTCGCAGCATAGAGACAGAGGAACAGATGCCCGTCGGCGGTGAGCCTGGTCCGGTCGCACGTCCCGCAGAAGGGCGCCGTGGTCGAGGCGATGATGCCGAACGCGGTTCCGTCGGCGAGTCGAAACTCGTCGGCCGGCGCTGCGGGACGTGCCTTCCCCGCCGCTGGCGTGATCGGCCCGTAGCGGGCCGCCAGCCGGTCTAGTATCTCCTGCCGCGAGACCACCAAGTCCGGTGCCCAGTGGGTGGCGCCACCGACGTCCATGTACTCGATGAACCGGACTTCGGCGCCGTGCGCCCGGCCGAATTCGAGCAGCTCGGCCAGCTCGTCGTCGTTGAAGCCGCGAATGACGACGGAATTGATCTTGACCGGGAACCCGACGTGGCGGGCGGCGGCGATGCCGGCCACGATGTCGGCATGTCGCGGCGACCGGGCGAAGTCGCGCAGTCGCTCGGGACGCAGCGTGTCGAGGCTCACCGTCACACGATGCAACCCCGCGTGTCGCAGGCGCGGCGCATGCTCCGCGAGGAACACTCCGTTGGTGGTCAGCGCCACATCGCGGACGCCAGGAACGCGCGTCAGGAGCGTGACCAGCGTGTCCAGCTCCTGGCGCAACAAGGGCTCGCCACCGGTGAGTCGCACCCGGTCGACGCCGAGGGGTGCGAACACCCCGACCAGGCGGGCGATCTCCTCGAACGTCAGAATGGATTCTCGGGGCAGCCAGATGTATTGCTCCTCCGGCATGCAGTAGCGGCACCGCATGTTGCAGCGGTCGGTGACCGACACCCGGAGTGTCGTGAGCGGACGGCCGAACGTGTCGCTGACCATGTTCATCACGCTGGTGCTTGCTCCGGTGGGCTGACCCCGGGGCGGTGCCCCGGGGCTTCCGAGGGCCCGACCCAGGTGGTCGAGCCGTCCAATCGGTACTCCTGCTTCCAGATGGGCAGGCGCCGCTTGACCTCCTCGATCACGTAGCGGCAGGCGGCGAACGCCTCGGCTCGATGCGGTGCCGTTGCGACGATCGCCACGCTCGCCTCACCCACCCCGATGCGCCCGACGCGGTGCATGGTCGCGACGTGGGCGCCGGGCCACCGCGGCGCCACCTCACTCTCGATCCGCCCGAGCTCGGCCTCGACCATCTCGTCGTAAACCGAGTACTCGATGGCGGTCACGCCGCCATCGTCCGCGGCGTTTCGGACCGTGCCGAGGAAGATGCAGGTCCCGCCGCGTTCGGGGGACGCGACGCGCGCGAGCAACGCGTCGAGGGAAATGGGTTGCTGAGTGAGATGAGTCATGCTCGTGGCTCGGAAACCCCTTCTGATCCGCCCGCGAGGGGCGGTAGCAGTGCCACCTCATCCCCGGCTCGCACCGCCGCGTCGAGCTTCGCGTGTCGCAAGTTGACGGCGACGAGCGGCCGGTCGGGCAGCTCGCGCGCGCCAGGGTGTGCGGCCTGGACGGCGCGGATGACGTCGCCAACCGTCGTGGGGATCGAAACGGTAAGCTCCACCTCGTCCCGCCCCACCAGCTCGGCGTAGCGGGCGAAGAACCGAACCCGCACGGTGGCCGTGGGCATCGTCTCAGAAGATAACTTGGAGGCTACGGACCCGTCGTCCCGGTCGCGAGTCCCTGCCAGATTCGGGCTTGTTTGGGCGTCGGGGACGGCCCGCGCGTAACCGTCAACTCGGCACGTTGCCGCCCCTGCACCGTGCCCGTCAGCGTGAGCGTCTGGCCCGCCCGTCGCACCGTGAACGTCATGGGCGTCCCGCCCCGGCCACGGAACCGAGCGCGGATCGCCTCGAACGACTCGTTCGTGGGCTTGAGCTCGATGTCGTCCAGCTTGAGCAGCGCATCACCGGGCTGGACGCCCGCGGGGCCGGCGCTGCCCTGAGGCTGGACGCGCTCGACGACGATCTGACCTTCGGGGCCCAACGCCAGATCGGCGCCGAGGAGGAACTCAGTGGTCGTATCGCGCCGGACAAGGAGCCCGGCCTTGGCCAGCACGCTGTCGTACGGCAAGTCGTCCCGTCCGTCGATGTAGCGGTGATAGAAGCCTTGCACGTCCGGCATGCCGAACTCCGTCAGCAGGCGCAGGAGATCGGCCGTGGTAAAGCCCTTCCCCTGCCGGTAGAACCGGGTGAACAGCGCGCGCGTCACGTCGTCCAGGCTCTTCGCGTTGTCCGTGGCGTCGCGCATCGACACGTCGAGCAGCAGGCCGATGAGCGATCCCTCCGGATAGTACAGCTGGGAGCTGTTGACGTATATCTCGTGGATCCAGGTCGCCACGCTCCCGTCTTCCACGCTCCAGGGCTCGGGCGCGGCCGCGACCGTGCCCATGTTTTCCATCACGTTCTCCAAGAATTGCTCGGTCGTCCACAGTCCGCCACGGAGGTTGGTGAGGTCCGCGTAGTAGTCCGTGACTCCCTCCGACCACCAGAGCAACGGCGTGTACTGCTCCGCCCGGTAGTCGTACGGCCACATCTCCGCCGGCCGGATGCGCTTCACGTTCCAGAGATGGAAGAACTCGTGCGACAGCAGCGGGATGACGAAGTCGCCCAGGTTCCCGCCGGCATCGGCGAACGCGGGCTGGGGCAGGATATCGAACTGTGAAAAGCTGTGCTCGAGGCCGCCGCCGTACGGGACTCCCGCGTCGACGA
>Ga0214471_10002421_pt1 | contig 14637 bp, 11 predicted proteins | sample RVTome_5_FD_207665 | JGI IMG/M metagenome (GOLD analysis project Ga0214471, IMG submission 207665) | Soil microbial communities from uranium-contaminated site in the Upper Colorado River Basin, Wyoming, United States - RVT142D155 | ecosystem: Environmental > Terrestrial > Soil > Contaminated >... | reverse complement strand
CCATTCGTAATTCTGGTCCAGGTGCAGGGTGCGGATGGCCTGTCGCATCATCACGATGAGCACCGCGCCCAACATCGCGTTCACCGCGCTGCCCTTCCCGCCCGAGAGCGACGCGCCCCCGACGACGGCGGACGCGATGACATACAACTCATAGCCGTTGGCATCGGACGAGGTGGCCGAACCGTAGAACGCTGCGCCAAGGAACGCCGCGACACCCGCCGCGAGCCCGGAGAGCACGAACACGCCCAGGGTGATCCGCTTCACTGCCAGCCCCGAGAACCGGCTGGCCTCGGCGTTCCCCCCGACAGCGAAGATATGCCTCCCCATGACGGTGCGGGAAAGATACAGGCCACCGGCCGTCGTAACTGCCAGCATGCAGAGCAATGGCACAGGGTACAGCGCCGTCCCCAGACCCAGCGGCGCCTTGGCCACCGCCGTCAGGGACTGGGGGACCAGGATGCTCTCGGCGCGACTGATGACGAAGGCAAGGCCGCGCAGCATCCACATGGTGCCCAGCGTGATGATGAAGGGGTGGACGCCGAGTCCGATGACCATGGCACCGTTCGCCAGACCGCAGAGCAGACTGACGGCCAGGCATGTGGTGAGGCCAAGCATGACCGTGAGCCCTGGATCGAGTGGCCCGATCGCCCGCAGAATCATGGCCATGGCCACGCCGGCCAGCGCGTACACCGCGCCGACCGAGAGATCGATGCCGCCCGCGATGATCACCAGTGTGGCGCCGACGCCCATGATGGCAAAGCCGCTGGCGTCGGTCGCCATCTGGATTAGTGTGTACCGGTTCAGGAAGTTATTGATCTCGCGTCCGCTCTGCGGATCCACGTGCGAACCCGCGGCCAGCGTGAGCACGGTTCCCAGCACCAGCAGCACCAGCACCAGGCCGAGCTGGGGCGAGCGCAGCACCGAGGTGCCCAGCCTTCTGGCGGCGGAAACCGGAGGAAGATCGTCGTTCACTGCGTCGCGTTGGAGGGTAAGAAGGACCGCGACTAAAGTGCCGGGCGCGGCATGGCGCGTCAACGCGGCGCGCGGTATCGTCACCGCGTTTCCTCACCGCATCCGGTACCATGTCATGCCCTTGCACAAGCTCGAGTCCAACGTCCGAGGCAAGGCCGTCGCGAAGCGCGCCCGGGCTGCTGCGCGCCGGGCCGCTGCCCGCAAGCCCCCGCGCCGGGTCACGCTCGGCGTCATTGTCGGGAACCGTGGGTTCTTTCCCGGCCACCTGGCCGCCACGGGCCGTTCAGAGATGCTCGATGCGCTCAACGCGGAGGGCATCGATGCCGTCATCGTGAAGCGAACGGCGACGAACCACGGCGCCATCGAGAGTCGCGCCGAGGCGAAGGCGTGCGCCGAACTGTTCCGGGCGCACCGTGACCGGATCGACGGCGTGATCGTTACGCTGCCGAACTTCGGCGATGAGCGCGCCGTGGCCGATACGCTCCGCCTGGCCGGGCTGAACGTGCCGGTACTGGTCCACGCGACGTCGGACGATCCGTCAAGGATGCTGATCGACAACCGTCGCGATGCATTCTGCGGCAAGATGTCGGTCTGCAACGTGCTCTCGCAGTACGGCATTCCGTTCTCCCTGACGTCACAGCACACTCTGCGTCCCGAATCGCCGGTCTTCCGGAGCGACCTGCGGACCTTTGCGGCCACCTGCCGCGTCGTGCGAGGCATGCGCGGCGCCCGCGTGGGCGCGATCGGTGCGCGACCCGCCGCGTTCAAGACCGTGCGCTACAGCGAGAAGATCCTCGAGGCCGCCGGCATCTCGGTCGAACCGATCGACTTGTCCGAAATCCTGGGCCGCATAGCACGACTCAGGGACGGCGACGCAGCCGTCCGCCGGCGGCTGCAGTTGATCACCGGCTACGTGGACACCAGCGGGGTGCCTGACGCCGCGCTCGTGAAAATGGCGAAGCTGGGCGTCGTGATGGACCGCTGGATGAAGGAAGTGGAGGTTACCATCAGCGCCGTCCAGTGCTGGACCGCCATGGAGGAGTACTTCGGCGTGGTGCCCTGCACGCTCATGAGCATGCTCAGCAACGCGAACATGCCCAGCGCGTGCGAGGTGGACGTGATGGGCACGCTGAGCATGCACGCACTCACGCTCGCGTCGCAGGGGCCCAGCGCTCTCCTGGACTGGAACAACAACTACGGCGACGAGCCGGACAAGGCGGTCTGCTTCCACTGCAGCAACCTGCCGCTGGACTTCTTCGAGTCACCGGTCATGGACTACCAGGAAATCATCGCCGGAACCGTGGGACGGGAGAACACCTTTGGAACCATCGTCGGCAAGGTGAGGTCGGGACCGATGACGTTCGCGCGCTTCTCCACGGACGACAGGACGGGGCAGATCCGGGGCTACGTCGGCGAGGGGCAGTTCACGAAGGACCGGCTCAAGACGTTCGGTGGCGCCGGTGTCGTGCAGATCGATGGCTTGCAGCAACTGCTCCGTCACATCTGCCGCCATGGTTTTGAGCATCACGTCGCCGGGACCTTCACCCACGTAGCCGACGCCGTGCACGAGGCGACCACGCGGTACCTCGGCTGGGACATCCTTCGGCACGGCTGACCGATGGGGATTGTCGCCGGCGTCGATTTCGGCACGCAGAGCGTGCGGGTGTCGGTCGTGGACAGCGTGCGCGGCGTGATCGGCCATGGTGTGTCGGAGTACCCGGTCCAGCGCGATCGGAACGATCCCGACTTCGCCACGCAGTCGCACCGCGCGCACATGGACGCGCTGGTGGATGCCATGGACCTCGCATCGCAAAGCGCGGGGGTCGGGGGAGGTGAGATTCGCGCCATTGCGCTGGACACGACCGGTTCCACAGTCGTTCCCGTAGGCGAGGGGCTGGCGCCGCTGGATGACTATTACCTCTGGTGCGATCATCGCGCGAAGGACGAAGCGGCGCGCATCACCGCGATCGCTCAGGAGACGAAACTGCCGGCGATCGACTGGTGCGGTGGCATCTACTCGTCGGAGTGGGGATTTGCCAAGCTGCTGCACTGGCTGCGGCACCACCCGGATCGACGGGATCAGCTCGTGACCGCGCTGGAGCATTGCGACATGGTAGCCGCGGTCCTCTGCGGGATCACAGACCCGCAGCGGGTGCCGCGCAGCGTGTGCGCGGCCGGGCACAAGTGGCTCTGGAATGCCTCGCTCGGCGGCTTCCCGCCCGAAGACTTCTTCGTCGCCGTCGATCCGTTGCTCAGCGGCATTCGTGACAAGCTCGACGGACCGTACCAGACGTCGGACCAAGTCGCGGGCAGGCTGAGTCCCGAGTGGGCGGACCGGCTCGGCTTGAGCGCCGGGATTCCCGTGCCAACAGGCGCCTTCGACGCACACTGGGATGCGATCGGCGCGGGTGTGGCCGAGGGCGACATCGTGAACGTCATTGGCACAGCAACGTGCGTCATGGCCATCGCGAAGGATGCCGGGCTGGTGCCGGGCGCGTGCGGCGTGGTTCCCGGATCGATTCACCCGGGCTTCATGGGGATCGAGGCGGGCCTCTCCGCGTGTGGGTACCTGTTCGAGTCGCTGGCGTCGCGGACCGGGCGCAGCGTTCGAGAGCTCTCCGAGGGGCTGGGGAACTATCGCGGTGGGCAGACAGGATTGCTGCGTCTGACGTGGGACAACGGTGATCGCACTGTGCTGGTGAACCCGAACCTGGGCGGCGTGACGCTGGGGTGGAACCTCAACAGCACCGCCGAGGACGACCTGTTCTCGGCTATCGAGGGAACTGCGTTGCATACGCGGATCATCCTTGATCGCATGCGGGAGCACGGCGTGCCGATTCGCCGCGTCATTCATGGTGGCGGCATTCCGCAGAAGAACGAGGTACTGAATCGGGCTTACGCGAGCGTGCTGAACCTGCCGGTGCTGGTGCCGGAGACGCCGATCACGAGTCTGGGGTCGGCGATCTTCGCGTTTCTGGCCTGCGGTGAGTTCGAGAGCATCGAGGCCGCGCAGGCGGCTCTGTGTCCGCGGTATCGCACGGTCGCGCCCGATCAACGAGACGTGGCCGTATACGAGCGGCTGTATCCGATCTACCGCGATCTCTACTTCGCGATGGGAGCGCCCGATTCAGCACCGATCGGGGTCGGGCACGTGCTGCCCGCAATTCGCGGTATCGCGGCCGAGGTGCGGGCGACAGCGTGAGGATGCATCGCCTCGACACCTCAAGGAGTCTCGCGAGTCGGGAACGCATCTGAGCGCGACGCGGACACGCTGGACGACGGTGGCCGTCAGCCCGACTTCCATGCCCATCCGGCGACGGGCCACGAGGCGTGCAGGATCGGAGCGAGGGCCGCTGCGATCGCAGAGGACAGGCCCGGTCAGCGCAGCAACGAATCCAGCGCCTGCAATCCCCTGAGCACCCACGCCGGAGCCAGGAACGCGGAACCGTGTCGCATGCCCCGCGGCGTGTGCAGCGAATCGCGGTACGGCTCGAAGGTGACGAAGTCCCTCGTCCGCACGGCGCCATAGTGCCCCCGCGTGTACTCGTCGTAGTAGACGTACCACCAGTCGCCCGCCCGGAGGATCGACGGACCCTCGGTATGCAGGTCCGTGAAGGACGGTGACGACGGACCCCAGGGCCCCGCGGCCGACTGCGCGAACGCCACCCGCAGGTTACGGCGTTCGGGGAAGAAGGTCTCGTCCTTCAGCACCATGACGTACCCGTTGCCCACACGCGCGATGGTGCCATCGATCGCCGCGAAGCCGCCGTCGTACAGCAGCGCCGCGGGCGAGTAGGTCTTGAAATCCCGCGTCGTGACGTAGTACAGCCGGTGATCGGCCCGCCCCCTGGACGTCCGCTGCGCCATGGAGTCGGTGGCGGGAAAGCGGCCCGGGATCGACGTCGCCCAGACGATCATGTACTGGCGTGACGCGGTGTCGTAGAACAGCTCCGGCGCCCAGGCGTTGAGCGCGTCCGGCTCATGGTCCATCACCGGGATCCGCTCTTGCGCGGACCAGTTGATCAGGTCGCGGGAATGCGCGATGCCGATGCCATTGTCGGTCCAGGCAATGGTCCAGACCATGTGGAAGACTCCGTCCGGGCCGCGGAGAATCGACGGATCGCGCATCAGAGCCGCGCGGGTGTTCCACTGCTGCCATCCCACACCGTCGCCCATGACCGCCGGCCTCACCAGCGCGCGGCCGCCGTTCAGCGGCAACCAGTTCGTCCCGTCCGGGCTGTACGCCAGGTGGAGGCCATCGTCTCCGTTACGGGTGAAGTACGAGAAGAGCAGCGCGTCCGGTTCGCTCGTTGCGATCGCGGCCGGCGGCACGCTATGGCATGCGCATACCACAACAGCCAACGCAGCGACAGCCAACCATGTCGCGAGCCGCATCAGCGCTGCCCGTACGTTGCCCGCGACCCGTGCTTCCGCTGATAGTGCCGGTCGAGGAGTGCCTGGCTGATGGCGCCCGCGCGCGGATTGATGAGCAGCGTGCAGTACGCGATTGTCGCGACCTCCTCCAGGTACGAGGCATTCTCCACCGCGGCGCCGACCGTCGGGCCCCAGCAGAAGGAGGCATGGTTGGCTACCAGCACAGCCGGAATGGCGTTCGGGTCCAGCGCGCGAAAGCGGCGCACGATCGAGCGGCCGGTGTTCAGCTCGTAGCTGGAAGCGATCTCGGCGCGCGTCAGCGGCCGGGTCACCGGAACTTCGCCGTGAAACACGTCGGCGTGGGTCGTGCCGAGGCAGGGAATGGCGCGGCGAGCTTGCGCAAATGCCGTAGCGAAGATCGAGTGTGTGTGCACCACGCCGCCAACGTCCGCGAACGCGCGGTACAACGCGCCGTGCGCGGGCAGATCCGATGAGGGACTGAGGTCCCCCTCCACGACATTGCCATCCATGTCGGTGACCACCATCGACGCAGGCGTGAGTTCGTCGTACGGAACACCGCTCGGCTTGATGGCGATCAACCCGCGCCCTCGATCGATCCCGCTCGCGTTGCCGAAGGTGAAATGCGCCAGGCCACGCCGGAACAGCTCGACGTTGGCCTCACACACCGCCTCACGCAGCGCGCGGGGCGCCCGCCCGGCCACCCGGAGCGGCACGTCGGCCGCCGAGCCGGCGCCGGACGCGCGCGATCCTGGACCGCGGCGCTCGCGTGGGCTCATGCGATGCCGGCCCGTGTCTTCGCCGCCGCGATGATCGCCGCCATGGTATCGCGATGCCGCGTGAACGTGTCGTCCACCACCTGCAGCGTGGGAATCGCGTTGGGATTCAGATTGAGTGTATCCGGGTTGAAGCGCCCGAAGCCGGCCTCGTGCACCCCGCTGCTCCCGCGTCCCGGAGCGGGTGCGCTGAGGTGCTGGAAGAAGCGCGCGTACTTGCGCCACCGACCGCCCCCACCCGCGTGATACAGACCGATGAACTCGTACAGTGCGTCATACGGCATCTCGCCCACGCCGATGCAATCCGGATAACGATCCCGCAGGTTGCGGATGAGCCGGCGCGTGCCCTCGTGCATGTCACCCGTCGTGCTGTTCACGTGGCCACCGACGATGTCCAGGAAGTACGCATCCACCTTGAACCGCTCGATGATGTCGGCGATGCGCCCCTCGATATGCTGGCGCCAGCGGTCCTCGCCGACGTTCATGTACGTGAGCCACCCGTCCTGATGACGGTCGTTGTTCCAGTCCACCCAGTTCAGGTTGTACAGGTCGCCGTCGATCTTGTACGTCGAACCCGACGCGATGCTGGGCCACACCGGCTGCTTCCGGTTGGCGGAGTTGGTGCCGAACATGGGCATCATGCGGAATCCCATCCGCTGGCCTTCGCTGATGAGGGCCCGGAAGCCCGCCTCGCCACCCATGCGCGCCGGCACGGTGTAGTTCGGGTAGTCCCAGTAGTACCGGCCGTCCCACGACGCCAGGAACACGAGCACCCGGTTCGCCGGGATCTGCGTCGCCATCCAACGCAGAATCGCGAGCTGGCTGGCGTAGTCGTTGAAAATGAAGCCGGTGTAGTGCATGCCGTGCAGCGTGGTCACCATGGCAGTGTCGCGCATCCATTGCGGCACGTCCCGGCGCGTTTCCCAGGCCGGCAGGTTGAACGCGCGCTCGATGTGCGCCATGTGCGGCGCCATGGCATCCTCGAACGTCGCCGCATGGCCGAGATGCCAGCGCGGCACCGTCACGCGGGTGTCGTTCCGCCAGGCGTCGTGCTCGTAGATTGCCTCCACGCGGAAAGCGCGCTCGCCGGCCTGGTAGTAGTAGCGCTTGGGACGGACGCGAGTGTCCTGCGTCGTCAGGTAGAGAAAGTCTGTATCCGCCGCCTGCAGAATCGTGACGGGCGTGCTCATGCTCTGGGGCGTGCCGGCGCCGTGCAGATCCCCCGCGCCGAACGTGTACCCACCCAGTGCATCGCCGTCGCGGGTGTCCTGCAACTGGCCACCGCCGAAGGAGACCTGCCCTCGCGGTACATCCCGAATCACCGTCGTGATCGTCTTGACAGGATGGTTCGTCCCGGCCACGATGTCCCATGCGATGTCGCGACCCGAACGCGTGAAGCGCACGGTGACGTCGCCGGGAGCCTTCTCCTGCCCGCCGGCCCACACGAGCCCCGAACAGGTCAACTCGAGGGCGTCCGCGTTGCCTGACGCGCGCATCAGCGCGCGATCCGGGCTGTAGATGTTCTCGTCCGTGAAGATCAGGAAGCTGAAGCGGTGGTCGCCGAAGACCACGCCCGGTTCCGGAAAGTCGAAGCTGAACTTCATGAACGAGCGGCCCCGCGGCGGAATGAAGACCTCGCTCGTGGAGTAGAGCTCGACGATGTCACCAGGGGCATACAGGTTGCGCACTGCCAGCGGTGCCGGCCGATCGGGCGACACAGGCAGCGGCTCGCCGTGCAGAGTATCGACGTGAGCGAGCGCTCCCGCACCTGCCACACCAACCGTGCGGATCCAGTCGCGCCGAGAGAAGGTGTCCGTCATGGAGTCCGGGCCTGACCAGAGTGTCGGAAGGATCGTTGCTCAGTGTGTGAGCGCGTAAAAGATGTAGTTCACGCCGAGCTTGTAGGCTTCATTGCTCAGGTCCAGCGGCAGGAACCCGGTAGCCGACCACTCCCAGTACTCGGCCAGGTCGGCGTTGTAGTTCACGAGGGCCAGCATCCGCCGGGTTGGATCGTTGTCCTCGAAGAGCGCGAAGTAGCTCGGCGTAACGGCCACCAGCGGATGCGGCACGTAGATGTCCGCGAGCTCGAAGAACGAGTGAAAAACGGGATGCTCGGGGCCGATCTCGATCAGGCGATGGTCCGGCATGGCACGCTGCAGCTGCGCTTCCATGTTGTACCACTGGTCCCGCTCGAAGTCGTCGAGGATGACGAAACCACCCTTCAGGAGGAACTGTCGCAGGCCGGTCGCCTCGGCGCCGGACATGCCCCAGAAGCCGGGCTCGGAGATATAGATGATGGGGTGGCGGAGGATCTCCGGATCGTCCAGGTCGAAGACATTACTCGCACCAGTGTTTACCGGGATCGTCGAGACGTATTCGATGATCTTCGGGAGGTGCTGGTCGGCCTGCGGGTAGTCGTGGGCCCACGCGCTGGAACCTCGCCGGAATGCGCCCGCATTCCCGTACCGAATCCGCGTGAACGTGAACCCACCGTTGTACGGCACCTCCACGAGTTCCCGCGACGACCAACCCTGCCCGCTCAACAGCAGGGGCACCACGAGCAGTGCGAGCGCGCGCCCCACCCGGACGGCGGCTATCGGCATGGCAGGCGCCCGGTCATCGAATACCGTGCGGGTCCACGTCGAACAACCAGGCCTCGGGCGGCGGCTTTCGCTTCGCAGTGAACGTTCCGGACCCGAAATCACCCAGGTTCACCGTGCCCTTCAGATCATCGTTGCTCTCGATGGTACCCGAGTAGGTGACCGTGAGGCTCTGCCCCTCGACCGACGCAGTGAATGACACTGCAAATGTCCGTCCCTTCACGTTCCCCTTCAATTCGGGCTCGCCGAAGATCTGCGAGGAATAGTGACCGGTGAGTGAATCGCCCGCCTGCTTCAGCGTCACAGTGGGCGACCCACTGCCGGCATCTGTCGTCACCGTGAAGGTCCACACACCGGTCAGGTCCACCTTGGTGGTATCCTGCCCGCTTGCCGCAGTCGGCAGTGCGAGAAGCAACGTGACCAATCCCGCCATTCCAGGCAGCGGTTGGCGCATGTCCGACACTCCGCTCTTCAAGTGAGAAAAGTTCAGTTCGCGATAATGCTCGTCCCCCTCGCGCAGGGCAAGCTCGTTCCCTCTGGCGCTCCGGAGCGGATGGCCGCGTCATCTGGCGGGCCCAACCGAAACCCCTGACGCTCGAGCCATGCCCGACCTCCTGCTCCGCCGCCACCCGAGTGCTGCATACGCTCTGGCAACGACTCCAGGCAACGCGGTTCGCGGCGCAGCCTTCAGGCGAAGCCGGAGCGCGAACTTTCACGACGGCGAACGTCTGATTCAGCGCCTGGCGGCTACCTCTCCCCGACGACTCCACTGTTCCACGGTCATGATCGTTCGAAATCCGATGTGCGGTCCACCGGTGTCGGTCGCGCCCGGGCTGCGCGCACTGGCGCGATAGCCCCGGCAGTACAAATCGCTGCACAGAAAGGACCCGCCGCGAAGGGTCCGCACGCGCACGGAACCGGTCGATGGATCAAGCCCCGCTGCAGCGCCGGGCGGGTTGCGTGGCACGCCGGTCCCCGCCCGCCGGTACGAGTCCGGGTGGTACCAGTCCATGGTCCATTCCCACACGTTCCCCGCCATGTCGTGCAGGCCGGCCGCGTTAGGTGCGAACGATCCGACCGGCTTGGTCGAGGCCCGGCGCGTCGGGAAGACTCCGTCGTAGATGTGCGCCGGTGGATGCGCGTGATCGAACGGACCGGACCCCCATGCCTGCTCGGTTCCGACGCTCCCGCCACGCGCCGCGAATTCCCATTCCGCTTCGGTGGGAAGCCGCGCGCCGGCCCAGTGCGCGTACGCCACCGCGTCATCCCATGCCACCTGAACCACCGGATGGTCATCCTTCCCGTCGATCGAGCTTCCCGGTCCGTCGGGATGGCGCCAGTCTGCACCAGGCACCCACATCCACCACCTGGACCAGTCCCGCAGGTCCACCTCGCTGTCGGTGGGGGCGAACACGAGCGATCCCGGAGCCAGCAGGTCCCGCGGCGGTGCCGGGGCTCCAGGCGGCAACTGGCTCAGGAGCGCCGCCTCGTCCGCCGGCCGCTCGGCCACGGTGACGTAGCCGGTGGCTTCCACGAACGCGCGGAACCCGGCGTTCGTGACCGTGTGGGCGTCCATGAAAAAGCCGTCCACATCGACGAGATGCGCGGGGCGCTCGGCGGGGAGGGCATGCTCATCCTCGCTCCCCATCAGGAATCGGCCGCCGGGAATCCACACCATGCCCGGCGGCGCGTCGCCCGGCGCCATACCGGTGTGGCTGGCCTTCGTTTTCGGGCTGGCACAGGCCAGCACGATCAGACCGGCTGGAATGACAATGAACGGAATGAGAAAGCGGGGAGCGACACGCCTCATGTGGCGCTCCCCTCCGACCTCTGACTTCTGACCTCTGACATCACCTCCATCAACGGTAGCCCAGGAAGTCAGCGCGATAACCCGATTCCTGCTGCAGGCGAGTCAGCTCGGCCCGGAGACCGGGGAGCAGCGCGCGACCCGCCTCCGTATCGATGATGTTGTCCAGCTCGAACAGGTCAGCCTGGAGATCGTAGAGTTCGTCCATGCCGGGCAGTTCCAGGTAATGGATGTACTTGTATCGCTCGGTTCGCACCGCCTGGTATCCCATCGTCAGCATCCGGGGGAACACCCGGTCGCTGTAATACTCGATCAGGACGGAAGATCGCCATGGGACCGTCGCATCCTGGAGCAACGGTACGAGCGACCGCCCCTGGCGCGGAACGGTGTCTTCCACACCCGTGATGGCAACAATGGTCGGCACGACGTCGATGATCTGAACCAGCGGCGCCGACTGCGCGCCCTCCTTCGCGACACTCGGATACCTGATGATGAGCGGGATGCGAGCCGTCTCCTCGTACGCGAGGCGCCGTTCCTCATTCAGGCCGTGCTCGCCGTAGAAGTACCCGTGGTCGCTGGTGAAGATGACCACCGTGTTGTCCAGCTCTCCCATGGTGCGCAGCGTCGACTCAATGCGGGCCAGGCTCTCGTCCACCGCCAGAAGCATCTCGAGACGGTCACGCACGTCGGCGTCAGGTGTCCCCGTCTCGCGGCTCAAGGGAGGCAGCGTGCCGATGGTGCGCTGGAGCGCCGGTTTCCGCACCGGACCACCCATGGCGTTCTGCCGCCGCGGTACGGCCGATTGGGCGTAGCGACCCGCGTGGCGCTCGGCCGGCACGAAACCGGCCACCTGGCCCTGGAGCGAGTCGACCGATCCGTCGTCGCGCTGCCTGACGTTGGGGTGCAGTGCCTTGTGCGCCAGGAAGACCATGAACGGCTTTCCCTGTGAGCGCTGCATGAAGCTGACGACGTAGTCGGTCAGGACATCGGTTACATAACCGCTGGCCGTGAGCCGCTCGCCATCGACGTTCAGCTGCGGGTCGATCGCCTCGCCCTGTCCTTTCATCGCAACCCAGTGCGTCCAGCCGGGGCGACGCGTGTCGTCGTTCCCCATGTGCCACTTGCCGAAGAAACCGGTCTCGTACCCGGCCCCAGCCAGCGGTATCGCAAATGTCGGGAGTCGGTGTGTAGCCGAGTCGCGCGCCGTGTTGTCGATGATTCCGTTGGTGTGCGCGAATTGTCCGGTGAGAATGGCCGCCCGGCTGGGAGAGCAGAGCGGCGTGGTGGCGAAGGCGTTGAGGAAGCGCGTGCCTTCCCGGGCCATCCGGTCGATCGCCGGCGTTTCAACGAACGGATGGCCGGCGACGCCGATGTCGTCCCAGCGGAGATCGTCGACCAGCACGACAACGACGTTGGGCGGGCGGGCTGTGCCCGGCTCCGGCGCGCCCGTGCATGACAGCGTACCCAGCAACAACGCAAGGACGGCGAGACACCGGAATGCAATTCGTCGGAATGAGTCCGTCAAATGCACCTGCAACCTCCCGCGAACGATTGTGCCGCTTGGTTGCCCGCATCGAGTCGCCAGCATACGTCGAGCGTTCCAACCCGTCAACACGCTGGCGCGCAGCCGTCCCGCGTTGTCTACTGCCCTTTGACCCGTTCCCCGCCCGAACTGCCCTCAAAACCCGCTGCCCTCAGTCCTGCCACCGCTCGATCCGACTCACCAGCTCCATGTCGTCAATCTCGCGGCAGAGGTCCACGAAATCGTCGCGCCGGGCGCCGCGCCAGCGCAGGTCGTCGAGCGACTCCATGAGAGGCACGTCGATCCGAAGGGTGGCAAGACGCCGGTACAGCAGCGCATCCGCCCGATGCTCGCGCAGGCTCCGGGCCAGCGACTCCGCTCCGCGCACCGCGACGCTCCAGCGCGCGGCCTGGTCTGGTATCGCATCCAGCGTGCCGCAGGCGGCAAGGAGGGCCGCCGCCGACTTGGCGCCCCAGCGGGGAACTCCCGGATAGCCGTCGGACGTGTCGCCCACGAGGGCGAGCCAATCGGGAATTGCACTCGGCGGAACCCCGAACTTCTCGACGACACCCGACTCGTCCATGACACGGCGGCGCATGCGGTCGAGGCAGACGACCCGGGTGCCGCGCACGCATTGCGTCAGATCCTTGTCCGGCGAGCAGATAACCACCTGTTCGACTTCAGGCGAGTCCGCAGCCCGGGCAGCGAATGTCGCCAGTGCATCGTCCGCTTCGAACTCCACCATCCGCCAGGTCACGATGCCCAGCGCTTCCGTGGCACGCTCCGCGAGCGGAAACTGCGACATGAGCTCGTCAGGCACGCCGTCGCCGGTCTTGTAGCCCTCGTACAGGTCGTTGCGGAATGACTCGATGACCGTGTCAAAGGCGCAGGCCACATGCGTGACGCCGTCCTCCCGTAGCAGCGAGAGCAGTGAGCGCATGATTCCGCGCGTCGCGCCAACTTCCCGGCCGCCGGCCCTGGCAGCCGGCGCCCCATAGAAGGCACGGAAGAGCTCCCAGGTGCCGTCGACGAGGTGAACGCGCATGCGTCGCGGTCAGCGCCTGACCTGGTTCCCCGCGATCCAGACCGAGGCGATGCGCCTGACGTTGGCGATGTCGTCCAGCGGGTTGGCGTCAAGCACGACGAAGTCCGCCCACTTCCCGGTGTCGATCGATCCGAGGTCGCCATCAAGGCCCATGCAGCGTGCCGCAACGCTGGTGGCGCTCGCCAGCGCCTGGGCTGGCGTGAGTCCGGCCCGCACCATGTGCTCCAGCTCCATCAACTCGAAGAACCCCTGAAACCGTCCCATGGGGCCCGTATCGGTGCCCATCGCGATCGGAACGCCCGCATCGAAAAGACGCTTCAGGTTCCGGCTCGCGGTTGGCAACTGCGCCTTGTAGGTCTGCGCCGCGGCGTTTGTTCGCAATGCCACCTGCCGTGCCGGGTCTCTTGCCGCCGCCACCCACTCGGGATTGGCGTGCGCCAGGAAGAACGGATCGCTCAGGAACTCCGGTGCCGACTCGTACACGAAGGTGGAGACCTCACGCATGAGGGTAGGCGAGTAACAGCGCCCCGAGGCCTTCAGTGCGTTGACGAAGGCATCATCGACCTCCCGGTCGCGCACGCTGTGCGCGATGAAATCCGCGCCGGCCTCGACCAGCGTCTTCGCGTCGGCGAGGTAATACACGTGGGTAGCGACGCGCAGCCCGTGCCGGTGCGCCTCATCAATGACGGCCCGGTACACCTCCGGAGGCATTTTCCGCGTTGCGCCCAGGTTGTCGTCCACGCGGATCTTCACCCAATCCACGTGGCGCGGCATCAGTGCCAAGACCTGAGCCCGCGCCTGGTCCGGCGACGCCGGCGAGAGCACGGGTCCGGAGACGAGGACGCGGGCGCGATCGAGCTCGGGCGTCGACTGCGAGGCACGGGCGGCGAAGACCTCGTCGCTCTCTCCTCCCAGGCTGACGACCGTCGTCACGCCGTACGCTGCGTAGGTTCGCAGGTCGGCTGGCGCGTTCACGTGGCCGTGCGTGTTGATCAATCCGGGGATGACGAACTTGCCATCGAGGGGAATCCGCTCGGCGCCGGCGGGAACGGTCACGCCGTCAGCGCCGGCCGCGACCACGCGTCCATCGCTTACGACGATCGTCGCGTTCGGGATCGGGGCCCGGCCGGTCCCATCAATGACGGTGGCGCCGGTGAAGGCGCGCACCGTCGACACCTGGGTCCAGGCGGTTCCGCCGGACAGCGCGAGGGCGCCCCAGACGCTGACGTGCACCAGGCCATGCAGCAGGCGTGCTGCGTTGTCCACGGCCTCCACCTCGACGATGCGACGTGCACCAGCACATCTCACGCGCCACTCCCGGGCCGCGTGAGTGCGAACGGGCCTAACCTAGGCTTCCGCCACGGACCGGGCCACCCGACCGGTGGGCCGACAGCCCGCCCCGCTTCATCTGTCTCGATTCACCCGTCCCGCCTCAGTCCTCCAGCAGCGTCCCCGGCACGATCCCGCGCGAACCGAACTTCTCCCGCACACGATCAACCGCCCTCGCCAGCGTCAGGTCCCGC